>Ga0224555_1000137_pt1 | contig 102084 bp, 68 predicted proteins | sample 714S23034metaG_FD_180687 | JGI IMG/M metagenome (GOLD analysis project Ga0224555, IMG submission 180687) | Peat soil microbial communities from Stordalen Mire, Sweden - 717 S2 30-34 | ecosystem: Environmental > Terrestrial > Soil > Wetlands > Peat | place: Sweden: Norrbotten County, Stordalen... | reverse complement strand
CCGGGGTAGGGTGGGGGAGGGGGTGGGGTAGAAAGACGGGGGGTGGGTGCCGGAGGCATGGGGGGGTGGGGTAAAAGCAGTGGTTAGTGGGTAGTGGTTAGTGGTTAGAAAGGCGAGGGACCGAGGGAACGGAAAAGCAGGGAGCAAGAGAGCGAGGGAGCGGGTGAAGAAGTGATGAGGTGAACGAGTGAAGAAGTGAAGGAGTGAAGAAGTGAACGAGTGAATGAGTGAAGAAGTGAAGAAGTGAATCCGGGGCTTGGGAGCGGGGAGTAAAAAGGCAGGGATCGGAAAAGCAGGGACGTAGGGACATAGGGACGTAAGGAACGAGAAAGTACGGACAATGCACAGCCAGTAGCCGGTAGCTGCTTCGCCGGTCTGCTCGTCGATCATCTGTTCGCAAATCATGGGACCATTGTGCGCCAAACGGTGGAAATGATCGGCAAACTTGGGGAATGTTTTTGCGGCGTGTTTTCAGCGGTTTGCGGGGAAAATGGGCTGGGAGGGGCTTGCGGGGTTGGCCGGGGTCTTTTCTGATGGCATGGGCGGTTGTCCGGGATCGATCGAGATTTAGGCGTGGCCTGTTGAGGTCGATGGAGTCCCCGGTCCCCAAGTGCGAGGGACCGGGGGCACCCATCTAAGTGGAAGAACACACTTCCATGATGCCCAGACCCGCCGCCAAAGTCAGAATCCTCCGCTTCAGAGATCTTGCAACAGTCCGACAGGACCCTGGTCTTCAAATACCACGTTTGAGATATTCACCAGGGCTGGCCCCGACAACTCGCTTGAACGCCCTACTGAACGCAGCGTCGGACTCGTAACCGACCAACCGGGCGACGTCTATGAGCTTTTTGTCACGCTGTTCGAGTAACTGCATCGCCTTCCGCATCCGCCACTCGGTTACATATTCCAGTGGCGTTTGTCCGAGCAGCTCCTTAAAACGGGCTGCGAATGCGGAGCGAGACATGCCCGCCGCTTCGGCCAGGGATTCGACCGTCCAGGGTGTATTCACTCTGTCGTGAATGGCACTCAGGGCAGTGCCCAGTTGAGGATAGAAAACGGCACGCAGCCATCCTTTGTTGCGTTCCGGTCCCGACGCGATATGCGCCCGGAGTACCTGGATAAACAGAACTTCGGCCAGCCGACTCGCGATGACTCCAGATCCCGGCGCCTGTTCCGCCATTTCTGACGCCAGTCCTTGCATTGTGTTGTGAAGAGCAAGCGTGCGTGCCTGATCGGCCCTAATCAGGGTATTAATATAGTTGGCAAAATATGGTCTTGGGGGGGCTGCGCACGGAGGAGAGGGAGCAGGGCCGCTAGGTTTTCTTGGCTCTCTTCTTGCGTTCCTTTTTGCGCTTCTCCCGAGCCTCCATCTTGAGCAGATCGTCCTTCGAGAGCGTCAGTATATGTCGAACAGCATTGTCGAATCTCTCGTATTCTGTCCTGCCTGGAACGGCGGGAGTGGGTGGTAACGGCTTCATGGGGTGAGTATAAACCTGTGGCGGGAAATGTTACTCTTTAGATACGGAGGTGTTGGAACACTTCGGGTTTTGCCGTTTTTTGCACTGATTATTGTGCATAAGGCGTGTTTTATCCACACCGTTCACAGGAGTTTGTTGACCCCGAAGGAATCAAAGAAGTAACCTTCCGGTTCATAGCCCTGCGAGGAGAGATCGTTGGCTGAGTATACGATTCCGAAGTCCCAGCGGCCATTATTCGACAAGCTTCGGCTGATCCCAGAATCCATTTTGCGCGAGCTGGTTTCCGCCTTGGAGCGGTCGCCGTTTACCGTCCCTGCTGTGAGCGACCTTTCTCCTAGCGATACTTCTGACGTGAAAGACGCGATCATGGAACTCCACCGTGTACGCGAATATTTTGACGCGGCGGCTCCTAAATTTGCCGCCGATATAGCTATTGCTCTTCAAGAGGTGGTGGAATTTCCCGTCGCCGAGGTGCCTGCGTTTGAAGAGCGTCTCGCAGGACTACTGGCGATCTCCCCGCTTGCCGTTGCCTCAAAGGCAGAGATTTTGAAGACAGAGTACGAGCGGAGATTCTGTACCGCACGAATTCTGACAGATGCCAGACCGGTGTACGTCGAAAGCCCGTCTAGCCTCCCAAAAGCAATGATGATTACACATACTCTCAGGATCACGTTTCACGATGATACCGGCGAGATGCGCGAAACATACATCACAATGGAAGACGTCGATCTCGTCACCTTACGTGAGCTAGTTGACCGCGCAGAAGAGAAGGCGAAGTCGCTGCAATCCCTATTTGCTTCTGCAAATGTCCCAGTAGTGGAGCCATAAGACGTGATCGCAGAGACAACAGGTTTGGACAATGTAATCACAGCCCCGAATGACGGGTGGCTATGGCGACCTGCGCAAGCAATAGACTTTCATGAATATTTGCGCAAAAAGATGCCGACAAAGGTCTCCGCTTACAAGAAAAAGAGTCGCGCAGTACGAGCTCTCCGATTAGCGCAATGCAAGACAGCCCAGCAATGGGCGAAAGTTAGCGTCGAAGATGCTATTGTTCGCGGACTCGCAATTCCGCTCGCGGTCGTAAACACGAAGGCTAGATTTTTCAAGCTCGCTGATGAATGGTCCGAGAAGACTATGCATGTCTCGTCTGTCAGCGACCTCATCAATGATCCGAGCTACCAACAGATCATTGGTCTCGGCTGGGATGCACTCCCCTACTTGTTGGATGACCTTCGACGGAACAAGCGTTTTTGGTTTCCTGCGCTTGCCGCTATCGCCGGTGTGCGACCTTTCGACCCAGGAGATTTGAGCAATCCTCGACGCATGACCGAAGCATGGTTGAAGTGGGGAAGGCGGAAGGGACTAATTGACTGATCAGACTTCCCGCTCTAGAACAAATTTTCGACAAGCTGGCTGCCGCTGGATATGAGAAGACTAGCGATGAGACTGGATATCCTCCGAGGGACGGAGCGTATAACTGCATTGCTTGGGCGGCTTCCGATACGCATCATTTCTGGTGGCCGCAGCCAGACTTAGATTGGCCATTTTGGAGTAGACGCGTAGAGACTGTTCCCGCTTTCGTAACTGCGTTCCGGGGTCTCGGATACTTCCGATGTGGAAACTCTCGGTTCGAGTTTTGGTTTGAAAAGGTCGCTCTATATGCGGTCGGCAGTTCCCCTAAGCACATGGCGCGTCAGTTGCGAGATGGGATGTGGACGAGCAAGTGCGGAGGGGCGGAAGATATCACGCATTTCACGCTTGACGCATTGGAGTCCTATGGGCCACACCCGAGGGGGAACTACGGAACTCCTGTGTTGTATATGAAGCGGTTTGTCGTGATTTCTTGGTTTGTGCGCTTTCTGAAATGGGTTGAATGGAACGTCGAATCGCGCATTTGGGAACGATTGGGCTTCATCATGTGGAAGTCGAATCCGTGAAATGTCAACTAAGTGGATCGCGGACCGCGCTTTAAGCGACCATTAGAGCTAAACCGGGCGTTCTTGTATTCCATTCACTTTTCCGGTCAATTCAGCAAACGTGAGTCGCTTCCCGACCATTCCCCTCGCCGCGATGTCGAAACGCTGTGCATCTGTCAGTTTCCGATTGTTGAAGCGAAAGGACTGCTCATCCAAGTAGCGAAACAAATGGAACGGCTCGATGCTGACATATGTTCCATTGATTCCCCGCTTCAGTAGGCTCCAGAAATTCTCCAAACCATTAGTGTGGACACGCCCGTTAACGTACTCAACCGCGTGGTCTACGACTTGATGAACGAAGTCCATTTCTAGTCCGCGATAGGACATTAACGCATCCGTGTAGAGCGCCGCGCCAGCCTCTACATGCTTCTTGACTTCGGCGTGCAGTTCTTTCCTCTTGCGGCTTCCGATAACCTTTGTTCGGACCTTGCCGCCACGCTCAAGCAAGCCCATCACCGCCGTCTTATCTTTGCCGCCCGTTCCTGTGATACGGCGCTGGCGCTTGCTCACATGCATATTGCGAGACTTGCCTCCAATGAAACTTTCATCGGCCTCCACTTCACCGGACAGTTTGCCGCTGGCATAATCATCGCCGAGCATCAGCCTAATCCGATGATCTAAGAACCATGCGGTTTTCTGTGTGACTCCAAGCGAGCGGTGAATCTCATGGCTGCTCACTCCGTTCTTGCAGTTCACGACCATCCACATCGCCGCCAGCCATTTGTCGAGGCCTATAGGCGAGTCTTCCATCACCGTGCCGGTCTTCAAAGTGAACTGCGGAGATTGGTGCTTTTCACGGCAATGCCAGCGGTTGTACTTTTCAAGGAAAAGCACGTTCTGGCTTCCGCAGCGGGGGCAGGTAACACCCTTCGGCCAGCGCCGGGCAACAAGGTACTCGCGGCAATTGACCGGGTTGGCGAAGTAGAGGATTGCTTCTTGTAGCGTGGTCGGTTCCATGCTTTAAGAGTACCCGGATTCGTCTGTTTTGCCAAGTATATTTATGCCCCATTTTGGACGAATAGACAAAAAATTAGGACTCCCGAGCAGTTCTCGTCCACCACCAAAGCATCTACCCTACTGTACCGAATGCTATACGTCTACCGAAGGGAGTAATAAGTGGGAAAGCTTCATGGAAAAGTTGCAGTCATCACGGGTGGCGCTACCGGCATCGGCCGCGCCGCAGCAAAGCGCTTCATCGAGGAGGGCGCCCTCGTCTTCATCTTCGGCCGCCGGCAGCAAGAGCTCGACGCCGCTGTGGCCGACCTCGGGCCCAATGCCCGCGCGGTGAAGGGCTCGGTTTCCGATCTGGCCGACCTCGACCGACTCTACGCGGCGGTGAAGGCCGAGCGCGGAACCCTCGACATCGTCTTCGCCAATGCCGGAGCGGGAAGCCCGCTTCCGCTCGGCAAGATCACCGCCGAGCACATTGACGAAACCTTCGACACCAATGTAAAGGGTACGATCTTCACGGTCCAGAAGGCGCTGCCGCTGATGGGCAAGGGCGGTTCGATCATCCTGACCGGCTCGAGCGCCGGCACCACGGGCGCCCCGGCAATGAGCGTCTACAGCGCGAGCAAGGCGGCAGTGCGCAACCTCGCGCGGACCTGGGCGGAGGACCTGAAGGGCACCGGCATCCGGGTAAACGTGCTGTCGCCCGGGCCGACGGCGACCGAACTCGCGAAGGCAGCGCTAGGCGAAGAGGGCCAGAAGGCCTACGCCTCGATGACTCCGCTCCAGCGCATGGCCGATCCGGCTGAGATCGGAGCGGCGGCTGCCTTTCTTGCGTCGGACGACAGCAGCTTCATGACCGGCAGCGAGGTCGCCGTCGACGGCGGCCTAGCGCAAATCTGACGTACTCGCCGTACGGCGCTCCATTCGATGATTCGGAGCGCCGCAGGGTTCGGTAAACCAAAGGAGAACATATGAGCTACGCAATTGTAGGATTCGGCAAGATCGGCCAGGCCCTCGCCCTCGCCTTCGCCCGTAAAAACATCGACGTGATAGTCGCGAGCCGGCGGACGGCCGAGGCGTTGGCGCCGCAGGCTCGGGCGATTGGACCCACGGTCGTCGCCAAGTCGCTGCGGGATGCACTCGAGGCCGACACAATCATCTTGGCGGTTCCGTTTGGGGAACATCGCGAGGTTGCGAAGGCCCTGCCGAGCTGGGAAGGCAAGACAGTCATCGACGCGACGAACGCGTTTGGAGTTCCACCTGAGGAGCTGGACGGTCTTCCGTCCTCCGCTTTCGTTGCGAAGTCGTTCACCGGCGCTAAGTTGGTGAAAGGTTTTAACCACTTGGTTGCGGCCACACTGGCTACCGACCCGATCGTCGAGGGCGGCCACCGGGTTGTCTTTCTGTCGAGCGACGACGAGGACGCGATCGCTCCCGTGGCGGATTTGGCCAAACAACTCGGGTTCGCACCCATCAAGCTGGGAAAGTTCAACGAGGGTGGCGCGCTCGTGCACGCACGCGGCCAAACTTGGGGTCGGCTCATCTTCCAGGATTTGTTCAAGAAGGAGCAGTGATCGATCTACGACCGCGTGATTTGGCTCGAGAAGGATGGTTCCGAAACGTCCGATTCGATCGGACATGCTTGATGTAAGGGAAAAGGAGAGATTTCGATGAGCATCGAAAAGAATGTCCAGATTGTGAAGGATTTTTTTGCAGCAATGGGCCGCCGCGACAAGCAAGGTTTGCTGGCGTTGTCGGCCGAAGATATCGAGTGGATCGTTCCGGGCGAGAACTGGCCGCTGGCCGGGACGCACCGCGGGCACGCGGGATTGGCGGATGTGCTTCAGAAGGCTAACGAAACGGTGGAAACTTCGTACCCAGAGCCCCCCGAGTTCATAGCGCAGGGAGACCGGGTTCTTGTCGTCGGCTTCGCTACGGGGAGAATCAAAGCCACAAATAAGCTGTTCGAGGACCACTGGGTCTTCGACATTACCGTTCGGAATGGCAAATTGACGAACATACGGGAGTATATCGACACGCAAGCACTGGCGCGGGCCTCCGAGATGGACGCGAGCCCCAGGCCCTGACGCAGGGACATCTACCGGAGGGAGTAATTATGGGAAAGCTTGAAGGAAAAGTTGCAGTCATCACGGGTGGATCGAGCGGCTTGGCGCTGGAGAGCGCCAAGCGGTTCGTTGAAGAAGGCGCCTACGTTTTCATCACGGGCCGGAGGCAGGAGGCGCTCGATGAGGCCGTCAAGCTGATTGGCCGGAACGTGACCGGCGTGCGCGGCGACGTGTCCAATCTCGACGACCTCGACCGCCTGTTCGAAACAGTCAAGCGGGAAAAGGGCAATATCGACATTCTGTTTGCGAGCGCAGGCAAGGGCGAAGCCGCCAAACTGGGCGAGATCACCGAGCAGCACTTCGATGCGGGCTTCGGCCTGATTGTGCGCGGAACGCTGTTTACGGTTCAGAAGGCGTTGCCGCTGCTCAACGATGGCGGATCGATCATCATGATCGGGTCAGTTGCTTCGGTGAAAGGTTTTCCTGGTTTCAGCGTGTATGCGGCGAGCAAGGCGGCATTGCGCTCATTCGCACGCACGTGGCTCAACGAACTGAAGGGCAGGCATATCCGGGTGAACGTGCTGAGCCCGGGGCAGGTCGACACACAGGATTCCCAGCGACTCGACAAGGCGACGAGGGAGATGTTCGAATCCCTGATGCCCCGGGGAAAGATGGGGCGTCCTGAGGAAATTGCGGCGGCCGCGCTGTTTCTTGCTTCAGACGAGTCGAGCTATGTGAATGGGGTGGATTTGGCTGTCGACGGCGGCTTCTCGGCTATCTGAAATCGACGGATCCCGGTGAGTGCATGATCGCCAATTCGCTCGCCGATGTCCGATAGGTCCTCACAAGTCGGCTTGTGGGAAGCTTTCCTTGGGCATGCTGGCGGAGAAGCTGGGTGGATGGTTCGGCGCGCGATCCGCAAGGAAGAGCGCGCCGGGGTGCGGGTGTGGACACCCGCACGACAGCCGGCCTCCCACCCCAACGACGAAGACCTGTCGTTGGGGACCCCGGGCCTCCCACCCCAACGACGAAGACCTATCGTTGGGGACCCCGGACTGGAGTCCGGCGCTACGCTTTGTTTTGGTCACCAAAGGCCGCGCCGGTAACCGGGCCCGGTTACCACAGACGTTGCGCCTACTGACTGCGAAAACTTTCATCTTTTCAATAGGTCATTCAGGCGCTACACTACTTTCTCAACTCTCATTTGGGGTTTTGCTCGAGAGACGCCATCCTGGCCGGCACATTATTTGGGCGCGCAAACCGCGGCCACGATGGCATATGCTTCCCTGGCAGTTAAGGTAAAAACAAGAAAATTGACTAAAGTCAAACTGGTCCAGAGCACCAGGTCTGGACGACTGTGATTCACTTCGCGGAACTTTGCGTTTAAGGCCCAGGTACGGGTTATTCCCCAGCAGCTCCGATATTTCCCCAGGAGATCTCAAAACATGACGACCCAGTCCGCTGGCTCGACTTCCAGAGTGCGTTTCGCAGTCCCATCCATTGCTTCCATCAATTCCCGCGATGGGTCCCGCGATGGGTCCCGCGATGGGCAATGCAGCCCCTTGATCGAGACGCCGCAGCGGGGCGGCGCGTGGGCACGAGGCGTGGCCCGCTTTCGAGCGGCGCTGACGATAAAGCTTGGAAGCGCGAGGTGGATGACGCCGGTGGCGTTGGCCGCCCTGACTCTGATTGCGGGGAGCGCCGTCTCCCGGGCGCAGAGCTGCTCTGGTTCCCCCAGCTACTCGCCGGATTTCTCTTCGAATCAAGGTTGTTTTTCGCTGCTCGGCAATGGCTACAACTCAACCCCCACCATAGCCAGCTTCCAGCCGGGGAGCGGAGGAAGCGTGTTGCTGCAGGTTACCCCAAATAGCCAACAGCAGAGGGGGTACGCGTGGTACATCTCGCCGCAGGCCGTTGGCAATTCTTTTTCAACCACGTTTACGTTTCAGTTGAGCGGCACCGGCGGCAGCCCCGCCGATGGCTTCGCGTTCGTGATCCAGAATTCGGCTGCCGGAGCAAGTACCGTGGGCCCGACGGGCTCCGATGGCTGCGGCCTCGGTTTCGGCGACGATCCCTCGGGTGCGGGTGGTGTTTGCGTGAATGCCACCGGCGGCATCACAAACAGCGTGGCTGTAGGGTTCAAGACCTCTAACAACGGTTCGGGTATCCCGTCACCGGATAGCGTCTTCATTGCGAACAATGGCTCGGGCGCGAACTGCGTCAACACCGGCACGGGAGGCTGCGTGATCGCGGAGAACGATCTTAGCGGCGCGGGTGGTTGTAATGGGTCGGGCATCTGCCTGGCAGACGGCAACGTGCATACGGTGACGATTACCTACGCGATACAACCGTTATCTTCGCAAACGGCCTGCGTCAGCGCCTCCAAGCCTTGCCTCGATGTGATTCTGGATGGCACCGACCTGTTTCCAAGCGGGGTGCCGTTCTCGATGGGCACGATCGGTTTGACCAACAATGCGGCCTATGTCGGCTTTACGGGGGCGACAGGCGGCTCTGTTGAAAACAACGACATCCTGAGTTGGGTCTTCTCGCCGCAAAGTTTCGGCGAAATCAACGTCTGCACGCCGGGACAGACCACTCCTGCGCCCTGCAGCAACACGCTGCCGGTGACCCTCGCACCCTCCGCAGGCACCATCAATACCATCGAGGTAGACACGCAAGGTACGCCTCCCCAAGCTACGCCTGGCCTCGACTTTCAGGCGGCCAGCGGCGGCACATGCGCCAAGGGCGCTGAAATCTCCGCAGGCAACACCTGCACCGTGAACGTTACCTTTGCCCCGATCGCGCCCGGATTAAGACTGGGTGCGGTGCAACTCCTCGACAATAGCGGCAACCCGTTAGGGACAGCGCAGTTCTACGGCGTTGGCGAGGGACCGGCGGTCGCCTTTGGCCCCGGCACGCAGACCACGGTGAACACCGGCAGCAACTCTCTCACCGTGCCGAATGGCGTGGCGGTGGACGCGGCGGGTGACATCTTCATTGCGGACGGTGGCAACGGAAATGTCGGCGGCGGCGCCCAGGTGTTGAAAGTTGCGCCGGGCGGCGGCGTGTCGAGCGTGGGCTTTAATCTCGCTTACCCGCAGGGCTTGGCCGTGGATGGAGGGGGTAATGTCTACATCGCGGATAACAACTTGAATGAGGTGCTGAAGGTTCCGCCCGGCTGCAACAACATCGGCTGCCAACAAGTCGTGGCCACCCCTCAGTGCGTAGTCGGGGTCAGCGGTTTTTGCGCCCAATTGGGAGTAGCCGTGGATGGAATTGGCGATGTGTTTATCGCCAGCTACAACAGTGAGGTCCTCGAAGTTCCGGCCAATGGAGGCGCACAGACCGTTGTGTACAATCCGCCTGGCTCTCATCCGATCGGGCTGGCGACGGATGCGGCGGGCGATCTGTTCATCGCTGATTACGGCCTCCACAAAGTTGTGGAGGTTCCAGCCGATGGAGGCGCCCAGACTACGGTGGGCACGGATTGGTCCCAACCGGAAGCCGTGGCGGTGGATGCGGCAGGCGATGTCTTCGTTGCGGATGAAAGTCTTGGCGAGGTGGAGGTTCCCGCAGGTTGCACGAACAACCTTGACAGTTGCCAGATCACGATCAGCAATATTCTTGCTTACGGTGTTGCAGTAGATGCAAAGGGCGATGTCTTCTTGCCCGAAAGAAACGGTACCCAATTGGCCGAGATCAACCGGTCTCAGTCGCCATCGTTGAGCTTTGCCCTAACGAATGTTGACAGCACGAGCAGCGACAGCCCGCGATCGGTCACCGTTCAAAACATTGGCAACCAGACATTGAGCGCCGTTAGCCCAGGGCTGGCCGTCAACGGACCCAACTTCGTCCAGGTTCCGGGTTCGGGCGCTCCGGGCACTCCTGCCGATTGCTCCACCACTTTCTCACTTACGGAGGGCGCGTCCTGCGATCTAAGCATCAGCTTCAAGCCGCAGAGCGCCGGCAATCCGCTCACCAGCACTGCGGTCTTCACCGACAACAACCTGAACGCGATTTCTCCTTCTCCCGCAGCTACGCAGACCATCGGCCTGAGCGGAGTTGGCGTCAGCCTGACCTACACGGTCGGTGGCTCGGTAACCGGCCTGGTCGGCAGCGGACTGGTGTTGCAGGATAATCTCGGCGACAACCTGCCGATCAGCGGAAATGGTGCGTTCACCTTCGCCACGGCGCTGAATAACGGTAGCCCGTACAGTGTGACGGTTCTTTCCTCGCCCCTCGCGCAGAATTGCGCAGTGACCGAGGGCGGCGGCACGGTCGCGACTGCGAATGTCACGAGTGTTCTGGTGAGCTGCACGACCATCCCCAGCTACGAGCTGAGCGTGACGGAGATAGGCTCAGGCTCCGGCACGGTGACCTCAAGCGCGGGCGCGATTAGCTGCATTGACACCAACGGAAGCGTCACGGGGCAGTGTTCCGATAGCTATTTGAGCGGATCGCCGGTAACGCTGACGGCGGCGGCGACCGGGACTTCGACATTCCTGGGCTGGGGCGGAGCATGCGCGGCCTCGGGAACGAGCCCGACATGCAACGTGTCCGTGGTCTCGGTGCTGAATGCGACGGCGAGTTTTGCGCAGCAGAGTTTTGGCAGCGTCAACGTTTGCCCGTCGGGACAGACCACTCCGGCGCCGTGCAGCGGTACGCTCACGCTGACTTATAACCTCGCAGCGACCACGACGATCGGCGTGACGCAGGTGGTCACGCAAGGCATCAACGGTCTCGACTTCTCGCTCGGAAGCGGCGGCACATGCACCGGGACAATCGCCGAGGGCTTTTCCTGCACTGTGAACGTGACCTTCACTCCGCTCGCGCCTGGATTACGAACGGGTTCGGTGAGCCTGTTCGACAACGGCGGCAATCTGCTGGCGGTAACGCCAATCTACGGCATTGGTCAGGCACCAGCGATTGCGTTCGGGCCAGGCACGCAGACCAGTTTGGGCAGCGGATTGAACCAACCGCAGGGTGTGGCGGTGGATGCGGCGGGCGATGTTTTCATCTCGAATTACGGCCTCGGCAAGGTGTTAAAGGTTACGCCCGGCGGCGTCCAGACCACGGTACCCGCCAGCGGTCTGGCTGACCCGTACGGAGTGGCAGTGGACGGAGCGGGCGATGTCTTCATCGCAGACCCCACCAACGCAAAGGTAGTGAAGGTCACGCCAAGTGGCGTCCAGACCACGGTGGGCAGCGTGGGCTACCCGTACGGAGTGGCGGTGGATGGAGCCGGGAATGTTTTCATCGTGGATAGCGCGAATACCGATGTCGTGAAGGTCACGCCCAGCGGTGTCCAGACCAAGGTGCCCGCCTCCGGTCTGACCAACCCGTACGATGTGGCGGTCGATGGAGCGGGGGATGTCTTCATCTCCGATCCCTCCAATGTCCGAGTGGTTAAGGTCACGCCGAGCGGCGTTCAGACCACGGTGCCCACCAGCGGTCTAGTTTGCCCATACGGTGTGGCGGTGGATGCTGCCGGCGATGTCGTCATCGCGGATCCCTGCATCTCCCAAGTGGTGGAGGTCACGCCTAGCGGCGTCCAGACCACCATACCCGCGAGCGGGCTGAGTAACCCGATAAGTGTAGCGGTGGATGGAACGGGCGATGTCTTCACCGGGAACAGCGGCGTACTAGGAGTCCTCACAAAAGTGCAGCGCTCGCAGCCGCCGTCCCTGGGCTTTGCCCTTACGAATGTGAGCAGCACAAGCACGGACAGCCCCCAATCGGTCAGCATTCAAAACGTCGGCAACCAAACGCTCACGGGCTCGCTTGCCTTGAGCCTGGGCACGAATTTCGGCGCCATCGGAAGCTCGACTTGCGGCAGCGGGTTTTCGTTGATACCGGGCGCGAGCTGTTCCGAGAGCTTCAGCTTCACGCCGCAGACCACCGGCTATCAGACGGGTACGGCGGCTTTCAGCGACAACACGCTCAATCTTTCTCCTCTTGTCGTCCTCCAGACCGTCAATCTCAGCGGCAACGGCGGCCTGAACGGCCAAGCTGTTGGCGTGCTTGTCCCCAACGTGGTTGGGCTGACGCAAGCGGCAGCCACGGCGGCGATCACCGGAGCAGGTCTGACGCTGGGAACAGTGAGCACTGCGTCCAATAACGTGGTGCCCTCGGGCAGTGTGACAGCCTCGAACCCTGCTGCCGGAGCGCAAGTCAGTGTTGGATCGGCGGTCCGTCTGCTGGTTTCAACCGGGCAGGCGGCACCGCCCAAGCCAAACCCGCTCTCCTTCGAGAACAACTATTTCGTCACCGGTGACTTTGCCTCGGCGGGAGTCCAACTGCGAGGAACCGGCCACGGCGGCATAGCCACCGGAACCATCACCATCCCCGATAGCACCACTAGCCCAAGCGTCAGCCAGGGTGTTCCCGACGGCGCCGATATCATTGACGCGTTCCTCTATTGGGAGACGCTCGAAAATACGGCGTCGCCTTCGGGCGGCAGCGGAACCTTCGACAACTATCCCATTACCGGGCAGCAGATCGGGAGCGACCTGCCCTATACCGACGGTGCGTTGAGCGGGACGCTGCGCGTGTATCGCGCCGACGTGAATACTTACTTTCCGTTGGGAGCGAACGGGGTGCGCTTTGCCTCGGGCGCGTTCACAGTCTCTCTGCCCGACGGAGCAACCGCGCTCCCGCTCACCGAAGGCGCGAGCCTGGTGGTCATCTATCGCGTGTTGTCGCCGAACTTCCCGCTCAAGTCGATCGTCATTTACGACGGTTCGGCCGTACCCGCTATCTCTACGACTCAGAACATGCAGGGGTTCTATGACGCGGCCGGCGCGGGAGAGAATACGGCCCTGTTCGACGTGCCCGGCGGAGGTTGGAACAACAGCTCCGGTTCCGTCACGCTCCCTGTTCATGCGAGTCAGTTCAGCGCGCCGCTGAATGCCGGCAGCGCCTATGCCGCGGTGATTCTGAGCACGCCTGTGAACAATAGCGATAACGATGGAATTCTGGACGCCTGGAAGGCCGGCCCCGCGTCGGGCGATTTCTATGCAGGGCAGCCGGGCTATTACGACGTGAAGAACGGAACGTGGGTGGGGTTGCCGGGCGCGGTACACGGCGAAAAGGATCTGTTCGTGCAACTGGATTACATGTGCGGCGCCGTGCTGTCCGACGGCTCGTGCGATCCCAATCAGGAAAATCTGTTCCCCTCACCCGACGCCAAGGGCAACGATCCGCTGGCGATGGTGACGAATGCATTCGCAGCGAATGGAGTACACCTCCACCTCGAAATTGGAAACGCGGTGCCAGAGGACACCTGCACGGATAACACTTCCACCACTCCGCCGCAACTTTGCCAGTTCCCCAGCGTGCCGGGAGCGACCCAGCCGGGCGTCATCGGCTGGAAAAACAGCCTGGAGTTTTCCAAGCTGTGGCCGCGCAATCTTGCTTCCTGCGCGGCAGGCGGCGATTGCAGCCCGCGTTTCCCATATGGGCAGAAGGATAGCTATCACTACGTTCTCTTTGGTCATTCTCTGGCGATCCCGGCCTGGAACAGCCGTTACGGAAGCTTGACATCGATCAACGTTGTCAGCGGCGTAACGACGATCGTCACCACCGACCGCGGCAACGGGATTAACCATTGCCCAAGCCGCGTCACGATTTCCGGCGTGCTTGGAAATCCCAACCTGAACGGGGTGTACAACACGACAGTCTGCGCCAACTCGTCGACTATGACTGTGTCAACACCTGGCGTACCCAACTGGAGCTACCCCAACTCCACATTGCCTGAACCGGTGATTGGCCTTACCTCCGGCACAGTGACAAGCATCTCCGGTTACTCCGATCTGGGCGGTTCCGATTCAGCCGTCACCCTGGGACTTTGGGAAACGGCGCCGAACCAGAATATGAGCAAGCGCGCCAACGTAATCGCCGGCACGTTGTTCCATGAGATCGGCCACACGCTCGGGCTGAGCCACGGCGGCCTTTACTATGACGGGCCGTCGGGGAGCTACGTTCCGACCTTCGACGTGAATTGCAAACCGAACTATCAGAGCGTGATGAACTATCTGTTCCAACTGGATGGCGTGGGACCGAATGCAGCGATTGCTTTCAGCAACCAACAGCTTGACGGCGAACCGCTGAGCGGGCCACCCACCGTTTTGTCGTTGAACTCGTTGGGGTCGGTGGTTAACCTTACCGACGCCTCGGGCAACCCTGCGACATTCTCGACTTCGGCCTGGTACACCCCGAACGCACCCAGCCCGACGGCCAGCGCAGCTACGGCGCATTGCGATGGCACGCCGCTCAGCGGCGATACGGGCTATCGCGTGAATGGAACCATCGCGCCCATCGCGCCGGCGTGGTCGAGTGAACAGAACATTACCTTCGATGGCGTGCCGTATACGACGTTGCGCGGATACAACGACGTGGGCAATATCGACCTGCGCCAGGTGGGCGCCACCGGTGGAGAGTTCGCATCGCTGGCCAGCGTGCTTTCGTTTGGTTCTTCCACAGCTCCTTTGAACGTTGCCGCGGGTGGAAGCGTGACTCTGGGCGCCGGTGGCACCGTAGCCCTGGGGAGCGGCGGCACTGTTACGCTGGGCAGCGGCGGAACTGCGACCGTGGGCAGCGGTAGCACCATTACGCCAGGAAGCGGCGGAAGTGTAACGCTCAACAACGGAGCCACGGTGACGCTACCTCCTGCCGGCGGCACCGTCACGCTTGGCAGCGGCGGCACTGTCGCGCTGGGCAGCGGCGGCACAGTAACTCTGGGCAGCGGCGGCACAATTACGCTGGGCAGCGGCGGGACCATTGCGCTCGGTAGCGGCGGCACTATCGCGCTGGGCAGTGGCGGCACCATCACCAGCAGCGCCGGCACAGTGACCATTCCCTCAACAGGTGGCAGCTATACGCTTCCGAGTGGCGGCGGCACCATCGCTCTCGGCAGCGGCGGCACCATCGCGCTGGGAAGCGGCGGAACGGTGACCCTCGGCAGCGGCGGCACCATCGCCATGGGCAGTGGCGGCACTGTCGCGCTCGGCAGCGGCGGGACCATTGCGCTGGGCAGCGGCGGAACCATCGCACTGGAAAGTGGCGGGACTATTGCGCTTGGGAGCGGCGGCACCGTCACGCTGGGCAGCGGCGGCACCATCGCACTGGGCAGCGGCGGAACGGTTGCGCTCGGGAGCGGCGGTACTGTGACCCTGGGTAGCGGTGGCACTGTGACGCTGGGCAGTGGCGGCGACCTATCTCTTGGTAGCGGGGGGACCGTCACCCTGGGCAGCGGCGGCACGGTCGCGCTGGGTAGTGGCGGCACAGTGGCGCTGGGCAGCGGCGGAAATGTGACGCTGGGCAGCGGCGGGACTATCGCCATGGGCAGCGGTGGCACGGTCGCGCTCGGCAGCGGCGGAACGGTCACGCTCGGCAGCGGCGGCACCATCGCGCTCGGCAGCGGCGGCACTGTGACGGTTCCTCCAGGAGGCAGCTACACAATCAACAGCAGTGGCGGGACTATCACGCTCGGCAGCGGCGGCACGGTCACACTGGGCAGCGGCGGTACTGTCGCGCTGGGTAGCGGCGGGACCATCACGATGGGCAGTGGCGGCACCGTGGCGCTGGGAAGCGGCGGTACTGTCACGCTGGGCAGCGGCGGCGTTGTCGCGCTGGGTAGTGGCGGCACTATTGCGCTCGGCAGTGGCGGCACTATCGCGCTCGGCAGTGGCGGCACTGTCACGCTGGGCAGCGGCGGCGCTTCCACCAACGAGTTGGATTACACCACCGCCAACTCTGTCGTTCGCCCTCCGTCTTCACCCACCGAGACGCCGCAGTCGACGTCCCCGAGTGCACCTGTCGTGATCAATTGGACCGCGCCAACCTTCGGTGTCGTTGCCACCTACACAATCTCTCGCAGTTCCGATGGCGCGACTCCGATCGTGATTGGCAGCGTCAGCGGAGTGAATGGAAATCCACCGGCGACAACATTTACCGACACGAACCCGGATACGACTGCACATACCGTCGTCTACACAATCTCGACCACCCTGCTGCCGGTACCGATCGATCCGTCGCCAGGGCAGAGCGCACCTTCGCCGCCGGCGGTGCTTACGAATAACCAGACAATCGTCCTTGGCCCTCCCGCCTTGCCGAGTTCCGTCTCGATTTCAACTTCGCCGCTCACCGTCTACGCGACTGCCGAGTCAAACAACGCCCCGAATGGCTTGCAGGTGAGCTTTAGCGCGAATAGCGCGACGGGAGCCTGCTCAATCGCCAGCCAGTTGCCCCCGAACAGCAACGGCGTATCCTCGGCCACCGTGGCCCTGAACAGCACGGGAAGCTGCACCATCACCGCATCGCAGGCGGGCACGAACCTTTCGCAACCAGGCAGCCCTCCCTACTACAACGCTGCCAATTCTGTGTCAGGAACATTCACGATCCTCGCTCAGGGTTCCAACACGCAATCGCAAACCATCAACTTCCTGCAAATGCCGAATGTGCAATATGGCAGCACGTTCTCATTGAGCGCGTCATCCTCCGCTGGGCTGCCGGTCAGCTTCACGGCATCCGGGCCATGCACGGCGAGCGGGAGCACGACCGGGGTCGGCCCGTGCCAGATCACGGCGTCGGCGGCGGCAGGCACGGTCGGCAGTAACTCGTATAGCGCCGCCTCGGGGACCCAGTCGTTCACCATTTACCCGGCGGTCCTTACAGTGACGGCAAATAACATTACGGGGACTTATGGAGAGACTTCCCTGCCGGCGTTAACTTACACGACCAGCCCACTTGTGAATGGCGATTCGCCTTCGGCTGTGACCGGCGCACCGTCGCTGTCTACGACGGCTACAACAGCGAGCAATGCCGGCGGCTATCCCATCACGGTCTCGACCGGCACGCTGGCCGCGGCGAACTACTCATTCCTTTTCGTGAGCGGCACCCTGACCATAGGTCAGGCGAGTCAAGCGATCACGTTCACCACCAACGCTCCGGCAAGCGCCGCCTACAACACCAGCTTTACAGTGGCGGCCACGGGCAGCGCCAGCGGGATCCCGGTGACCTTCACGAGTTCCGGGGCGTGCAGCAACATCGGTGCAATCTATAAGATGACCGGTGGCACGGGTACATGCTCGGTGATCGCCAACCAGGCGAGCAGTACGAATTACTCGGCAGCACCGACGGTGACGCAGACCGTTAACGCGACTCTGGCCACGCCGACGGTGACCTTCACGGGAGCGCCGGCCAGTGCCGCCTACAACAGCCACTTCACAGTAGCGGCGACGACCAACGCCAGCAGCGCAGCGGTGATCACCAGCGGCGGCGCCTGCTCGAGCACGGGCACCGCCGTAACCATGACCAGCGGCACGGGAACCTGCTCACTGACTGCGACCTGGGCGGCGGACGGCAACTTCAACGGCGCGACGGCAAGCCAATCCACCGCCGCGACTCTGGTCGCGCAGGCGATCACGTTCACCACCAACGCTCCGGCGAGCGCCGCCTACAACAGCAGCTTTACGGTGGCGGCCACGGGCGGCGCCAGCGGGAACCCGGTGATCTTCACGAGTTCGGGCGCGTGCAGCAACATCGGCGCAACTTACAAGATGACCAACAGCACTGGAATATGTTCAGTGATTGCCAATCAGGCGGCGAACGCGAATTACTCGGCAGCGCCGACGGTCACGCAGACCGTAAACGCAAACGGTCCATTGGTCACCGTTTCTCCGTCCAACATCGCCTTCGGCACGGTGAATCTGGGAAGCATTACAACGAAGAACATCACAGTGACTAACATCGGAACGGCGCCGGTTACCATCAACGATCCCCTCATTTCGATCGTGCAGGGAGGGAACTCCAACGAATTTGTGGCCGTCAGTCTCTGCCCGGCGACCCTAGCAGTGGGGAACAACTGCACAATTACGATTGCCTTCATCGCGGGTCCGTTCTACACACCGCAAACCGCGACCCTGGAGATTAAGGACAATGCGCCAGGCAGTCCGCAGCCGGTGACGCTGACCGCGACGGTTCTTGCGCCGCAGACGATCACGTTCACTACCAACCCTCCGGCGAGCGCCGCCTACAACAGCAGCTTCACGGTAGCGGCCACAGGCGGCGCCAGCGGGAACTCGGTGACCTTCACGAGTTCCGGGGCATGTACCAATTCAGGCGCAACCTACAAGATGACCAGCGGCACGGGAACATGCACGGTGATCGCTAACCAGGCGGGTAACGCTACCTACGCGGCAGCGGCGCTGGTTACCAGGACCGTAACCGCGACTCAGGCCGCGCAGACGATCACGTTTACCACCAACCCTCCGGCGAGCGCCGCTTACAACAGCAGCTTCACGGTGGCGGCCACGGGCGGCGGCAGCGGGAACGCGGTGACCTTCACCAGTTCCGGGGCGTGCAGCAATTCGGGTGCAACCTATAAGATGACCGGCAGCACGGGGACGTGCTCGGTGATCGCCAACCAGGCCGGCAACTCTAACTACACGGCGGCGGCGCAGGTTACGAAGAGCGTAACCGCGACTCAAGCCGCGCAGGTAATCACGTTCACCACCAACGCACCGGCGAGCGCCGCTTACAACAGCAGCTTCACGGTTGCGGCCACAGGCGGCGGCAGCGGAAACGCAGTCACCTTCACGAGTTCCGGCGCGTGCAGCCATTCAGGCGCAACCTATAAGATGACCAGCGGCACGGGAACTTGCTCGGTGATCGCCAACCAGGCAGGGAACTCGAACTATGCGGCTTCGGCGCAGGTTACGCAGACCGTGACCGCGACTCTGGCGGCGCAGACGATTACGTTCACCACCAATCCTCCGGCGAACGCGGCTTACAACAGCAGCTTCACGGTGGCGGCCACAGGCGGCGGCAGCGGAAACGCGGTGACCTTCGCGAGTTCCGGGGCATGCAGCAATTCGGGCGCAACCTATAAGATGACAAGCGGCACGGGAACGTGCTCGGTGATCGCCAACCAGGCAGGCAACTCGAACTACGCGGCAGCGGCGCAAGTTACGAAGAATGTAACTGCGACTCTGGTTGCGCAGACGATCACGTTCACTACGAACCCACCGTCGACGGCCTCCAACAACAGCAGCTTTACGGTGGCGGCCACAGGCGGCGCCAGCGGGAACGCGGTCGCCTTCACGAGTTCCGGGGCGTGTACCAATACAGGCGCAACCTATAAGATGACCAGCAGCACGGGGACGTGCTCGGTGATTGCTAACCAAGCAGGTAACTCTAACTACGCGACAGCAGCGCAGGTTACGAAGACCGTTACTGCGAAACAATGACAGCGATTATTGTCCGATACGGTGGCGGATATCGGGAAGCAGCGGATCTTCCGTCGACTGCCCGCGAATGTTCAGATAAGTCTTATAAAAATCCGCGAACCCATCGCTCTTCATTCCTTCCCGCACGCGTCCCTGATAGTAATAAACGGGCGGAAAATAAGCATAAGTCGGCACGTTATCCATAAATAGCTCGATGGCTTCGCCTTGCCGCTTCGCACATTCGTCAAACTCTTCGTCAGCCTCCGTGAAGGCTCCTGCTTCAAGGTAAGCCCGCCCCAGTTCAAAGCGGCCGATCCAAGTGTCGAGCAGGCTGTTTGCGGCAGTCATCTGCTTGACTGCATCGTTCGAGTCCTTTCGCTTCAGTGCGATCAACCCCTCGATGATCTTGCCGTAAGCCTGCGGCTCGCTTGTCAGATCGGAAGAAAGACTCGTCGCGAGCTTCTGCGCTTTAGCAGGGTCTCCGGCATCGACATAGCCCATCGCTCCGAGGAACTTGATCGAGGTGGACTGGCTGCTCTTCAACGCCTTGTCAAAGTCAGAGAGCGCTGCCGAGTTGTGCCCTTGCAAGATTTCGATGTTTCCGAGCGCCGCGTACTTTCTGGCGGCGTTGTCGGCTGATTTGTTCGCGACGTCCGCGGTAGCTCCTTGCGTGAGGAGGCTCGCCGCTTCTGAATACTTTCCCTGGTAGGCAGCAAGATCGGCCAGCCCAGCGTTCGCGGTGGATATGCCCGGCGCACCAAACCTCTCAAGCTGATGATACGAATCGGCCGCCTTGTCGATCTCTCCCTGCCCGAGCTGAGCTTCGGCGAGCACCAGGTATCCCTGCGCGGCCGACGGACTAATCACCAACGCGGCGCGCGCGTCTGTTTCGCTCCCGGTAAAATCGCCGGCAAAGGCACTGATGAATGCCAGATTCAGTTGCTGCCCCACTCCCTTGGGGACGATCTTAACCGCCTGTTTCGCCGCTGCCAGCGCCTCTGGCGCTTTGCGTAATTGCACATAGCAAGAGGCTAGATTGTTCTGGCCGACGCGATCGGCTGGGTAGAGCTTGACGAGTTCGGTGTACTGCTGCACACAGTTTTGCCAGTCACCCGTAGTGAGAGAGTACAGTCCGCGGTTGCGATAGCGTTCACGCTCGGTCATGCGGTCCACGTTCTGCATCGCCATATTCATGTACTTAATGGCGTCACTGGGCCTTCCCAGGTTCTGCGCCATGGCCGCCATGCCGGTGTACGCCCGTGGAAACTTCGGATCCAGTTCCGCTGCCTTCTGGAACGAATCGAATGCCGCCTGGAAGTTGCCCGCGAACTGCTCTTCAACACCGAGAGTGTCCTGGTGAACAGCCTCAAGGGATGCGGCGGTAAATCCTCCGCTGACCTCCTCGAACTGTTTCGCGGCGGGCGTGGAGTCACCCAGAGCTTTGCGAATCGGCGCCGCTAGCTTGGGAAGGTCGGGCAGAATCTCCTGCTTATTGGCAACGGTGATCTCCGCTTTTGCGATCTGCTTGCCGCTCACGGCGTCCAGGGCGATCGCCGAAATATCGTACGTGTCGCCTCGCAAGCTAATGTCGCCCGTAATGACCACGCCGACGTCCTGGCTTCTTGCGACCAGCAGCGCTGACTGCTCGTCGAGCTTGTCCGTCGGATTCGGGAGTTTCTGCGCCTGCTTCCGCGCATCTCCGCGGCTATAGGCGTTGACGAAGCTGGCGCCTTCCAGGGCCAGACCCAGCATCGGCTCGAGCGTGTTATCCAGTTCCGGGTCGCCGGTGTAGTTCGCAAAGTCGGCCACCAGCACCGACACCGGTGCGTGCGTCCCTGAATTCGCGGCGAGTTGCCTCTTGATAACGTACCAGGCAATTCCGGCTGCGATCGCCACAATCAGAGCGCCCGTGATCGCGAGACGTTGCCATGGAAGCTCCCGAATTCGATTCATGCGCAGCCGCGCCGATGAAGCGGAAACCCGGGATTTGCCGCCCCGGCCTTGCCACGCGCGAAGATCCGCATCCAGCTCCTCCGCGCTCTGGTAGCGCTTTGCGGGATCCGTCTCAAGACATTTGCTGACGATGTTGCTTAGCGTGCCCGGGACATTCCTGGCGACATCCGCCAGCGGCACGGCGCGTTGTTGCGAGCGCATCAACAAGCTCGCAATCGCACTCTCCGCATGGAATGGCGTAACGCCGGCAAGCAGTTCATACAGGATGAGGCCAAACGTAAAAACATCCGAGCTGGCCTTCACGTCCTTGCCCTGCGCCTGTTCTGGAGACATATACTCGATCGTCCCCAGCATTGCGCCGGTCCGCGTCATTCCATCGCCGGAGAAGGTCCGGGCCAATCCAAAATCCATGACCACGACGCGGCCGTTTTTGTCGCGCATGATGTTGCCCGGCTTCAAATCGCGATGGATGATTCCTTCGCGATGAGCGGCAGCCAGCCCGCTGGCCGCCTGTTCCATGATGCCGATGGCTTCCGCGACTTCCAGTTTGCCCTGGCGCTTGAGGATCTGATGGAGGTTCTCACCCTCCAGATACTCCATCGTGATGAACTTTATCTTTCCTGCTTCTCCGATGTCGAAAATGCGGATGACATTGCGGTCCGTGATCTGGCGCGCAAGGATCAGCTCCTGTTTGAAGCGCTGCAGAATCTCGGGATGCTCCGCCATCTCGGGCAGGGTGACTTTGAGCGCGACCTCCCGCTCCAGCTCCACGTCTCGAGCCTGGTAGACGGCGCCCATTCCGCCTTCACCGAGCAGTTGCAGAATTTCATAACGTCCACCGAGCAAATCGCCAATCTGTAACACGGCCGCACTGTCGGGCGAGGTCAATCGCGTCGCAGGCGTGCGTCGGGCCGGAGATCCGGGCGCAATCGTAGCTCCGGGGTCGAGCAAAGTCGCCTGAAGGTCGACTATCGTGGCGTCGGCGTCAAGAAGGGGTGACGCGTCGATGATCGTAGCGTCGGAGTCTACAGGTCTCGATTGGGGATCAAGTGGTGGCCCGGCGTCGACGATCGTGGCATCGGGATCGTGCTGGCGAGGCGTTTCTGAAGGAATCGGGATGTCGCCGGAGGAACTCTCACCGGCGAACGGAGTTCCGACACCCGGAAGGCCGGGCTTTTTGGGGAAAGCCTTCTTATCAGACCGCGTGGAGTCACTCATGTTGAGTTTTCAGAAACTGCCTGAGGCCTGTCGAAAAGAAAACCCCGATGGACGCGCGGCAGCACGACCATGTGTGCGGACCCCTTGAAAAGTATATACCTTACGAAGTAGACGAACCCAGCCAGAATCACCGGGGACAATCGACGCCAACGTCCCGTTCGAGCGGTTTGGTATCAACAAGCTCAGAGCATTTTGTTGTCCGCGGTGGGTAGGATAGCGGCGGCGGCGGCGCGGCTCCAGCCGATGCGGAGATCGCGGACGTTGTGGCAGTTTTTGAGGGCGATGGCCTTGTTGCCGACGCCGGGGTGGTTGGCGACATAGATTGGATAGCCGCCGCGAGGGGCGGGATTGGCGCCGTCGGCGCCGAAGCTGAGGCCCTTGCCGTAAATGAGGCCGGTGCCGGTGATGGAGAGGTCGTGGAGATCCTCGCCCCTTGCTCTTTGGCATGATCCACAGCAATACGCCGCCGCTCCGGGCTTAGAGGTTTCCCCGGGCAATGTCCTGAAGGATCTGTTTGTCCAGACTCAGTTCGGCAACCAGCCTCTTCAGCTTGCCGTTCTCCTGCTCCAGTTCCTTCAACCGCTTGGCTTGGCCAAGTCGCAGATTTTGTGACTTCCGATCAAAACCGGTAATTAGGCTTGAGTTCGCATTGATAGACAGTCGATTTCTTCACGTCGGAGCCGGTTCTGACGCCGCAGTTTGCCCAACTCAGGTAAAGATCGGGTCCAAGCGGAAAGACCATGTTAACGCCGTTGAATTCGACCTCGAGACTCACGCCTTCCGCGGTCCCTGGAAGGGTGAAACTGAGCGATCGCCCAAAAACCACGGGGTACGATTCACGCACGTTGGAGACGACGGCCGTATGAAAAACCTCGGCTTCCAGCAGAAAGGTTGCGGTGTCGGACCAATCCAGGGCCGAGGCGGCGATCGTGCGGCCGCCATTGGCAAAACCGCTCGTGTCGATCTGCGTAAACGGGCACGGACCGGCAATGCAGGAAACTCTTGCGTCCCGGAACTTGTTGTCGGCGCCGGCATCCAATTCGATCGACCCAGTTGCAGCCTTCCAATACCCATCGGGAGAACACGGGCTCTGGCGATGACAGGGGATATTTCCACGATTGACTACCTGAAAGGTCTTCACCGCGCTGCCGATGTTTTCCTCGTTTTGAGAGTTGACGGTGTATCTCACCCTGATGTTGGATACAACAGACGGAGGGCGGCCCGAACCGACACTGCTTTCGGCAGCGGCCGGTTCCATGGTTGCAATCACGAGCTGTCGAAGCGACGAACGAAACTGGATTGTGTCGTGGAGTTCAAGAGGTTTGAAATCCTTCCGCTGAAAGCTCAGAATCACCGTTTGTCCCGGTAATACGGTCCCGGGAAACGCGATCTTGAAGTACCCGGATGCATCCGATTCAGTGCTGAGGCGCAGATCGCCAGCCGAAGCGGTAATCGCAACACCGGCAATCGGCGACTCCTTGCGCGGGTCGGTATCACGGAGAATCACCGCGCCCTGGATGATCGACCAACGCGGCCTCCAATGGCGCACGCCAAGCCAGATAAGCATGGCAACCGCGGTAGCAGCGACGGCGATCCATACGGCAATTCTTTTGCGGGTCATTGCGCCTTCTCTCCGCTTCCTTTGGCTGCGATTTATTCGTATAGCTGTCCGCTCTCTGTTGACTTGAGCCCGGTGCATGCATCCAATCTATAGCTCTCCAGGAGGATATCCGAGCCCGCTGCGGCGATACCGTCTAACATGAATAGACGCTCGGAGCCTCGCAATCTGCTCCATCGAAATCGAAAACGACGAATCAGGCTGCTGTCAAAAAGACTATGGATCTCGAAGGATGCTTGAACTCCCGCCGGAGATTGCTGCGCCAGTTGGCGCGCATCTCGCTGGGTCTGCCCGTCAAGCACCTTTTGGCCTTGGGTTCTCCAGGCCAGCAGGTCACACAACACCAATCCCATCAATCACATACGCCAACTGCGTCCCCGTCCCCACCACCCTCGATCTCTGTGGAAGACGACCAGTTTCTGAACCAGCTTGAGCAGGCGAACTTCCTTTTCTTCTGGGAGCAGGCGAATCCTCAGACGGGATTGATTAAGGACCGATGCAGTGTCCGGGCGAATGATACCAGCCTCAGCGCCAGCATCGCTTCCACCGGTTTTGGCCTGACCGCCATCTGCATTGGCGAGAAACGCGGTTTCGTAAGCTATCCCATGGCGCGGCTGCGCGTCGTTCAGACGCTGTCGTTTCTGTGGCACAAGCTTCCCACGCATCGCGGGTTTTTCTTCCACTTCGCAAACATGAATACCGGTGAGCGCATCTGGGACTCGGAAGTTTCCTCGGTCGATACCGCCATCCTGCTCTGCGGCGTGCTCATGTGCCGGCAGTATTTTCAGGACAAGGATATCGACCAGCTGGCACATGCCATCTTCGATCGGGTGCAATGGAATTGGCTTTCGGAAGACACCAGCCTTCTATCAATGGGGTGGAGGCCGGAAATAGGATTCATCCCATCGCGGTGGGACCTCTACAGCGAGTTGATGATGATGTATCTCCTCGGCATGGGCTCTGAGACTTATCCCCTGCAAGGCGACGCATGGATGGCGTGGAAACGAACGATCTTTGAATACGATGGCCTGCGCTATATCGGCTCCTTTGCCCCGATCTTCGTGCATCAGTATTCGCAGGCCTGGTTCGATTTTCGCAACCGGCGCGACCGCTTTGCCGACTACTTTGAAAACTCCGTCATTGCTACTGAAGTGCATCGGCGTTTCTGCGTCGAGCTTCACTCGCAATATTCTGACTATAGCGACTCTCTTTGGGGCATCACCGCGTCCGATTCTCCGCGGGGTTATGTGGCCTGGGGCGGTCCGCCGGCCATGGGGCCGATCGACGGCACAGTTGTACCCGCCGCGGCCGGCGGCTCATTGCCATTTCTGCCCAGCTCAACAATTCGGGTTCTCAGAACCATTCACGACCGCTACCCGAAAGCCTGGTGCCGGTACGGGTTCGTGGACGCTTTCAATCCCTTGACAGGCTGGTACGACTCGGACGTCGTTGGCATCGATACGGGAATTACGATGCTGATGGCAGAGAACCTGCGCTCGCAGTTTGTATGGGACACGTTCATGAAAAACCCAGAGGCGCAGCGAGGCATGGAAAAGGCCGGATTCAAGCCCTACCAACCGGGGCAGATGCCGTTCCAATGACAGCTCAACGGGCCGCCCCAAAGCTGGCAACTCGAGCCATGCTGGCCTGCTTGCGCGGATTTGGGAACCAATTCCGGTTCTGCTGACCTGGAGGAACAACGTCTCGCGGCGGGATTGCATCCTATTAATCATAGAAAACTGAGACACCGCCTCCGACGGAACATCAGAAGAGCTCTTTTCCGCCGGCACCTTGGTTCACGAGCACGCCGTATGTTCCGCCTGTGACGAGTGTGTTTCCGTCGGGCAGTGACACCAAGATGGGTACGACGCCCTCAAAAACGCGATCCGAAAGACCTCCCGGCGATTCCCCATCCCCGGCTCGCGGCTCGTCGCAAACAAACACTGGTGCATGGTCCGACCGGGTGGCAGCGCTTAAGAACATTCCGCCGGTGCTTCATTTTGTCTGGGAATCGGGGCCGGCGGTTGTTTTCTGGAACATTGCCATCCGCGTCGTTGTCGCGTTTCTGCCCGTCGGCATTGGAATCATTGTCCGCTACATCATCGACGGCGTGAACCACATCCGCTTTCATCAGCCGTTGCCGCGGGGATTCTGGTGGCTGGTGGCCGCGGAAATGGCGCTGGCAGTGCTCATGGGAGTCCTGTCCCGCGCGGTCGATTACTTCGACAACCTGCTCGCCGACCGGTACACGCACCACGTGAGCGTTGAAGTCATGCGCAAGGCTGCTGCCCTCGACGTTACCGTCTACGAGGATCCGGTCTTCTACGACCGCCTTGAGCGGGCACGCGTTCAGGCGACTGACAGGCTTGCGATGATCCAGCAGATGGGCCGGCTGATTCAGCAAACCGTGACGGCGATTGCCTTCTCGGCCGTGCTCATTTTCTATTCGCCGGTCTTGTTGCTGCTGCTCGTTGTTGGAATTGTTCCTGCATTTCTTGGCGAAAGCCATTTTGCTTTTCTCACCTATGCCAAGAACTTCCGCCAGACGCCGGTTCGCCGGCAGATGGACTACTTGCGCCAGGTAGGCGGCAGCAAAGAGGCCGCGAAGGAGCTCAAGCTTTTCAATCTGAGCGGCTATTTGACTGGCCGGTTCACTGCGCTTTCGCAAAGGATTTACGACGAGAATGTGAGCTTGAATCGCCGCCGCTTGTTCTGGGGCGGTCTGCTTTCCATCCTCGGCCAGGTTGGATACTATGCGGCCTACGCCTACAGCATCCTGCGAACCATTCAGGGGCACTACAGCGTGGGCGACCTGACGCTGATCACGGCGGCCATTATGCAAGCGATGAGCAACGTCCAGCTGGCGTTCTCGACCGCTTCCGGGGTGGCCGACCAAGCCCTTTTCCTGACCGATTTGCTGGCGTTTTTCGCCATGGAACCCGCTGTGAAGTCGCGCCCCGGCGGACTGTGCATTCCGCGCCCGGTCATGCTTGGGTTTGAGTTTCAGGACGTGTCATTTGTCTATCCGGGGACAAGTCGGCGCGTCCTCGACCGTTTCAATTTCACCCTTCGGCCCAGAGAGCGGGTGGCCTTGATCGGAGAGAACGGTCAGGGCAAGACGACGGTCGTCAAGCTGATCACAAGGCTCTACGACCCCACCGAAGGGCGCATCCTGCTCGACAGCATCGACCTTCGCGAATACGATCTGGCCGATCTGCATGCCGAGATCGGGGTGATTTTTCAGGACTTCATGCGCTACGAAATGACCGCCCGCGAGAATATCGCCGTGGGCCGAGTCGAATTGGAACATGCGATGGAAGAGATCGATTATGCAGCCGAGAAAAGCCTGGCCAGCGAGGTCGTCGCGAAACTTCCCGGCGGCTACGACCAGATGCTGGGGCGGCGTTTCGAAGGCGGCGTCGACCTCTCGGGAGGCGAATGGCAGAAGTTCGCACTGGCGCGAGCCTACCTGCGCAATGCGCAACTTCTCATTCTCGATGAGCCCACTGCTTCGCTCGATGCGCGCAGCGAGTTCGAGGTCTTCGAGCGGTTCGCTGAGCTCACCTGCGACAAAATGGCGCTCTTGATTTCGCACCGCTTTTCAACCGTGCGCATGGCTGACCGGATTGTCGTCCTCGAAGGGGGCCGTCTGGTGGAAGAAGGAAACCACCAGCAGCTTGTGGCGCTTGGCGGCCGTTACGCAACCATGTTTGAAATGCAAGCCGCAAGTTATCGTTGAGGGCAAGTTACCGTTGAGGATTCGATGAGCAAGATAGCTTCCATTTCCGACTTGCAGGAGCGGCTCGACAGCGAGACCATGAATCGCCTGCGAAGCGCGGCCGACCAGGCTGCCGCATGGGAAGTGATTCCTCAGCCGCGGGTAGCCGGATTCTTTCAAAAGCGCGTGCATGCTGCTCGCCAGACGCTCGATCAACTGGAAACCACACTTGCTCACCAATCGTTGGCGGAGATGCCGAACGATCCGCAGCTAGCGGCTCGGCGGTCCGCGCTGCTTGAGCTTGCCGCTGGGCATCGTATGTTCTGGTCTGCGATTACCGACATCACCGGCAAGCGGCAGGAAGTGGCCCAGCTCCCGCGTCTTGTTCTCGGCCCGAGGCACGATGAACCTCGCGTGGCCGCCGTCGCTCGAGTTTACCTCCATGCTGTCGATGGAACATTCTCGGCGCCAACCTTCCACGAGTTTATGCAGGCCGTGCAGACGCATGAACCACTGAACGTCGACGAATTGTGGAGTGTCGGCTCATTTCTCAAATTCGCCTTGCTGGAGTTGATCCTGGAGGAGGCGCGAGACGTGCTCAGCTCTCCCGGCGCGGCCTCCGCTCCTCGGCTGCTGGTTCACATCAAAAGCCTGCAATCCATTAGCAATGCCGACTGGCCCTACTTCATTGAGCCGCTCATCGTCTTCGACGTACTCCTCCGGCAGGACCCAGCAAAGGTCTTTGAGCAGATGGACTTTGAATCCCGAGAGCTCTATCGCAAGCGCATCGCGCTTGTTGCCCGCCGGTCCGACTGCAGCGAATCGGAGGTAGCGCAGACCGCGCTCGAGCTCGCGCGCGAGGGAAACGAGGCAAAATCCTCCGATCCGCGCATACACCTCCGCCGCGCGCACGTCGGCTACTACCTCATTGGCAATGGGTTCCCCCAGCTCGCTTCCCGCATCGACTTTCATTCATGTTTCGCGTGGCGCGCGCGCGCTTTCGTGCGCGCAAATGGCGAAGAGTTTTTCCTGAGCGGCATTCAACTCTCAACACTGCTGTTCATCGCTGCCGCATTGTTTCCAGCTCTGCCTGCCGTCTCCGGGCTCGTGGGCCTGGCTTGGATCGTTCTTTTCCTTCTGCTTCCCGCAACGCAGGCTGCCGTCGACCTGGTCAACAACGCAATCACGGCTTTTTTCGATCCCGAACCGTTGCCGAAACTGGACTTCAGCGAAGGTGTTCCGCGCGACTGCGCCACTCTCGTGGTGGTTCCGACGCTGCTGATCAATGAAAAGCAGGTGCGCAAGCTGGTGAACGACCTTGAGGTGCGCTTTCTGGGCAATCGCGATCGCAACCTTTACTTCGCGCTGCTCACCGACCTGCCCGATTCCGTGAGCAATCCGCACGAAAAAGACTCTCATCCGCTTGTCGAGCTCGCATCGCGGCTCCTAACGGAGCTGAACGAGAAATATGAATCGCCCGGCAACGGCGTTTTCCTTCTGCTGCACCGCCATCGTGTTTACAACGCGCGACAGGGTGTATGGATGGGTTGGGAACGTAAGCGCGGCAAGCTGCTTGACCTGAACAAGCTTCTTGCGGGCACCTTTGACGCGTTCCCCATCAAGACCGGTCCCATAGCAGCGCTCAATGGCATTCGCTATGTCCTCACGCTCGACAGCGACACGCAGCTTCCTCGCGGCACCGCGGCCCGCCTGGTTGGCGCCATTGCGCATCCCCTCAATCAAGCCGTCGTCGACCCGAAACGCTCCATCGTGACTGCGGGCTTTGGAATCCTGCAGCCGCGAATCGCGGTTGCCATCCAATCGACAACGCGCTCACGGCTGGCGGCAGTCTTCTCGGGCCAAGGCGGCCTGGATATTTATACCCGCGCTATCTCCGACGCCTACCAGGACCTTTTTGGCGAGGGCATCTTCACCGGTAAAGGGATCTATGAGGTCGAAACGCTCCACGCGGTGCTCAATAGCAGATTTCCCCGCAACGCCCTCCTCAGCCACGACCTGATCGAGGGTGCATACGCGCGCGCGGGGCTTGCCACGGACATTGAACTGGTCGAAGATTACCCGTCGCACACCAGCGCTTACATGCGCCGTAAACATCGCTGGGTCCGCGGCGATTGGCAAATTTCCCAGTGGATGTTTTCCCGCGTGCCTGAAGAGTCAGGAGGGCGGGTTGACAATCCGATTTCCAACATTTCGCGCTGGAAGATCCTAGACAACCTGCGCCGTTCGCTGGTCGAACCGTCCTTCTTCGCACTCTTTATCGCAGGCTGGCTTCGCCTGCCGGGCGGACCGCTTTATTGGACCATCGTTGCGCTGGTCCTGATTTTCTTTCCTGCCATCGCTCAGCTTGCATTTGGGCTGGTCCGGGCGTTCATGGCCGGCCCCAAGGGACAGGTCGCGGAGGCGATTTCGCATTTTCGGCAAGCGGCTCTCGTGGTTCTGGTCCGCCTTGTCTTTCTGCCGCACGAGACTTTGCTCGCCTTCGATGCCATCGTTCGCTCGCTGGTCAGACGCTTCATCACGGGCGAGCGCTTGCTGGAATGGGAAGTCGCCGCTCGAAGCGAGCTGGAACCAGGGGCGCCTGCGCCCGTCGACTGGTTTCTCGCCCTCACGCCGCTCGTGGCGATGAGCCTGGGCGCACTGATCTGGTTGTTTGCCGCACAACGCGGAGCGATTCTTTGTGCTGCACCTGTCCTCTTGTTATGGGCGCTCTCCAATCCCGTTACTATTTGGCTGAATCGCCCGCCGCGCGACCAGCGCTCGATCGACAGAAAGGACCGCGAATTTCTGTTAGGGCACGCGCTGTGGATCTGGCGTTATTTCCGCGAATTCGGCGTCGAGCGCCACAATTTTCTGGTCCCTGACAACGTGATGGAAAAGGGGTGTCGTGAAGCGCCGCGCGTTTCGCCCACCAATATCGGGTTGCTGCTCAATACACGCCAGGCCGCATGCGAGCTTGGATTCCTGACCGCTCCCGAATTTGCCGCCCTCACCGGCAGCACACTTCGAACCATCGAGCGCATGGAGAAATTTCGTGGCCACCTTTACAACTGGTACGACACCGAAACGCTATGCCCGCTCGACAAGTCTCCTTTTGTCTCCTCCGTCGACAGCGGCAATCTTGTGGCTTCGCTTTATACCCTCTATGCGGGCACACGTACGCTGGTCAATAAGCCTTTGCTCCGCGCCGAGATCTTCACTGGCCTGCGCGCGTACCTTTGTGTATTGCGAAAGACGAAACATCTCCCCGAATCGCTTTCGCGAATCAAGCCGCCGGGAACCTCTGCGGGAATTGCGGAGTGGATTGTCTGGCTCCAGGGCGCCCAAGCTGCGCTGGCCGCGGGAGCCGCATCTGCGCGCGAGCAGCATCGTGACGCCTGGTGGATTGAAGAGACTCTGAACCGGGTCGACGCTGTTCTTGTGCTGTTCCACGGGTATCTACCTTGGCTGCTTCCCCAATTTGCTCCGCTGCGTCTGCTGCTGCAACTGGGCCAGGGCGATAAGCTCACCGATTGCACTCCGGCTTACGCGCTGCGGTTCGCCGGTGAATTGCAATCCACGTTGACTGGCGTGCGCGATACGCTTTCCGGCGATCCGTTGCTTCAGCAACTTGCCGAACATTTATGTGAGTTGCTCTCGACCGCCCTCGAGAATCTGCACGCGCTGTCCGCAAGTCTGCGCGATATTGAGCGCACCGCGGAGCGGCTGGCACAGGAGACGGAATTTGGTTTTCTCGTCGATCCCGGCCGTCAGATCCTTTCCATTGGCTATGACATGGGCAAAAAAGAGCGGCATGAAGCCTGCTACGACCTGATTGCATCCGAGGCGCGAATCGCCACATTCCTTGCCATCGCCCGCGGCGATCTTCCCCAGCAAAGCTGGAATAAGCTGGGCCGCGATCATACTCGCGTCCATGGCCGCTTTCTTCTTCTATCCTGGTCCGGAACGATGTTCGAGTACCTGATGCCCGCATTGTGGATGCGCAGCTACACCGGTACACTGATCGCGCGCACGCAGGATGCGTGTGTATACGTACAACGTGCCTTCGGCCGCTCGCTGGGCATTCCCTGGGGCGTTTCGGAGTCGGCATCTTCAAAGAAGAACGACCGCGGCCATTATCACTACTTCGCCTACGGCCTGCCCAGCATCGCGCTTTGGCCGGAGGCATCGGCGGGACCCGTCATTTCCCCCTATTCCACTTTTCTCGCGCTCGCAGTCGATCCGCAGCAAGCACTGCTCAATCTTCGCCAAATGGAGTCGGAAGGCTGGATGGGTCCGTATGGTTTTTATGAGGCAGCCGACTACTCGGTCTCTTCGCGCAGACCAGTCCTGGTGCGGGAGTGGATGGCTCATCACATGGGTATGTCGCTGCTGGCGATCGCCAATTCATTGCGCAATAACGTTGTCCAGCAATGGTTCCACGCGCACCCCATGATCCAGGCCACAGAGATGTTGCTGCAGGAGATTCCTGTCAACATGGCCGTTCTCAAAGCCAGGCTGAAGCATCTGGCTCTGATTCATTTTCCCGCGGAGGTCGCCGTCCTGCCCGAGGTCTCGCGCGGCGCTACGGCTGCACTTTGATCAAAGCAAGCTCGTTTGGCGTCAGCTTGATCTGGAGCTTTCCCGCGGTGAGAGTCGCCTGTAATGGGGGCGATAGTGCGGTTTCGTGGTTCAACTCCTCCACTTGATCGCCTGTCGGATCCAGCGGCTTTCCCATCGCGGCATACTCCGCCAGAACATTTCCATGATCTGCATCCAATTGCTGGATGCTCACGCGCGCATTGGGCGGCAAATGCCGGAAGACCAGATCGATCGTCTTCTCCGATGGCGGCTGACCCGGATCGACGAGGTTCCACGCAGCCACTTCGACTTCGCCGTTATCGCTCTCGGTGGCGATCGCATCGGTTGCCGAATTTGTCAGCCGCTCGTTGCCCAGCTCGTGCAGCAATTCGAATGCATAGTAGCTGGGCTTGTTGATGCCCCCCTTGGCGCGCAACCCGAATTCTCCAATGAACGGTTTTGGGATCGGCCCCGATTCTTCAAAGACATCGGAGAAGGTCCAGAACGACATCATCTCTGTTAGACCGTCGCATTGGCGCACCGTGTTCGCCAGCGCAGGCCCCATAAAGATGGTGTCGCGCGCCCCCATCATTCCCTGCACATTCCACTCCGTGATGAAGAGCGGAAGATCGGGCGTAGCCGATGACTTGATCTCGTTGCGTACTTTCTCCACGGCCCGGCAAACGCGGTCATCCATCGGAATCTGCTCGCTGGTTCCGAAGAGATCCTCGACCGTGTCGTCCGCATAGGCATGCGTTGACACGAAATCAACCGGAACATGGTTCGTGGCCGTGAACCTTAGAAAATCGCCGACCCAAGCCGCGGCTGCGGTCGCCGGCCCTCCCACGCGCAACCGCGGGTTCACGCTTTTCAGGTCGCGCGCCGTGTGCGCGTAGAGATCGAAGTACGATCGGTCGCGCGGAATTCCGTTCCAGAAGTCGATATTGGGTTCGTTCCACACTTCAAAGTACCACTTCGACACCTCGTCGATTCCGTAGCGATCGACAAGGTGCTGTGCGAAATGCCGGATAAGGTCATCCCATCGGTCCATGCTCTTCGGCGGGGAGACATTCGGCTTGTACCAGAAGGGATGCAGCGCGTCCGGATTGAACGCGAGCTTGCGCGGCATGAAGCTGATCTCCACGAAGGGCCGCACGCCGTTCTTCAGCAGCCCATCGTAGATCTGGTCCACATAGGAGAAGTTATAAACTGGATCGCCGTGCTCATCCTCGTTGTATACGCCCACCTCGTCGTGAAAGATGGCGTGGAATCGTACGTACTGGAAATCCGCGACCTGCTTAACGGCGCGCAGATCATCGCGATAGCTCTCGCGCAAGGTGAGAATCGCGCGGCCGGAGCCAAACATTTGTTCCCAGAAGTGGGGAAAGGGGGTGTGCGGCCCCTGCGCATCGATCTCAATCGTCTCCTGCGCGCGCGCACACTGCAGAACAAGCAACAACACAGCGAGCAGCGTGGCAGATTGCCGCCAGGACGGTGAACTCGCCATCGGTAATTCTCTCTTCGTGGACGTTTTTGGGGAAATTCGATGCAATTGCGCTCAATTGCGTCATGGAGCGCTGCCCAGCTCTCAAAGTGCCCATACTAATCGATGTTGGGACCCAAAAACAAGGCGAGCTATTTCCAGCGTCTTGGCAACGATGGTTTCGACGCCGGTCCTAGGCGGCGGCTCGCTCATGCCAAACACCTCCGCTTGTCACTTTTCTGATCGCGGTGGGAATTTCTTCCACCGGACCCTCCGTGTGGATGACCCACTTGGCTCCGCATTGCAGCGCACCATCGAGGAATCCAGGGTCCCTGTGGCTCGTTACCACAATCACGCGTGTCTTTTTCCTGGTATGCGAGATAAGTTGCTTCACAGCTCCGAGCTCATCGTCGAGAATCTCCGCGCTCACCAGCAGCACATCGGGAGGGTGAGAGCGAACGGCTGCGACGAGAAGTTGTTGATTGTCGCACTCGGCAAGAATCCGAATATCTCCCTGATCGGCAACCGCACTCCGCATCCCGATCAGGGAAAGCGGCTGATCGTCCGCAATCACGACGTCGATATCGGCCATGCAATTCACCCCCATCCCGGACGATTGGCCCGCAACCGTCGAAGTCATGCGCTAAGTCAAAGTTGATTCCAATGCAATGAAAATGGCCCCCCGCTCAGGGCCTGCTTCTGCCTCTCGCGTCTCAGGGGATGTGATTGCGCCGTCACACGTAGCGAATTGAGTTTATGAGCGTCGTGCTTCTCTAAAATGCGGTCCGGCCTATGACCGGTGACGCTCAAGTGCACTTGCCCTCGGCTCATTAGAGGCCTTCCGCGATGAATTGGTTGGCTTAGCGCTCACGGATCAAAACAGGCATCTCGGCTGGCCTCACGCTCATCGAATGCACTTTGCGAGACGAGCGGCCGGCGGCGATCGATCGAACATCTGGGAGTTTCTGTACCTGATGGATTCCGATCCGAGAAGAATTGCTCCTGACCAAATTCCATGCGAGCCAAATTACGTCGAGCTCCCCGCATCCGTAAAGGGAGGCGATCTGGATGCGATTCCACGCGGGTCATTCGCCGGTCTAGGGCGCGGCAGGGCCAACGCACGGCCTGCCCCCGCACAACTCGTCCGTGATCCCTTTGCCTTCAGTTATTGTGTAGATGCGATCCACCGCCGGCAGCTTCAGCGTTTCCTTGTTTCCCGATGGCCAGTGAATCTCCGCTTTACCGGCATCGGTGGCGTCGCCCAAGCCAAAGTGCACGCGCAGATCATTCGAGGAAAGATAGCTGCCTCCGCTCAAAACGTCGCCGCGCTGGCGCATCCCGTTCGCATTCAGATACACGGTTGCGCCGACGGCGTCGCGCGGGCTGTGCGGCCCGCCCACGAGTTTCAGCTCCAACCACTGATGATGGTCGGGATTCACGTTGCGTAGCAGGATGGGCGTCCCGTCCATGCTGTTGATCACCACGTCGATCTTGCCGTCGTTGAACAAGTCGCCAAAGGCGGCTCCGCGGCCGACGGTCACCACTGCCAGGCCCGAACCCTCCACCGCCGGCACCAGCTCGAATTTGCCGTTTCCCAGGTTGTGATAGAGCAGCGGCCGCTGGGCATAGCTTTGTCCCCATTCCGGATGTTGGTCCGCCTCCGGATAAACGTGACCGTTGACGATCAGGAGGTCCTTCCAGCCGTCGTTGTCGTAATCGAGGAAGCCATCGCCGAATTTGACAAAGGGGATGGAAGACTGGACTATTCCGGTCTCGTAACTGACGTCTGTGAAGAACCCGGTGCCATCGTTCTGAAAAAGGATCGGGTAATCGTCTGAGAAGGTTGTGCTCACCACCGAAAGATTCCCATTATTCTGATAGTCGCCGGCGGCAAGACCCATGTTGGCCGCCTCGCGCCCATCTTTATTGAGCGCGAACCCGCTCTCGTAGCTCTGGTCTTCGAAAACCCCGTTGCCCTTGTTGATGTAGAGATAATTAGGCGTCGAGTCGTTGGCCACAAGCAGATCGGGTTTTCCGTCGTTGTTCACGTCGGCAAACAGCACGCCCAGCCCGTAGAAACCGTTCGGGTCGTCGACCCCCGATTTCTTGCTTACGTCGGTAAAGGACCCATCGCCGTTATTGTGAAACAGATGATCGTGCTCGCCCTTTAAGCCACGCGGCCCGCACATCACCTGCACGCCGCGAAACTGGCAGTCCGCGTAATTCACGCCTTTCGTGCCCGACAGCGGAGGATTGTTCAAATCGATTTGCGCGTAGCCGTCCACGAACAGGTCCAGACGCCCATCGCCGTCGTAATCGCCGAAGGTTGCGCCCGTCGACCAGGTCCCAACGGTCACGCCCGCCTTCTCCGCCACGTCGGTAAAGGTTCCGTCATGGTTATTGCGGTACAGGCGGTTCTTGCCGAAGTTCGTAACGTACAGATCGGGCCAGCCGTCGTTGTCGAAATCTCCCACTGCGCAGCCGTATCCCCAGCGATCGTTGGCAACACCTGCCTTCTGGGTCACGTCGGTAAAGGTTCCGTCGTGGTTGTTGTGGAAGAGAGCCGCGTGCGGCGGCGTAGCTTTGCCGGCCAGCGCATCGTAGGTTGAGCCGTTCACCAGGTAGATATCGAGCCAGCCATCGTTGTCGTAGTCCAGCAGGCACACGCCCGGGCCCTTGGCTTCAAGGATCAGGCGCTTCTCCGGCGTGCCGGCCTGGTGATGCCATGCCGTCAAGCCCGCGGGTCCCGCCACATTCTCGAAAACGATGGGCCCGGTCTTCACGAATCCCCCGGCCGTAATGGGCCGATGCTGGCTGTCGAACTCCGCCTGTTGCGGACCGGCATTGGCCATCCCGCCCCCCGGCGACTGTCCCGTTGCGTTCGGCTGGCGGCCGCCAGTCGGCGCATTCTGCGCGCGCATGGCCGCACTGAGCGCCACAACCAGCGCAGCAGCCCGAACAAGCCGCAATGCCGGCCTCGATTTTAGGCTGCAAAGCCAGATGGAACTCGACAAGGGACCGCACGAATCTTGCCCCGCCGATATGTGTCGCAAGCCTCTGCTCGCTGTCAAGCCGTGTTGGATTGTCACTTGTGTGTCATGCATAGAAGGAGCATTTCAATCAATTGCGAACTGTGAGAGAGTGTATCCCATCAACAGTACCGTTGCCGCTTGCACATTCACTTAGCTTCGGCCGCGGGCGTTTTTCCGGCTGGGGAATTCAATTGGTTGACGAGGTCGGTATCAGCGGTCTGGGTGATGCTCTTTGCTTTGTCGAATTCAGCTTTGGCCAGGTCCATCTTCCCCAGGCTCCGGTAGAGACGCCCCAGCCGCCAGTGCACATTCACGTCGTTGGGTGCGAGCTTTTCTGCGGTATCGAGCTCGCGTAATGCGTCCTCTGGCCGGTTTGCATCGGCATCGATCATGCCCAAGTCAAGGTGCGCCAATTCGTTTCCTGGATCGGCTTGTACGGCTCTTTCCAGCAACGGGCGGGCAATCTCGGGATGGTTCAGCGTCAGATTGCAATCTCCTAAATAAGTAAGTGCCTGGGCGTTGTTGGGGCTGTTATCCAACTCCGCCTGGAACTCCGGGGCTGCATCGGAATATTCCTTTTTTTCCCACAGTAAATACCCCAGGCCGAAGTGCACGTTCGGCTCGTTGGGAGATGCCTTCTCGGCTAGCCGGAATTCGGCGATCGCTTCGTCGGTGCGATGCAAGCCGTCGAGGGCCTCGCCTGAGAGCATGTGCGCCTGCGCAGAGTCAGGATTGATCTTATTGATCTGTTGGTCTTGCTCCAGGGCGCAGTAGTACTGCCTGATGTTGAGGCAGGCCTGCGCCAGCACTCCGCGCAATTCCAGATTCTCGGGCTCGCTCTTTACCGCGATCTGAAGGTAGGGAACCGATTTGGAAAATTCGGTTGAGCCGTAGTAGCTCATTCCCAGCAGCGTATCAACCTGCAAGCTTGCCGGATCGGCGCGCAAGGCGGCTTTAAAGGGCGCGATAGCTTGCGAAAAATGACCCTGCTTGAACTCGGCGAGACCCAGGTTGAGCTGCACTCCTCTGAGGTTCGAATTCAATGCCAGCGCCTGACGGTAAGCAGCAGCGGCATCGCTGTACTTCTCTTCTTTCGACAGGACAACTCCGAGGCTGGCGAAGGCTCCTGCATCGCGTGGGTTGTCGTTCGTCACCGCGCGCCACGCCTTCTCGGCGCCGGGCAGGTCGCCCGCCTGTTCCAAGGCGATTGCACGGGAGGCCCCAGGCGTCTGCGGGTTGACCGGCGGCGTTGTCAGCAGAATAAGAATCGTTGAGAGCAGCGCCGTGGACTTCATATGCATTTTGTAGATGACCATTCCCAGGCAATGTACTTATGGTAGCGCGCCTGCGGGTCTCCCAGGAATATCGAACTCGGCGAAAGGACAGTGTCTCAGCTCCGATTGGGAGCAGGGCCCCGCAATACGGTTCAAAGCCGCGATTGGATGGTGATCTTCCCGTGGAGATGGAGGTCTCTGGGATCGCAGGCTCCGGTCATCGCACCGAAGTTGCCGCCCATGTCGAGGTGTTATTGGGAAGTAAAAAGCTGATGCTGTCTCATAGGCCGGATTATCGCCATCAGCCACGAACTATGCTAACCTGCCAATAAGAATTGGGTCATCCATCCGCGCCGTCATCCTTGTCTTCGGGGCAATCGCATCAATGAGGAATCGCTTTAACCGGCGCGACTTCGTAAAGCTGGGAGCCGCCGCCGCCGCTCTGCAGACCCCGCTTGGATTCGCTGCCCTTCCCATCACGGCCGAGGGAATTTTCAGCGACCGGACCAGGGAAGCCGGGATTGATTTTATCCATTTCAACGGCGCGTCGGGTTCCCATTACTATCCGGAGACGATGGGGTCCGGCGTAGCGCTCTTCGACTACGACAACGACGGCGATCTCGACATCTTCCTGGTCCAGGGCACACAGTTAGGACCCCTCGGTTCGAGCCAGACCCTATACCCTCCTCAGTTACCGCTGCGCGGCCGGCTCTACCGCAACGATTCGGTTCGCCACGCCGACGGCACCTGCACGCTCAAGTTCGTTGACGTGACGGAGCAATGCGGGATCAGAGCCGAGGGATACGGCATGGGAGTCGCGGCGGCGGACTTCAACAACGACGGTTGGGTCGATCTCTACATCGCGAATTTCGGCCACAATCAAATGTGGCGCAACAACGGCGATGGAACTTTCACCGATGTCACTGCGGAATCCGGCACAGACGTTCCAGGATGGAGCATCTGCGCCAGCTTCTTCGATTTTGACCGGGATGGCTGGCTCGATCTGTTTGTCGCCAACTACCTCGACTTCAGGTTTACCAATCTTCCAAAGTGTCTCTCACCCAGCGGCGCTCCAGACTATTGCAGTCCCCTGGCGTTCAGTCCTTTGCCCAATCGCCTGTTCCGCAACCGGCGCGATGGCACGTTTGAAGATGTGACCACCCGTTCGGGAATCGGCGCTCAGTTTAGCGGCTCGATGGGCGCCATCTGCGCGGATTTCAACGGCGACGGCTGGCCCGACATCTTCATCTCCGACGATCTCCGCCCCAACCAACTTTGGATCAACCAGCACGACGGAACCTTCAAGAACGAGGCACTGATTGCGGGCTGCGCCGTGGATCGAGATGGCGACCCGCAATCCGGCATGGGCGTGGATGCTGGAGATCTGCTGGGCCACGGCGTCGAAGATCTTGTGGTGGCCACCATCGGTGGGCAACACGCCGACCTGTTTGCCAACAACGGCAAGGGATGGTTCGACGATATGTCCTATGAGAGCGGCCTTGCTCGCGCTACTCAGCGATACACGGGATTTAGTATCGGGATGCTGGACTACGATAACGATGGATGGCTGGATCTGATGATCGTCAACGGAGCGGTCCGGGCCATCGAAGAAGAAGCCCGCAAGGGGAGCATGTATCCGTATGCCGAACCCAACCTCTTGTTGCACAACAACGGCAACGGGAGGTTTGAGGACGTCAGCAGCAGCGCCGGAAGCGCATTTTCCAGTTTGCAAGTGGGCCGCGGCGCAGCCTTCGGCGATATCGACAACGATGGAGGGATCGACGTCGTGATGGTCAACAACAGCGGTCCCGCACGACTCCTGATCAACAACGTGGGACATCGCAAGCCGTGGATAGGATTGCGTATGGTGGGAGACAAATCTCATCGCGATATGCTGGGGACACGAGTGGCTGTCTTTCGCCGCGCCGCGTCACCGCTTTGGCGACGCGTTCATACAGACGGAAGCTACTGTTCCTCTAGCGACCCCCGCATCGTGTTCGGGCTGGGCGATGCTCCCGAAATCACCAAGGTGCAGGCCCACTGGGTCAGCGGAAGGGTCGAAGAATGGACCGGCTTGCCGCTCGGGAGATACACTACGCTGCGAGAGGGGAGCGGCGTGACGATAGCAGCGCCATGATTGGGATCCGGCAAGGGACCGTTTTGTTGACGATCGCGTTCGTTGCCGCGAGCGCAATCGCCGGTTGGGACGGTTGTGCGGCGCAGAGCGGGCCTTCGCGTCCTGCGAATAGCCAGGTCGATCTCATCGAAGTTCCTCAACCGGACCTCGCCGGAGTGGACGCTCCGGTCAAGGACCAGATTCGCGCCTCCCAGGCGGTGCTCGCGGCCGCTATGGCGCAAACCGACGCTCCTCGCGCCCGCTTGACCGCGGCTTTTGGCACGCTGGGGCAAATCTACCAAGCCTATGGTTTCGACGATGCTGCGCTGGCTTGCTATACCAACGCCTCTCGCCTCGATTCTCGGTCTTTCCAGTGGTTTTATTTTCAGGGCTATTTACGCCATAAGAATGGCGATTCCGAGGAGGCGGCGCGCGATTACCAGCGCGCCCTTGCGCTCAATTCAACCTACAACCCGGCCCTGCTGCGCTTGGGAGCACTGGAACTGACCCTGGATCATCCCGACGCGGCCAAAGATTCCTTCACCAAAGCAATGGCGCAGCGACATTCCTCAGCCGCCTTGACCGGCTTGGGCAAGGTGGCCCTGACTGAGCATCATTACGACGACGCCGTGAAGGATTTCACTGAAGCTTTAGCCAGCGATCCGAAAGCTTCGAGCGTCCACTATCAACTGGCCTTGGCTTATCGCGGGCTGGGCGATCTCGCCCACGCGCAGGAACAACTGCGAGCTCGCGGCGAGACGGAGCCTGACATCCAGGATCCGCTGCTCGACCGGATCAATCTTCTCAAACAGGGTAGGCTTAGCCTGGTTCAGCGCGGCGGTGCGGCTATGCGGGAAAGCCGTTTTGCCGACGCCATTTCCGCATACGATCAGTTGGTCCGTCTCGACCCCTCCGATCCCCTGGCCTACGAGTACCTGGGAGTCGCTCTGGCCCGGCAGGGAAAGCGCGACGATGCTCTCAAGCAATATGCGCAAGCCTTGCAACTCGACCCGAGCAGCGCCTCCGCGCACTACGACATCGCCATTTTGCTGATACAAGAGCGGAGGGAAGAGGAGGCCATCGTCCATCTCCGGCAAGCGGTCCAATTGGATCCGGGGCTCGTGATGGCTCATTTTCAGCTAGCCAATCTCCTCATGCGGAGAGGAAAGGATACCGACGCAGAGGGGGAATATGAAATCGTTGTCTCGCTCGACCCACGGAATGGATTTGCCCGTTTGATGCAGGCGATGGCGGCGGTTCACGCGGGTTCGTACGCGCGGGCGCGGACTCTGCTTGAGGACGCCGCGGCGGCGCTTCCCAGCGATCCTGACATCGCCGATGCACTGGCGAGAGTATTGGCAGCCGCGCCCGATCCGGCCGTGCGCGACCCGGGCCGGTCGCTGCGCATTGTCGAAACTCTCGTGAGGAATCAGCAAGGTAACCCGTTGGAGGTCGGAATCACTCTGGCCATGGCTCTCGCCGCGGCCGGGCAGTTTCAGCAAGCCGCCGCGTATCAGCAGGCGGTCATCGAGCAGTTGGAAGCCTCCCACCAAGACGTGCTGGCGCGTTCCTTGCGCCAGAACCTGATTCGCTACCAGCAGGGAAAAACATGCCAGGCGCCCTGGGCCGGCGACGACCCGATTTTCACCCCGGTCCCTGGCAAAGTCGAGCTATCGTCGGATATGGACGCGACGGACGCACATCCCTAAAGCGGTTCTCCTGCAGGTGTAGACCAAGGCACAATCGCCAAGTGGCTTTTTCAACAAGAAAAAGCCACCCTGAAATACGCCCGAAATGGCACATAGTTGCAGGAGAACCGCCGTAGAGCCCGTCAGCTGGAGCCGAACAGGATGGCGGCCATGACGGCGAATGGTCAGGCGTAGATTTGCTTGCGCGCCACGAGCGCACTCTTCCAAGGGGATCGAATACCGCAGGCCAAGTACAGAGGCCCCGCTCCCTGTCGGGAGCGGGGCCTCAAGGAATGCAGTGTTAACCGCGGTTAGAAGTTGATTTTCCCGGCGAGTTGGAACTCTCTGGGATCGGCCGAGCCGTTGCTCAGTCCGAAGTTATTTCCGTTCAGGTTGGTTCCGATGCCGCCCTGGTTGCCGTTCGCTGTCCATTGCGGGTGGTTGAAGATATTGAACGTCTCCGCGCGGAGCTCGAAGTTGCTGTGTTCCGTGAAGCGGAAGATTTTGTGCATGGCTACGTTCCAGTTTTGACTACCCGGGCCACGCAGTTGGTCGAAGGGCAAGTTGCCCCACGAACCAACAGCCGGAGTCCCGAAGGTTGGATTATTCACCCCGAAGCCCGGGCTGAACCACTGCATGCCGGCGGAGGAACGTTGTTTTGGATAGTAAACGGTCCCGACCAGATCCGGCCGGTTGGTTCCATTTTGCAGGCCGTTGCTGCCCTGGTTGCCGCCAAGAGTGACGTTGAGCGGCGCTCCTCCCTCGAAGATGGAAGACCCAGCCAGTTCCCAGCCTCCCAGTAGCTTTGAGGCCAAGTCCGTGGAATGACGGAAGAACGGCATGGACCATTCGTATTCGACAAATGCCACCTGGTGACGGTCGAAGACCGACGGACCCCAATCGAATTTCCAGCCCGCGTAGGGGTTGGAAACATTATCCAGATCGAACCCGTTCCCGCTGCTTTGGCTGGTGTCGTAAGCGTGGGAATAGGTGTAGCCGAATTGGGCCTGTAGATCCTGGTGAATATTCAGGTGCACACTCGCCTGGAGCCCGTTGTATTCGCCGTTCGACTCGTTCGTGAACTGCTTGATTCCAGAGAATCCGGCGTACGGAAGATCCAGGTTGTAGTTGCTGCTGCTCGCAATCAGAGCAGGCAGATCGGAGACGGGCGGCAGGTTGATATCCCTGTCGTCGCTCTGGTGGCGCAGCAGGGTGCCAACGTACGACACATCGAAGATCGTGCCGGCGGTGAGTTGGTGCTGAATTCCAGCGCTGTACTGGGTCGTCGATGGCGGCTTGTAGTTGTCTGCTTCAATCCCCTGGATGCTGGCCACAACGATCGGCGCCGTCAGCGTGGTTCCGGTGGCAGCGCTGGTCTTGGGATTGACGAGCAGGACGTTGTTGAAGTTGACTGAGGCGTTAGTGGGAACGTTGTTGGCGAGGTTATACATGTCGTTGCCCTGGACGCGCTCGTACATGACGCCGAAACCGCCACGAACAACGGTTTTTCCTTGTCCCGTCAGGTCGTAAGAGAAGCCGAGACGCGGACCCCATCCGTTCTGGCTGTTCGCCAATCCTCTGGGGATCCCTGGCGTGATGCCGCCGATACCGATTCCATTCGTATAGAACCGGCTGTTGCCGAGAATGGAGCCGGAGCCGCTAACCAGTCCAGGACTGGCAGCCGTGCAGCCGGGATCGGACGCGCTGCTGCAGAGGGCGTTCGCCGAAGTGAACGTGGCTGCAAGGGCAGGGTTGTAGAGGTTTGGATAGAAGTTAGAGGTTTTTTTGTTTGCTTCGTAGGTGTGCGGGATGCCGTCCCAGCGCAGGCCCAGATTCACGGTCAGCCGCGGGGTCGCGCGCCAGTTATCGAGAAAGTAAACCGCCGGGCTGATGTTGTTCCAAATGCCCGCCTGATGGATCGCCGGCTCGTTGTAGTTTTGCGCCAGACCCAACAGGAAGTCGGCAAAGTCGTAGTTGGTGTAATAACCATTGAACCCGAAGTTGCCCTCCACCGCGGAGAATGAATCCTGAGTCTTGGTAAAGAACGCCCAGCTCCCACCAAACTTGAACTGGTGCGCGCCCTTCACCCAGGAGACATCGTCGTGGACGGAGAAGTCACTCGCTATGTTGTTCCACGGCGACCAGTTGGGGCTGTAATTGGTCCCGGTCTGCTTCTGCAGAGCGATGGACGGCATTACGTTGCCCGGAATCGGTCCCGTGAAGACGCGGTTATAGGTATAGTCTGCCGGCGCTGCCAGAGTGGAGCCATACGCCGCGAAAGGCAGAATGTGGATTTGATTCGAGTCGTAGTTGAAGTAAGTCTCGTTCACCAGGTTGGGATTGATCGTGTAAGTAGAGTGGATCACCGCGCTGTACGCCGGATTGCCAAACGTGTTGCCAATGGTGGGCACGTTGTCGCCGCTCCACATCACAGTAGCGTAGCCCTGTTGGGTCTGTTCTGACACCCAGTGTCCGAACACCGAGAATTTGTCGCTGAATTTGTGATCGATGCGAACCAGCTCTTCCGTAATGTCGTTCGGCTCGGAGACCGGCTTATTGAAAAACTGGCCATTGTTCGGCGCCGGGAAGATCTTCCCTTCCGTCAGCAGCACCTGCGCATCCTTGCCGTATTGATCGTTTAGCAGCGCGCTGGGAATCGTGGGCATAGCCACGAATCCCGGCTCTGTAGTAGGACTACCCTTGGACGGAATCGCGCAGTTGCCCAGCCCGTTCGGCGTGCTCAACGTCATCCCCGCGCCTGTAAATCTAGCTGCCTGAGCGGCGGACAACTGGTTGGCGCACGGCGTATGCAAACCGGAGTTCAGAACGACCGCATTGGTATTGGGGTCGGTGCCATCCGCCGGAATCTCGCCGGCAAAGTTGCCTCCGTACGAGCTGCTCAACGGAACCTGCTGATTGATGACTCCGCTGGCGTTCACGAACCTTCTCCACTCCTGGTTGTAGAAGAAGAAGGTCTTGGGCTCGCTCTTGTTCGGATGGAAACTGACCGGACCGCCAATGTTGGCGCCGAAAATGTTGTAGCGCAGTTCGCCGGCTTTGCCCGGGTTGAAGTAGTTCTTGGCGTCCAGATAGTCGTTGCGGAAGAACTCCCAGCCTTCTCCGTGGAACTGCCTGGATCCCGACTTAAACGTGGTGCTGATGGTCCCGCCCGAAGACAGTCCATACTCGGGGCTGTAGTTCGAGGTCATGGTGCGGGCTTCGGCAATGGCTTCCAGCGAGGGCGAGACAATAGGAGCGCCGCCGCCGCCACGGTCCGCGGCTTCGCCGCCGTCCATCAACCACATGTTATGGCTTGTACGCTGGCCATTGAATTCAACGGCGGCGTCAGAGCCCTGCGAGGACGGCACTTGTGTAGATCCCTGCAGGCTGACCGCGCCGGGCACCATCGCCTCCATCGACACGAGGCTTCTGCCGTTCATCTCCAGCTTCGCGATGTCCGTGCCGGTGATCATGTTGCTCACCTCACCGGTATCGGTTTGCAGGTGGAGGGCCTCCGCCTCGACAGTGACGGTCTGAGTCTGGGCTCCTACCTGCAGTGGGAAATCCAGGCGCAGACGGTCGCCTACTTGAATCGCCACCCCGGTCTTCTCGGCTACCTTGAAGCCCGACGCCGCGACCTTGATCGTGTAGCGGCCAATCGCCAGATCCGGCACTACGTACTGGCCGGCGCCGTCGGAAGTTACCGTTGTGCTCAGGCCCGTGTCCAGATTTGTGAGGTTAACGCTTGCATTCGCAACCACGGCGCCGCTAGGGTCGCTGACGGTGCCAAGAATCGTTCCTTGCGCTGTAACCTGATGTGCGAAGAAGAGCAACGCCGCGACTGCAAACAGCCGCAGAATGGCTCCCCTTATACTGATGCGCGAAATCCACTGCCTCATATGCAATGCCTCCTCCTAAAGTCTCAGCTCTGAATACACCCTTGAGCCGAGTACCGCAGATTTTCGCCGCTTAATACACAGCTACTCATATGCGCCACGAACTATAGACATGGCGAAGAATCTTTGTCAATCGAATAGTTGATTACCCCCCGCAAAAAAGCGATTTATCAAGCAACTTTTTGGCGTCCACAGTTAGTCCGGGATCGAAACAAAACCGATTTAGCAGGCAATTGCCTGATAATCCGCGACTTAGCATTCAAGGCAAAACCGATTTATTGCTCCAATTCTCCGTAAACACATACAAGAAATCCGCGCAGTCATATTATTTTGGGGGAATGTCTTTCAATAGGGAAATGGCGGTGTCTCTTTTCCCTTCCGCACCGAAATAAGCCACCCTGCAACACGCCGGAAATGGGCCCCACAGTCCGAATACAACGTACAGAACAGGCCCTTCTGTTCGAACACCGCGCGCAGACCGGCCATCACCGCGCCGGTCGTTTCCCCCTGCGCCAACTGCGCATAATAGATCTCGCTGGCGGCGTCATCCAGGATCACGATCAGGTCGTGCCAGCGCTCGTCCTGAAACCACCGATGATGGCTGCCGTCGATGTGCAACATCATCCCCGGCAGAGGACGACGCTCACGCCGCTTGCGATGCACCCCGCGCCTGGCCTTGCGCTTCACCAGACCGGCCGCCTGCAACGCCTGCTTGACCCACGTGTAGCTCAACTCAATCCGATGTTCCTCGCCCAGCTTCTCGTGAAAGTGCCGCACGTTCAGATCGAAGTACTTGTCCCGGTACAGGCTCAGAACCTGTTCGGCCTGGGCCTTCGGCACTCGCCGCCGGCTCGGTAACCCTCGCCGGCGGTCCAGTAATCCCCGGTGGCCTTGCTCCTCCAGTCGCTTCCGCCAACGACGCATCTGCCGTGGGCTGATGCCAATCAACTCCTCCGCCTGCCACCACTTGATCTTCCCCGTGGCGGCTCGCAAAAGCACTTCGTGTAACTTCATCGCCCGCTCCGCCGCGGTCCTCGGATAGATCTATGCTCTCCTGCATGGCTCCATCCTCACCGCCCGCTACGCGGACACTTCACTTGCTAAAAACACCGGACATATTATGTGCTGACGACAGTCGTCCCCACGGAAATTACTACTCAGTCAACAGCGCTTCCCTTGGCCATATTCGATTGAATCCGATGGCGGATTCCAACTGTACCAAAGCGGCTCTCAACAGCGGCATTCGATTGCACTGGGCTGCGACATTCCGTTGTATCCAGCAGCGAAATCCCGAGCGAAGCGAAGGATCGTGCTACCGATGCATTACCGGGAAGTCGTAGTGGCAGAGGGCAGGATTCGAACTTGAGCCGCTTTCAAGCCGTGAGGAGCGCGAGCGACCGGAGCCTTGTGGCGAAATCCCGAGCGAAGTCGAAGGACCTGCAATCAATGGGGAGGGAACGGTTCTTGGCGGAGAGGGAGGGATTCGAACCCCCGATACCCTTTCGGGTATGCCGGTTTTCAAGACCGGAGCCATCAACCGCTCGGCCACCTCTCCGCGGTGTGCCAGCCATCTTCGATTGTACGTCGAATCGAGCCGATTTAAGGAATGCGGGCTCTACAAGCCGTCATGTGCATCCGCTGGCCGACAAACAAAAAGCGGGCGCACGCGGCTCCCGCTCCCTTCAGTCTTCTGAATCTACTGCTTGCCTTCGAGCTCGTCTGCCAAGGTGTCCACACCGTAAATCTTGCGCAGCCCCTCGATGATTCCGGCAGAGTGCACGGCGACAGCGCGGTTTTTCGTGCCGTCGTAAACGAAATCGCCGGCCAGCGTTTCGATATCGCCGTCAAAGATCAGCCCCACGAGTTCGCCATCGCGGTTCACCACTGGCGAGCCGGAGTTGCCTCCGGTCACGTCGCAGGTATTCACGAAATCCATCGGAGTCGCCAGGTCGAGTTTGTCGCGGGCCGCCGCCTCCTTTGGCGTCAGATCCCATGGCGGCTGGTTACTGAAGCTCGCTGCGCGATCGAAGAGTCCATAGAACGTGGTGAACGGCGGAGCAGTGGTTCCGTTATAGGGATAGCCGTCCACCGTGCCATAGGTAAGTCGCAGCGTAAACGTGGCGTCAGGATAGGCATTCTTGCCGTAGACGGCAAAGCGCGCCTTGCCCAGCTTCTCGCCCGCAGCGTCGAAGACGCTCGCAATGTTATCTCGATATTTCACGTAGCTCGCACGCCACGCCGGATCAACGCGGCGCGCGGCCACAATCATCGGATCGGTGGAAGCGGCAACGGCAGCCTCGCCGCCATCGATCAGGCTCTTGCGAAAGGCGGGATCGCCGAGTTTTGTTCCGTCCACGAGCGCGTCAACAGTTTTGTCGATGTCGCCGCCCTGCACGATCGCCTGCAGGTACTCGTCGTTCGCGCCCAGTTTTTCCTTCGCGAGATTCAGCGCGGTCTTCATGTAGAGCTTCTCAACCGGCGGATGTACAGCTGCTGGAGAAAGAAGTTGGAAGCGCAGGGAATCCAGGCCTGCCTCGTGATATTGCGGCAGGCGGCCGCCATCAGGCTTCATCACTTCGGCCACGTACTGCACAATCTGCAATGCGAACGAGAATAACTGGCTGTCGGCGCGCCTGAATCTCATCCTCGGCATTTCTGGTCTGGCCAGGTCTACCGCGCGCGCGACATCGTCCCACGCGCCGCCATACTCTTTCTGCAGTTCCGGATCAGCGGCCACTTTGTCGCGCAGGTCTTTCTCTTCGGCCTGTTTCTTGGCCAGAATGGCCTTGTCAGAGAGCGCCTCCTCACGGCCGACGTAGACCTTCAGGCTGTTCTGCAACAGAAACACATTCGTTCCCACCAGCCGCGCTTGTTCCGGATCCTGCTTTGCAAACGCCTGCTCCGCATCCACGCGCCGCTGCAAATACTGAATCACCGCCGGCTCGGTCGTATCCCGCTCCAAAAGCAACTGGGCCACGGTATCCTGCCGCGACGTCGAGCCCGGCTGGCCTGAGACAAAAACGAGTTCGCCCGGCGCAGCGCCCTTCGCGCTCCACTTCAGATAGTTATCCGTGTGCAGCGGCTTGCCGTTGTCGTACACGCGATAGAGCGCCATATCGAAGTCGTACCGAGGATAGGTAAAGTTATCCGGATCGCCGCCGAAAAAGGCAGCCTGCTCTTCCGGCGCGAACACCAGGCGCACGTCGGTGTACGCCTTATATTGATAGAGCCAATACTCACTGCCGTTATAGAGAGCCACCACGTCGGAGCGCAGGCCGGTCTTGTCTTTGCTCTCCTTCTCGATGACGGCGATCTCCGCGTCGCGTGCCTTCAGCGCATCGGCATCGTCCTTGGCGCCTTTGGCGGCGCCCTGCACTCGCGCAGTTACGTCCTGCATGCCTACGAGCACATTCACTTCCAGATCGGGAGTCTTCATCTCCTGGTCCGGCGTCGCGGCGTAGAACCCATCGCGCACGTAATCGTGATCAGCCGTCGAATTCTTCTGCAGTTGGCCGCGCGCCACATGGTGGTTCGTCAGCAATAGGCCGTTGGGGCTCACAAACGAACCCGATCCGCCGTCGTTCAGCCGCACGCTCGAGAGCCGAAGATGATCCAGCCATTCCTGCGTCGGATGAAAGTTGTACCTGTCCGCCAACTGCTTCAGCGGCGGGTTGTCAAACGTCCACATGCCCTCTTCGGCGCACATCGGCGTCAGGAGCGCGAAAAGCAGCGCAGGAATCATAAATACGGAACGAAAAGCACGAACAATCATCGGGTCCTCGTTGGTTCGCGGGCGCTTTCTGGCGCCTCGCCGTTAAGGTTGCGGCAGCACCAGCACTTCCACTCCGGAGGCTGCGTCTTTCTGGTGGAAGACCGTTTCAGTGGCCTTCTTGAAGTCCTCCGGCCTGGCGTAGGGAATGTCGGTGAAGGTTTGCGGATTGCGGTCGGTGAGCGGGAACCACGAGCTCTCAACTTGGATCATGATGCGATGACCGCGGCGGAAGGTGTGATCGAGATCGGGCATGGTGAAGTCGAGATCGGTTTCCTTGCCGGGCACGAGCGGCTCCGGCTTCTCCCAGCTTGCGCGGAACTTGGCGCGGAACGGCTCGCCGCGCAGCAACTGTTCGTAGCCGCCCATGTGCAGCGGCAACGCGTCAATCACGCGCTTGTTCGGAGCCGTGCCGGTATCGGGATCCTCATCGGGATAGACATCGATGAGCTTCACGTCGAAATCGGAGTCCGTGCCCGAGCTTGCGACTTTCAGATGCGGCGAGATGGGGCCGGCAATGGTCATATCCTCCGTCAACGGGTCAGTCTCGTACACCAGCACATCAGGCCGGTAGCTGGTGAAGCGCTGGTCGTCAACCATGTAGCGCTGTGGCACCGTGTCTGTGGTGCTGCCCACAAACGGCACGGGGTGGTTGGGGTCGCTCAGGTATTCGTCCGAACTCGCGGTCTCACCCGGCCGATCGAAGCTCAGCTTGCCGCCCGCGTGAAAGTAGAGTGTCTTGGCTACCGCGTTCTTCGGCGGCCATTCGTCGTAGCGACGCCAGACGTTTGTTCCGGTTTCAAACACAATTGCTGTTGGAAGCGTTTTGCCGGCGCCCTTCAAGTAATGCTCGAAAAATGGGAACTGGATGTCGGCGCGGAAGTAGAGAGAAGTTTTCGCATTGAACTGCACATCGCCCAGATGGTCGCCGTCGTTGCGCGCCCAGCCTCCGTGGACCCATGGACCCTCCACCAGCGTTGCCGGCGTTTCGGGATTGAATTTGCGCACCGCGTAGAAGGTGCGGTACGGCCCTTCAAGGTCTTCGGCGTCGTACCATCCGCCCACCACCAGAACCGCGCACTTGATGTTCTTCATGTGCCGCGACAAGTCGCGCGACTGCCAGTAGTCGTCGTAGGTGTCGTGTTTGTACTGATCGTCCCACATCCACGCCGCGCCATCCAGATATTTGTCGAGGCTGGCGACGTTCCCGGCTTGAAGAAAGAACTTGTAGTTGTCCGGCGTGCCAAAATCAAAAGGCTTTTCAGGCGTGGGCAGCACCGGATTCTGTTGTGGATGAAAAAACGGCGCATAGAATCCAAAGCCCGCCGCGAGCATGAATGCTCCTCCGTGATAAGAGTCGTCGCCCAGAAAAAGATCGGTCATTGGCGCCTGCGGACTGGCCGCGGCAATGGCGGGATGCGAGTCGATGATCGACGCCGAAGTGTAAAACCCCGGATAGGAGATGCCCCAGATTCCCACCTTGCCGTTGTTGTTGGGCACGCGCTTTAGGAGAAATTCGATCGTGTCGTACGTGTCTGACGAATCGTCCACGTCCTGCGGCGATTTCTTTTCGTCGATGTGCGGCCGCATCTCAACGAACGTGCCTTCGCTCATCCAGCGCCCGCGCACGTCCTGGTAGACAAAGATGTAGCCCGACTTTTCGAACTCGTCCGACGGACCGAGCTGCGCGGGATAACGGTCCTCGCCGTAAGGTTCGACGTTATAGGGCGTGCGCTCCATCAGGAACGGATAGGGGCCAGGGTCCTGGGGAAAAGCCGATGCTTTCGGCACGTATACGGCGGTGAAGAGCCTAACGCCGTCGCGCATGGGAATGCGGTATTCGTATTTCGTGTAGTGGGCGCGAACAAACTCGTCGGCCTGTGGCGTGGGCTGCTGGGAGCGCAGGCCGGGTAGGACAAGAATTTGCGCGGCAAAGATGACACAGACGAAGCGTCGCAGAGTGAGCATCGCGGCCCGGAATCTCCTGATCATCCAGAGTAACGCAGCAGGACAAGATTTGGTCCGGAGCCGGGGTCGGGACTCCTCGAACCGCTGGCGAGATGGGACAAATGCCGGGATCAGACAAGTAAAGGAAAGGCGAGTGCGAATGGAGTCCGCCTTCCGCGCTGCTGCTCACCGCGCGCCTGGTTCGAGGCATTTTGCCGCGCAGCGGCAACTGCTTCCATCTTTCCAATCAACCGGCCTCCATCGCGGCCCTCGCGCGCGCGGAATTGCCTTCCACAGATTTTCTACATTTCCTTATGCCATCCTTATGCGATTCGCGTGTCTCCGGTTTAATCTGAAGTCGATCCCTTAATTGGCCGCAGGCGCAATCTCCGCCGGGGCTGTCCTACCATTCCCAAACCATGAGGAGAACTATGTCAAAGTACAAATTGGAGTACATCTGGCTCGACGGCAAGAAGCCCGTTCCGGGTCTGCGCGGCAAAGGTCTAATCAAGTCGTTTGAGAAGCCACCCACCCTTGCCGACTTGCCTCTTTGGGGTTTTGACGGCAGCTCAACCATGCAGGCCGAGGGCAACAAGTCCGACTGCGTGCTAAAGCCTGTGGCTCTCTATCCCGATGCAGCCAAGAAGGACGGTTATCTGGTTCTGAGCGAGGTCATGCACCCCGATGGCACCGCGCATTCCACCAACATGCGTGCCACCGCCGAGGACGACCCGGATATCTGGTTCGGATTTGAGCAGGAATACTTTCTCTATAAGGACGGCCGTCCGCTCGGCTTCCCCAAAGATGGCCACCCCAGCACTCCTCAGGGCCCTTACTACTGCGGCGTGGGCTACAAATACATGGGCAGCATCGCCCGCACCATCGTTGAGGAGCACCTCGACCTCTGTCTCCACGCGGGCATTAACCACGAAGGCATCAACGCTGAAGTGGCCAAGGGCCAGTGGGAGTTCCAGATCTTCGGCAAAGGCTCGCACAAGGCCGCGGACGACTTGTGGATGGCCCGCTATCTGATGGCGCGCCTTTGCGAGAAGTATGAAGTGGACTTCGAGCTCTATTGCAAGCCGATCAAGGGCGACTGGAACGGCTCCGGCATGCACTCCAACTTCTCCACCAAGCACCTGCGCGACGTGGGCGGCAAGGAGTACCTTGAGGCGCTGATGAAGGCCTTCGAGAACAATATCGCCGCGCACATTGAGGTCTATGGGCCGGATAACCATCTGCGCCTCACCGGCCTCCATGAGACGCAGGCCATCGACAAGTTCAGCTACGCCCTGTCTGACCGCGGCGCTTCAGTCAGGCTGCCTGTCAATTTCATCAAGAACGGCTACAAGGGCTATCTGGAAGATCGCCGGCCGAACTCCGAGGCCGATCCTTACCAGATCGTCTCGCGGATTTTGAAGACGATCAACACCGTGCCGACGAAGTAGGCCGGACAGCGGGTCCGATTTTGAAGGCGGCCCGCAGAAGCCAGAAAAACCCGGCGCAGCCCGCGAACGGCTGCGCCGGTTTTCTTTCACTCCGCGCGCAGAAGCACATCGCGATTTCTAATGGCTCCTTTATAACCGGCGTGTTAGAAACAAAAGAACAGGACGAGGGAAGATTGCTCAATTGACTGGCAAGGTCAGATGGGCACATCTGTCCCAATCTCGTAACTTAGCTGCCAACGTTCTGAATCCGCTGCCAGGAAAGTTTGCCATAAAAATATGACCGCAGGCCATCCAGTCGAGTTGGAACCGCTGTTCGGTGACTACCCGCTCGACCAGGCCTTCGACGAGATGCGCGCGCCCGGCGGAGAGGTGCGGCCGCAGTACCGCGCGCTAGCTGAGACACTCGCCGCCCTGCCCGCCGACGAGCTTCGCCGCCGTAAGCAATCGGTCGACCTCGCCTTCCTCACGCAGGGAATCACCTTCACCGTCTATGGCCGCGAAGAGGGTACCGAGCGCATCTTCCCTTACGATCTGCTGCCCCGCCTGGTCACCGCCCAGGAGTGGGACCGCATCGAGCGCGGGCTGACGCAGCGCATCACGGCGCTCAACCTCTTTCTCCGCGACGTCTACTCCGACGCCAAAATCCTCGCCGACCGCATCATTCCGCACGAGCTCGTCTATAGTTGCAGGCACTACCGGCGGCAAATGCGCGGGCTGCAGGTGCCGCGCAATGTCTACATCGGGGTCGTCGGCTCCGATCTGCTCCGTCTGAACACCGGCGAGTTCGTGGTCCTCGAAGACAATCTTCGCGTGCCCTCGGGCGTCAGCTACATGCTCACCAACCGCCGCGTGATGAAGCGCACTTTCCCGCAACTTTTTTCGAGCTACGGCGTGCGCCCCATCGAGCACTATCCGCAACTTCTGCTTTCCACGCTGCGCTCGCTCGCACCCGAGGGCCGGCCGGAGCCGAACATCGTGCTGCTCACGCCCGGCGTTTTCAATTCCGCTTACTTCGAGCACACCTATCTCGCCCGGCAGATGGGCATCGATCTTGTCGAAGGCCGCGATCTGGTCACGCACGACAACATCGTCTACATGCGCACCACCGACGGCCTCAAGCGCGTTGACGTCATCTACCGCCGCGTCGACGACGATTTCAGCGATCCCCTGGTCTTCCGCGCCGACTCCTCGCTGGGCTGTCCAGGCCTCTTCAACGCCTACCGCGCCGGCAACGTCACCGTATCCAACGCATTTGGCTCCGGCCTCGCCGACGACAAAGCCGTCTACGCATACGTGCCGAAGATGATCCGGTACTACCTCAACGAGGATCCAATCCTGCCCAACGTCGAGACGTTTCTGCTCGGCGAGGAGAAGGACCGCAAACATGTACTGGCTAATCTCGACAAGCTCGTGGTCAAAGCTGTGGGCGAAAGCGGCGGCTACGGCATGCTCATCGGCCCGCATTCCTCGGCGCGGCAGCGCGAGGAATTCGCCCTCCAGATCGAGGCCAATCCGCGCAACTACATTGCCCAGCCCACGCTCGATTTTTCGCGCGCCCCCTGCCTGGTCGACGGCCGGCTCGAGCCGCGCCATGTGGATCTGCGGCCGTACATTCTCTTTGGCGACAAGATAAACATCGTGCCCGGCGGTCTGACGCGCGTGGCGCTCGAAAAAGGTTCGCTCGTAGTCAACTCTTCGCAAGGGGGCGGAAGCAAGGACACATGGGTTCTGGAATAAGTCTGATTCGGGAACATCGGGCAGGAAGTGAGAGAAGCACGATGCTATCGCGCGTTGCCGACAGTCTCTACTGGATGAGCCGCTATTTGGAGCGGGCGGAGAATACCGTGCGGCAGCTCGACGTGACCATGGGTCTAATGCTGGATACGAATAGTGCGAACCTTGAGGCACAATGGCAGCGAATGGTGGCCGCACTCGGCCGGCCGACGGGCATGACGTGGAATGGATCGCTGCACGAGATGACGCATAAGCTTGTCTTCGATCAACTCGATCCCTCCTCCATCACCTTTTGCGTCAGCGCGGCGCGCGAAAATGCGCGCCAGGTGCGCGAAGAGATCTCCACCGAGCAGTGGCAGCGGCTCAATCGCCTCTTTCACCAGATTCACTCGCCCAATGCGCAGGCGCAGTTCCGCTCCAGCGTGAGCGACATGCTGGCGTCTGTCGTGGACGGCATCTATCTGTTTAAGGGCACTACGGACACGACCATGATTCACGGACAGGGATGGCAGTTTATTCGCCTCGGGCGCTATCTGGAACGCGCCTATGCAACGGCGACGCTGCTCGAGGTATTTCAGCCCGATCTGCTCCAGCAGCCCGCCGAAGAACGGACCGGCCATCTGTATCTCGAGCTAGTGGGGCTGCTGCGACGCTGCACGTCGTTTGAGGCTTATTGCCAGGTTTACACGGCGGATCTCTCCACCGATCGCATTCTCGAATTCCTCCTGTTCAACCGGGACTTTCCTCATGCCATCTGCTATTGCGTCGACGGCGCGCGCCAGGCCATCGAGGCAATTCAGGAGTCGGGGGGACGGCGAGCGCCGGAAGAGCTGATCGCAGGCATCGGCAAACTCCACTCAATGCTGATATTCACCAGCATCGGCGAAATTCTTGCCGGCGACTCGGCTGGATTTCTGCACAATATCCGTGCTCAGTGCCTGCGGATTCACGAGCTCATTTACCGCAACTATGTGCAATACTCCATTCAATCCGCCCTGGCGGTCTGAGCGAGCGGCATTTTGAAAGGGCACGACTTTGGCCGTGCCAAACGAGCATCAAAACACGCGGGGCCTAGCCCCTGAGGGAACGCCGGAGCTATGAACTTTTACTCCATCCGCCACCTGACGCGCTTCCGCTACTCGCAGTCCATCAGCGAGAGCATCATGGAGACGCGCATGCATCCGCGCTCCGACTCCAGCCAACACTGCCTGAGCTTCTCGCTCTCCGTAAGCCCGCGCTGCCGCGTCTTCAGCTATCGCGACCACCTGGGCAACAACGTGCAGCACTTTGACATTCCCGGCGAGCACAACCAACTCGTCATCGTGGCCGAATCCGTGGTCGAGCAGCAGCCCCTGCCCGACGTCCCGCATTTTCTTTCCCCCGATGCGTGGGAAGATCTGGATGAGCTGGTCGAAGCCGGCGACTACTCCGAGATGCTGCTGCCCAGCACATTTGCCGCGGAGACGCCTGCGCTCGTCGAGCTCGCGAGAAAAATGGAAGTCGTGCGGAGGGACGATCCGTTGCATCTTGTTCTGGAACTGAATCAGCGCCTCTTCCACTATTTCGATTACGTGCCACGCTCGACGCGCGTTGACTCGCCCATCGACGAGGCCATCCTGAGCGGCGCCGGCGTCTGCCAGGATTTCGCCCACACCATGATCGCGCTCCTGCGGCACGTGCGCATTCCCGCGCGCTACGTGTCGGGTTATTTGTATCGCGGCATCGAGGACCACGACCGCTCAACACCCGACGCCACGCACGCCTGGGTTGAAGCGCTCCTGCCTCATCTGGGCTGGGTGGGCCTGGACCCCACCAACAACCTGGTCGCGCATCACCGCCACATCCGCACCGCAGTCGGCCGCGATTACGCCGACGTTCCGCCCACCCACGGCGTCTTCCGCGGCAAGACCGCAAGCGAACTCTACGTGGCTGTGAAGGTTGAGGCAAGCGAACGGCCCCCGGCCCTTGACCGCAAGCTGCCCATCCCCGAGGACTGGAGCGTGCTGGTCGAGCGCGCGCAACAGCCGCCCGAGCTCCCCGTCCCCTTCATTGACATGCAGCAGATGCAACAGCAACAGTAGCGCTGGCCCGACGACGGACCGCTTATTGCCCCGCCGACGATTGCTCCACGCCCATCGCCTTCAGCCGCATCTGCGCAAGCCGCCAGGTTGACGTGGGGATGGCGAGGACCCTCTTGGGTTTCTCGAGCTTGTGGTAGTCGGCGACGGCGATGTCCCGTTCGCCGTACTGCTCGGCTATCCGGCCCAGCACATACCACACTTCGTCGTTGGGCTCGTCCAGATTCCAATCGTCCATGGCGCGCAGCAGAAGGTCGTGAGCTTCCTTCGTTTTGCCCGTCTCCGCATACAGACATGCCAGCGTGTGCAGAATGTCAGGCGCGTCCTTCTGCAACTGCGTCGCCTTCACGGCCGTTGCCACGTCGTCGTCGGTCACCTTGCCCGTGAAGAGCGATTCCCAGGCAAGGTTATTCAGCATTTCTCCATTCTCCTGCCCGAGCGATAACAGTTTTTCTCCCCATGAGTGCGCTGCTGCAAAGTCGCCGCGATTTGCCTCGATCTCCATCTTCATGCTGATGGCGTCGCTGTCGTTGTCGAGCAGCTTGAGCCTGGCGTCGGCCAAAGCAAGAGCGTCGTCGTAGCGTCCCAGGCCCATGAGGGCCTCACCGTTGTACAGGAATGCCTGCTTCGATTCCGGCTCCTGCTTCAGCAGTGCCGAAGAGACGTCGAGCAAGGCCGCAAATTTGTCCTGGAGCGAGTAGCCTTCCGCCAGCGCGAGCTGAATGTTGCTGCGCTCGCGATCGCCGGCTGCATCCTTCAGGCCCGCTTCGAGAACCGCAACGCCCTCGGCAACCGTGGGCTTTGTTTCAACCATGATGGCCGCCGCGGCCAGCTTCATCTTGCGCGCATCGGCTGCTTCCCCTTTGATCCAGAACCGCGGAAACACGGGCCCGCCCAGCGGATCGTCGCCTCCCTCCAGGTGCCGATCCTCGCGCATCCAGTCCAGCAGCGCCTTGGCGCCCTTCAGATCGCCGGCGTTGACGCGGTCCAGCATCTCCAGGGCAATTGAATTCGGCTTATCGAGCGAATCGAGCACTTTGTACTGCCCACCCTCCTTGACGATGAAGACCGTCATCGTGGCGCCGCTCAGCAGCTCCACTTTTTCCCTGTACCCGGTGGCGTCGTCGCCCTCGCCCTTGGGATCGAGCGTCTGCAGCATAATGTCTTCGGTCACGTCGAGCGAGCTGTCTTCGCGGGCCAGTTGGCTGTTCATCTGTTTGCCTGAATTCAGCTCGTCCTTCAGCTCGTCGGCGTCCATGGCTTTCAGCACTTTGACCCCATTGCGGCTTAACAGCGCGGCGAGGCTGTCTTGAGTCAGGTTGGCGTCGAAAGGAACCAGCGCAAAACGCTTCACGATGTCTTCCGGCGTGTTGGCGAATTTCGCGTCCTCGTGGTAGATCGCGCCGCGCAGCATGTTGGCCAGGCCCAACGTGCGCGCCGCATCGTCGCCGGCGGCGCCCGCCTGCAGAAAGTCCGCCGCCTGCGGATAATGCCTCACATTCATCAGCATCTCGCCGGCGGTGCCCGCGGTGTCTTTGAATGCAGCATCGTCGGTAGACCGCTTGTTCGCCTCGGCCAGGCCCGCCTTGCTGTCCTCGATCATGGCCATGCTGGCGGAAAGCAGCTGCTTGGGCTCCGGATTGAGCGTCTGCGCAGCCTTGTAAGCTTCCGCGAAGTCGTCGCCGTAAAAGAGCGCGAAGGCCAGATTGTCGGCGATGCCGAGGTCGGACAGCTTGTCTTCGCCCAGCGCCTCATACTCCTTGATCGCATCCTTCATGTGCGACTGTCCGCTGTAACGACGCCCGACGGAGTCGTATTCCAGAAGAATGGCCAGGTCGCCCTGTGCCGAGTGATCGTCGGGATCGAGCTTGATCGCGGCGCGATAAGCCTCCGCCGCGCCTGCCAGGTCGCTGCCGGCGCGTAGATTCCGTCCAACCAGATCGTGTTTCAGAATGTCGGCAAGCGTTCGCTCGGCAAGCGCCGACGTCGGATCGAGCTTGACAGCCAGTCGCGCTTCAGCGCGCGCCGCCTCGCCCATCCCCGCTTCAAGCAGCACATCGGCCACCTGCAAATGGTGCACGGCTGAATTCGGATTCTGCGCGATCAGCGCGCGATAGCTCGCCAGCGCCTCCTTCACCTTGCCGTCGCGCAGCAGCGCCGCGCCTTGCGGCTCGAAGTTCACGAGGATCGCTGGCCCATCGATCAAGTCGGCTATTTCGTTGCGCAACGCAGTCGCTTCGGCCACCGTATAGCGCCGCTTCACCGTGTCGAAGGCAATGTGCGCCACCACCACGCCGTCCTTGCCGGTGGAAAAACTCTCCGTCAGTTGCGCCGGGCCCACTGCGATCGTCGCGTCCTTGGGCAGCTCCTTGGGAATGAATCCGGCGGGCGGGACCAAGTGGTAGGTCCACTCAATGTTGTAGGGCGCGTCAAGCCACCAGTCTGCCGTGCGCGGCTTTTTGGGCTTGTCGGGACCGATGTTCTTCTTCTCGTCGCTATCGTCCTTGCGCTTCAGTTCGTCGGGCAGCATCTGGAAAAGCCGGTCGACGCGAATCGCGGCCTGCGCGTCCTCGAGATTCGTGTAACCACGCTTCGCTTTCTCGCACGCAATCGTAAGTTTGAAGGTCTGGGAGAGATCGGCCGGATCGGTGCGATCCACCTTCGTCAAATCGTCCGAAACGTACTCCGACTGCACATATCCGCGCAGCCCATCCCGCGTGTCCTTGTCGGGCTTGTCGGCGTAGTACCCGCGGTACCCCGACGCGTAGATCCCCGTGGGCTCGGTTATCTCCACCACGTTCGCTGGACCGTTGTCGGTCAGCGTGAACTCGCGTGTCTCCTTCAGGCCGTTGTCCTTTGAAGTTGACTCCGGCGTCTTCACGAGCGCAGTTGTTGTCGCACTGGTAATGAGCGCCAGCCGCCCCTGGTCGCCCATCGGAATCTGGCCCAGTTGCGCGTAGCGGTCGGTGGCGTCAATCCAGATCGGATTATTCCCCGGCACATAAACGATCGCGTGATCGAATATGCCCATACCGGGCATATCCGCGGAAACATCCATGCGCGATTCGACACTGAGCAGCGCCACGTTCGCGGGAATGCCGGCGGCGCGCAGCATCGCAACGAGAAGCGTGGCCTTGTCCTTGCAGTCGCCGTATTTCTTGGCCAGAGTTTCCGCCGGGTCGTGCGGCACAATGGCGGCTTCGCCGAATTCGATTCCCGTGTAACGCACCTCGCGGTCGAGATAGTCCACAATAGCCGCTTCCTTTTCGGCTGCGGAATTCTTCCCGGCAAGCAGCGGGTCAACAACGGCCTTCACCGCCGCGGAGCCGGAAAAATTATCGACGATCTTTCCGTATTCGGCTGCCACGCTTTGCCACGAGGCGCCCGTGGCGAATCCGATGATGCGAAAACGCACCACATCCGGGGGAAGATACGGCTCGCGCGGATCGATGCCATCGATCGAGCCCACATCGAAAGTGAGAGTCACGCGGCCCGCCGCCTCTGTGCGCACAGGCTTCACATCGGGAAGCAGAAATAAGCCGGTCCGCAGCGGTAGCGCCGCGGGAGCGTCAAAGATCACCCGGCTGTGCGCCACTGGAACGTCTTGCTGGCCGAGCTCGACGCGCCCGACCCGGCCCTGTGCAAACAGCGGCTCCGTCTCTGTCTCGGTGTACTCCTCTTCCACCACCACTCCCGGAGCGATCGCCGGGAACGGCGCGTGCAGCCGCTTGCCGTCGCTGTAGGTCTTGTAGTCGCCGCCGCGGGCCGGCGCTTCAGTAATTGTGTTCGCGTCGAGGGTGTGAACGCTGAAATCCGGCGCGATCACCCGCGCGCGGATGATGGGCCGCGCCTCATGCCACGGCTCCCAGCCGACCGAAAGAGCGTCCCATCCCTCGGCGCCCTTCTGCGTGAGCACCTTATAGACGATGCGGCCCACATGAGCCATGCGTCCCGCGTCATCAAAGGTGTAGCTCTCGTCTTCCACCAGCTCAACAACGTTAGCGCCGTCGGGCACGGGCACCGCCGAAGCCGCTTCGTACAGCGCCTTGGGATCGACGGAAAAGTCCGGAGCAGCCCACGGATCGACATTCGCACTGGGGGCTGCGCTCGCAGCAGGGGCTACAGGCGATTGTGCAGGTGCGGCGCCGGTAACGGCGCACGCGATGAAGGCAAAGAAAAGATTGGGTATGAATGAGCGCAAAAAAGAATTGGACACGGGTCACCCGGCTCGCTGGAGTGTGAACACAACGGTAAACGGAGCGGAGCCGAAGCGCAAGCAGCAGCGGGGCGCAGCGCCGACCCTATCATTAAGTTGTGCCAACCGCCCCTGTCTCGGGTATGACTATATTATTCCAGGAGTTGACCATGGATAACCAAGGCAGCACCGCCGGAAACAGGTTCTGCGCAGGATGTGGTGCGCCCCTCCTTCCAGACACGCGTTTTTGCCCCTCATGCGGGAAACCCGTCGAGCCGCTCGGGGCGCAGGCCGCTCCCACATCGCCAATGCCACCGGGTCCTCAGCCTCCTCAGCAATTCCCCGCTCAAGCTGCCTACGTGGCCGGATCGAACCCACAAGGTTTGAAGTGTCCCCGTTGCGGCTCCACTCAAGTCCAAACCGCAAAGCGAGGATGGAAGTGGACGACGGGTATGATCGGAAGCGGCAATATCGTGGCGACTTGTCTACAGTGCGGAAACAAGTTCTAGCCGACCATCGTTACACCGGCCTCCTCGCCCGTCGTATCGAAAGCCCCCAGAGCCTCATGCTTGCGCCCTTAATCTGCACCTCGCGGTAGAATCAAGACGGAGACGCAATCATTATGAAGGAAATCGTCTTTGAGGTTGCGCAGGAAGCCGACGGCGGATTTACAGCTGAAGCCATTGGCGAAAGCATCTTTACGCAAGCCGGCAGTTGGGACGAGTTGAGAACCAATGTTAAAGAGGCCGTACAGGCGTTCTACTTCGATTCCGTTCCGCCTGCTTCGATCCGTTTGCGTCTGGTTCGCGACGAAGTGCTCGCCGTCGCATGAGATTGCCGCGTGACCTGAGCGGGATCGCGCTCGTGAAGCACCTCTCGAAGCGTTGGGAATACCGGCAGGTTCATCAAGTTGGCAGCCATATCATTCTTCAGACCCAGAGGCCCACGTCTCATCGCATCGCGGTCCCGGCCCATAATCCACTACGAATTGGGACGCTGAACGCGATCCTCGCTTCCGTTGCCTCACATAAAAATGTGACGAAAGAAGAGATTCTCAGAGACGTCTGACTGCCTGCGAGATCACGGAATCCAGACCCGGAATTCCACAAGCCCCCATTCCTGGGCGCGCTTTTTGGCCGCGCTTGTTGCGAGGCCAAGAAGAAGACTCAACCCGCCCTCCGCGCCTCTGCAGCAATCTTCCTTAACTCCGGCAACACTTTCCCAAGCGCGACAGGCGCCGCGTCGCGCCTCCCCAGCGCGAAGTACACATCGCGATAGTGCCGGTAGAGCTGCTCGTAGACCGCCGCCGATTTCGGATCCGGCTCGACCGTCCGCAACGGCAGGCACACCGCGGCCTGCGCCTCTTCGATGGTCTTGTACGCTCCGGCGGCGAGCAGTGCGAAGATCCCCGACCCCAGGCTCGTCGGAATCCCCGCCGGCACGAGTACCGGCTTGTTCAGCACGTTCGCATACACGCGATTCAGCACTTCGTTCTTTTGCGGAATGCCGCCCGCATTGATCACGCGTTCGATCTTCACTTTGCTATCGCCGCGCACCCCCGGCTCCGCCATCCGTTCCAGAATGATCCGCGTGTGGAAGGCCGTCCCTTCAATGGCCGCGAATAGCTCATCTTGCGCCGTATGCACCAGGTTCCAGCCCAGCGTCACGCCGCCCAGCTCCGGATTGACTAGAACCGTCCGATCGCCGTTGTCCCAGCTCAGCCGCAGCAGTCCGGTCTGGCCTGCCTTGTATGCATCGAGCCCCTCGCTGAGCGCGGCCACCGTTGTTCCCGCGCGCCTGGCGATGGCTTCGAAGATGTCGCCCACGGCCGAAAGCCCCGCCTCGATGCCCGTGTATTGCGGATGCACGCTCCCCGGAACCACGCCACATACGCCGGGAACCAGCTCCGCCTGGCGAGCCATCGCAATAATGCACGTGGACGTGCCCACCACATTCACCGCATCGCCCTCGCGAATGTTCGACCCGATCGCGTCCCAGTGCGCGTCAAAAGCACCCACGGGAATCGGGATTCCCGGGCGCAGTCCCAGATCCACAGCCCACTTCGCTGAAAGATGCCCCGCCAGATGATCGCTAGTCAGGTAATCGCCGCTCATCTTCGCGCGCACACCGGCAAACAGCGGATCGACCGCGACAAGAAACTCTTCCGGCGGCAGGCCGCCCCACTTCGGATTCCACATCCACTTGTGGCCCATGGCGCACACGCTGCGCTTTACCGCGCTCGCCTCCGTCACGCCGCACAGCGTCGCCGCCACCATGTCGCAGTGTTCGAGCGCCGTTACAAATTTTTCTCTTTTTTCTGGATGAGAGCGTAGCCAATGAAGAAGCTTGGCAAATCCCCACTCGTGCGAGTAAACGCCGCCGCACCACTCGATGCCCTCGAAGCCAAGCTCGTGCGCCTTGCGCGTAATCTCCTCGGCCTCGGCGAATGCGCGATGATCGCACCACAAGTAATATTCGTCGAGCGGCTCCAGGCCCTCGCCCACGGGAATTACGCTCGATCCCGTCGTGTCGAGCGCGATCGCAGCCACTTGCGCGCCATCGATGCCCGTCGTCTTCAGCGCATCCTTCGTTGCCGCGGCCAACGCGGCCATCTGGTCGCCGTGCGACTGCGTGGCGTAATTTGGATCCTCGCGCTTGCGGTGCAACGGATAGCTGGCTGATGCGGTGCCGATCGGCCCCTTTTTGCTGTCAACCAAAGTCACGCGAACACTGAGTGTGCCGAAATCGACCCCGGCAACGATGGCCATTGAATTTTCTCCGTTGGTAAACGCTTGCTGATCCGCCAACCAGACTACACCATCGCGGCAAGTCGAGGCGTTCCCGGTTATTTCTTCGAGCCATGGAACATCGATAGGAGCTTGCCCATGATTCCGGGCTTCGCGACCGGCTGCGCGGGCGAGGGTTCGGCCGGACTTGAAGGTCGACTCGCAGGTGGGCTCGCAGGTGCGGTCGCCGGTGCGGTCGCCGGTGCGCTCTGCGCTTTCGGCGCGGCCGGCTGCGCAGCAACTGGCTTGGCCGGCGCTGTGGGCGCCGAAGCCGTCGGGCTCTGCGCTTTCGGCGCGGCCGGCTGCGCCCCCGGTCCGGCGCCTGGACTCGCGCCACTCGGTCCGCCGTCGACGACCGTCGCATGTGCAAACTGCGGCGGTGGCGCTGCGTTGTCCAGATTCTTCACCAGAATCGTGATGCGCCGATTGGATGGGTCGTAGGGATTGCTTTTCACGCGCAGCATCTGGTCCGCGAATCCACGCACCTGCGTCACCTGGTCCGAGCGCACGCCATCCTGCTGCAGCAGCCGCCGGGCCGCATTGGCGCGGTCCGCCGAAAGTTCCCAGTTGCTATAGTTCGCGTCGGTCGAGTACTGCGCCGCATCCGTATGCCCTTCGATGAGCAGTTGGTTGGGAAGCGTCTTCAGTTCCGCCGCCAGCAGCGCCAGAAGCTCCTGCCCACTCGGGCTCAGGCGCGCGCTGCCGCTTTGGTAAAATGTGCCGTTCTTGTCCTCGAGTAACTCGATGCGCAGCCCCTCGGGAGTAATCGTGATCTCGATCTGCTTGATCAGCTTCTCCAGGTCCTTGCGCGCCGCGATCTCTCGCTCAAGTTTTTCTTTCATCTCCTGCAGTTTCTGCTGATTCTGGTCGGTTGGGGACGCCGTGCTCGCGCCGATTCCCATCCCGGTTCCCGTCATCGTGGTTCCCAGCAGGCTACCGGTTCCCCTGGGATCGTTGAAGTACCCGGCCACCGCTTTCTTCACCGGATCGCTCTGGCCCATCAGCCACAGCACGATGAAGAGCGACATCAACGCGGTTACGAAGTCGGCATAGGCCACCTTCCATGCGCCGCCGTGGTGACCGCCATGCCCGCCCTTCTTCTTGATCACAATGATGGATTGCGTCTTTGCCGCCATTCAGTCCCTCAGTCCCCGCGCCTACGCCGCCGCCGCTTCCACCGGCTCGGCGGTCTTGTTCTTGCAGTTCTTCTCCATCTCGTCGAAGTCCGGCCGCGCATATGCGGGAATCGCGCGCCGCCCCAGCTCGATCGCAATCATCGGCGCCGAGCCCTTCAGAAACGCCAGCAGCAGCACGCGCAGCACATGCAGATAGTCGTTGTGTTCGTCGGCGAGCTTCTTCATGCTTGCGGCCAACGGGCCGACTACTCCATAACAAAGCAGGATTCCGAGAAAAGTCCCCACCAGTGCAGCAGCCACGTGTTTGCCAATCTCCTCCGGCGGCCCGCCCAGCGAACCCATCGTGATCACCACCCCAAGTACCGCCGCCACAATTCCCAGGCCAGGCAGGGAATCAGCCACCGTGTTCAGTGAATCTGCCGATTGCACCGCGGCGCTATGGTGCACTTCCATGTCCAGCTCCATCATCTGATCCATGTCGAATGGCTCCACGCCGCCCGTGATCGCCGTCCGCAGCGTGTCGCAAACGAAATCCCGCGCATGATGGTCGCCGAGAAACTCTGGATAATTCTTGAAGATCGAGCTCTCGCTGGGCTTCTCCACGTCCATCTCCACCGCCAGCAGGCCCTCTTTGCGCACTTTGTTTAGAAACTGGTACATCATCTTCAGCGTGCTCAGGTAGCGCGCCTTGGTAAACGGCGAGCCTTTCATCGATGCCATGAGCCCCGCAACAATGTCCTTCAAGATGCGCACGGGATTCGCCACCAACAGCGTTCCCGATGCCGCGCCCGCAATAATTAGAAGCTCGGCCGGCTGCAAAAGGACGAGGATCTGCCCTTTCTCAATCAGGAAGCCCGCAATGATCGCGGCGAACACCAAGAAGATGCCTATGATGGCAAACATGTCGATCCCTCCACCGGAGCCGCAGCCGCGTCGTTCGCTGCCGCAATGGTTGCCCGGTTCCCGCCCGTCCGGCTGCTCGTTTCCATGGCCTCGCGCGCGCGCTCCAGCAGTTGCGCCAGCGTTTCCGCTCCATCGCTGCCGGCCTGTGCCGCGCCAATACTTACCGTGAGCGATACGCGATCGCCCCACCAGCGGAAGTCCGCCGTCCGCGCCAGTCCAGCCAATGTTCGCGCGTGCGCCGCCAGCATCTCCGCGCTGCGCTCGTGAGCCACGATCAGATATTCATCGTCGCCCCAGCGGCTGATCTCTTCAGCCGGGCGCAGCCCATGCACCAGCGCTCGCCGAACCTTGTCGAGCATCGCGTGGCAGGCGCCCACGCCGTGTGTCTTGCGCAGTTCTGCCGCCTGATCCACCCCAATCCACAAGACACTCAATGGCGGCCCGCCACGCATGAAGTCATCGAACTCCGCTTGCAGCCGCTCTTCGAATTCGGCGCGGCCCTCATCGGCCCCCATATCCTCGGTGCTGTCTCCATGCGGCAGCGCGTCAAGACTCTCCGCAGGATGAAACAACGCCGCTGTTCCGATCCGCCGTCCGAGCCCGTCGCGCAGAACCAAAGCTCGCGCGATCACCGGAACTCCGTGCCCCAATTTGTGCCTCGCTCTCACCAATGCACGCCGACCGTCTCCCGCCGCCCGTCCGAGCGCCTCTTCCCCATTGCGGTCCTCGTCCTGCAACAGTGCTTCCAGGCCCTCGGGCAGCGGCCGTGCCAGCACGTCGATCGCTGCGTACCCGGTGATGCCCTGCGCCGCTTGGTTCCACAGCACCACCTCGCCCTCGGTGCCCACCAGAGCAACTCCTTCAGGGACGCTGTCGAACGCGGCTTCGAGCAATTCGTTGCGGTCGGTCATCGACGCTTCTCTTCGGCCCCGATCTCTCTTCGGCCCTGAATCTCTCCGGCCCCGGATCTCTCGTCGGCGCTGGATCAGGTCACTTTGCTGCCCAGCCTGGGTCGCGCACTCATCGCCCGCGCACACCCGTTCGCAGGTCGGCTTCTCCCTCTTAAATCGGCGCAATTCCGCGCAACTTCAAGAAGCGAATTCTCAATGAGGGAATTCCAATCTAGAAAGAATTGCGCTCTTTGGCGCAACGGCAACGTCAGGCCAGAACGGCCCTCATGCGCTTGTTCGGTAGGGTTTTAAGCATGCGCCAGCCTTAGAAGCTCCGCACCCATTCCAGGATCGACCGCACTCCGATCCCGCTCGGCCCTTTGGCGATGAACGGCCGCTTCTCCTCCACCCACGCCATGCCCGCGATATCGAGATGGATCCACGGCGTGTCCTCGGCGAAGACGTGCAGGAACTCCGCGGCGATGATGGCCCCGCCCCAGCGTCCGCCGGTGTTCTTGATGTCGCCGATGTCCGATTTGATCAGGTCCGCGTACGCGTCTCCCAGCGGCAGCCGCCAGAACTTCTCTCCGGAAATCGCCAGCGCGGACTCAAATTTGTCATACGCCGCGTCGTCGTTCGAGAAAGCGCCGGCCGTGATCTTGCCCAGCGCAACCGAGATTGCGCCGGTCAGCGTTGCCGCGTCGATCAGGTGCGTTGCGCCGAGTTGCCGCGCGTAGGTCAGTCCGTCGGCCAGCACCAGCCTGCCCTCCGCATCGGTATTGATAATTTCGATGGTCTTGCCCGGCTTATCCGGGGCTATCGGCATGGCGGTCTGCACGTCGCCCGGCTTCTGCGCCGTGCCCGAAGGCATATTCTCCGCCGCGCAAACAACCGCGATCACCCGCACCTTCGGCTTCAACAACGCAATGGCGCGCATTGCGCCGATCATCGCCGCCCCGCCGGCCATGTCGTACTTCATCTGCTCCATGTTGTCCGCCGGCTTGATCGAGATGCCGCCAGTATCGAACGTAATGCCCTTGCCCACGAGGCCCAGCACAGGGCCATCCGTCACCCCGGCAGGCTCGTAGCGCAAAACAATCAGCGCCGGCGGTTCCGCCGAACCCTGCGATACGCTCCAGAAAGCTCCCATCTTCAGCTCGTGCAGCTTTTCCGTGGAGTGCACTTCCCACCCCAGGCCAACCTCCTGCGCCATCAGCGCCGCCCGCTGCCCGAGAATCGTCGGCGTCAGCTTGTTGCCCGGCTCGTTCACCAGCGAACGCGCAAAGTTCTGGCTTTCGCCGACGATCACTCCCTCGGCGAAAGCCGCCTCCACCGCTGCTCGCCCGGCATCGTCCGCAACCGTAAGCGTGCCCGCAACCGCAAGCGTGAATGTCTGGATGCTTTGATCCTTGCGATCGCTGCGATAGGTGTCGGCATCGAAGTCGCCCACAAACGCGCCCTCCACCGCGGCCCTCGCCACGGCTGCGCCGCGCAGACTTTCGAAAGAGGGAAGTGCCAGCGCCACCTCCCGAATCCCGCGCGGTTTCGCGTAGCGCACGGCGGTTCCCGCGGCATCGCGCACCGAATGCACCGTAGCTTTCGCCAGCTTACCCACCCCGACAATTAACAGCCGTTTCGCAGCCAATCCCGCCGGCGCGTGCAGCAGAATTGTCTCGTTGGCCCCCCCTTTGTATTCGCCGGTTGCCAACACGTTGGCCGCAGCCGCCTGAACAGCGGGGTCGGCCGTGAGCAGCGTGGGCTTCGGTTTGGCGTCCGGGCCCTTTTCGGTTTGAGTGTCGGCAGCCAGAACGGCCAGCAACTCGGTTGCGATCGTGGCAAGGGGTGTGAATGAGAGTTCAGTCCGCATGATGCGATTGTTTCATCTTCGGGGAAGGGCGTAGGTTGGCCGGTCCCTCCAGGCGGCTTGTCATTGCGATTGTCAGGTTGCGCTATACTTGACAAAAAAATGAAAAGTGTCAAGTATTAAGGATATGCACAGTCAGGTAAAACAGGCAAAAGCGCGGATAAGTTCAAATGGCCGCATCTTGATTCCCGCCGCGATCCGGCAACAGTTGGGTGTAAAGCCAGGAGACCCGATCCTCATGGACGTTGAAGATGGTGTGCTCAGACTCGAGTCTTATCCAACCAGGATCGCCCGGATTCAGCGTGAGCTGGCTCAATACATTTCTCCCGGAGTCTCTCTGGCGGACGAACTCGTCGCGGAGCGGCGTCAGGAGGCGCGCCGGGAGCAGGATGAAATAGATCGCGAACTCGAGCAGGGCCGTATGCAACGAAAAGAGGAGAAGATTGCCTGAAACTGCCGTTGTCGATTCCTCCGCCGTTCTCGCCTTGCTACAAAATGAGGCTGGAAGTGCGACTGTAAGCCAACTGATCTACGGTGCGCTCTTGAGCGCGGTGAACCTGACCGAAGTTCACTCAAAGCTGATCCAGAAGGGATTTCCCGCACCCTTGTCCTGGAAGAGAATCGTCTCCTTGCAATGCGACGTGTGCTTCTTTACGGACGAGCAGGCACGAATTGCAGCTGAACTGATTCAGGTAACGAAGCCGCTCGGCCTTTCCCTCGGCGACCGCGCCTGCCTGGCCGTTGCCATCCAGCGCAAAGCCACCGTCTACACCACCGACGCCGCCTGGAAAAACCTCAGTCTGGGCATCGAAGTCGAAGTCATCCGCTAACCGCTCTCCATTCTCATTCGAGGGAGGATCAGCCCCCATCTACGCTCAACGACGGGAGCGCACGCACGCCCCCCGCACGACAAGCTCATAGCTAAAGGCTAAGAGCTAATCGCTACCGGCTACTAGCCGCCGTCACCGCCCCATCCTGTGCTTGCTGGCGTTCACGGCCGCCCTCGCCTCCCGGTCCGCCTCCCGCCGCCGCTCGGTCTCCCGCTTGTCCCAATCCTGCTTGCCCTTGGCCACCGCAAGCTCGCACTTCACCCGCCCGTTGCGGAAATACAGCCGCGTCGGAATGAGCGTATGCCCCTTGATCTGCGTCTTGGAGAGTAGCTTGCGGACTTCTTCGCGGTGCAGCAGCAGTTTCCGTGTGCGCGTTTCTTCGTGGTTGGCGATGTTGCCGTGGGAGTACGGCCCGATATGCATGTTCAGGAGAAACGCCTCGCCATCCTTGATCAGGCCGTAGGAGTCTTTCAGGTTCGCATTGCCCTGGCGGATCGACTTCACCTCTGTCCCGCGCAGCGCCACGCCGGCCTCGAATTTCTCCAGCAAAAAGTAGTTGTGGCTGGCCGCGCGATTGTGGGCCGCATCGCGCTGGCCGCTGGCCACGGGATCGCGGGGCTTCGGCGTTTTCTTGGCGGCCGGCGAGTCCTTTGCAGTGACAATATGGCTGGTTTGGCGGGCCATTGGCAGCCTTCCTTGAATTCTCATCGTAGCATCGGGCCATATCTCAAAAGGCCGCGAAGAAAGTCAGCGGGGCTTTGCTAGAATGATGGAGCGTTTCTTCCGAGCGGATCGGCGCGATGAATCACATCGGGACGCCCGTCGCGGCCCGCAAGGGCTTGCAGCCATGCGCAAATCCGGGCACGTGACCATGTCCCCTTTTCCGTGTCCCCTTTTGCCGAGTTTTGGAGTTGTATGAACCGTCGCAACCACGCACAAGCCGCAATTCGAACCATGGCGTCGCGATGGACGCTCATTCTCGCGCTTCTGGCCTCCGCGGCCTGCCTCGGCCTGCCTGCGGCCCGGCTGCACGCGGAATCGGCCAACTCCGACTTCAAGCAAGGTCAGGCGGCCGAGGCCCGCGAAGACTACGACACCGCTTTCGAGCTTTACCAGAAGGCCAACACTCGCGATCCGAAGGACGCACGGTTCAGGATCGCGCTGGCGCGCATTCGCGTCACGGCGTCGTCGGTGCACGTCAGCAAGGGCCGCAAACTGTTTGCCACAGGCGACGTGCAGGGCGCGCTGTCTGAGTTCCTCCACGCCGCCGAAATCGACCCCGGCAACGAGGCCGCGCAGCAGGAGATCGCTCGCGTGCGCCAGCATCAGGGCGCCACCGCCGCCGCTCCCGAGGCCGGCCTTCCCCAGCCGCCTGGCGAGCAGCAGGAACTTAACCAGGTCGAATCTCCTCCCGAACTCCACCCCATCACCAACGAGCCGCTCTCCCTGCACATGGCCGAGGACGCCAAGGTCGTCTATCAGGCCGTTGCCCGGGCCGCCGGCGTCAATGTCCTGTTCGATCCCGACTTCAACTCCAAGCGCATCCAGGTCGACCTCAATAATGTCTCCCTCCTCGATGCCCTGCGCATCGTCGGCGTCATGTCCGATACCTTCTGGCGCCCGGTCACCAGCAACACCATCTTCATCGCGCAGAACTCGCGCAACAAGCGCCAGGAGCTCGACGAGCAGGCGGTGCAGACCTTCTATCTAACCAATGCCTGGCAGCAGAACGACCTCAACGACGTGCAGACCGCCCTGCGCAATGTGATGCCCAATGCCAAGGTCTACGGCGTGCAGAGCCAGAACGCCATCGTCATGCGTGCCACGCCCGACGAGCTCCTTCTCGCCCAGCAGCTCATTGACGACCTCGACAAGGCCCGCGGCGAAGTCGTGGTCGACATCGCCGTCCTCGAAGTGAGCAAAAACTGGGAACGGAATCTGGGAATTGCGTGGCCCAGCAGTATTGGCGTCGCTCTGCAGCCCAACTGCGCGGCCACCGGCACTTGCAGCAGCTCCAGCTCCAGCTCCAGCTCCAGCTCGAGCTCCAGCTCCTCAAACCCAACGCTTTACACGCTGGCCCATCTCAACTCCACCGATTTTGCAATGACCGTCGGTTCGGCCACGCTCAATCTTCTCCTTACCGACAACAACACCAAGGTCCTGCAGAGCCCGCGCATCCGCGCCACCGACGATCAAAAAGCCACCATGAAAATCGGTTCGCGCATCCCCATCGCCACCGGGTCTTACTCGACGCCGGGTCTTAGCACCACTTCGGCAGTCGGCTACGCGCAGACGCAGTTCCAGTACCAGGATGTCGGCGTGAATATCGAGATGACTCCCAGCGTTCACTACGACCACGACGTGACGCTCAAAATCAAGATCGAGGTCTCCGCGCACAGCGGAGACCAGACCATCGAAGGCGTTGTCGAGCCCATCATCAGCCAGCGCGTCATCGACCAGACCATCCGCCTGCGCGAGGGCGAGGCCAGCATTCTGGGCGGCATCCAGAACAAGCAGGAACAGAACAACTGGAATGGCATCCCCGGCCTGAGTGCGATTCCCGTTCTCAAGTACATCTTCGGCTCCAGGGACCGCCAGATCCAGGATGACGACATTGTTTTCGTCGTAGTGCCGCACATTGTCCGCTCGCAGGATCTCAACCAGGCCAATCTGCGCGTCATCGATACCGGCTCAGGGCAGTCCATCGATCTGCGCCACGCCGACTTGAGCGGCGCTCCAGCCGCGGCCGCGGTCGCGCCAGTTGTGCAACCCGCCGCGATGAACCAGCCTACGGTGGGTTCGATTCCTGCGCAAAGCGCCATCGAGGCCGCACCCGCAATGCTGGCGCAGTTACGCTCCGACATGGCTTCCAGCGGCGGTCCGCAGCCGGCCGCGCAGGCCACTGTTCAACAACCCGCCACACAACAGCCCGCCGCGACGGTTCCTGCGCCGGCTCCGCAACCGCCTGTTCAGCCGGCAGCTCAGCCCACCGTCGCACCGCCCGCCGCGGCTCCCGCGACCGCTTCGCAACCGTCCACTCCGCAACCTTCCGCCCAGCCGCCCACCCAGACCGCCGCCGCACCTCCCGCCGTCGCGCCTGCCCTCTCGCCAGCTGCGCCTGCGCTGGCTCCAGCAATGGCCCCGCCAGCTCCGGTCACTGCATCGCCCACCGCCGGACTACTAGCCGCCGCACCGGCCGCAGCTACTGGCGCCGCCTTCGCGCTCAGCGCACCCACTGCTCCGCCGGCTTCTGGCGCCACGTTCCAGGTCCCTGTCGTGTTGAACGGCGCTGCTGACGTCGCTTCCATCGCCCTTCAGCTCCACTACGATGCGGCAAAGCTCCAGCTCGTCAATGTCTCTGGCGGCGACTTCCTCAGCCGCGACGGTCAGGCCGCGCCTCCCATTCATACCGACCAACCTCAAGGAAATCTGGTCGTCGGCATCTCGCGCCCCCCCGGCACGCACGGCGTCAGCGGCACGGGAGTGGTCTGCGTCCTCACCTTCCAGGCCAAAGCTTCGGGCCCCAGCGACCTGTCCATCGCTCGCGCCTCGGTGGTCAATAGCGCGCAGCAGCAGTTGCCCGTAGCGAGCGCCCAAACCAGCATCGTCGTCAAGTAGGAGGCCATCCCTATGAGACTTCGGCGATCCATTCCGTTCCGGCGCGGCGAACGCGGCCTCACGCTCGTCGAGCTCATCGTCACCTGCTCCATCCTCACCATCCTGGCCATGGCCGCGTTTCCGCTCGTGCGATTTCAGGTCAAGCGCCAGAGAGAGCGCGAGCTGCACTACGATCTTTGGATGATGCGTGACGCCATCGACAAATATAAGGACGCTGCCGACCGCGGCGCGTTCCAAACTAAGGTCGAGAGTCAAAACTATCCCCCGGATCTTGACACACTGGTCAACGGCGTCGACGTGCAAGGAAAGAAGCTCAAGTTCCTGCGCAAGATTCCGATCGATCCCATGACCAACAATACCGACTGGGGAATGCGCTCCATGCAGGACGATCCCGACTCCGACTCCTACGGCGGCCAGAGCGTCTTCGATGTCTACTCAAAATCTCAGGGCACGGGGCTCGACGGCACGAAGTACTCAACGTGGTGATAAAGGCAAGCTATTAGCTCTTAGCTTTTAGCCGTTAGCTTGACTGTGAAGTAATTGGACACACGAGATGAAAGGAACGGACAAAGAGGAGCTAAAAGCTAATGGCTAAGAGCTAAAGGCTGGAAAAGAACATGCGCAACCGGCACACACAATCCGGCTTCACGCTCGTCGAGTTGCTGATTGTCATGGCGATCATCGGCATCCTGATCACGATGGCAATTCCACGCTTCACGGCCGCGGTCCAGCACGCGCGCGAGGCGGTGCTGCGTGAAGACCTGCAGACCATGCGCATGGCTATCGACTCCTACACCATGGACAAGCAGAAGGCCCCCCAGACGCTCGACGATCTGGTCCAGGACGGCTACCTCAAGGCCGTCCCCGAAGATCCCATGACCCACGCCAAAGATTCCTGGGTCACCGAGACCAGCGACGCCATGTACTCCATCGACGAGACCGAGCCCGGCATCAGCGATGTTCACTCTGGTTCCGATGAGCAAGGTTCTGACGGCAAGCCTTACTCCTCTTGGTAAATTCAGGAGTGAGGAACGGCTCCATGCTGAGAATTCGCGCTCTCGCCTCGTTCGCCCTCACGACTGCCTTTTGCATAGCCCTGAACGCTCAAGCCGTACAGACCGTCTCCATTCGCTTGCTCGACGGCAAAACCGGCCTGCCCGTCAAGGCCTCCAACTTCATCGTGCGCGTCGATCACAACGACACCTTCCATCCCGACTGGGTCAAGATCAACGACGATGGTACGGTTGTCGTCACCCTCCCCGCCGACGCCAAAGAGATCTCCGTCAAGGCCACCTATGGAATGGGCATCGACACCTACGTCAATTGCGACGCCGCCAAAGAGAGCGATAAAGAGCGGAACATCTGGTATTCGATCGCGACGATCCTGAGCGCCGGCATGGTTGCGCCCGACGAGTGCGCCAGGGCCTCCTTCAAGGCCAAGCCCGGCGAATTCATCTTCTTTGTCCGCAAGCGCGCCTGGAACGACAATCCCGAGTAGTGACTTCGATTGCTCTTTCCATTGCGTGGGCCGCCGTCAGCTCACACCACCGCCGGGCCTGAAAGCTGAGAGCTGATAATAAAGTCTTGGCGCTCGAACCTCCATCCCCGTCCACATTCGACTTCCTCGCGAGAGTCGCGCTGTCCTATGCGAGCCTGCTCGAAACCCCTCTTGCTCACCCGGAGACGGGCCTCGGGGGCAATTTCTTCTACGCGGGCGAACTGGATGAGGAGGGCCGCGCGCTGGTTGTTGCAGCCAACATCGCCGGCGCAGCGACCCTCGCCGTCACCGCCGATCCCGCCGCGCAAAAACAGGCCATCCGCGATGGCGTCGCCGATTTCGTCGTCACAACGCTCGACGAAGCGCTGCGCGTCCTCAAGAATCAACTCCGCAAACGCGAGACCATCGCGGTTTGCGCCGCGTTAACCTTGTCAGAAATTGACCGTGAAATGAACGAGCGCGGCGTCGCGCCCGATCTCCTGCGCCGCGACCTGCGCATTCCGCCCCACCATCAGGCACTCCTGATCCACGAAAGAGAGGAAACGGAATTCGACCTCAGCAGAATTCCGGCCGTCGTCACCTGGAGCGTCGACTCTGCACTCCCCAAAGATCTCGCCAAGCTCGACGAAATCGCGCTCACCTGCCTCGACGCTGAAGATTGGAAATCCCGCCGCTGGCTGCGCCTCGCACCGCGCTATCTCGGCCGCATGGCTCAGGAACTCCGCCCTCTCGACGCCGACCGCGAATTCGCCGCACGCTTCATCGAGCAGGTCAACCAACGCGTCGAGCGCGGCGAGATCACCTTTGCTGTTGAGATCTTCTCGTACTTTCGCGGGCAACGCGATGTCTTCCGCTTCTCCCCGACCAAACCCTGACCAGCGAACCCTCTTTTTCCCCTGCTCCTTGCTGCCTGTTCCCTGTTCCGTCATTCACTTCTTCACTCGTTCCCTTGGTCCCTTGTTGCCGTGCTCCCTGCCTCTCCAATCCTCCGCCACAACTCCTCGATGCCGTATCCAGTCTTGGCCGAAACCGGCACGATCTCCTCAAATTCGAGCTCTCGCTTAAGCGCCGCCAGGTTGCGCGTGCGCTCGTTGCCGCTCAGCCGGTCAACTTTCGTGGCCACCACCAGGAGTTCGCGGCCCACGGAGCGCAGCCAGTCGAGCAACTGCCGATCGTTTGGCCGCACGGGCACATTCGAATCCACGATGCAGATGCACAGCGCCAGCGTCTCGCGCGTCGCGAGATACGGCTCAATGAATCCCGGCCACTCCGCCGAAATCGATTTCGAAATCTTCGCGTAGCCATAGCCAGGCAGGTCCGCGAAAATCATCTTCGGCGCGCGCCGCTCGCCTGAAACCTCAAAAAAGTTGATCGCCCGCGTGCGTCCCGGTGTCGACGAGACCTTCGCCGCCTTCGCGCCCACCAGCGCATTCAGCAGGCTCGACTTGCCCACATTCGACCGCCCCAGAAACGCGATCTCCGGCACGCTCGCTTTGGGAAACTGCGCCGCCGAAACCGCGGAAAGCATGAATTCGGCCGACCATCGCATCGCGCGCAACCTCTCACTAGAGTCTACGCGGCGACATCCCGCCGAAGAGCGCTACGTTTCCGCCACCGCCAGCGGCCTTTCCCGATCTGTGCGAAGCGTCGGCACCGCCGCCAGCAGCGTGCGCGTGTAAGCGTGTTTGGGCGCCGCCAGCACTCGCCCGCATTCGCCGGTCTCCACCACTTCCCCGCGTCGCATTCGCGCGGCACAAAGCCGTCACATACTCTGATTGCCGATTTACGAGACGCGAAGGGGATTTTGGCGTCGAAGAAGCGACGCGCCTTCGCGGTGCCTTACTGGCAAAGCTGATTGATCTGCTGGAATGGATCGGGATTAGCTCGCGGGTACGGCAAGTGGCGCGAATCCATGAACTGCCCGGGAAGCGTGCCTCCCGACTCCGACCCCGCATCCGGATCCTCGACATAAGCCGGGTCGCTCTCCACCTGCGCGAGGCTCTCGAAGCTGAATCCCTGCTTGCGAAGCATGTCGAGCAAATCCGGAAGCATCAGTGTGGTAAAAGGCGTTTCGTGCAGCAGCATCACGTTGGGAATCTCGCGCCCAAATACGATCTGCTCTTCTTCGCGCCCCAGCTTGATGTACGCCGCCGCAGTATCGAGGTAGTTTTGCCGCAGCCACGCGATCGCCGCCTCGTTCTGCTTGATCCGGCACCGGCAGTAGGCATCGTTCCACGCATAGTCTTCAAACTCGAGCGTCACCTGGGCGACGCGATAACCGTGCTCGAGCAAATAGGCGCGGACCGCGCGGCGTTTCTCCAACGTCTCGCCCTCCTCCAGGTACGGATAGCGGAACCAGCGCCAGTCACGCACTTCGCCATATTGCCTGAGCGTCGGCTCGTTCTGCGCGATGTCTTGCTCGAAGGCCTCGGCGGTGTTCGTGGTCAGCCTCATGTGCGTCCGCGTGTGATTGCCGATATTCATGCCCGCATCGAGCCAGATTTGTAATGCCTGCGGCGCTCCGGGACGGCTTTCAAGCTTGTCGGTGTTCACAAAGCCGTACGTGCCCTCGAGGCCGTTGGCCTTCAACTCGCTCACCAGCGCCTTCGCCACCGCGACGCGGTCTTCTCCCGGCGGCAAAGTGCCCACGGCCGGCAGATCGTCGACTGTGATCGCGACTACCGGATGCGCGTCGAGCGGCGGCAGCGGCTGGTTGGGCCGTGGCTTCTGCGCATCCAGATGCGCTTCGTGCCACGACTGAGCGCCAGCGCCCGCGGCCGCTCCCAGCCCGGCAAAAGTCACCATCACGGCCACAACCGTCTGCTTCAACATTTCGCTACCTCGAGCCGCTTGCTCCGCCCACCTGTTCCAGCGGCGAAATTGCCCGCGAGAGCGGGTCGGAAGCCAGCCACTTCCCAAACCGATCGACCGGATTGCTGCCGCCCAGCCCCAGCAGCGTATTTCGCAACTGCGTGGAGTCCTCGTCCGAAGGCGTCGGCTGCAGCACGCCGTTCGAGTCCAATTGCTCGCCGCCGGCGAGCTCCGCCAGTTGAATCAGCCACGCGGGTGCGCTGCCCGTCACGATCGGCGCTTCCTGAAGACGCACGTCCCACCCCCGCGGCGCTTCATTCTGGTCTACGTCCTGCCACGCCGTCACGATCCACTTGCCATCGCTCGTGAATGCCGCGCGAACCGGCAGGCTCTGTGCTGTGGCCTCCGTTTGTTTGATCGGCGTGCCTGCCTCTACCCCGGTCCGTGCGTCCCACACCTGGGCCACTCCATCTCGCGACGCGGTCAGTACCCACTGGCTGTTGGGGCTGAAAGTTGAAACCAGGATGGTATCCCTCTCCTGCATCACCTGGCTCAATCGGCTCTTGTTCGCCGTATCCCACACCTGCGCGGCGCCGCCGTAAGTGCTGGCCACCCATTTTCCGTCGGGACTGAACTCTGCATCGGGCACCCAGTTATCAACCTGCAAAACTCCTGCCTCCACACCCGTTTCAACCGTCCACAAGCTGGCTTCGTGGCCGGTCGTCGAGGACGCCACCAGGAGCTGCCCGTCCGGACTGAAATTCGCGCTCTTCACTTCTCCCTTGTGGATCATTGGCTTGCCGATCGCGGCGCCCGTCGCAACATTCCAAACCCTCACCGTTCCGCCATGCGACCAGGTAGCTATCATGTTTCCATCGCCGCTGAAAACCGCGCCGGTGGCGTCTCCGCCAAGCTGGATCGGGCTTCCCTTCCGCTGTCCCGTCGCCGCATCCCATATCCCCAGTTCATCCTGCGACACCACGGCTAACCAATGATCGTGAGCGTCGATCACCGCGGTCTCTGGCGTTTCATCGAGCGAGATTGCCGCTCCCACCGCTGCGCCCGTCGTCGCGTTGCGCATCTGGCCTTGCTTGCCTGCGGCAGTGAACATCAGCGTTGCGTCGGCGCTGCATGATGCCAGCGACACGGGTCCCATGGCCGTCATCTGTCCCGCCGCCTGCCCTGTGCGCGCATTCCAGATTTGTGCGCCCCCATCGGTCACCGTCACCAATCTTTCGGCGTCTGCGTCCAGGCACACCGTTCTCAGCGCGCCCGTGCCGCTGATGACCGGCAACTCCGCGACCCGATTCCACTTCCAGATGCGGGCTGTGTGATCGAATGACGCTGTTACCACCAGCGACGAATCGGCCGGGCTGAACTGCGCGTAGTACACATCTCCGCTGTGCCGCATCGGCTCGCTCAACGGCTGCCCGGTGCGCGCGTCCCACACCCGCGCCGTCCGGTCCGCGGAGGCCGTGACCACAAATCTGCCGTCTGCGCTGAACATCGCCGACTCCACCCAGTTCGCGTGTGCCATCGGTTGCCCGATCGGATTGCCCGAGGGAATATCCCAAAGGCGCGCCGTTTTGTCCTGCGATGCCGTCACGATGCTGCGGCTGTCCGGGCTGAATGCGACGAAGTTCAGCGGTTTGCCACTCGCAGACTGCAGCTCCCGGCCCACCGCTTGAAACGTCCTCGCATCCAGAATGTACCCGGCGCCGTCATCGCTGACGGTCACCACCCATCGCCCGTCGGGGCTGATCACCGCCCGGTTCACTTCCCCGCTGTGTAGCTTGTGGAGTTTCTCCGTCTGCGTCGCCGCGTCCCACAGCCGCGCCTCATGATCGGCCGACGCCGTCACCACCACCTGCGGCGCGCCCTTGGGATTGAACAGTGCTCCCCACACCGTCTCCGATATCGCGCCCGGAAGCTGATGCACCAGGGCCTTTCCAATCTGCGCATGCGCGGGATTCGTCGCGTCCCAGATGCGCGCCGTGTGGTCCCACGAAAAGGTCACGATCTGGGTTCCGTCCGCGCTAAAGTGCGCACCGTTCACCCTGCCGCCTTCAATGGAAACATCGTGCTGCATGGCGTTTCCGATCTGTGCGCCGGTCCTCGCGTCCCACACCCGCGCCGTCCCATCCCACGACGCTGTCACCACCTTGGTCCCATCCGGGCTGAACTCCGCCGTATGCACCCAATCCGCGTGCCGCATCGGTTGGCCTATCTTCTGCCCCGTCGCCGCGTCCCACACCTGCGCTGTGTCATCCGCTGAAGCTGTCACCACCTTTGTTCCATCGGGACTGAAGCTCGCATCCTGCACCTCGCCATCGTGGTGCATCGTCACCAGCGGCAACACCGCGCTGCGCAGCTCCGACACCGCGAGCGCCATCGCCTTCTGGTTCCCCGGATTCTTGCGCATGGCATCTGCCAGATACGCCAGCGACACCGGCTCCTCGTCCCGCGTCATCTCCGTCGCCGCAAACTTGAAGTCCGTTTCGCTCGCAGCCAGGCGCGCGCTGGCCGCCGCTGCCTGCGCATCGTGCCTCTTGCTCACCAGGTACGCGACCACGAAGCTGAACACCAGGCAGAGCACCACGGCTATCGCGCCCGTCGTGCGCACCACCTCCCGCCTTCTAAGCGCCGCCGCGTGCGCCACTGAAGCGTCGATGAATCTCAGTTCCGCTTCGTTCAGTTGCCGCGGCTTGGCGGTCTGCCACGCCTGCGCCCGCGCCAGTTTCAAACCCCACAACAGCGCATCCTTCTTTTGCTTCTCCGGAGCAGCCTCCCAGTCCGCCAGATCCTGGTCCAATTGTTCCTTGCCCGTCAGGAAATCTTTCTCTTCGTCCAGCCAGTTCTTCAGCCGCGGCCATTTGCGCAGAAGCGCTTCGTGCGTCACCTCCACCAGCGTCACGCCGCGCTCGTGGCGCACCGTCAACAGGTACGCTTTGGCCAGCCGCTCGATCGTCGGCATGGCGCGGCTTGAGATTTTCGACATGTCCGCCGCGCGCCGCGCATATTCGCCCTCCGCATTCACCCGCACCAGGCCGGGTATGAACGCTTCCTTCAGCGCCTGCAGATCCTCCGCCGTCGGATTCGCCAGGGCCAGCACTTCATCCGCCTTGCGCCGCACCGCGTTTTCCAACGGCGAAAGCTGCGCCTGCGCATCGCCCATCGCGCGATAGGCGTCCACAGTCATATGTTTTGTGCCGCCCGTCTTGTCGAAAACCGACCGGTCGTACAGTTCGCGCAGCGCGAAGGCCAGCAGCGGCAGCGCATCGTCGGTCCGCGCATCCGCCATCATCTCCGTCACCAGCGCATCGTCCACGGTGATCCCGGCCAGCTTGGCCGGTCCCAGCACGATGTCGCGCACCCGCTCCAGCGGCATCGGTTTCAGCGAGAACTGCTCGAACGGCGCCGCCAGCCGCGTCTCCTGCTGCAAATGGCCCAGGTAGTCCGAGCGCAACGACATCGTTGCCAGGTACGGCAGTTGCGCGCTCAGCATCGCATTCAGCACCGCGAAGAACCGCTCTGTCTGTCCGGCGTCCGCGCCGCTGAACAGCTCCTCGCCCTGGTCGATCGTGATCAGAATGTGCGCTTCGTTTTGCCCATGCGCCGCGCGCAGGTCGCGCGCCAGATCCATCAGCTCGCGCGACGGATTCTCCCCTTCCAGCGCTGTCCGCCATTGCCGCCAGCTCTTTGCGTCGCCCAGCGCCGAGACAATCGCCAGCGCCAGCTCGTCCAAAGGCTGTGCCTGGGGACGAAACGGCGGCAACACGATCCAGTTGTGCTGGTCCTGTTTCAACCGCGGCGCAACTCCGGCCCTCAGCAACGATGATTTGCCCGATCCCGATGCGCCCAGCACCACCACCAGCTTCTCGCCGCCCTGTACGCGCCTGCCTTCCAGCCGTTGAATCAGCGCCCGGATGTCGTCGTCGCGTCCGAAGTAGATCGCCGCGTCGGCCTCCTCGAATGCCATAAGTCCGGGGTACGGCGGCCGCTTGTTGTCCCAGGGAAGCCCGCCGCGCCGGTTCATCGCAATCTGCGTCAGCTCCGCGCGCAGCCGGTCCATCCCGCCTTCGCGGTCCTTCACCAGGTCCAGCAGTTGAATGTCGTCGCCGATGAACTTTTCTTTGGTCGGCGTCTCAACCAGCGGGAAGATCGCCTTGCCCAGCGCGCGCGCCTGCGCGAACTCCACAAAGCACCACTTGCTCTGGAACCAGTTCGGGGTCAGAATCAGAATCACCGCGTCGCATGCGGAGATCTCGCGATACAGCGTGCTCTCCCACTTCTCTCCCGGAGCGATGCCCCGCTCATCGTCGAAATCCAGAAAAGTAGAGCCGAATCCGTGGGAGCGCAACCACTCCAGCAACTCTGCCGCTTCCGTCCCATCCGCACTGGAATGACTGATAAATATCTGCGCCACGCCGCTCCCCCAGAAACGGAACTTCGCTCGATGCGAAGAACCGCACACGCCATGATATTCGCTTTCCTCGCCGGGTGATATTCGTCTTTTTGGCCAGAAGTCTCTTTCGCCGGTCTGAAGCGCGATTGCCTATAATCAGTTCCGCGTGCGGGCGCGGCCGGTCGGCGGCCCGCTCATTCTGGTTCTCTTCGGAATGGAGCACTCCAGTGAATCGACAAACTCTCCGCAAAGCGTTCTTACTTGCGGCCGCGCTGGCCGGGATCTCCGACGCGTCTTTGCTCGAAGCCCAGCAACCAGCGGCTTCGCCCGGCGCAGAAGCGCCCGCAGCCCAACCGGGAACGCCGGCCAAAGCCACCCATCCGCCTCAGTACTATGTTTGGAGAAAAGCGCACGACGCGCAATTGCTCGTGGACTTCGGCGGACTCGAGCGCTTCAGACAGGCTGATGCCGTAATGCCTGCGCCGAAACCCGGCGAGGACCGCGTCGTCTTCATCGGCGACTCAATCACCGAGGACTGGAAGCTGGAACACTCATTTCCAGGCAAGCCCTACATCAACCGCGGCATCAGCGGTCAAACTTCGCCCCAGATGCTGGTGCGCTTCCGCCAGGATGTGATCGATTTGAAACCGAAGGTCGTGATGATTATGGCTGGGACAAACGACATCATGGAGAACACCGGCCCGATGACGGTTGAGCAAAGCGGCGAGAGTATTGCCTCCATGGCCGACCTGGCCACGGCAAACAACATCCGAGTGGTGCTCTGCTCGGTGCTGCCGTCGTCCGAATTCGCCTGGTCGCCGGACCTGAAGCCCGCACCCAGAATCGTGGAATTGAATGCATGGATCAAGCAATATGCGGCTGAAAAGGGCTACGTCTACGTGGACTACTACTCGGCCATGAAGGATGAACGTGGAGGTCTTCCGCCGGCGCTGAGCGAGGACGGCGTGCACCCGCTACCGGCCGGTTTTGCCATCATGGCGCCGTTAGCGGAGGCGGCAATCGAGAAGGCGCTGGCGCGCGGAAATTAGTCAGCCGTTACTGCGCTGTCCGCCCCAGAGTGCGACAAAGATGGTTTACGAGACCGGTTTTAGCGGAACGATTCCGTATCGGCCCGTCAAGCGGCCCTTGCGCCGGTCAAACACCGCAACCGCATATGCAGCCCGGCGTCGCGCTCGCTGTTCCCAGCGGGGCAATCCTTGCAGGGGACGCGGATAAGCCAGCATTGCGCTGATAAACGACGCCTCTTCCAATGACAGCCGATCGGCGTTCTTATTGAAAACCCTTTGTGCAGCCGCATTCGCGCCAATAAGGCCGGAGCCAAAAAAAGCGCAGTCCAGATAAGACCGCAGAATCTCAAGTTTCTTGTGGCGGGATTGGATGACGAGAGCCAGGAATCCCTCATAGATTTTCCTCTTCATCGTCGGCGCCCTGTATCCCGTCACCGTGCGCACAAACTGCATATCGATTGTGCTTGCCCCTCCGTGTTTGCGGCCCTTGAGCACCTTGATTGCCTCCCGGAGAATCGAAAGCACGTCCACACCGGGATGATGGAAGAATCTTCTGTCTTCAATGGCGATGGTCATCAGCTCGAGCGCCGTCAATCGAGCCGCAGGCGAATGCGGCAACGGCCGCACGTCCAATCGCCGGACATTTTGATCTATTCGCGACAAGTCGCTTCGCAGCCTGGCAAACCACGTCGAAGGGTTGGCCCAGTCAGGGAATTCGAGCGCCCTGTGCGCAACAGGCTCGGCCGCAACGTGGCGGCCACTTCGGGGCTCTTTCGATCCCAGGGCATCCGCAACGTTCGAGTTCACCCATTCCGCAACGGCGTCCTCCGTTGCATCTCCGAAGAGGTGATTAGGGCAATCGGTGGTTCCTTCGTTACACGGCGCAAATCTGTGCCCCAGCACATTCGCGGCGGGTATTCCATATGTAGCGGCAAGCCAGCGAACGAGCTGTGCGCTCGCCACGCTCTGCGCGTCCGTCAGGCGGTCGGTTGCCGTGGCCACATGCTCGATGCCAATCGATCTGGAATTGATGGCTTTCGCGTGCCAGGCGGAACGGTCGTCGCTGACCATTTGGTAGACATCGCCATTCTTATCGACAACGTAATGAGCCGACACTTGCGACTTGCGATCCAAAAACCAGGCGATTGTCCCCTCGACGGTCGCCGCCGTCGTCGAGTGCAGCACAATCATGTTGATACTGGCCCCGTTGCGCGAGGAGCAATTCGGGCTTTCGATGAAGCTTTTGATGGCTGGTTTCACTTGTCGCGCGCTTGACCCGAAAATCGCTCGAGCGGCCTGCGTGCGCGAGACCGGCGTGATCCGATTCCCCTCTCCGTTAGAGATCTTTGCTGTCTCCTGCTCATCGTCCGCGCCGGAAAGTGGCTTCCGGTCATCGCCAACCGCCTCAACAACACTCTTGAATGTCGGATCCCCCGGTTCAATGACCTTCATTTCGTCCACCGTATCGTCGCAGCGAAGCGCACATAAATAATCGGCATTATCGCAGCGGAGCACGAGTGCCAGGGACGCGCAAGTCTTTCCAGGGATCCGTTGCAATCAATATACACTTCATCGTCTTTCTTTGAACGGTCTGAGAGCACTCTAATGGCCTCGATCCGGTCACCCATCGTTTCATCGCGACAACTCTCCTATAATGACTGGGCAAGCAGCGCCTCGCCCATGCCCGGAAGGTGGGAGACGTGAACGATGCCAGGCAAGATCAGTATCTTCAGTATCTTCAGTTCGGTCGGACGGAATGGCGCGAACTTTTTCGGTGACGTGAGCATCGTCCAACAGCTTATCAACCTCAAGATTCCGGCCCGGCTGCGCCCCATCGATGTCGACGGACTCTGCGGGCCGGCGACAATTTCCGCGATCGAGCGGGTTCAGCGCCATGATCTCCTGATGGCCCGGCCTACTGGAAAAGTCGAACCGGACGACCCCACGATCAACTTCCTCATGCGCGGCATAATGCCTGATGCTCTCGGTGTCGATGCTCTCGGCGGTCAGCAGATCGCCTGGGGAGCCAAAGTGAGCGCCGCGTTCAAGGTCAAGCTGATTGAGATTGCCTGGAATATTGATGTCGATCCGAACTTCCTGATCTCGGCCATCGCCTTTGAAACCGGCGAGACCTTCAGCCCATCGATAAAGAACCGCAACGGAGCCACCGGCCTGATTCAATTCCTGCCGGACACAGCCGTTGAGCTTGGCACGAGCACTGCGGACCTGGCCGCCATGACTGCCGAAGATCAGATGGACTATGTCGAGAAGTATTTCAATCCCTACAAGAACATGCTTGAGACAATCGAGGATGTCTACATGGCCATTCTTTGGCCGGCCGCAATCGGCAAGGCAAACTCATGGGTTCTCTTCAGCAAGCCCAGCGCCCAGTACGATCGCAATTCCGGCCTCGACACCGACAAAGATGGCTCTGTAACCAAGGAAGAGGCAGCAGCGATGGTCAAGGCCAAATTGCTCAAGGGCAGAGGCGCGGGATACTTCGGCTAATCTCTATCGTGAGCTCGAGCGGGAGACCGCGGGCGAAATGCTGAGTCCGCGGAAGCGATCGAAGAACCCCAAAGGCTGATTCGTTCTTGGGAGCTTTGGTGCCGAAGAAGGGACTCGAACCCCCACACCCTTGCGAGTACGTGGACCTGAACCACGCGCGTCTGCCAATTCCGCCACTTCGGCACATGAGACTGCTCAGGCGGGTTCCGCCGAGCGGGCAGCAATCCTGAGTCTCGCAAATGCAGTGGTTCGTGTCAAATTTCCGCGGCCGCCAAAACCGCCTCGTCACACCGGCGTCTTCACGCCCTTCTTCAACATCGCGACGGCCTTAACCACGCGATTCTGCCGCGTCTCTTCCTTTTTCGCTCCCTCAATCCACCGCACGTATTCCCTGCGATGCGTGTAGCTGAGCTTTTCGAAGCCGGCCAACAACCCTTCCTTCTTCAACAGCGCTTTGAAGGGAGCCGAAATCGCAACGACGCGTTCCTCCTCGTCCTTCCAAACCACCACGTCGATCGTGTCGCCCGGACCTTTGCCGATCTGTTCGCGAATCCCCTTCAGCACCGGCAGCATGTGCTGCGGCATCCCGTACTTGATCATCGACCCGGTATACGGAGCTCCATTGAACGTCCCCTTCACCGGCACGCGCCCTTTCGTGCCAAATTCCTCTTGCACGTTGTACGGAAAAAACACGCATGTGCCGCCCGCTGCGCCACCCGGGCTTTCAATCCGCGCTTTGAATTTGTGTTTCTTCATGGATGCTTGTGCCTCACGAAAATGCTCTCCAAGTCTATCCTCCGCGATCGCTTTCGACCGTGCGGGTCATCACCAAAACAAACATCCCATCCTGCGTTCTGGAAATCATCCCGAGAGAGGATGGGATGCCTTGATCTCGTTGCGGCTGACGGCGCCCTTAAACCAGCTTCGCGTCCAGCGTGATCTCCGTGTTGTTCGCGAAGAGCTTCGAAACCGGGCAGCCCGCTTTCGCGTCCGCCGCAGCCTTATCGAAAACTTCCTTGGTCGCGCCCGGAACGCTGGCTGTCGTGGTCAGCGCGATCCTCGTAATCGCAAAGCCCGCATCCACCTTGGCCAGTGTAACGGCCGCTTGCGTTTCAATCTTCGTCGGCGTCAATCCCGCCCCACCAAGTTGCGCGCCGAGCGCCATCGAGAAGCAGCTCGCGTGAGCCGCCGCAATCAGTTCCTCGGGCGTCGTGCCGGTAGTCGCTCCCTCAAACCGCGTCGCGAACGAGTAGTTGGCGTTGTTCAGCACGCCCGTCGCCGTCGAAATCGTCCCCTTGCCTTCCTTCAGTGATCCTGTCCAAACCGCGCTCGCTTTGCTTGCCATAGTCCCTCCTTGGGGGTTCCCCATCTGGGGTGTCTCGTCATCAGGTTGTTTGTGGGTTTTCTGGGCGCTTCACTTCTGGGAAGACCGTTGCGCCGCCCTGCTGTTGATCTCTCGGGTTAATCTCTTGAGTTGATCTCTCGGGCGCCTGCGGAAATTTCTTGGGAACAGGCGGCCACTCCTCCATGCTAATCTGTCCGCCATGTTGCCGGAGCGGCTCCGCGCCCTGAATTTCGATATTCAAGCCGATCCCGCGGCGGATATCTCACAAAGTGGTGCGTCCGTCCGCGCCCAATCCTATCCCGCGCCGCCTGGCCCAGCCCATTGCGGCCCCAATGATATTGACGCGCTCCCCATCGACCACCACTGCCAGATCTGCCCCACCTGCGGCCATCGCCTCACGGGCCACCACTGCAAGCTGGTCTGCACTCATTGCGGCTATTACCTCAGTTGCGCGGATTACTACTGACGCTTCCCGAGGCCCTCGCGATTCGTCGCGCCGGATTTCGCGCCGCGTCCTATTCCCTATTGGCTACTGGCTATTGGCTGCTCCCTGTCTTCTCGCTCGCCTTTCGCGCCGCCTCAAACTCGTCGCCGGGGAGCCACTCGATCGGCTTCTTCTGCTCGCTGGCCAGCCAGCCCAGAACAAATCCGAACCGCGCCAGCTTGGCGTTGCCCCTGAAGTCCCAGTCCGGGCGGTATTCGTCGGAAGGCTGGTGGTAGTGATGCGCAACGTAGTCCTCGAACTGCGCGTGACCCCAGGCCAGGTCGTGCCCCGCGAACAGCTCGCCCTCATCCACGCTGAACGCAGGAATCCCCACGCGCGCCAGCGAAAAATGATCTGACCGGTAGTAATGGCCCGCACTCGGAGTGGAATCGGGGAGCAATGCGAGATCGAACGCTTTGGCCACCGTCTCGACCGTCGGCCAGAAGTCGATGCGCTCTCCTCCGTTCAAATCCACCGACCGCGGAATCCCGATCGGCAGCAGCATATCGAAATTCAGGTCCAGCCCCATCTGGCTTGCGGGCGCCGGCGGATGCATCCCAAGATACTGCGAGCCGAGCAATCCCTGCTCCTCGGCGGTCACCGAGGCAAAGTACACATCGTGCGGCGGCTTCACCGGCGACTGCGCGAATGCCCGCGCCAGTTCCATCACAATCCCGCAACCGGTGCCGTTGTCGGCGGCGCCGTTAAAAATGTTGTCGCCCTTCATGTCGGGATCGATGCCCAGATGGTCGTAATGCGCGGTATACAAAACGGCATTGCCGCCGCGAGCTGCGCCCGCCACGCGCCCCACCACGTTCGCGCTCACGTACCTTCGCACGCGGCTTTCAACGTGCGCCTTCAGCCGCACTGGCAGCTCAACCGCATGAAACGCCCCCGGAACGCCGGAGCGGTCGATGCCCTTGTCCAGATCGCCCAGCCCCGCCATCGTGAACAGCTTCTGCGCCACGTCGTGCTGGATCCACGCCGCCGCGCGTAGCGTCGCGCTCGGATCCCCATCCAGGTAGCTCTTCTCCACGGCCTGCGAGTTGCGCACCACATCCCAGCCGTAGCTGGCCAAATCGGTACGGTGGATGATCAGCACGCCAACCGCTCCGCGCCGCGCAGCCTCCTCATACTTGTACGTCCAGCGCCCGTAGTAAGTGAGTGCTGCGCCTTTGAAGAACTTCTCGTCCTGCGAAGGCGGCTCGTTCACGATCACCAGCACCACTTTCCCCTTCACGTCGATATCTTTTCCGTCAGCGCCCGCGTAGTCGTTCCAGTTGTACTCCGGCGCATCGATCCCGTATCCCATAAACACAATCGGCGCGTCGATCTCCGCCGTCGCCTGCCCGGTCTGGTCCTTGGCGACAATCTCGTCGCCGTACCTGAGATCCAGCGTCGCGCCATCGGCCGGCACAAAGCTGAACTTCGTCTTGTCCTCCACCGTGTGCACCGCGTAGAGCGGAACGCGCTGGAAATACGTGCCGTCATCCCCCGCCGGCACCACCCCCGCCGGCACCACCCCCGCCAGCACGAACTGCGTCGCAATGTACTCCGCCGCCAGCTCGCCGCCGCGCGTTCCCGGACCGCGCCCTTCAAGCAAATCGAGCGACAGAAATCGCACATGCGCGCGAATCTTCTCGCCGTCGATGCCTGCTGCGGCAGCGCCCGCCCCCGCGGGCAGCCCCGCAATTGCCGGAACCGCACCGGCCCCAGCTTCTTGCGCTGAAATCATCGGCGTCGCCGCCGCTGACAAACACGTCCCTGCCAAAAAAGCCAGAATGACTCTCGAATGCATTCGATCTCCTTCCGAATCGATCTCGGTGCTTGAATTACGTCACGAGCTCGCGCGAAATGCGCCAACCAATCTTGTTCGATTGACCTTTCAGACTACGGCTTCACCGCGGCGACGCGCAATTGCATCCATCGCCGGCGAGGGCAACAGCCGCGAGCGCATGAGCACTTTCCGCGTAAGTCCGGTCAGCGCCATACCCGCCGCCTCATGCAGCGCAACCCAGCGCCGCTCCCCGCCCGCCGCTGTCATCACCTCCACATCCTCTTCGCCTACGCTGCGAATGTGTACGTAATAGTTGACCTGCATAATCGCGTGCCGCAATGTCATGCGCAACTCGCTCGCGGGAACCTCGGCATGAAGCAGCGTCGGCAGCTCCCACATCCCAGGCATTACCGTCGTCTGCGCGGGCCTCTGCACCAGCAGCATCTGCTGCGTGTTCCCGCCGCGCCGCCGGGCTGGCCGTGGAGTCGCGCGCATCACCAGCGCGTACGCCGCAACCCGGCTGGTCATTGCGGCGCGCCGCGCGGTCTTGTGCTCGCCCCGCGTCTTGCATTCCGGCATTAGCGGGCACGCCGCGCATTGCGGATTCCTTGGCGTGCAAACCGTCGCGCCCAGCTCCATCATGGCCTGGTTAAAATCTCCGGGACGCGCCCGATCCAAGAAACGCCGTGCCAGATCCTCGACCTTCCGCCGCAGCGCCGTGCCGCCGCCTTTGCGGCTGCCCGCCCCCCAGCCCGCGAAGCGACAAAGCACCCGCTCCACATTTCCATCCACCACCGCCACCGGCTCGTTGTGCGCAATGCTTGCTACTGCCGCGGCCGTATACACGCCAATTCCCGGCAGAATCCGCAACTCCTCCGCCTTCACCGGCAGATTCCCTTGAAGATTCTCGCTCACAAACTGCGCCGCCTTGTGCAGCATGCGCGCCCGCCGGTAGTAGCCCAGCCCGCTCCACATCGCCAGCACATCCTGCTCCGGCGCCAGCGCCAGCGATACCAGCGTGGGAAACCGCTTCAGAAACTGCTGGTACCGCTCCACCACCACGACCACGCGCGTCTGTTGCAGCATGATCTCCGCAACCCAGATCGCGTAGGGATTCCTGCTGCGCCGCCATGGCAAGTCGCGCCGGTTGCGCCCGTACCACTCCAGCAGACCCGCGCGCAGCGCACTCGTTTTTCCCTGGTCCTCGTCCCGCCTTGCCATGCGCTCAGATTACGACATCTCGAGCGTCCAGCGCCCGCAGCGCTAACTCCCGCTTCTGGAGTGACAGGTCCGGCTCAGTAACCCTAACGATGTATTGCCCACTGAATAGTGCATTGCTAGATTTGAACTCAAATTCCCATTCTGGCAGAGGCGTGCCAGTCTACTGGTGATTTGTGGGCCATGTTACTCCAGCTCTTCTAGGCTGAAGGATCGACCATGCAATTGCCGGATCCGCTGGCGAATCGATTGGAGACATCGTGAAACGACTTGTTTGCTGTTTGACGCTCACTCTGCTGGCCGCATCCTCGGGCCTCTTCGCGCAATCCTATTCTTCCAACTTTTATCCATCGCTATCTTCCGCGCCGGGGGCCGGCCAATCCACGGCATCGCCCGTTTCGAAAGGCGCCGTAAGCGCTTCGCCCGCGCCCTTCTCCCGCCTCGCACTGTCTGGCGGCATCGGCGCCAACGGCATCAACATGCAGGCCGCTGTCAACGCCAATCGCTACTTCAATATTCGCGGCATCGGCAACTACTTCAGCTATACCGTCTCGAACGTCACCATCAACAACAGCAACGGATCGAACGGCACCAGCGTCAGCGGCAACTTGAAATTCGCCACCGCCGGAGCCTCGTTGGATGTGTATCCGTTCCCGAATCACGGCTGGCGCCTCAGCCCCGGAGCGGTGCTTTACAACCAGAATCAAGCCACGGCCACTGGCATCGCCGCCGGCGGAACCAGCTTTACCTTTGGTTCGCAAAAGTACTACTCCGACACCGTCAGTCCCCTCAATATCACCGCCAGGCTCGGCCTCAACAAGCGTCAGCACGCTTTCTCCATGACCACGGGCTGGGGAAATCTCATCTCCCGCAAGGGCGGCCACTGGTCTTTCCCCTTTGAGATCGGCGCAGTTTTTACCGGCTCGCCCACCCTCGCCCTCAACCCCACAGGCTATGCCTGTACCTCCCAGGCCGATGCGGCAATCAACGGCCCTTCCTGCGTCAACATGGCCACCAATTCTACCGCGCAGGCAAACATCGCCAGCCAGATCGCCAAATACCAGAAAGACCTCAACGTTCTTACGGTCTATCCCATCTTCTCCATTGGTCTGGGATATAACTTCAAGATCCGCTAACCTGCGCACCAAACACAGAATCCGGGCCGTCAGGCCCGGATTCGTTTCACTTACTCACTGCTTCAGTTCTTCATTTATTCACTTCTTCAACTCTTGACTCGTTCCGCGTCAGCTGTTCACTAACAACTGACAACTAACCAAGCATCTCTCCCACAATCCCCGCCGCCGACTTCAGCGCCGCGTCAATCTGCGCCTGGTCTTTGCCGCCGGCCTCTGCAATCTCCGGCTTCCCTCCGCCCGATCCGCCCACGATCTTCGCCACCGCGCCCACCAGCTTGCCCGCCTGGATGCGCTTCGTCAGCCCCGGCGTCACTCCGGCAATGATCGCCACTTTCCCCTCAGGCTGCGCCGACCCGAGCACCACCACGCCCTCGCCGAGCTTCTGTTTCAAGTTGTCCACCAGCGTCCGCAACTGCCCGCGCTCCAGCTCATCCGCGCGATGCGTCAGCACCTTCACGCCCCTCACTTCGACAGCGCGTGAAACCGCCTCGTCCAGCCCGCCGGCAGCCGACTTCATCCGCATCTCTTCAATCTCGCGCCGCAGCTTCTTCAGCTCGTCTTCCTGCACTGCCAGCTTCGTCTTCAACCCCTCCGAAAGGTTCCCGTCCGCCGAAACAATTGACGACGCAAATTGCGCCAGCTCAAAATCTTTCCTGAACGTGTCCAGCGACCCCATCCCGCTGATCGCCTCAATGCGCCTCACGCCCGACGAAACCGACTCCTCGCTCGTCAGCTTTAGTAATCCAATCTGACCCGTCGCCGCAGTGTGCGTTCCACCACACAGCTCCGTCGAAAATCCATCCGAAAGCTTCACTACCCTCACCTTGTCGCCGTACTTCTCGCCGAACAGCGCCATCGCATGGTACTCGTTCACCGCCGCGTCGATCGGCACGTCTACGAGCGTCTCCACCTTCGCGTTCGCAAGCACCTCGCGGTTCACAATGTCTTCAATCTCCTGCAACTCCTCGTCGGCGACTTGAGAAAAATGCGAAAAATCGAAGCGCAGCCGGTCGGGAGCCACCAGCGACCCCGCCTGCTTCACGTGCGTGCCCAGAACCTGCCGCAGCGCCGCGTGCAGCAGATGCGTCCCCGTATGATTGCGCCGGATCGCATCGCGCCGCACTCCATCCACCACCGTATTCACGCGATCGCCGACTGCAAGCGGCTGCTTCAAAATCGCCTTGTGCGCGCGAACGCCCTGCACCGGCAGCACGCAGCCAACAATCTCGGCAATCATCGCGTTTCCGTCAGTCGAGCTGAACCAGCCCAGGTCGCCAACTTGCCCGCCGGAATCGCCATAGAAGCTCGTGTGGTCCAGCACCACTTCAACCTCGTCGGCCGCCTTTGCCGCCGGCACGCCCACGCCGCCTTTCACAATCGCCAGAACCTCGCAGTTCGTCGACGTCAGTTTCCGGTAGCCCTCGAACACCGTCTTCGGCAAATCGCGAAACGCTGGGCTGGCCGTCTTCTGGCTTCCGCCCTTCCAGGAGGCGCGGGCGCGGGCCTGCTCCTCCGCGCGAGCGGCCTCAAAACCGGCTTCGTCAAAGTCCAACCCCGAATCACGCAGCGCATCAGTTATGAAGTCTTTCGGCAGCCCAAAAGTTTCGAATATTCTGAATGCAGCTCTCCCGCTGAAGACCACAGGCTCACTCGCCGCCCTCAAGACGGCCGCCGGGAATCTAACACCCGACCCAATGCCAGTGGAGGCAAACATTTGCGGAGCCAGTGCCCGGACTTCCCCATTCGGGGGGTTTGTGATTAGTTCTTGGACCCTCTGGGCGCGCGCATGGACTGCCCTCGCAATGTCCTCTTCCAGTTCCTTCCAACCTTGTGAGAGCACTCGATCAAATTGCTGCTCCTCGGCCTCCACGACCCGAGCGACTCGCTTAAGCGAGTCGATAAGCTCTGGATAGGCTCCTTGCATTAGGTTTCCTACCGCGCGGACCATTTCGAACATAAATGGCTTGTCCTGGCCAAGAATCTTTCCGTGCCGGATTCCACGACGAAGGATCTTCCTTAAAACATACCCGCGCCCCTCGTTCGACGGAACCACCCCGTCGCTGACGAGAAACGTGGCCGCTCGCGAGTGGTCAGCTATGATGCGCAGGCTTGCGTCCGCCTTCTCGTCGCTTCCAACCTTGCTATGTGTCAGTTCAGCGGCGCGGGCAATGAGGGGCGTAAAAAGGTCTGTTTCAAAGTTGCTGACCACACCCTGCAGCACCGCCGCCACCCGCTCGAGGCCCATCCCCGTGTCGATCGAGGGCTTCGGTAATGGAGCCAGCTTGTATCCCGTCGTCTTGCCCGTCGCATCAACGACGGCAGAACGATCGAACTGCATGAACACCAGGTTCCAGATTTCCACGTACCGCGCGTCGTCTTTGCCAAAAGGCAAATCCACACCCGGCGTCTCGGCGGCCTCAAGGCCCATGTCGTAGAAGATCTCCGAGCAAGGCCCGCACGGCCCCGTCTCGCCCATCTGCCAGAAGTTGTCCTTTACCCCGTACTCGCCGATTCGATGCTTCGGCACGCCTACTTCCAGCCAGAACTTCTCCGCCTCGTCGTCCCTGGGAACGTCGGCCGTTCCTTCGAAAATCGTCACGTATAAGCGGTCTTTTGGGATTCCAAACCACTCTTCGCTCGTCACTAATTCCCACGCAAACCGGATCGCGTCGCGCTTGAAGTAGTCTCCGAACGAGAAATTCCCCAGCATCTCGAAAAATGTATGATGCCGCCGCGTAAAGCCCACATTCTCGAGGTCGTTGTGCTTCCCGCCCGCCCTCACGCACTTCTGGCTGGTCGTAGCCCGCTTGTAATTCCGCTTCTCCGCCCCCAGAAAAAGGTCCTTGAACTGGTTCATTCCCGCGTTGGTGAACAGCAGCGTCGGATCGTTCGCCGGCACCAGCGACGACGAGTGCACCCGGCGGTGCTCCTTTGTCTCAAAGAAGCGCAGAAACAGCTCGCGTATCTCATTTCCCGAGCGCATTTTCATAGCTCCTTCAGTGTAATGTCCCTGAGGGCTGACGCGCGTCCCCGCGGTCCTCTCACCCGTCCAATGAACACATGGCCTCTCGATCCCACGTGTACGTGTTCAGGCGGAGATTTGAGCGGAAAAAAGATTTTGGACGCGAAAACTACCCTTATAAGCGAAGGGGGTTCAGGAATCCGGCGCCTCGATGCGCGGGAACTTCGATCAAAACTCCGCATTGAAGCGAAGATCGCACCAAAATAAACCGCGTTTGGCCCAGGTTGTGAGCTCAATTTTGCCGATATTCATGCTCATTTTGGTTGCGGTAGATGCATAAGCCCGTGGACAGTGGGCAGTGGGCAGTGGGCAGTGGACAGTGGGCAACTGTCAGCACGTCTGCGGAACTGGGGCAAGACGGGTGTCAGGGGGCGGTGATGGGGTGAAGCGACGCGGCTGGCGAGCCTCACTCTTCGTGCGTCTCTATGTCCACGTTCTCCAGCGCAGCCAGCGATTCCTCCGCCACATTCCACTGCCTCAGAATCTTGTAAATGGTTCCTGTCGAGAATCCCGCCGCGACCAGCCGCCGCATCACGCGCGCGGTTTCTTTCTCGTTCTCCGGCTTCTTGATTCGCTTGCGCTCGAGATGCTCGCGAGCGAGCATCTCTTCATTCGTCGCGCCATACCGCGCCTCAACTGTCTCGGTGATCAGCTCGGTGCGGATTCCCTTTTGCTGCAAATCCTGCCGCACGCGCCGCGCGCCCAGCTTTTCGTTCTCCTGGCGCAGCCGCGCATAGGTCTCCGCAAACGCCCGATCGTCGAGGTATCCGTGCTCCTTGAGGCGCGCAATTGCCGCCCTGACCGCCGCCTCGCCGAGATCGCCCTGCTCGGCACGCGCGCTCATCAGCCGGCGCAACTCAACCTCGGTGCGCATTTGGCGGCCCAGCGCCTTGACGGCGTAGTCGTAGAGGCCCGCTTCGTCGAGCGGCTCGCGTGGCTTGCGGGATTTGCGTGGGAAAGACAAGAACTTGCTCAGTTCTGTGCTATCCCACCCTTGCCGCAAAAGCAAAGACGCGGCAAGGATGGGGCACCCTGGCTGCTATCAAAGCTACCCGAGCGGAATCAGGAGGCGAAACGATCGATTCCGCCGCCAGCGATAATGCTTGAAATGGCTGTCGAGCGTGAGGATATCACCGGTATCGAGCTCATCGGCCATGGCTATCAGACATGCATCGGCAAAATCGGCTGGGAGATCCTGGTACTTCTTCATAATTCTTTTGACCGGTCCTGAGGATTCAGTCAGCTTAAAGGGGATCTCCAGAATTCCTTGCTCCACGCTCGTAAGAATGTCGTCGGCAGCACCAGGCGCAAATCGCAACAGGTGAAGGGCTTCGGCAATAACCGGCTCGCAAGTGACAAGAGGATTATCGAGTGCCCGATAGACCCGCAAACAAAGAGAATGGAAGGGCTCGCGCTTGTCGTAGACGGCGACAAGAAATCCCGTATCGGCGAGAATGGGCTTCACTCGACCGCCGCTCGGGCTGGTTTTCGCAAAGCACGCCCCATGCTCTTCTTGCCGAAATCCTCCATGTACTTCTTGTTTGTTGCGAGGCTCGATACGCCGCTATCGTACATGCCGATACCAATCAGCATGCGGCGGGGCGAAGGAGCGTGGTGCTTCTCCACCAGCCGAATACCCTCACGAACGACTTTGGACGTACTCCAACCCAGGCGGCGAACGAGTGTTTCCAGCGCCGCCTCTGTCTCCTCGTCCAACCGTGCCTGCACGCTTGTTTTCATGAGGCTACTGTACCACAAATCAAACATTTGTAATACAGATCACTTCTTTTCCACCCATTGATCCACCCAGTCGTTCACCGTTTTGTACCAGAGCTGGGAGTTCTGCGGTTTCAGCACCCAATGTCCTTCATCGGGGAAGTAAAGCATCTTGCTCGGCACGCCCTCGAGTTGCAGCGTGTCAAACAGTTGCAGTCCCTCACTCACGTCGAGCCGGTAATCGAGTTGACCATGAACTACCAGCGTCGGCGTCTTGAAGTTCTTGGCGTAGAGAGACGGCGACCATTTGCGGAACGGGTTTTCGCTATCGGGCTTTCCGTAGTAGTCCCACGGATGGCCCCCTTTTGATCCTGGAGTTTTGAACTCCCAGATGTTGAACCAGTCTTCCTCGGTTGATCCGAACGCCGACTCGGCGTTGAACATGCCGTCGTGGGAAACGATGCACTTGAAGCGGTCGGTGTGGCCCAGGATCCAGTTGGCCATGAATCCGCCGTAGCTCGCGCCGAGGGCGCACTCGCGTGTTTTGTCGATGAAGCTGTAGTGCTGCTCCGCGTAGTCGAGCCCCGTCATCAGGTCGGTGAAGGGCTTGCCGCCCCAGTCGCCGCTCACGGCTTCGACGATGGCCTGGCCGTAGCCGGTTGACCCGCGCGGATTGATCATGACGACAACGTAGCCGTTGGCGGCGAAGAGCTCGGCGTTCCAGCGGTAGGACCACGCGTCGCCCCACGCGCCCTGCGGGCCGCCGTGGATGAGGAACTTCACGGGATACTTCTTGGCCGGATCGAAGCCGGGCGGGCGGATGAGGAAGCCCTGGAGCTTGGTTTTGTCGGCGGCCGTGAACCAGAAGGATTCCATCTTGGGCAGGTCGAGCTGGGCGAGGAGGGCGTCGTTGAGGTGGGTGATTCGCTCTGGAAGATCCGCCGCTCGGCGGCCCACAATCGGTGGATAATCGCCAGTGGATCTTGGGTTCTTCGGGTCACTCGTGGATACTTCCAGCTCCCAACGATTCAAGTTATCCAGCCGCACAACTTCGGCTGGTCGAAGTACCGACAGTTCCGAAGCAATCAAAGCTTTTCCGTCTGTCAACACTCGAAGGTTGCTGTATTCGCCATTCTCCGTGAGCTGATTTGGAGTGCTGCCGGCTTTGAGGCGCCCCAAATCCACTCCGACGCTGTAGATCGGCGCCTCGCCATGACTCTCAGCGACGAAGTAGATGACCTGCCAACCAGGCGCCCATGCAAACTCGTCCACCCAGTTGTCAAAATCCGGCAAAAGGTCTTTGATTGTCTTCGCGGCGCGATCGAAGAGGACCAGCCGAAACTTGTCGCTTTCGTACCCATTCCGCGCCTGTGATCGCCAAGCCAGATATTTTCCGTCGGGCGAGTACGCTGGGTTGAAATCCCCGCCCGGCGACGTCGACACCTTTACCGGCTTCGCGTTCGGGTCGGTTAGGTCGAGCGTGAAGATGTCCGCGTTGGTCGAGACGGCCGGCACGGGATCGAGGTTCTCAGTAAACGCCAGTTCCTTGGAGTCGGGCGCAAAGCCGCAGCCGCAGCTCGACCCCTCAAGCGAGAACGGCGGCACATCGTGCGGGTCGTTGGGCGTGAGATCGCGCATCGCGCCGCCGTCAACGGAAACCAGGATCAGATGCGACCGCTTGTCGCCGGTGTAGTGGTCCCAGTGGCGATAGAGAAGGTGCGTCCAAATCTGCGCTTTCACCTTGCTCGCCGCCAGAACCGCGTCGCGACCCGCATTGCATTTGTTTCCCGTGTCGAAGTCGGCTGTCGTGATTGGTGGACAATCTGGATAAACGGCCGACGTGAACACAATCGACTTCCCGTCCGGCGACCACTTCGCGTTGTCTGCTTCGGTCGCAATCGCCGTCAGCTTCTTGGCGTTGCTTGCCGCGCCCGTCGCAGGATCGAAGTCCGCAATCCACACTTGTTGGCCGCTGTCTCGGCCAGAGAGAAACAGAATCCGCTTTCCATCCGAGGCGAACTGCACGCCGGAGTCTCCGGGCTGTGCAACGCTGATCTTGAATGGGGCAGGTTCATCCGGTCCGGGGCCCGAAATCGCCTGCAGCCAGAGCTCCGCTTTCTTTTGGTTTTGGAAGAGATCAACGGTCGTTACGGCGTAGGCCAGCCACTTGCCGTCGGGTGAAACGGCTGTATCCCCGAGCCGCTTCATCTGCATCATGTCCTCGAACGTCATCGGGCGCTTGGGCGCGGCGGATTGCGCGGGACAGAACGGGAGAATTGCGAGGAGGGACGCGAATAAAAGGAGTGATCGTGCTGTCCCAGAGCTCAAACGCGAGGGCCGAGGCGAAAGGCAACCACTGGTCCTTCGACTCCGTCTCGCTGGCGCGAGACTGCGCTCAGGATGACAGGGGTCGGTTTGGGGCTGTGCTATCCCCGGTCTCAAAATCGAGACCGGGGGCACCCGCAGGGCAAGAGAGAGTCTGCGCATGGAAGGCCTCACGGCGCGGCGCGAACCGCCTCGCCGCGCGAAGAGAAAGTGTACACCGGAGCGCTGACATTTTTGTTGATGGATCAGCACGACAAGTGAATGAGTGAAAAAGTGAAGGAGTGAAGAGCGAGCGGTTTCACTCCATTCACTAGTTCACTTCTTCACTGACGTCACTTGTTCTCGTTGCCGGTGAGCCGGAACGTGATGGTGCCCCAGAAAAGCCGGGCGCGCATTTGCACGGGCAGGTGCCGGTCATCATCGGTGTACCAGATCCAGATGTTGCCGCGGTTTTTCACGACTCCCACGTCGGCGGTGGGCTGCACCCGGATGGTCTTGAAGGTGCCCAGGGTGGTCTTGATCTCTTCGCGCCCCTCGACCTTCATGGTGACCAGCACCGTGCGCTGGGCGTCGGCCACAGGAATCGCGAAGCTGCTGCCGACGACCAACTGCTGCGAGCCAGTGTAAAACACGCCAGTGAGCAGGTCGGTGAGGCAGCCGTGGACGGGCGCCTCTACATGCCTGGCCTGGCCATTGACCATGTTCTTCTCGTCGAGGATGGATTTGGATTGAGCGTAATCGATGTTGAGGGTCGAGTTGAACTGACGCCGGCCTTCGACGGTTTGCTTATCGAAGTCGTAGGTGCAGCCCTTCTCGCGGTCGAAATCGGATTGGAAGTTGTCGGAGACGTGAAAAAGCAGATTGATTGCGCCGCTGGTGTTCGCGGACGCGATGATGCGCTCGCGGTCGCCGGACGCCTCAAAGCGAACGACAGCCGTGCCGGCGGGAAAGACTCGCCAATCCACCGAATAGGTGAGGGTCTGCTTTTGCGGGAAGCTGAAGCCGGGACGCGGCGGCGACAGGATCGCGGGATCCTGGCCGGGCGAGGTGGCCGCTAGAGTAAGACCGAACAATAAGGTGACTGCGATCGCGTGTGTCTTCAAGGTTCGGCACGGCTCCTCATGGCATGGATTCTCATGAATCGACCTGGCCCCTTCTCTTTGGACTTGATGGATGCAGAAAGCGCTCACCAGGCCCGGTGCACCAAGGTCTCCAGCACCGGTCGCAGGTAGAGCAGGCTCAGGTACAGCAGTGCGGCCCCTAAAGCAGAATTGTACTCGCGGTGCCGGAGGTAAAGGGCGATCGAGAAGCCACCTGTGGCCGTTGGGGTAACTGGCTGGGAAACAGCGGGCGAGCCTAGTTCCGGAGGCAATTTGGCGGGCGTCAGGCGCGGGATGAATCGGGGTACGCTGCGGTAATAGCCTTCGAACTCCGGAAATGTGGCGCGCAGGAATCGCTCTTCGGACGCGATGACGGGGATGTAGATTGCCGCGAAGCCAAACGCGAGGAGCAGCGCTACAGGCCAACTGAGGAGCGCGGCAGCGAAGCCGCCGGCAATGAGTGTTGATCCGAGATAGAGTGGGTTTCGCGTGTATGCGTAGGGGCCGGTGACGGTGAGTTCCTGGTTCTTCTTGACCGTGCCGGAGGCGGCCGCGCGCAGCGCAAGGCCGGGGAGAACAAGCGCCAGGCTCCACGCGATTGCGGTCGGATGCGGAGGCTGGCGCGCGACCTCGATGAGATAGACGGAAGCGGTCAGGAATCCCAGTGGAACGCGAATGCGGCGCGCGACTTGCTGCCACCTTTGCATGGAGCGGACCTTTGGAGAACTGTTTCGGCCAGCCTGCTCAGTCATTGGGCACTCTCCTCGGGGCACTCTCCTCGGCGAACAGCTCGTCGGCGGCGCGGAGGACATCTTCCGGCGCGATGGTGAGCAGGCCGGGATCGGGTGCGGCGCGGCGAGAGTGGTCGCGGCGGCTGTCCGGGCTGCGGAGCACGCGGGCGCGAGTGCCGTAAGGGCCGTTGCGGCTGGGATCGGTGGGACCGTAGATGCCGACGACGGGACGGCCGAGAGCGCTGGCGAGGTGGAGCGGGCCCGTGTCTCCGCCGATGCACAGGGCGATGCGGCGCGTGAGCGCGATCAGTTGCGGGAGCGAAGCGGTGAGTACGACGGCGCGGCCAGAGGCGATGGCGGCGGCGAGCGGCTCCTCGCCGGGACCGGCGTTGACCACGACATGCAGGCCGCGCTCGGCGAGTCCCTCGGCGACGGCGGCATAGCGCTCGGGCGGCCAGCGCTTGGCGCCCCAACCTGCTCCGGGAGTGATGAGCGCGATAGGGCGCGCGGGGCCTGGAAACGTGTCGGCGAGCCAGTTGGCGCACCAGGCTTCGGCTTCGGGGTCGATGGGCAAAAGCGGGGCGGGAAGCGGCGGAGCGAAACTCGTCGAACGAGACGCATTCGCCAGGCCCGATGCGTTCGCCAAGTTGGCGGAGAGCGCGTCACCGGCGACGGCAGAGGCGAGCTCCAGATCTTGCTCGATCACGTGCGCTCCGTGCGTGACGACGCGCTCGGTGAAGAGCCACTGCGCGGGCCACTCGCGCGGCGCTGCCTCGCCGATGCGGCGCTGGCAGCCGCTCATGCGGGCGATGACTGCGGAACGGATCGCTCCCTGAAGGTCGAGGACGGCACTGTAGCCGGCGGCGCGGAGCTCGTGGCGCAATGCGCCGATCGCGCGGCGCGTGTTGGCGCTGAACGGATGGCGCTTCCATTCTCGGCTCGGGGCGAAGTGGAGACGGTCGACGATGGGCATTGCGGCGTTGCGGATGGGCATTGCGGTGTCGCGGATGGGCGTTGCGGTCCCGTGTTCTTCTCTGATCCCTGATCCCTGATCCCTGTTCCCTGCTCTTAACAGCGGTTGCCAGCGCGGCTCGACGACCCAGCCGATTTGCCAATCGGGATGAGCGACGCGCAAAGCCGTGACCGCAGGCAGCGCGTGAAGAATATCGCCCATTGCGCCCAAACGGACAATGAGCAGGCGGAAGTTGGATTGCGCGTGCAAAGAACGATTTTCGCACAGCGCGCGAAAGCTGCGGAGTTGGCGGAGTTAGCGGAGCTAGCGGAGTTGGTGGAGTTAACAGCTCAGCAAGTCTGCAAAACAGCGTGTGAGCAATTCGGCAATTTGGCGACAAAAGAACCGCTCCGCGAGAGCTCAAAATCAAAAACGACACAAGAACAAAACTGTGAAACTGTGAAACTGTGGACGGCAAGCTATTGATTCTAAAGGCTCCACAGTTTCACAGTTTCACAGTTTCACAAAAGGGCATGGGGGGGTGGGGTCGAAATTG
>Ga0224555_1000136_pt1 | contig 102404 bp, 86 predicted proteins | sample 714S23034metaG_FD_180687 | JGI IMG/M metagenome (GOLD analysis project Ga0224555, IMG submission 180687) | Peat soil microbial communities from Stordalen Mire, Sweden - 717 S2 30-34 | ecosystem: Environmental > Terrestrial > Soil > Wetlands > Peat | place: Sweden: Norrbotten County, Stordalen... | reverse complement strand
CCTGTGTTTTCAAAGCTTGCGGAAATCTGTTTGGCGGGGTCGTATTCGTTGCCGTGCAGCACGGCGTTGACCGCGGCCTCGCGCGCCGCCATGGCCACGTGAAAGCGTTCGTCGTCGTCCAGGCTAGCATCGGCGGCCAACTTCACCGCCGCAGCCTCCACCTGGGCCACGCTCTCCATGGTCGAATTCAGCCGAAGACTCAATCGTCCTGCCTTCGCTTCGCTCACCGGCCAAGTCTCCGTTCTGTCCGCAACGCGCCCGGATGCATTGTGTCCGCCGCGCGCGGCAGCATAGAGCATTTTTACAGATGGTGTAGAGTGCGGCGTGGACCAGGAGGTCCACGCAATAGCAAGCCGGGAGGCCGGCGCTACAGGTTCGCGACCCACCGGCACTGGAAACGCAATCGGAAATCGACTCTAGAACAACAGGCAAAATGCTCTAAAAGGCAGTTTCAAGGCTGGGTTGGATTGTGTCAAGCGGCGGTGCTATTTGGAATCCTTCAATGTTTGGCAGGCACCCGCATGGCCCATCGAACAGGCCCTCTTGAAATATTCATCGGACTTGGCGATATTCTTCTCGACGCCGTTGCCGGACCAATAAAGATTTCCCATCATATAACAGCCGTTGGAGTTGCCGACTTCGCACGCTTTGGAAAAATAACCTACCGACCGCACATAATCCTGCTCGACGCCCATTCTGCCGTTTTCGTATATCTGACCCAACTGCTGGCAACTACTTCCTAGCCACGCATCGCAAGCCTTGGTAAAAACAGCCAAGGCCTTAGTGACGTCGGCCGAGCCGGTAGTGGGCTGCAAGTAAGAAATACCCAGAGTCAAGCAGCCATTGTCGCTTCCACCGTCGCAGGCCTTTGCCAAGAGCGGTCTTGCGCGGGCTTCATCGACAATGTTCAAGGTTCCAACGTAATAAAAGTTTCCAATGTTGTAGCAACCATCCGCGTTTCCGGCATCGCAAGCAGTAGTAAAAAGAGCCGCCGCCTTCTTGAAATTCTTAGAAATGCCGGGTAACCCCTCATACATCTGTCCCAGGTAATCGCAGGCTTCGCCATCTCCGCCGGTGCAGGCCTGATTGAGCAGCGGCAAAGCATCCTTGTACTGCTTCTGCTCGAATAGCGCTTTCCCGTGCCTGGCCGGTGCAGTCGCATCCGGATTCGTTACCGGAGTCTGCGGCTGCGTATCGGTAGCCGTCAGCGATGGTTGAAATGCGGCCAAATTAGCGTCCCGGTTCCGTGATTCCTGCCATGAAAAGAAAAACACCATCAGAACGACCGCTGCGATAAGCACCTCAGGAAGCCACTTCGCTCTTCGCTTTGGCTTGTCCGCCTCCGGGAGCAGGTCAGGGCTCAGCTCCGGGCTCAGACGCGTGACTTGTCCTGCCCGCCGTTCCGGCTGCGGTTCCGGGGTGGGAATGGTTACAGGGGTGGGCCGCGCCGATTCCGGTTCGACTACGGTCGCTCGCCGGATTTCGGGCACCGTCGGCCGACTCGCGGGAACTGCCGGACGCACTGCGTCGATCAGCCCCAGCAACTCAGCCACATCACTGGGCCGATATTCGCGATTCTTGGCCAGCAGGCGCAAGACCAGCGCGTCCAGCCCCTTCCAGCCGGCCAGCTCCGGGCGTAGGCTGCTGGGCGGCCGCGGCGGCGTCTGCATGTGCTCGAAGAGCCAGCCCTCATAGTTCTCCGCCTCGAAGACCGTCTGCCCGGTGAGCATCTCGAAGAGCACTCCGCCCAGCGCATACAGGTCCGTGCGCCCGTCCAGTTCGCTCGAGCGCGTGCCCCGCCACTGTTCCGGCGCGGCGTAGGGCGGCGTCAGCAGGCTACCGCGCGTGGTCTTGTAGACGGTGCTGCTTTCTACCGTGGCCACAATCCCGAAGTCGGCGATCTTGGGCACCCAGCCGGACTTGTCTCGCGCCATCAGCACATTCTCCGGCTTGATGTCCCGGTGCACCATCCCCAGGGTGTGCGCCGCTCCCATCCCCTCGGCGATGCCGTGCGCAATCCCTAACGTCTCAGCCACATCCAGCCGCCCTCCGGCCTGATGCATCAGGCCGCGCAGATCCGGCCCGTCCACAAATTCCATGGCGAAAAACAGCCGCTCATCTTCAGCCCGTTCCAAGTCCCCGCAGTCCACCACGTTCTTGTGCCGCACCTGGCGCAGCATCCGGCCCTCGCGCAAAAAGCGGCGCGTAAAGGCCTCATCGCTGTTCAGCTCGTGCGACAGAAATTTCAGCGCCCGCGGCGCATCCATCAACTCGTGCCGCGCCAGGTAAACCGAGCCCATTCCGCCCTTGCCCAGCAGCCGCTCAATCCGATAGGTCTTGCGGATCAACATTCCCGGCCGCAGGTCGATAATCTCGCTCAGCGGCCCGCCATGGGTGGGGCAGGTCACGGCGTTGTCGGGATAGCCGGTATCGCATTGTGGGCAGATTTTCATCGTCGGCTTGATCCAATGTCAGCGTTCAACTGGTTTTGTCATTGTGACAGCCAAGTCCGCTTGTGGCAAACGGGAAAGCAGCGAGAACGGTCCCGTAGAACAATCACTTACGGATAATTCCATTCTGAAGCGGAGAAATTCGAGCCTATATCGTGGCCGCCGTGCAGGCGTAGAAGATCAGCCACGTCTTGGTGGCCCTTTACCACTGTCCAGTGCAAAGGTGTCACGCCATTGTTGGACATGGCATCGACGTTGGCCCCATTGGACAGCAGCAGCTCCGCCACGTCCTTGTAGCCTTTATCAGCAGCCCAGTGCAAAGGCGTATCGCCCTTGTCGTCTTTGGCATTGACGTTGGCCTTGTTCGCCAGCAGCAGTTCCACCACGTCCTTGTAGCCCTTAATCACAGCCCAGTTCAAAGGCGTATCGCCATGATCGTCTTTGGCATTGACGTCGGCCCTGTTAGCCAGCAGCAATTCTGCCACATCCTTGTGGCCGTTATACGCCGCACAGTGCAAAGGCGTCTCACCGCCGTCGTCCCTGGCATTGACATCAGCCCCTTTTGCCAGCATCAACTCCGCTATGTCCTTATAGTTCTTAATCGCCGCCCGGTGCAAAGGCGTCGAGCCCTTGCCGGTCTTGGCATTGACGCCATACTTATTGGGCAGAAGCCATTTCAAAAGCCGTTGCAAAGGCGTCGCGACGTTGTGAGCCATGGCGTTGACGTCGGCTCCGTTGGCAAGCAGCAACTCGGCCACGTCCATATGACCCTGGAAAACCGCCAAATGTAAAGGCGTATTGCCGTATTTATCACGGGCATTGACATCCGCATGATTAGCCAGCAGCAACTCCGCAATGTCTTTGTGACCATTGAATGCCGCCCAATGCAAAGGCGTTGAACCGACGTCAACGTGGGCGTTGACGTCTGCCTTGTTGGCTAGCAACAATGCCGCCATATCCTTATGGCCATGGAGCGCAGCCCAGTGCAATGCCGTAGCACCGATCTTGTTCTTGCTGAAAACCAAGTTGGGATCGCCTTTAAGCAGCGTCTGAACCTTTGTGAGGTCTCCCTTCGCGGCTGCGTCGCGAAACTCATATCCCACATCATTTCTGTGGCAGGAAGTAGCGAAGCCGATCCAGTTCAGTGCGAGGAGGGTGATGATCACTCGGCGAGAAACCGTAGAGTAGCGAATAAGGCTGAGAAAAGAGCGCATCTTTCTAGCTCCCAAAACCCCATAAAGTGTACTTGACCAAATCCAAAGCAGGCCTGGCGTGACTCTTGGATGCCCCCATCCTACACGATTTATGCTTGGAGGGTGGCCAGCAGCCCCTCCCCAGGCGATACACTCACCTCATGAGTCCCCGCACCACATCCCGCATCAGCCTGACGGCGCTGCTCGGCACCCCGGTGACCGATTCCCACGGCCACCTGCGGGGCAGGCTCAAGGACATCGCCGTGGCCACCGGCGAGGATGCCGGCAAGGTGGCGGGCCTGGTGCTTAAAACCCGCGACGGGTTGTGCATCGTGGCCTCGCAGGATGTGATGGAAACCCCCGCCGGAACACTCGAGCTGCGTTCGGCCGGCGTCATGGTTCCACTGGAGGATCAGGGCAATTACCTCTATCTGAAGCAGGACCTGGTCGACCGTCAGATCATCGACATTCACGGCCGCAAGGTAGTCCGCGTCAACGACGTCGATCTGGAGTGGATGGGCCAGGGTGCGGCTCACCTGCTGCGTGTCTGCGAGGTCGAGGTGGGGCTGCGCGGCGCCTTTCGCCGCGTCTTCAAAGGATTATTGCCCCGCGCCGCGCTGGAGAAGCTTTCCCGCAAGTTCGTCTCCCGCTGCATTCCTTGGGAGTTTGTTGACGTTATCGAGGTCGATCCCGCCCGCCGCGTCAAGCTGCGCATCGAGTATGAGCGGCTGGGCGAGATGCACCCCTCCGACCTGGCTGACATTCTTGAAGACCTGGCCCCCGCCGAGCGCGAGGTCATCTTCACCTCGCTCGATGAAGAAGTGGCCGCCGAGACTCTCGAAGAGGTCGAGCCCCGCCTGCAAAAGGCGCTCCTGGAAAAGCTCGACGAAGAGAAGATCGCAGACATCGTCGAGGAGATGGACCCCGGCGCTGCCGCCGACCTGCTGGCCGAGCTGCCCGAAGAGCAATCCGACGCCATTTTGGAAGAAATGGAACCGGAGGAGCGGCAGGAGGTCTCGGAGCTGCTCGAGTTTGACGAGAAATCCGCCGCCGGATGCATGACCACAGACTTTGTTGCCCTGGGCAAGGACGCAACCGTGGCCCAGGCCGTCGATGAACTGCGCACCTTTGATGGCGATCTGGAGAGCGTCACCGAAATATACCTGCTCAACGAACACCGTGTGCTGCGGGGAGCCATTCCGCTCGCGCGTCTGGTCATGGCCCAGCCGGAGACGCTCCTTTCCACGCTGGCTGAAGCCCGCGTCCTCTCCTGCCCCATCCACCTGCACCAGAACGAACTGGCCGAACTCTTCGACAAGTACAACCTCCACGCCCTGGCCGTGGTCGACGTTCAGGGCCGCATGGTGGGCGTCGTCCAGGCCGACCACGTGATCAGCTTCCTGCGCGAAAATCTATAATGCTCGCCGCATAGCCTTTGTGTTACACTTCCTCCGAACCTCAACAAAGACATTTCTGCATCGTGAATCTCGCCCCGCTTGGTGTCTGCCAATCCGCGGCTTGATCGCACGGGGCAGGGAATGGAATAGGAGGAAGTATGCCGGCGCAACAGAAAGTCGACAGGCCGCGGCGGATGCATGGCATTACGCCGACGCCCTTTGAGATGCCTGCGGACCGTATTCCGAGGTCGACAGCGAAGAGCCAACTCCCGATCTACGTTCGCCTGATCTGTGGATACCAATTGATGCGGGGTGTGGTTAACTTGCTCCTTGCCCTGGTTCCATGGGGCGACCCGGAATCGAGTGTGGCGTCTTTTCTCAGCTCCAGACCGGATCTTATTTTCAGTTTGCTTCCACGGCAGGCTCAACCCGCTCTGGCGGTAACAGGTAGATCGATGGGGGCCTATGCCCAGGGTCTTCCCATTATTTTTCTGATCTTTGGACTGGTTTATCTTGCCAGCGCATGGAAATTGTGGACTATGGACAAATTTTGGGTCCCTATGGTCCGCTGGGTCATGATGTTCCAATCCGGGGCGGTCGTGCTGAAAACGATGATCCTTTTATCGGCCAGATATGTAGGTGAAGCAGAGGCTCCGCTTTCCGATGAGACGCGGATTGCCCTTATTCTTTTTATTGCCTGGAATTTGATGATCTTTTTCTGTTTTGCCGCTTTTCCCCGCGTCGAAGATGAGTACGATAAAAACTAGCGGGCAGGTTTCCGCTCCGATTATGGGCGGCATGGCTTCACTGCCTGCCGCCCGATGGTTCCCCGTCGAGCCCATCCATTTCCGTCTCATTTCTCCGCGTAGCTTGAAAGAGTTTCATTTCGGCATTCTGTGTGCAGTATTGATCACCCCATGTATTATTTTGCTCACTTATCTCCGAGAAAAGTAGGGATTCAGCCCGATCTGTGAAACAATCCAGAAATGATGCAGTTTCCCAAGATCATCCAGGGCGGCATGGGCGTGGGCGTTTCAAACTGGCGCCTGGCCAATGCTGTCTCCAAACTCGGTCAGCTCGGCGTGGTCTCCGGCACCGCGCTTGATTCGCTCTTTGTTCGCCGCCTAGCCGATGGCGACCCCGGCGGAAATATGCGCCGCGGGCTGGATGCCTTCCCCTTTCCCGAGATGGCCAACCGCATCTGGGAGGAGTACTACGTCTCCGGCGGCAAGGCCGAGGGAAAGCCCTATCCGCTCCCGCCCATGCACCAGCGCCGCGATCTGCGCAAGGTGGTCGAGCTATGCATCGTAAGCAATTTCGTCGAGGTCTATCTGGCGCGCGATGGACAGAAGAACGCTGTCGGCATCAATTTTCTTGAGAAGGTGCAGATGCCGCACCTCTCCTCCATCTACGGCGCGATGCTGGCCGGCGTGGGCTACGTGCTGATGGGCGCGGGCATCCCGCTGCACATTCCCGGCGTCCTGGATGCTTTTGCGGCGCAACAACCGGCAGAGTACCGCCTGGCGGTCATCGGCGCAGCCCAGGATGCCGACACGGCCATGCGCTTCGATCCCGCCGATTACATTGATGGACCGCTTCCTGTTCTTGACCGGCCACGCTTTTTGGCCATAGTCAGCTCCAACACCCTGGCCACTACCATGCTGCGCCGGGCCAGCGGGCGCGTCGATGGGCTGGTCATCGAAAGCCCCACGGCGGGCGGACACAATGCGCCGCCGCGCGGAAAGCTGCTGCTCAATACTGCCGGTGAGCCGGTCTACGGGGAGCGCGACCAGGTAGACATTGCGGGACTGCGTGCGCTGGGCGTGCCCTTCTGGCTGGCTGGCGGATACGGAAACGCCAAAAGCGTGCGTTTCGCTCTCGATCAGGGCGCTGCCGGCGTGCAGGTGGGCACAGCTTTTGCCTTCACGCGAGAGTCCGGCCTGCGTCCTGATCTCAAACAGACGCTTATTGCCCAGGCAACCACCGGCACCGGCGAGGTCTTCACCGATCCGGTGGCCTCGCCCACCGGATTCCCCTTCAAGGTGGCGCTGTTGCAGGGCTCATACTCCGATCCGGAAGTAGCCGCGGCGCGGACCAGGGTCTGCGACATTGGCTTGCTGCGTGAATCCTACGCCACGCCGGAAGGCAAGATCGGCTACCGCTGCTCCGCCGAGCCGGTGGCCAATTACGTGGCCAAGGGCGGCATGGTCGAGGATACGGTGGGGCGCAAGTGCCTGTGCAATGCCCTGATGGCCAACATAGGCTATCAACAGGTTCGCAAGGACGGTTCCGTTGAGCCGGCCCTGGTCACCATCGGCGACGATCTGAATACCGTCGCGCAGTTCCTCGCGCCCGGCCGCACATCCTATAGTGCCGCCGACGTGGTAGCCTCCCTGCTCAGCCTAACCGCCGATGCCGTCACCGACGAGGAACCGGTTTACGCCACCGCCTGACAGGCTAACTTGCTAATTCGTTAACCCCGCGCTAGCGGGGGCTAACTTGCTGCACTTCTTTTTGTGGCAAGCAACACCTAAGATTTCCTGGCCAAAGGCGTCTGCCCCACCGCAGGCGGCTTCCGCTCCTTAAGGTTGTGGCTATCCGTGGCCTTCAGCGTCATCCCGTAGATCGCCTTGAACTGTTCAATCTCCTTCAGCGTTTGCGGAGAGAAGGGAACCAGCTTGCCCTCAAAGGCATGCAGCACAATTCCCTCCAACAGATCGCCCAGCGTCATTTCCTTCAGCTCGGCGACGGCCTTGAGCACCTTCAACAGGCGCTTTTCCATTCGCACGCCGGTCTGCACGCGCTCGACTACGACAGGTTCGCGATCTTGCTGCTCTCGTGTCATGAATTCCTCCTCTTACCTATATACCAATGTACCAACATAACAAAGTACAGTCAACCCCTTTTTAGTCCCCAACCGGCGTTACAGACCCGCAGTGCATGAAACTGTAGCGCCGGCCTCCCGGTCCACGCTTGTTTATTATTAGAGAGTCTCCCAGGCTTACGTCCTCCCGGTTTCGCGCCCCATGCCCCGGCCTGTTATGGTCAGAAAAGCAGCGAGAACAGACTCTCTATGACTCCACAATAGGAACCGGCCCGTATGTTGAAGCGTTGGCGAATCCGGATACTGCTGTTTTTGGCCGTCCTCGGCCCCGGATTCATTACCGCCAATGTTGATAACGACTCCGGCGGCATCTTCACCTACTCCGCGGCCGGCGCGCAATACGGCTACACCCTCCTCTGGACCATCATTCCCATCACCATCTCCCTCATCGTAGTACAGGAGATGTGCGCCCGCATGGGCGTGGTCACCGGCAAGGGCCTCAGCGACCTGATCCGCGAGGAGTTTGGTCTGCGGCTTACCTTTTTACTGATGGTGGCGCTGGTGGTGGTCAACTACACCAACGTAGTCACCGAGTTCATCGGCATCGCCGGTTCCCTGCACCTCTTTCACGTCTCCAAGTTCATCTCCGTGCCCACTTGCGCGGCCCTTGTCTGGTACATGGTGGTCAAAGGCAGTTACAAAAGCACGGAAAAAATCTTTATCATCGCCTCGTTTATCTATATCGCCTACATCTTCGCCGGCGTGCTCTCCCAGCCCAGTTGGCACGACGCGCTGAAGGCCACAATCACGCTGCCGGCCAACTCGGTCTTGAGCGACAAGGCCTATATCTACATGGCCATTGCAGTCGTCGGCACCACCATTGCGCCGTGGATGCAGTTCTATCTGCAATCGTCGATCGTGGAGAAGGGGATTCGCGTGAAGGATTACGCGGCCTCACGGCTGGATGTGATTGTGGGCAGCCTGTTCACGGATATTGTGGCCTGGTTCATCATCGTGGCCTGCGCGGCCACGCTCTACGTGCACGGCATGGGCGCCATCCAAACGGCTGCTGAGGCCGCCGAGGCGATGCGCCCGCTGGCCGGCGAATACGCTTATATCCTCTTTGCCTTCGGCCTCTTCAACGCCTCGATCTTCGCCGCGTCGATTCTGCCGCTCTCGACCGCCTACACGGTATGCGAGGGCCTGGGCGTGGAGTCCGGCGTGGACAAGCACTTCAAGGAAGCCCCGTTCTTCTACTGGCTCTACACGCTGTTGATTGCCGGCGGCGCGCTGACCGTGCTGATGTTGCCCGATTCGCAACTGATTCCCTTTGCGATTTACTCCCAGGTGCTGAACGGCGTTCTGCTTCCGGTGGTCATTATTCTCATGCTGATGTTGATCAATCGCAAGGATCTGATGGGCGAACATAAGAACTCGCTGCTGTGGAACGTGATTGCGTGGAGCACGAGCATCATCGTCATCGGCATCACGCTGATCATGCTCTGGGGCATGATGCCGGGGCACTGAGGACTGCGTCCATTCTGGCAGGCAGGGGTTTATAGCAGCTTGCCCGCCGCCAGATCCCGAATCAATTCGCGGTCGGCGGCGAGGAACTCGTAGCTGGAAAGCTCTTCCAGCCGCACCCAGCGAAACTGATGGTAGATGTGGTTCACGATCTCCCCGGTAAACTCGCGCACCGCAAAAAACTGCAAATCCACCGCGCCGCCATGGCGGTAGTTGTGGCGGATGTGCGTGACAAAGGGGCCGATGGTGGCCGTGATGCCCAACTCTTCGTCCAGCTCGCGGGCCAGCGCCTGCTGCGGGCTCTCGCCAGCCTCAATCTTGCCGCCGGGAAACTCCCACTTGAGCGCCATCGGCTGATTGGGGCGGCGTTGGCCGATCAGAATCTCATCGCCACGCACAATCAGCGCCGCCGCTACTAAGCGCAGCGCGAAACCGGCAGGCTTGGAATCCATGTTGGGCTGAACTTCTTCCACCCCACTAGTGTAAACGCACCAATAGGGTTATAGCGTTTGATCGCGGAATACTGAAGTGACCGCTTTGAACTTTTCTCAGGACAAAAATCAGGCAGAATCGTGCCGTGCTTCACTTTCGGAATCAGGCTTGCGCAACCAGGGCGCGGCCTTGAGCCAGCGTGCCGTCCACCAGTGCGTCCATCTCCGCGCGCCCGGTGCGGTGATTCACGATGGCCGCGCGAATCGCCGTGCGGCCTCCGATCCGTGTAGTAGAAGGCGCCACCACACCTGACTCCTGTAACCGGATGGCAATCTCCGCGTTTACCTTATCGGAGTCTTCGGCGCGATAGCGGAAGCAGACGATATTCAACTCCACAGGGGCCATCACTTCCAGCTCCGGCGTCGCGTGGATGCGCCCTTCGAGATAACGAGCCAGAGAGCAACTGCGCGAGATGGCAGCTCCCAACCGCTCCGTGCCCAGTACCTTCAACGTGAACCAGACTTTCAGCGCGCGAAAGCCCCGCGAGAGGTCCGGCCCAAAATCGCACGGCCAGGGTGAACCTGCTGCCAGTCCTCGCTCCGCCCGCGTCATGTACGCAGCCGGCGAGGCGAAAGCCTGCTTGTGCGCCTCCGCGTCGCGAACCAGGAGAAAACCGGCGTCGTAAGGCGCTTGTCCCCATTTATGAAAATCAAAAGCCAGCGAATCGGCGCATTCAATTCCATCCAGCCGTGGGGCAAGATCAGGAGCCAGCTTGGCCAGCGCGCCAAAGGCTCCGTCCACGTGGAACCAGAGTTTCTCGCACTTGCACAGATCTGCCAACCCAGTCAGATCGTCAATCGCTCCCGTATCCACCGTTCCCGCAGTGCCCACCACGACAAACGGGGTGAAGCCTTTCGTGCGATCCAACTCAATCGCCGTCGCCAGAGCCGTCAGATCGATCCGGTAGCGGCTGTCGGTGGGAATCAACCGCAGCGCATCGCTGCCAATCCCGGCAATGTCCATGGCCTTGGCCACGCAACCATGCACCGCGGTCGAAGCGTATGCGGTCAACTGCTTTCTACCAGCGGTCACTCCGTTGACGCGAACCTGATAACCCAAAGCGGCGTCGCGGGCAATCACCACGGCCATCAGATTCGCCATTGACGTTCCAGTGACGAACAATCCGCTCGCGCCGCGCGGGAATCCGAAGATCTCCCGCATCCATTCGCTCACCTGCCGCTCCACCTCGACCGGAATATGATCGCGGCCACCGAGATTCGCGTTCAATCCCGCAGCCAGCATCTCCGCCACCATGCCCACCGGAGTGCCCCCGCCATTCACCCAGCCCATAAAGCCCGGATGAACATTGCCCATGGCGAAGGGCAGCACATCCCGCATGAACTCCGCATGGACCTCGGCCAGCTCTTCGCCCTTTTGCGGCGCGGGAGAGCGAAAGTGTGCCCGCGCTTCATCTGGAATCGGCTGCCACACCGGCCGCTCGCGTATCCTCTCGATGTAGCCGAGCATATCGTCCAGCATGACGTGTGCCTGCGCCCGAAAAGCAGCCCAATCCGCCGGATCGAGCGTAACATTTGCTTCTATGGGCGCCTCCGCCTGAGAATCAATGCCGAATTTTCCTGTAGGGTCATTCATGAGGCGCCTGGGGATGCGTTCTCCCTGAAGAGTATTTTACGCGGAAGGTATTCTGTGTGCAGTCCTGCTTTTTGGCAGCAAGCCGATGACCGGTAATATAAATATTCGGTCAGAATGATGAGAGAAATCTAATCGTTGGGCAGGCAGCCCGCAATGTTAATGCAAATGATAATACCCAACTGTGCTACACTGTACTTGCGCTCAGTGATTTGGCCGTGAGCGGCAGCGAGCCTTAGAAAGCAAGTTTGCCTGGCACAGTTTTCCCCAAGCCCCTACAGCGTATCCACATGGTCTCCCATCCTGGGGGCCTCTGCCATGGGTTAAACCAGGCCCGGCGGTAGTCTGTGCGTTCGTCTCCTCCAACAAAGGATGCCGCGCCAGCAAACCAGGAATCGTTTGAAAGCGTGGGAGCGTGGAGCCGGCCGGCAATGTGCCGTCTGGCGATGACGTAGCGTGCGGCAGCTCCGGGCCTCGGATGTTCTTCCTTTGAATGTCTGGCTAGTCTTAGATTCGACTTTCGGTTCTCCCTTACGCAAATTGATTAGCAGGCCCGCGTGCGAGGAGTATTCGTGTGCCGCCTCTTCGTCCGGTTCCGATTGCAGGTTCCAGGGAAACTGGTGCTCGCGGAGCCCAACAGGAATGTACCCTATTTTGACAACACAGTTTACTCAGTTTTCTCTTTCGGCCGCCCTGATGGCGCGGCTTGACGCCAACAATTTTGAAATCCCCACACCGGTGCAGACCGCTTGCATCCCTCCCGCTCTGGAAGGCCGCGACGTGCTGGCCACCGCGCAAACCGGAACCGGCAAGACGCTCGGCTTTCTCATCCCGATCATCGAGATGATGCAGAAGGCCGAAGGCAAGGGAGCGCTTGCCCTCATCGTTCTGCCCACGCGCGAGCTGGCCATGCAGGTGGAGCAGGCCTTTCTCGCCGTGCGCTCCAGTTCCGCGCAGACCGTGGCCTTGGTGGTTGGCGGGCTCGCTGAGCGCGCGCAACTCGACGCCATCCGCCGCGGCGCGCGCCTCATTGTCGCCACTCCCGGACGCCTTGAGGACTATCTCAAGCGCAAACTGGTCCGCCTCGACGGAGTAAAAATCCTGGTGCTCGACGAAGTGGACCGGATGCTCGATATGGGTTTCCAGCCGGCCATCGCTCGCATCGCAACCGCGCTGCCGGCGGTGCGCCAAACCTTGTGTTATTCGGCCACTCTCGAAGCGTCTGTCAAGGATGTGGCGCGCAAGTACCTCAACAACCCCGTCCGCGTCGAAATCGGCTCGGTGCTCAAGCCCGCTGAAAACGTCGAGCTGCGCACCTTTGAAGTCGAGGCGGACAAGAAGCAGGAACTGCTCGAGCACCTGCTGGGTGCGGAGACGGGCAGCTTCCTGGTCTTCGTGCGTACCAAGCACGGCGCCGACCGCGTGGCGCGACGTCTGGTTCGCAGCGGCCACTCGGCCACGCAGATTCACGGCGACCGCTCGCAGGCCCAGCGCAACCAGGCCCTGCGCAGCTTCTCCGAGGGCCGTCACCGCGTGCTGGTGGCCACCGACGTAGCCGCTCGCGGCATCGACGTGGCCAACGTGGCCCACGTCATCAACTTCGACATGCCCAAGATGGCCGAGGACTTTGTCCACCGCGTAGGCCGCACCGGCCGCGCCTCAGCCCACGGCGTAGCCTCCACCTTTGCCGGCCCGGCCGAGCGCAACGACCTGCGCAAGATCGAGCGCACGCTCTGCATCCAGATGAAGCGCTTCCGCGTGCGCTCGGCCAGCGGCCAAAAAGCAGCGTAAAAAGACAGCTTCTAACTCACAAATGCGGGTGCATCACCCCTTCGACTGCGCTCAGGGCAGGCTATCGGCGCAGTTTCATCACGCATCGGGTGCGGCGCCCGCATTTTTTGTGTCAGATCCCCAAGGAATAGCCTTCTGTGGTCAGATGCACTCAGACAGCAACGGCTTGCGTGGCGGGGAGAACGGCGCGGAGCTTTACGCGAATCTCAAGCTATGCGAGATCGCTTCCGTTCAATGAACTTTGCGACATCACCCGGACAAAGAAACTCAACGTTGATTCGATGTGCCGACAGTCTCACCGACCATTCGGTCCACTTCGAATCGGAGCCTTGAAGAATCGGCGGACGCTTAGGATGCGCAGCCGCTACTGCGACGAATTTCCGATCAGCATGATCGAAGTCGTTTAGGTCCGCATCATCTGGAAACTCGTTGTAGCCTCTCTCTATGTGCTTCTCTATATGCACATGTGCCACTTGTCGAGTATTTCCAGAATTCTGAAACAGCCATTTCAAGAAAGCATCGCCAACTCGATTTCCCGTATTCGGTTTGGTTTTCTGGCTGTATTCAGTCAAAATCTCATATCCATCGTCAATGACAACACAACCGCTTTTACGCAGATGCTCAAGCACCTCTACACACGCAATTACGCATCCAGGCGAAACATCTGAATGCTGGTCATTTGCGACAAGCAAGACGTTCGTATCAACCACAGCTAGCGATCCAGCCTTCACGCGCCCGCTCCATGCTGCTTGCGGCGCTGGGCGGCGATCGTTCGCGCCGATAGGTCTCCCATCTGATCTCCGAAGAAATCCGTAGGCCAATTCTTGATTTCACCGAATAGGTTGAGGTCAAGCGACTCAAGGGCAGCGCCGTTTTCCGTATTTCGACAGAAATATATTGCCACTTCGCTTGGTTTAATCTGCTCTTCGGCGATTCTCCGCTGAAGCCGGGTCAAAAAGTGCTCGGAGTGGCTTTCGACGATAAGTTGAACATTTCTCGCTTTGCCGTCCTGACTTGCATGCACAGCCGAAATAAAAACATCTGCGAGATCTGACTGAACTTGCGGATGAAGGTGAATCTCAGGCTGCTCCATCCACACAGTCGAATTCGGAGGGCAATAAAATGCTTGAACCAAAGCAGGAAGAACCTGGGAAACCCCAAACCCGACGTCGGTGATCTTAACTTCAGGAGACCAAGCCTGAGTTTTGATAAGAACCTCAAACTCCTTTCGCCCCTCGGCCACAGGCTTAACAGCGAAACTGTCAATTACATGAATATCTGTAAGCCATTCGGCAATGAGTTTGGCAAATCTACGTGTAGGCTTTCTCGGTCCCTTGTTCAGTTTTCTTCCATCTTGTTCTGCCGCCAGAATTGCTGCTACCGATGATTCACCTCTTTGGCCGACATCTTCTGGAGTATCTCCAGACCACTGATAGATTCTCTGCGGATGGTTGCGGAGCGGACCCAAATAGCTAATCCCAGCTAACATCCTTTCCGTTTCCAATGCAAAATCCGTGAGAAACCCCGCGTTCTGATATCTTGAAAGGCTTGTCTCAGAGACGCGATAGAATTTTTCCGGTTCAGTCAGATCCCATTTTCTTCCCATTGCCTGAACAAATTTGTAATTATCAGGGTTTAGAGCCCATCTACCACCACCGTTGAGTACGTGATCTACTGCAACGACGCGATCTGACCCGTAGCGAAGATCGTAGGTAAAACCTTGAATTTCAGGCTGCTCCTTCTTGTCCGCCTTCAAATCCGCACTCAACGAAAGAGCATTTCCGATATATGGAGTCCTTTTCTCGTGCAAGTCGCGAAACGTCAAGTTCTTCGGTAAATTCCAAGCAAGCTCGAATTCCAGAGTTGATGAAAGGTCGTGCCGGTATAGGCAATCCTTAAAGGTGCCCAAGTCTATAAGGGTATTGGCATCTCCGAGGTGTAATGCCCGCTTCCGATCCGTGGCTAATGCGGTCTGTTTCAGGGCAAGCAGCAAGTGCCCAAGGCTGCTCTTCCCGGCGCTATTTGTCCCGAAAATGACCGTCAACGGGGCCAGACGAACCTGTCCCGTGTCTTTCCAAGCCTTGAAGTTCTGGATTCGCAATGAGGTAAGCATAGTGTCCTCGGTAGCACGAAAATGCAACTTGAGTTTACCAGAGGCCCTCGATTCTGGCTCTGGCTACAGCATTTTACTGTTCATTTCTATGGAAATACTTCTATGATGTCACTCAATCATTCATAGCTGTAGAGGAATGTGCTGCTGGAGCTTCCTCGACCGGCTCGACGCGTATTTTGGCGATGCGGCGGTTGTCCATTTCGACGACGGTGAGGCGGCGGCCATCGTAGTCCACGCTTTCGCCGACTTTGGGGATGTGGCCGAGACGGATCAGGATGAAGCCGGCCAGGGTTTCTATGCCGCCTTCGCGGGGCAGGTCCCATTGCATCTGGGTTTGGAGGTCGCGGAGATTGAGGCCGCCATCCATCAGTACTGCACCGCCGGCGACGGGGAAGATGGGGAGAGCGGGTAAGTCGAACTCGTCTTCTAATTCTCCAGTCAACTGCTCGATGGCGTCTTCGGCGGTGACAAGGCCGACCGTGGAGCCGTACTCGTCAACCACGATGGCGATCTGGCGGCGGCGCTGCTGGAGATCGCGGAGGAGGTCGAGGACGGATTTGGTTTCGGGAACGACCAGAATGTCGCGCATGATTTGGCGGAGGGTGAGATCGGGATCTGGCCGGTCGGGCGGAGTTTCCGAAGAACTTCCCACAGGGGATAAATGGATGGGTTGAAACCCATCCCTACCAGCCCCCGTTTTTATTGGCTCACTGATGTACGGGCTGAAGCCCGTACCCTTTAAACCTGGGGCACCCGTAGATTTTGTGGAACCCGAGCGGAAGAACATGAGGCGGGCGAGGTCTTTGGAGTAGACGACGCCGACGATGTGCTCGGGGCCGCGCGTTTCGTCGTAGACGGGAACGCGGGAGCGCATGTGCTCGAGGACCTGGGCGGTGGCGGCTTCGACGGCGAGGTTGGAAGGCAAGGAAAAGATCTTCTGGCGCGGGGTCATGATCTCGCGGACGGGCACATCCTCGAGTTCGAGGGTGCGGTGGATGAGCGTTTCCTGAAAGGGGGGCAAGACGCCGAGGCGGCGAGCGGCGGTGGCGATGAGCTTGAGTTCCTCGGGGGAGTGGACCTGGGCGCGCTCGGTGAGGGGAATGTCGAAGCCGCGGAGGATGAGTGCGGCGGAGTTTTTGAGGAGGCGGACGGCGGGGCGGGCCAGGGCCATGAAGACCAGCATGGGCGGGGCGACGGCGACGGCGAGAGCTTCGGCGCGGCGCAGGGCGAGGGACTTGGGCACCAGTTCGCCGACCACGACGTGGAAGTAGGTGATGAGGGCAAAGCCGAGAGCGACGGCGGCTACGGCGGCTATGTGGGCATAAATTTGAGCGTGAGCCGGGGCGATGGGCAGAGCGTCCAGCCAAGCCTTAATGACACTCGCGGCCAGAGGTTCGCCGAGCCAGCCCAGGGCCAGCGAGCAAAAGGTGACGCCGAGCTGGACGGCGGGGAGAAAGTCGTCCAGGTCGCGCTGCAAGCGGCGAACGGCGCGGGAGCCGGGGACGGAGGCGGCCAGCATCTGCTCGATGCGGGTGTCGCGGAGAGAGACAAGGGCGAACTCGGCGGCCACAAAGAAGGCGTTGGCCAGGATGAGCAGGCCGACAGCGACGAATTGGAGCAGAGAAAGACCGGGCATCTCGGATGTGAGGATAGCATTAAGCAGGGAATAGGGAATAGGGAATAGGGAACAGGGAACAGAGATCAAGAGATTAAGCGACACAATTTGTGCGTAAGTTCGTTCCTCCGGCGAGGCCTCAAACGCTCCATGGGGAGGCCTCGCCTTCTTTTTACACTAAATGCTCATAACTTAGGGAATGAGGTAGTACGGGTTGGGATATTTTACGAAGAACTCCGCCTGGGGTTCTCCCTTGTCATCGCTCCACTGGTCTCCGACGTTAAGAATAATCCGGTAGCCCTGCGCGACAATGGCGGCGCGCGCGCCGGACTTGAAGACAGACACCGGTTGTGAGGCCAGCGCGGGGGGGCGGAGATATAACTGCTGCCAGTTCTTATAGTCCTGTTCGCGGAGGTTGCGCTCGGTGGCCTCGCGTTCGGAGTCGGCTCTGCCGGTAATGAAGAAGACATTCACGTTGAGCCGCTGAGCTTCCTTATATAGCCGCAGTGTGCCGGGAATGGCGGGGGCTTTGGCGGAATTGACCCAGGCATTGAAGATGGCGCTGTCGTAGGAGAAGTCGGCCTTGACCATCTCCTCATAGTTGGAGAGCGAGGTCTCGTCGATGTCCAGCACCAAGGCCAGTTTTTCATTGGAGCGACGATGGGCGGCACGGTTGCGCAGCAAGGCGATGGCGCGCTCCGCCTGATGGTCCTGGTCTTTGGCGTAGCAGCCGCACTTGCAGGTACATTCGTGATACTGCCGGAGCTGTTTCTTGAGGGTGTCAAAATTTGTAATGCGCTCGGCGGGCTGGTAGACGCTGACACGGACGGCGGGTTGCTGTGCGACGGGCTTCTGGACTGGCTGTTGCGCGGTCAGGGATAGAGAGGAAAGAAGGACGGCAACGATCGCCGCGAGAAATGCGAATTGCTTTTTCACGGAAAAGCTCCTTATTTCGATAGGCACGATTGTCGTGCGCCGCGCGCCAGATTCAATCTTTATCATCGCATCTGAACCGAGGATGAGGTAGGGCGATTCGATTCCATTTACACTAATTTCATGCTTCACATTCTTCGCCCCATTCCGGTGGCTCGGCTGAAACTTCTGGTCTTCGATCTGGACGGCACGCTGATCGATTCCGCGCAGGACTTGTGCAACAGCGTGAACGCAACCCTGAGCCGGTTTGGGCGCGAGCCGCTGGCGGATGAGAGGATCGCCGGCTTCATCGGCAATGGGGCGATGGTGCTGGTGCGCAGGTCGTTTGCGGCCGCGAAGGGCGCGGTGGCGGACGAGGAGTTGCTGGCCCAGGCGTACAAGTATTTTCTGGATTACTATCGCGAGCACAAGCTGGACTACACCTACGCGTATGAAGGGGTTCTGGAGGCGCTGGCGGCGCTGAAGCAATTGCACGACCTGCCGGACGGGGCAGCGCGGGCGATGGCGGTGCTTACCAACAAGCCGGTTCGGCCAGCGCGGGAGATCTGCGCGGCGTTGGGGCTGGCTCCCTACTTTCTGAACATATACGGCGGCAACAGTTTCGCGAGCAAGAAGCCCGATCCGGAGGGGCTGCGGGCGCTTATGAGCGAGGCGGCCGCGGAGCCGGATGAGACGGTGGTGATCGGCGACAGCAAGGTGGACGTGGAGACGGCGCGAAATGGAGGGGCGTGGTGCATTGGCTGCACCTTCGGGCTTGCGCCGGAGAGTTTGTCGGCAAATCCGCCGGATGTGCTGGTGGATTCGCCGGCGGATTGGACGGCGGCGCTGAGCCCCGCAAGGCGCGAGGCTAACCTGTGAGGCTGCGAACGAGAAGCATATCTCAGGGGTTAAAACACTGTTCTGAAAGGTTGCCGTATTGCCGGGAATAAATCACGGGTCTGCCAATTTCCAGCAACTGGCCACGTTATACTCGGCGGTAGCCGGTCAATATCAGACGCAGCGGCCATTATTCAATTACACGCGAGGAACCGATCAATGGCTATGGAACTGAGCATCGTGATGCCCTGCCTGAACGAGGCGGAAACTCTGGAAAGCTGCATCCGCAAGGCGCAGAGTTATCTGCGCCGCTCGGGAGTTTGCGGAGAAATCGTGATTGGGGATAACGGCTCGACCGATGGCTCGCAGGAGATTGCGGCCCGTCTCGGCGCTCGCGTGATTCATATTCCGATTCGCGGCTACGGGGCGGCGCTGTACGGAGCGATTACCGCGTCGCATGGGCGCTTTTGCATCATGGGCGACTCGGATGACAGCTATAATTTTGAAGACCTGGGCGCCTTCGTGGAGAAGATGCGCGAAGGGTATGATGTGGTGATGGGAAACCGCTTTCAGGGAGGCATCCGGCCGGGCGCGATGCCGTGGAAGAACCGTTATATCGGAAACCCGATTCTGTCCACCATTGGAAAAGTTCTCTTCCACGCGGGAGTGGGAGATTTTCATTGCGGCTTGCGGGGCTTCACCAAGAGCGCATTTCAAAAGATGGATTTAAGAACCACGGGGATGGAATTCGCCTCGGAGATGGTGATCAAGGCCACACTCATGGGGCTGAAGATGACCGAGGTGCCCACGGTTCTCAGTCCTGATGGGCGTTCGCGCCCACCGCACCTGCTGCCTTACCGCGATGGATGGCGGCATCTGCGCTTCATGCTTCTGTTCAGCCCCAATTGGCTCTTTCTTTATCCGGGCATTGCGCTGATGCTCTTAGGGCTGACGGTGGGCGGCTTTTTGCTTGGCCAGCCAATTCACATCAACAGCATCCAGCTGGGGCTGGATACTCTTATCTATTGCAGCACATGCGTAGTTGCGGGATTTCAGGCGATACTTTTCTCGCTGCTCTCGCGAATGTATGCCATCCAGGAGGGCTTATATCCAAAGACGGCCCGGGATCGCAAATACGGTCAGCTCATCACCCTGGAGCGCGGGCTTGTCACCGGCGGCGCAATCCTTCTGTCCGGCCTGGTTGCCTTTTTATATGCCATATGGGAATGGAAACAGCACGCGTTCGGCATGTTGGATACCGAGCGGATTGCAAGGGTCGTCATACCATCTTCCATGGCACTTTCGCTAGGCATCGAAATCATCCTCTTCAGTTTTCTGCTCAGCACCTTCGATTTGAAGGTGCGCCTTTACACCGCGATGGTCGAGGAGATTGAGCAGAGCGGCAAAGAAACGATGCAATAAAAGCCTGCCCCCGAGTCGAAGCCGTAAGCTGAACCTATGGTCACGATTGCAGCCGCGATAACGAGTAATTTACGTCCCTTGCGAATTGTGTTGCCGGGCGGCAGCGGGCATGTGGGTCAGGTGCTGGCGCGCCACTTTACTGAGCGCGGCCACCAGGTGACGGTGCTGACCCGCGGACCCTACACGGCGCAATGGCAGACGGTTCACTGGGACGGGGAAAACATCGGTTCGTGGACCGAGTACCTGGAAGGCGCCGATGTGTGCATCAACCTTGCCGGGCGCAGCGTGAATTGCCGCTACGACATGGCCAACCGTCAGGCGATCTACGAATCGCGAATTAGCTCGACAAGGCTGCTGGGCAAGGTGATCTCCGGACTCAGCGAGCCGCCGCGGGTGTGGCTGAACGCCTCCGCGGCAACGATCTACAGGCGCGCTATGGACGATGATGGGGTCGATCTGGCTGTGGATGAGAAGTGCGCGCTGGGCGGGGATGAGCTGGCGGTTGAAATTTCCGAAGAGCAACCCTCAGGGACTAAAGCCCCAGCTGATTCCATCGCACTTATGTACGGGCTAAAGCCCGTACCCTTTACCGAAAATACAACAGAGCGGTGGGCGGAGCGGCGGGGTTTTTCTGCCCGTGTGGCTAGGGATTGGGAGGCTGTGTTCGTCGCGGCCGAGACGCCGCGCACGCGTAAAGTAGCTCTGCGCAGCGCAGTGGTTCTGAGCCCTGCGGCAGGCAGCGCCTTTGCGGTGCTGTCAAATCTGGTGCGGCTGGGTTTGGGCGGCCGTCAGGGCAATGGACGCCAGTTTGTCTGCTGGATTCACGAGGCCGATTATGCGCGGGCGGTGGAGTTTTTGATTGAGCATGAGGAGCTGGATGGCCCGGTCAATCTGGCCGCGCCCAACCCGCTGACCAATCGTGAATTTATGGCGGCGTTGCGCTGGGCGTGGGATGTGCCGAACGGATTGCCGGCTCCGTCGCTGGCCATCAAGCTTGGCGCATTGATATTGCGTACTGAGCCGGAGCTGGTGCTGCAGAGTTGCCGCGCGGTTCCCGGACGGCTGCTGGAGGCTGGGTTTAAGTTTGAGTTTCCGGATTGGGCGGAGGCGGCGGAAGATTTGGTGCGGCAGTGGCGAAACAAGGAGTGAAGCGCGGAGAAAAGATGCCGCGCCGGAGTTGATGCTCCGGCGCGGCAACTTTTGGTTGGATGCTACTTATCGGTCGAGGACTTGGGTTTCAGGGCGGAGAATATCTCATTCAGGTTGATGCCGGCGCCGATCCTATAAAAGTCGCGGTCCGGCTGAGTCAACGGCAGAATCAGGGTCGATGCGGCTGGGGTTGTGCTGATCGTTCCAGTGGCGAGCACCAACGGAGGCACGTAAGGTGGAAGAGCGCCGAAGCGCCTTGAAATCGAGCCGAACAGATAGAGGAAACTCGGTTTTGACAGCGTGATAGGATAGATCGAATCGATGTTCAGGATCATGTGTTGCAAACTGCCGCCGGTGAGGCTGGCGTTCTGTCCCAATGTGAAATCGACGTAACCCCTTTCGCATTGATTGTCGCTACTGCACTGTTTGAAATTGGCGGATGTACCCGGCCAACGGTTGATGAACCGCAAGCCGAAGGCGTACTTGGGGAAGAAATTCGGCTGGTCGGGCGCGGCGTATTCCAGAAGGGAGAGCGCCGCCGGTGTGCTTGTCGTGATGTTGGAAAAGCAGGACGTCGAAGTTGACGCGGTGTTCGGCTTGATTCCCGCGTAGATGGGGTTATTCAGCACGCCGCTAAGCCTGCTTTGCAACGCCGTACATTCGACCGTGCCGAAGGCCGGCATGGTGAAAGCCGTGCTGATCGAGTTGAGCTGGAGCGGGGTGACAAAGCCGCCCCCTCCGATTACGCCAAGAGTGGTTTGCCCTTTATTCAAGCGTGCGAATTGGAATTCCATGCCCAGGGAGAGATCGACTGCCGCGCCGACGGTTTGAAGGCTCTGCATGGTCACTCCTCCGGAGGGATTGCTGAAGACCGATACAACGCTGTTGGTGCCGGATGCTTGCGGCGCGGTCTGCAGCCGTAACGAGTAGAACGGGCCAAAACGGTCCTTGAAAAGCCTGTGGCCATAAACGGCTATGAACGCATCCGAGTTGGCCGACTGAGAGCTTTGGAAGCCCTGCTCATATCCGCCGACCATCTTAACACTTACCGGGATCTCATCATCATCTCCCCACTGAGGGGGAAGTTCGGTAAAGTTACCGCTGGCGATCACCGGAGGGGTTGATTTGTCAGTACCCGCAATGGATACTGAGACCGTGGCATCGAAGCCATAAGTCGAATCGAAATCATCCAATTGACTCAAATCCGGAGCTGTCGCAACGATCTTGATGTTCGTCCAGTTGTCTTTGGTGACGGTTACGGGCTGTCCCCCGATGGTCACCAAGCTCTTGCCTTGAGTGTCGCCAAAGCCGATGCCGGTGATGGTCACCTGAGTGCCCGCCACCCCTTTGATGGGGGTAATTGCCGAAATCGAGGGCCCGGTTGCCGAGGGCGCGGGCGTATTGGCGGGTTTTATCGCCGGGGTTTCCGTAAAAGGCATGGCGTTACTCTTCGGGCTGCCCCCGTTCAGGGTAACAACAACATTCCCGGGGGATGCACCCACGCTCAGGTCTGGTGCGTTCACATCGATTTCGGTATCACCCCATTTGGTGATGTTAGGCGCGTTGACCTTACCGAAACTAACCGTACCTTGTTTCTGACCAAAGCCATTGCCGGTGATGATCACGGGCGTACTTGCAGCGCCGCTGGTGGGATTTATTGCTGCAATTGTGGGCGCGTGAGGAGGGGTAGGAGGTACAGGGTTGTTGGCAAGCTGTTGTTGAGGATTGCTGTTAGACGTTGTATTAGGATTGACGGCACCCAGATAAGCCTGTGTAACTGGGACGATCGAGAATTTGCCTTCCGGCTTGGTAACGTTGCTCACCTTGACGGTGACGTCCATAGGGGAAGTGGCGGCAGCTCCCGGATCCGGCGCTTCGACGATCACCTGAGAATCTGACCATAGCCGGACCGTCGTAGTTTCCGTGGCGCCGAAGAGTACCTTGCTCGTTCCTTGCGTGGCACCGAAGCCCGTACCGGGGATGGTCACTACCGTCCCAACCGGACCTTGTGAGGGGGTGAGATTGTTGGCGACCAGGACGGTGAATTTTCCAGGATGTTCTTCCTTCACATTGTAGATCGTCAGTACAACGTCCTCGGGGCCGGGCACAGTTGTGGCCGGAACAGCAACCACAATGACGGTATCTGACCATAACTTGATATCATCCGTTACGATACCGCCGAACGTAATGCTGCTTTTGTGCACGATTGTGCTTTGCTTTGTGCCTTGCTTTGTGACCTGTTTTATGACCTGCCTTGGTCCGAAGTGTTCTCCTGTGATGGCGACCAGAGTTCCAGGCACTCCCACGGTGGGAGAGATCTGGCTGAGAAGGGGAGCTTGCGCAGAGCAGCGGGGAAAGAACGAAATCAACGCAAGTATGCAAGCGGCGGCGAGTAGGCCGGCGCTACCGATGAATCGGTCGTGATGCAGCATGGGGGATCTCCTTGAGGTGAGCCGTTGAATTTCAGTGCGAAAATCAATAGCATATGGAGTTCCACAGAAGTATAGTCGAAGATTATTGGAATGCAATCATAATTATTTTGCGCAACGATGCAGGGACAATTGCCAACCGCTAGGATGCGAGAGGCACAAGTAACCATAGCCGCAGGGAAGCTGCGTCTGCATATGTCCCGGAGTCAACCTGGGAATTAGCGAACGATCCGCAGACAGGAGTGATCGCCCAGTTCGAATTACTTCCGCGGCGTGATGTCAGTTACAGGCAGATCCCAGTGGCCGAGGAGAATCTCGAAGCGGCGCTGCTCTTCTTTCTGGTAAGTTGCCTGATCCGGCCATAGCTCCTTGACAAAGGCCTCTTCGTCGGGGTTGGCGGTGGTGGCCACTGTGGAGTTTTTGTAGCGGATGGTGACGCGATAGTCCCAGCGGCCGTCCTCGGTGGTGTGGTAGGCGGGCGACTCGATTTTGATCGACAGAATGCGGCCTGTGGTCTGAATCTTCTCAAGCAGTGGGTAGTGGTTTTTGAGGAAGAGCTCCTTGAACTCGGCCTGATGGCCCCATTGGCACTTGTAGTAGTACTCGATGGTATAGGGCTGATCGGCGCTGACCTGCGGCGGCGCGCCCTGGGCAAGAAGCTGAAGCGGGGCGGCGAACGCTGCGACAAAGACTACGGAGAGAACGGCGATGAGAATGCGGCGCATGAGACCTCCTTGATTGAGAGTATTGTACCGTCAGCCGCTGGTCGCTGCACTCGGTCAACTGATCACTGACCACTGTCTTACCAGCGTAGATGGAAGAAGCGCTTGAGCTCGGGAGCGAACTCCTGCACCAGATGCTCCGCGCCGATGAAGCCGGCTTCGATGTGGCCGGCCTGCACGCCCTGCACAAGCGGCGAGTAGTGCTCAGGCCACCATGTGGCTTCGACCATCGCGCTGCCGTAGATGCTGGTGATCTGGGGAAGGTCGAGCGTCAGATGGCCGCTGTTTGTGTAGGTGAGGAAGCTCATCTTGAAGACGTGGCCGCCGCGGCGAAAGAGGCCGGTGCAGGCGCAGGGGAAGTAACGGGGGTCGGTGCCCGCGATGCCGGCCATGCTCTCATGCGCGGAGTTCTGGATCAGGTTGCTGCCGTAGCTGGAGCCCAGGCGGCGGGCAAAGCCGCCCCCGCTCCTGGTCCACGCGGAGGGAACGTCTAAGGTTTGCTGGTAGGCGGCGGTGGCCAGGGACTCGACGTGAATGGCGGGAGAGCGGCCGTCTTCGTTAATCCAGCGCTGCCAACGCTCGTGCGCGTTGAGCGGCTTGTAAGTGGCCGGATCGAAGGGCGGCTGGACAGTGAGCGTGTGAGCCAACGAATGGCCAAGCGATTGGGCAGACGAGTCGAGCGTCTGTGCGGTCGCCTGGACAGGCGATTCGAGCTTCTGCGCGGTTGCCTTGACAGGCGATTGAGCAAGGGAGAGGCTGGGCACAAGAAAAAGCGCGATGAGGACGATACGAATTTTCAGAGTCACATCTGTCATTATCCAAGAGAATCGGCGAAAAAGGTAGGGCGGAGAGGCGAAAAAACAAATCCGTAAAATTGCTCAAGGATTCTTATGGGATGCGTGTGGCGAGCTTGACGGCCAGTGCAGCGGCCTGCGGGGCATCGGGCATGTTGGCGTAGCCGGCCAGATAGCGCCCCTTGCGGAAGACACAGATTCCGTCGAGGTAGGGCGCTTTGGCCTGGAAGGCTTCGTCGCCGATCTGCGCTGGCGTTGCGCCATCGAAGTGCTCGCGGAGTTTCTTGAAGGCCTCGGCAGCGGATTCTGGAGTTGATTCCAGCACGACGAACGCCTGACCTTGTTTATACTTCGCCACGTAGCCGCGCTTGAGCAGCTTCAGCCCCAACACGCTTTCCGGGATGAGCTTGACGGTGTCGAGATTGTCTTGAGAGAACCACTGCAAGGCCTCCGGGGTGGTCACGCGGCCTTGGAGACGTTGCTCGATCCCGGCGGCGAAGGCCTGCATCACGGCGGTGTGATCGGCCTCCGCGTTGTCGGCAACTTCGACGATTTCGACGTAATAATTTCCCTTGGCGAAGATGGCGCTCTGCGGCTGGATCTGCCCGCCCATGCCGATCTTGACGATGGGCAGCTTGGCATCGCGGTTGGCGGTGAAGAGGCCGTAGGCCGAGTCGGCATCGTTCATCTCGGAGACGTCGATGGTCAGCGTGTCGGCCCCGGACTTGCAATCGATGGTGGACATGCGCGCGAAGCCGTAGCTCAGGTAGCCGTCCGCCGCGCCATCCTTATAGTCGTAGAGATTTTCGGCGGTGAACTGGCGTGCGGGTCCAGAGGGTTCCCAGCCGGTCGCGAAATGACAGTCGAGGGAGACCTGCGCATGCGCCATCTCCGCCATAAGCAGGACGGTCAGCAGCAAAGCGGCGAACTTCATGCGAACAACTCCTGAGCGCGGGCCATGCGATCCGAAACACGAACGCCGTGAGGACACTTCACCGTGCATGAATCGCAATCGCCGCAGCGGACAGTCTTGTGTTCGGCGCTCAGTTCGAGGAAGCGCTCGCGGCCCAGCGCGAACTGGCCGTAGCCGTCCGCATAGGTGAGATAGCGCAGGACATCGGCTACCGGCAGACCTTTCTGGCAAGCGCCGTCGCACTGGCCGCACATGCGGCAATAGAGCGGCCGGATCGCATCCAGATGCGCGGAGAGGATTTTTTCTTCGCCGGCGGAGAGGGGATTCGCCATGGCTTTGAGGTTCTCGTCCAACTGATCCATGTCCGTGATGCTGGGAATGGTTGTCGAGATGTGGGGCTTGCTGACGACCCACTTGAGCGCCGCGAGCATCGCGCCTTCCTGGGTGAGCTTCTTGTAATTCGGGTCGCCGGGCTTCTGACTGCGCGCTCCTCCGGCCATTACCTTCATGGCCACCACGCCGAGGCCGGACTGGGCGGCGGCGGCAATCGCATCATTGATGCCGGCGTCCATGGTGAAGTTGTAAGCAGTGAGCACCACGTCGAATGCGCCCTTCTTCGCCATCCAGGGGAGCAGTTCCTTCTGGCCGCTGTGGGTGCTGACGCCGGCGAAGCGAATCTTGCCTTGCTTCTTGGCCTGTTGTTGCACTTCGATCATCTCGTCGGGAATCTCGGATGGGCTGCTCTTGGCGTGGAGATACCAGATGTCGATGTAATCGGTGTTGAGTTCGCGCAGGCTGGTTTCGAGATGCTGCTGCAACTCTTCCTTGTTGGCGGCGTGCGACTTGGTGGAGAGTATGACTTGCTTGCGCTTGGCTCCCAGACCCGCGGCCACCAGGCGCTCGTTGTTGCCGTGCTGATAGCCGCGCGCGGTGTCGAAGTAGTTGATGCCCAGGTCGGCGGCGCGCGTGATCACGCTGGGGTCCGAGGTAATCATGCAACCCATGCCTACCGTGGTCACCTTGAGGCCGGTGCGTCCCAGGGTGCGGTAGTCGAGCTTGGCGGGGGATGCGGGTTTTGCGGACTGCGGCTCAAGAGCCATGGCGGAGGTAGCGCCCAGGACAGGAAGCGCCAGACCAGCGGAGAGGCCGGTGGAGAGAAATTCGCGGCGGGACGTATTGGAGCTCATTAAAACACCTCGGCCGGTGAAAAATCAGCAACTGAGAGAGAGTATGAGGCGGGGGAGCGGGCGAGTAGGTGATACGTGTCACAATTGCAGCCAAAGCTATAAGCATCGGTTTAATGTGTTAGTGTTCATTACCATCCTTTTCGCTCAATCTTCGCCATTCGGTTATAATGCTTGCCATGGACTTTCAACTGGTGTCGAGCTATACGCCGCGGGGGGATCAGCCGCGGGCGATTGCCGAGCTGATGAACGGGCTGGCGGCGGGGGAGAAGCACCAGGTGCTGCTGGGGGTGACCGGGTCGGGCAAGACCTTCACCATGGCCAAGATCATCGAGGCCTCCAATCGGCCTGCACTGATCTTGGCGCACAATAAAACTCTTGCAGCCCAGCTTTATCACGAGTTCAAGCAGTTCTTTCCCAATAATGCGGTGGAATATTTTGTGAGTTACTACGACTATTACCAGCCGGAGGCTTATATTCCCGCCGGGGATTTGTATATCGAGAAGGAAGCGACGGTCAACGAGGAACTGGACAAGCTGCGGCTCTCGGCTACGCGATCTCTGTTCGAGAGAAGGGACGCGATCATCGTCAGTTCGGTGAGCTGCATCTACGGGCTGGGCTCGCCCGAGGCTTACTACGGGATGCTGCTGCTGCTGGAGAAGGGGCAGAAGATCAGCCGCAAGGATATTACGCGGCGGCTGGTGGAGATTTTGTACGAGCGCAATGACACCGACTTCCGGCGCGGGACGTTCCGGGTGCGCGGCGATGTGATCGAGGTTTATCCGACGTATGACGAGACGGCTTACCGGATTGAGCTGTTCGGCGATGAGATTGAGTCGCTCTCGCAGATTGATCCGCTGTTTGGGACGGTGAAGCAGAAGTACGCGCGGTTGCCGATTTATCCCAAGAGCCACTATGTGATGCAGCCGGAGAAAAAATCGCAGGCCATCGATTCGATTGTGGAGGAGTTGAACGCGTGGACGCCTGAATTGGAGGCGCAGGGCAGGATGGTGGAGGCGCAGCGGATTAACCAGAGAACCAGATACGACCTGGAGATGATCAAGTCGATGGGCTACTGCCACGGGATTGAGAATTATTCGCGGCATTTTAGCGGGCGGCTGCCGGGCGAGGCTCCGCCGACGCTGCTGGATTATTTTCCGCGGGATTTTTTGCTGTTTATCGACGAGAGCCACGCGACGATTCCGCAGGTGCACGGGATGTGGTTTGGGGACAGGAGCCGCAAGCAGAATTTGGTGGATTATGGATTCCGGCTGCCGTCGGCGATGGACAACCGGCCGCTGAAATTCGAGGAGTTTGAAAATCGCGTGCAGCAGGCGATTTATGTGTCGGCGACGCCGGGACCGTATGAGCTGACGAAATCTGCCGGCGTGGTGGTCGAGCAGGTGATTCGGCCTACTGGTCTCGTGGACCCGGAGGTGGAAATCAGGCCGGTGAAGGGGCAGATTGACGACCTACTGGGGGAGATTCGCGACAGGGCGAAACGCGGCGAGCGGGTGCTGGTGACAACGCTGACGAAACGCATGGCCGAGGACCTGGCCGGCTACTACACCGAGGTGGACGTGCGCTGCCGCTACATGCACTCGGAGATTGAGACTCTGGAGCGGGTGAAGCTGCTGGCGGGGTTGCGCCGGGGCGAGTTCGACGTGCTCATCGGAATTAATTTGCTGCGCGAGGGGCTGGATTTGCCGGAGGTTTCGCTGGTGGCGATTCTGGACGCGGACAAGGAGGGGTTTTTGCGCTCGGCGGGGTCGCTGATTCAGACCATGGGACGGGCTTCGCGGCACATCGAGGGGCGGGCGATTCTTTACGCGGACCGGATTACGGACTCCATGCGGCGAGCGATGGACGAGACCGATCGGCGGCGAACGATACAGAGAGCCTACAACGAGGAGCACGGGATTACGCCGCAGTCGATTATTAGCCCGGTGGAGATGGGGCTGGCCGCGATTCTGAAGGCGGAGTACGGCGATGTGGCCGAGGAAGAGACGGCGGGGATGCCGGAGCTGGCTTCTCAGGCGGAGCTCGACGCGTACATCGGCAAGCTCGAGACGGAGATGCGGGAGGCGGCGAAGCGGTTCGAGTTCGAGCGGGCGGCGCGGCTGAGGGACAGCATCAAAGAGCTGAGGGAGAAGGAGTTTTTGTTTGGGTGAAAAAGCAGGGAATAGGGAATAGGGAATAGGGAATAGAAAACAGAGATCAGTGAGGTTGAGGATTCCCACCCTAGCCGCAAAAACAAAGACGCGGCGAGGATGGGGCACCAGGACGTTTCCTGCCTATCCACTATGTGAGCCAGATCACACCAGAAGCGACTATGATGGGTTGAGAATGACAGGGCGTGACGCCGCTGATGCTTCCGGGCGGCGTGCGAGAATCATACTGAATTGATAGCGGAAAGCGGAGATTTGATGGCAGCTTTTGGCAGTTTTGCACTTCTGATCGCGTTGGCGCTGGCCGCCTACAACCTGCTGGCGGGGGCGTTGGCGCTCCGGTTGCTGGCCATTGGGCAGCCAGCGCGCATCTCGCCTGAGCGGCTGGCGGATACGGCGCGGCGGGCGGGAATCGCGGGGTTTGCGGCCATCACGGCGGCGGCATTTGCGCTGGTGTGGGCGGCCTTTACTAATGATTTTTCAATTACTTACATTATGGAGCACTCCAACCGCGCGCTGCCAGCCGCCTATAAGTTTTCCGCGCTGTGGAGCGGGCAGGAAGGCTCGCTGGTGTTGTGGGCGTGGCTGCTGGGGGCCTACGGGTTTGTGCTACGGCTGACGCATAAAACCGATGTGAAGCTGTACGCATACGCGGGCGCGATTCTGGCCGGAATTCAGGTCTTTTTCCTGGTGGTGTTGAACTTTGCCGCGCCGCCGTTCGCGCTGCTGCGGGGGCAGATTCCCGAAGATGGCAACGGCTTGAATCCGCTGCTGCAGTACCCGGAGATGGTGATTCATCCGCCGCTGTTGTACCTGGGCTACGTGGGCTTTTCGGTGCCGTTTGCCTTTGCGCTGGGCGCGCTGATGATGCGCTACCCCGGCGAGAAGTGGATCAAGATTACCCGCGCCTGGACGATGGTGACGTGGCTGTTTTTGACGGCCGGCGTCTTTCTGGGGATGCACTGGGCCTACGCCGTGCTGGGCTGGGGCGGCTACTGGGGCTGGGACCCGGTGGAGAACGCCAGCCTGATGCCCTGGCTGACGGGAACCGCTTTTCTGCACTCGGTGATGATGCAGGAGAAGAAGGGCATGATGAAGAGCTGGAACGTATGGCTGATTTTTTCCACGTTCCTGCTGACCATGCTGGGCACGATGCTGACGCGCGGGGGGCTGGTGAGCTCGGTGCATGCCTTTGCGGAGTCGTCGATCGGCTACTGGTTCATGACCTTCATGGTGATCGTGGCCGCAGTGTGCATCTTCACTTACATTTTGCAGCGCGACCATCTGGTGAGTGAGCAGCGCGTGGAGTCGCTGGTCAGCCGCGAGTCTAGCTTCATGTTCAACAATCTGGTGCTGCTGGCGGCGTGTTTTGTGATTGTGTGGGGAACGCTCTACCCCATTCTGAGCGAATACATCGAGGGTGCGAAGGTGACGTATGACGCGGCCTGGTACAACCGCGTGTCCGTGCCGATTGGATTGTTTCTGCTGTTTCTGGCCGGGGTGGGACCGTTGCTGCCTTGGCGGTCTACGTCATTCAAGAGCATACGGCGCAACTTTGTGCTGCCGGTGACGGCGCTTTGGGTTGCGGTGATTGCATGCCTGATTGCGGGCGTGCGACCGTGGCACGACGGCGCATTTAATCTAGGACATTTTTATGCGCTGGTGGCATTTGGGCTTTCGGCGGGCGTGTTGACGGCGATTCTCTCGGAATTTTGGCGCGGGATGATGGTGATTGCAAGGCAAAGCGGGCGAAATTATTTTTGGTCCGTCTTCCAACTGGTTCGGCGCAACACGCGGCGCTACGGCGGCTACATGGTTCACATCGGCGTGGTGATTGTGGTGATTGGCCTCGCAGGCTCGGCCTTCAACCGCAGCGAGGAGAAGGAACTGGCGCTGCACGACCAGCTGGCCATCGGCTCGTACACGCTGGAGTGCGTGGGCTTTACGCAGGACTCGAACGCCAACTACACCTCCGACTACGCGCTGCTCGATGTTCGGAAGGGCGGCAAGATGCAGTTCCAGATGGCGCCGGAGAAGCGGGTTTATCTGGTCAGCGGCCAGCCGCAGACCATGGTGGCCATTCATTCGGTTGTCGGCTGGGATTTGTATGTAGTTTATGAGGGCACAAATCCAGATACCGGGCAGCCGATTATCAAGGCGTTTTTGAATCCGCTGGTGAGCTGGATATGGGCGGGGGTGCTGCTGATGATTCTGGGCACGCTGGTGGCGCTGACGGAAAGACAGGGAACAGGGAACAGGGAACAGGGAACAGTGCCCGCAGCGATGGAGGATTTTGAGCGATGACGGAGACGCAGGGATTTGTGGCCGGGGTGCTGCTGCTGATTGCGCTGCTGGTATACACCTTTTGGCCGGAGAATGTTTCTGCCAGCCAACTGGAGAAGACGCGGCTGGACTACCTGCTGGAACGCAAGGAGCAGCTTTCCGAAAATCTGCGCGATTTGAACTTTGAGTTCAAGGCGGGCAAGTATCCTGAAGAAGAGTTCCAGACACAGCGGGCGCAGCTTGAAAACGAGACGACGCGGTTGATGGTTGAGATTGAGATTTTGCAGCAGGCGTGAGACGAAACGCAGCGATTCAAAAGAGGATATTCAAACGATTATGAAGATGACCCAGATTGTATTTCGCACAGTTGCCCTGAGCTTGCTGCTGACGGGCGCATTTGCGCAGGCTCAAATCACCGGCACGGTGACCAACAAGACTACCGGCAAGCCGGCCGCGGGCGATGCCGTGGTGCTGGTGGACACGCAGGCGGGGATGGGCGAGGTGGCCAAAGCCACCACCGACGCGCGCGGGCACTACAAGCTGGACAAACTGAACAAGCCAGGCGGCAGCAGTTACCTGGTGCGGGTGACCCATCAGGGGGCGACTTACTTCATCGGCGCGCCAGAGGGCGGAGCGCCGGGCGACGTTGCGGTGTATGATGTGGCCGCCAAGGTCGATGGAGTCCTCATCGATGAGGACGTGGTGGGTATTGTGGAGACGGTGAATGGGCAGCTTCGGGTAGTGGAGCGGTATGCGGTTCACAACGCCAGCATGCCTCCGCGCACGCAGTGGAGCCCGCGCAGCTTTGAGATTGTGCTGCCGGAGGAGGCGGTGGTGGACGGCGCGTCGGCGCAGCGTCCCGGCAGGATGCTCACCACCATCAAACTGGACCCCGACGGTCCCAAGGGGCACTATGCCTTCAATTTTCCCATACAGCCTGACGACGGCGAGAAGAGCACGCTCTTCCAGATTGAATATATGCTGCCATACAGCGGCGGCAAGTTCACCTTCCATCCGCAAGTGACGCTGCCGGCCAGAACCCTGTGGGTGATGATGCCCAAGAGCATGAGCTTTTCCGCGGGCGCGGGATCGACGTTCATCTCCGCGCCGCAGGACCCCGGCTTTCAAACTTATGTGACCAAGAACGTGACGCCGGGCAAAGCGCTGGAGTTTACCATCGCGGGCACGGGAGCGATTCCGCGCGATGAGCAGCAGGCGCAAGGCGGCCAGCAGTCCGGCCAGGAGGCAGGCGCTCCAGGAACGCAGCCCGGCGGCGGCATGGCCAACCCCATCAACACGCCTGATCCGCTGACAAAGTACAAATGGTGGTTTATCACCGTCATTGTGCTGGTGATGTCCGGCGTTGCGGCCTTTCTGCTGCGCAAACCGGCGACGGGCGCGGGCTTCGATGCTGGAGCGTCGCAGGTTATGGCTTCGCCCGCGGCCAGAAATACGGCCCTGCTGAATGCGCTCAAGGAAGAACTGTTCGCGCTGGAGAGCGACAAGATTGCCGGCAAAATCACACCGGCGGAGTACGCGGAGTTGAAAGCCGCGCTGGAGATTGTGTTGAAGCGGGCGTTGATAAGACAGGGAACAGGGAACAGGGAACAGGGAACAGGGAACAGTTGATGGATTTGATTTGTGGTCACTCAACCGAGCAGCAAAGAAAGTACAGCGGCGAGGGCGTGCGCGAGGCAAAGGTATGCGCGGTATATTGTTGGCAAGGAGATAATTGCATGAAAGACCTCGGTAAGAAATTTGCTTTTATCCTGTTGGCGGCAGTGGTGATTCCAATCGCTAGCGCGCAAGACGCGACGGCGAAGCCAGCCGCACCGAAGCCCGCACTTAGTTCCTCACAAACCCTGATTTCTTATTGGAACTATGTGGGCCGGAAACTGACCGCGATGGCCGAAGACTTTCCCGAGGACAAATACGATTTCAAGCCCAATCCCGTTCAACGAGGCTTTGCCGAACAGCTTATCCACGCCGCCCATGGCATCAATATCTTCGTTGAGCTTGGCAAGGGCGTGAAGCCGCACCTCGACGAGCCGAAGCGATCCGATTTCAAGGACAAGGCAGCAGTGGCGGAGTATGTGCGCAAGGCCTTTGCGGATGGCGCGGCGCTGATTGCCAGCAAAGGCGACAGCGGAATGAACGAACTGGTCGTCGATCCCTGGAATAACGAGCAAACCCGCTTAAACGAGCAGGCCTGGTTTTACCTTGAACACGCCGGAGAGCATTACGGGCAGCTTGTGGTTTACTACCGCGTGGCGGGGCTTGTGCCGCCGGAGTCGCGCCCCAAGAAGTGACCGGGACGGACCACGCGCTGCGATGGTGAGCCGCCCGGTCGATCACTGCTCACTGACCACTCGCCTCAAGTGAGAAAATAGAGTTGGGAGCAAATTATTATGAACATCTTCAAGACCACACTTCTTCTTACCCTGCTTACGCTGCTTCTGGTTCTGGCCGGGATGTATTTTGGCGGCGAGGACGGCGCGCTGCTGGCATTTGGCATTGCGGCAGTGATTAACTTCATCAGCTACTTCTACTCCGACAAAATTGCGCTGCGGATGTACAACGCGCAGCCGGTTACGCGGGAGGAGTTGCCGCGGGTATATGCGGTGGTGGAGCGTATGACGGGGCGGGCGGGGATCCCGATGCCGAAGATTTACGTGATTCCCACCGAGTCGCCTAACGCCTTCGCCACGGGGCGCAATCCCAAGCACGCCTCGGTGGCCGTGACGCACGGCATTCTGGGGCTGCTCAACGACGAAGAGCTGGAAGGCGTTCTGGCGCACGAACTGAGCCACGTGCGCAATCGCGACATTCTTACCAGCTCGATTGCCGCGACGCTGGCCGGAGCGATCACCATTCTGGGCCGCATGGCCTTCTGGTTCGGCGGTGGACGGCGGCGCGGCGGCGGGCTGATCGGCATGTTGGTGATGCTGATTCTGGCTCCGTTGGCGGCCACGCTGATTCAGTTGTGGGTCTCGCGCACGCGTGAGTACGAGGCCGACGCCAGCGGCGCGCATCTGACCGGCAATCCGTATGCCCTGGCCAGTGCGCTGGAAAAGATCTCCGCCGCCAGCCGCCAGGTTCCTCTGCTGGCCTCGCCCAACAGCGCGCACCTGTTCATCATTGCGCCTCTGCTTAGCGGCGAGAGTTTTGCCAGCCTGTTTTCAACCCATCCGCCGGTGCAGAAGCGCATTGAACGGCTGATCGGCAGGCAGTCAGTGTTGGGAACAGGGACGGGGATTAGTAGATAGGGAACAGGGAGTAGGGAATAGGGAATAGTGAATAGGGAATAGTGATTAGCGATCTTCGACAGCATGGAGAGTGACGTGATTCCATCCTGCATCAAGCACATACGATTTTTATGCAGGGAGAGATGATCCCGGCGGGCCTCCCGGTTACTAACAGCTCTTGTAGATGAGTGCGCGCCCCTTTGGGGGTAATTGCCGAAGGGGCGCATATGATTCATGCCGTTCCGTGACGGTCTACCTAGAACTTGTAAACCACGCCGAATTCGGCGCGGGAATTGCGGCGCTTTTGCGGAGAGCATCCCGAGTTCGTCGTGCAGGTTCCTGCCGAAGGAGGCGAATTCGGAGGAGGCGGATTGGCAAGATAAATGGGACCGACAAACGAGGATTCGATGTCGTCTCCCGAGGCGCGCATATAGAAGTGGTTGCTGAGTTTGTAGTCCAGGCCGGCGCCGATTCCTCCCGCAAATGAGAGGTTGGGATAGGCGGACGAGCTTACGAGTGGCGATCCTGTGAAGCCGGTGTGTTCCGCGCCCAGCAGCACACGGAAAAACCCATCGTAGCGCCCGAAGAGGGGAGCGTGCACCACCGGACCCAGCAGCACTCCATCCACCCAAGGGGTTAACGAGCCGCTGTTCTGTATGGCGGGGTGCGAGAGGGGGTACTTGTAAAAGACGCCGTCGGCGGTGAGGCCGAAGAATCTGCCCCAATCGCGGGTCACCGAGACGTTGGCGCCCTGCAATCCGTAGCGCGACTGGGTCACCTGGTTCATGCTGGTGTAGCTGTAGCCCAGAAAGATCTCATATTTGTGGGAGGCCACAGGTCTCTCGGCGGGGGCCTCACTATGACGGGAGTGGATGATCTGGCTGGTGGCCGCCAGGGGCATTATCGCGGCCGAAACGATGGCCAGAATTGCAAGCAAGAACTTCCTCTTCAATTTGGGTCTCTCCTCAGTGCATTACTTAGTCTACTGTGGGCTTTGGGGGCCTCTGGCCCTTTGAGCCGCCGCCGCAATCCTGTGCGGCTGCCTTCATAGACGATCCTCTTCTAGAGTATCCTCTCAGGCCCTGTTTCATGAAGTCCGGGGCTGATTTGTGTGGCCTGAATTCGTCATGGGCTTTGCACAGGAACCGCCTGGGAGAGCCGCACGAGCTTGCTGGAAGTCTCTGTTACTGTGACGGGGATTCCGCCGGGAAGGTAGCGGCTGATGATCTCGGGCCGTTCCCAATCCAGATCCCAGCCGTTTTCGATGGCTACCACGGTGTAATGGCCGGGGGCCACATCGCGCAAGGCGAAGCTGCCGTCGGAGTCAGACTGATCGCGGCGCGCCAAGGCAGGGAAGGCCGCCAAATCCTTTGGAACCAGCAGGACCATGACGCCGGACGTGCCCTTTTCAGCTTTCTCCACCCCAGCGACAATAGACCTGTCGCCGGGGACCCCGGCTTTTTGGGCAAAGCCTTCGACGCGGGTCTCGCTCAGACTGACGGTCACCACCACCTGTACAGGCTTGTCGCTTACGGTGATCTGGTTGCCGGGATGGGAATGGTTGCCGGCGGTGATGGAGGTGATGGGAAGCAGTTTCTCCGGAGTGCTGGCCGTTAGCTCCCAGTTGCCCTGCTGGATGGACTGAAATGTGAATTGGCCGTTGCTGATTTCCACGCGTATCGGTTCCTGTGGATGCATGGCGTCAAGAGATTCGAGGCTCAGAAACACACGATCCGGCAATGCGGTGCCGGAAGAACTGCGTAGGGTTCCGGAGAGATCCACGGCGAGTTTGCCGAGGTTGGGGTCCACCTGCTGGCTGGCGGCGGCGTCCAGATCAGCAATGCGCGGCGGATCGCCCTGCGTTAGCTCGTAGCGGCCGGGGGCAACGCCGGTGAAATCGACTGCGCCGGCTTGAGAATCGGCTGTAACGTGCCAATGATTCTCGGAGATCACCGCGCCGAAGATGTTCTGGCGCAGTATCGCGCGGGCATCCATCTCGCCATGCGTCACGGGCAATGTGACCGTCAGATGCAGCGACGGAACCGCGCGCAGATTGATGTTGGCCTCCTCGCGGCTGCCGTCGGCGAGCACAATGGGGGTAGCCGAGGCCTCGTCCGTGGTGGAGTCGAAGAAGGTAACCGGGTAAGCCACGTCGAGGGCTGTGTTGGAGGCGGTCTGCGGCCTTTGCCGAGGAGCTGAATGATGCAACGCGAACCAGGGCTGCGCGGTCACCGCCAGAAAATACTCGCCCGGCGCGAGATCTCCGAAATCGTACGCCCCGATGTCGTCGGTGGTGGTTTCGGCCTTCTGGGTGATTCTGTCGCCGGGGTTATGGCTGTGGGCCTTGAGGAAGAGCAGGACCGTGGCGTTTTCCACCGGGTCTCCGCCGTCGCCCGTGACCACACCGTACAGCGAGGCTACAGGCGTCAGCCGGAAGACCAGGTCTTCTGTCTTTTGGCCCTCGCCGGTGACGATGGCGGTGTTGTAATTTCCCTGGTGGTCGTCGTAGAGGGCGGTGAGGAAGCCCCGCCGGGAGGCCGTCAGTTCGTACTTGGCCGCGGCCAGGCCTTCCACGGCAAAGCGGCCGTCGTCGCCGGTGACGACCAACGCGACGGGCTGGTGATCAGAAGCGGAAAGAGCGGCTACCGTAACCCGGGACACCGGCTCTCCGGTGGCCGCGTTCACCACGGTACCGGCGATGCGATAGAGAGCGGCCTGTGGGAGGGCTGGTAGGCAGACCAAGAGCAGCGTGAGGACGCAGACGTGGCGGGGAACTCCGGAAACGATTCTTCTGCTCATCGCGCGGGCACCTCCAGTACGAGGCTGCTCGAGGCTCCGGGCGAGAGGGTGACGGCCTGGCCCGACGTGGGCAACGCGCCCAGAACGGCGGGGTTGTGGTATTCCAGGACCAGGGGCGCGACGAAGGTGTAGACGTGATAGCTGCCCGGCGTCAGCCCTTCGACGGTGTACGATCCACCCGAAGAAGGGCGCAGCGTTTGCGGCACAATGTTCTCGGTAGAGTCGAAGTCCGGCACCACATAAACGGTGTACCACAGCTCTTCACCGGAAGCCGGAGCGACGCCGGCCGCGGGCAGCATGAGCGTAAGCTGCGCGCAATCGTCGCGCAGCGTCAAGTCTAGCGGCGCGGTGACGCCGGCAGTTCCGACTACCAGGGGTTCACGGGCCAGGTTTGCGCCACCCGCGGTGAACGATGCCAGGCAGAGGCCATGCTGCGAGATGGTGGTATGCACCCAATAGGTGCCGGATGGCGTGAAGGTGGCCTGCAATGGGCCGGGTGCGGTTCCTTCGGCGTAGAGGCTGACCATGCCGTTGGAGAGCGAGTCGCCGGCCTGGCTGAGTGTGACGATGATCGCGCCCGATTCCCCCGAAGAAGACGCCGTCTGTGCGCCGCTGTGCGCCACGGTGACTTGCAGGGGATTGGTGCGCTGCGGCAGGAGCGGGATGCGCAGTTTGGAAACGTCATGGCCGGCCATGGAAAACTCCACCTGGCCGGTCAAAGGCGCTGCATCCATGGCGGGGGTGAAGGTATTGTTTCCCGCGGTTGAGGCTGTAAAGCGCGAAAAGGTCACAGTGACCGAAAACGAGTAGCTTCCGTCGGGCAGAATGGCATGCAACGCGCGCGTTGCCGGATCATATTCAGCGTTATAGGGGAGCGGATGTCCCTGGGCGTCGAGCACCTGGGCGGAGAGAGCCATTCCCTCCCAGCCGGGATTCTGATCGCCATAAGAGCGCCTCGACGGCAGTATGGCTTGCGCGGTGACGGTGTGGAAGGGCTGGATCGACAGGGAGAGGTTGGCCTCGGCCTCCTGTCCGCCGGCCAGATGAATCTTCACGGCCCCGGCCAGATCGCGAGCGTCCGAATAGAACTGGCTGGGGAAGCCGTTGCGCGCCATGGAGCCTTCCTTTCCGTTGACGGCGAGAAGAGTAGCGAGAACGCTGTCCATGGAGGGCTCCGTGTAGACGGCGTAGTCGCCATTGCCGAGCCGGGCAAAGCGATAAGCGCCCTCGCTGTTGTTTTTGACGGTGGAGACCGCCTTCCATGAAGCCCGTCCGTCTTCGACCGTGCGCATGACCAGAGTGACGCCGATGCCCTCAGCCGCATCGCCGGTAGAAAGCAGGATGCGGCCGCGAATCGCGTTGGTGGGCGTCATGGTGAAGATCAGATCGGGCATCTCGGCGGCTACCAGGATGCTGTGATTGGCGCCGGCTCTGGGTCCCCAGTAGCTAGCGCCGCCAGGGAAGAAGGCCTGATCCAGGAAGCCGGGCTTGACGACCTGCACTGTCTGCGGCCCCAGCGGCAGGCCGGGAATCTCGAAGCGGCCCTCGCCGTCCGTCAAAGCGCCGGTGTTGGCGTCGCCCTCAACCTGCACCAGGGCGCGAGCGAGCGGCGCGCCGGTGGCAGCGTTAAGGACTAAGCCATGAAGGGTGGCCAGCGGGCCCGTGTTGGCATTTGATGAAGCGGGCTGCGGCGGAATGTACTCCTGCGCAATGGCCGGTGAGGCGGCCAGCAGATGCGCGACGCAGAGGGCAAGCATCGCCAGCAGGAGAAGGTGCGTGTGAGAGGCGAACCTGCCGCTCGCGCGTTCATGGATTGCAAAAAGGCCCACGCCTTATTGTGACGGTTCAGGGCGGGGAAGGGAATCAAGAACAGGGAACAGGGGTCAGTTGTCAGCAGTTCGTCCCCGGTAAACTTTCCGGCGATTACTGATCACTGATCACTGACAACTGACAACTGACAACTGACAACTGACAACTGACAACTGAATGGTGATCGTTCTACCATGGACGCTAAGGGATAGTCCAGCATGGTATCGGCAGAGCAGATAATCGAGTTGCAAGACAGGGAGACGCGCTCCTTGCACCAGGCGGAGGCGGCGATTTCCATGGCAAAGGCCGATGCCGGCCCGGAAGGGCGCGCGGATTGGCTGGAGGCCGTCGGCCGCCAGCATCGCGCCAACTTCGAGCTGTGGCACATTGAGGACGAGGCCCGGGCTCCGGGCGCAAGCGATTCCGATCTGGCCGGAGTGAAGCTGCGCGTGGACGTGACCAACCAGTTGCGCAACGACCTGGCCGAGCAATTGGATCGCGTTTTGCTGGGGTGGCTGGAGCCGAAGGGGCTGCCCAATCCGGGAGCGGAGCTGAACTCCGAATCGCCGGGTCTGATGATCGACCGGCTCTCGATTCTGGCGTTGAAGATCTATCACACGCGCGAAGAGGCGGAGCGGGCCGGCGCGCCGGAAGGGCACGCGGAGCGCAACCTGGAGCGGTTGGCCATTCTTGAGGAGCAACGACGCGACCTGGCCGGATGCCTGGATGCATTGTGGCGCGAGACGCTCGACGGGAAGCGGCGCTTCAAGCTCTATCGCCAACTGAAGATGTACAACGACCCGGCCTTGAATCCGGCCATTTACAGAGCCTCTTCCTAGGCAAAAAGGCCACGCGGATGAGGCCCGCCTTGCCTGCTGGCTTGACGAGAGGCGGGGTTGTGCGTATAAAGGGTGCCTAGCAGCCCAATTTACAGGCGCAGGTTTCTGTAGGCGGCAAACTGGCTCAACCGCGCCGAATGTATGCACACACGCAGTAAACTTAGGATGTAAGAGGCTCGAACTTTGGCGCACGACCGCAAAACAGAATCTCCGCCACCCGTCAAGCCCGGCGCCCAAGCCAATTCGGGCACGGGACCAGCCTTCCAGCACTTCCAATCCGCCATGGTGCTGCTGCAGCAGGGCAAATTCGATAAAGCCATGGCCGCATTCGAGAAGCTGCTCGATACCGCGCCGCCCGAGCTGCTGGAACGGTGCAAGACATACATCAGCATCTGCCAGCGGCAAGTGGACAAGCACAACCTGACGTTTCCCACGCCCGAGGAACACTACGACTACGCCATCTCCAAGTTGAATACCGGCTACTATGAGGAGGCGCGCGAAGAGTTTGATTCTATTCTGGCGTCCTATCCGGAGGCGGATTACGCCTTCTATGGGCTGGCGCTGCTGGACGCGATTACCGGGCGAACCCAGGACTGCCTGGGCAATCTGGCCAAGGCAATCGAAATGAACCCCAGGAACCGGCTTCAGGCCCGCGTCGACAACGATTTCCAGAGTATGTCGGACGACCCCAGGTTTACTGAGTTGTTGTATCCCGAGGTGCCATAGGGCTCCAATGACTCTCACAAAAAGCTCGACTCCTGGAACGGAGCCGCATGGGCAGACGGTTGCGGGGGCAGTTTCAGCCCGTCCGCTGCGCGTGGTGGCTATCGGCGGCGGCACTGGCCTTTCCACTCTGCTGCGCGGACTGCGGCGCCATGTGGCCTCTTCCAGCCAAGGCGTCCCTGATGAGGGGGGCTTGATCGCCGACCTGGCGGCGGTGGTCACCGTGACCGACGATGGCGGCTCCAGCGGCCGGTTGCGCAAAGATTTCAATATGCTGCCTCCGGGCGACCTGCGCAACTGCATGGTGGCGCTCAGCGAAGAGGAAGACATGCTGACCCGGCTCTTCGGCCATCGCTTTGGCAAGGGCGACGCGCTGAAGGGGCACAACTTCGGAAATCTATTTGTAGCTGCGCTCACCGAAATTACCGGCGACTTTGCCCGCGCCATCCAACTTGCATCGAAGATTCTGGCCACGCGCGGGCACATCTACCCGGTGACCACGGCCAACGCCACGCTGGTGGCGCGCATGGACGACGGCTCGATGGTGCGGGGCGAGACCAAGATCACGGCCAGCCGCAAGCGCATCGCGGAGCTGATGCTCGACCCTCCGGATGCGGCTCCGCTGCCGGAGACGCTGGAGGCTATCGAGCGCGCAGACCTGATCAGTGTGGGGCCAGGGTCGCTGTACACCTCGCTGATTTGCAATCTGCTGGTACAGGGTATGCCCGCGGCGCTGGCCAAGGCGCGCGGCTTGCGCGTCTACATCTGCAACCTGATGACCCAGGCCAACGAAAGCCTGGGATTGACAGCCTCGCAACACATTGAACGAATTTACGAGCATACTCGCGCACCCATCTTCGACTACGCCTTGGTGAATACCGGGGCTTTTTCGCCGGAGACGCTGGCCCGTTACGCTGCCGAGGGAGCGTACCCCATCACCCCCGACATTGAGCGCATCGAGGCGCTGGGGGTGCGTGTGATCCCGGGCCATTTCGCCAGCGAAGAGAACGTTGTGCGGCACAACGCCGACTGCGTTGCCAACGCGCTTCTGGCGCTGTGCGGCACGACGCTGGCAGAGCGCGGCTGAGTTTTCTCTTTCCTGTCCAAAGCAGATTGCGATAGAGTGTATGCGTGCGCGGCCATGAGCCAGCGCAACCCGATAGGAGAAATCATGCGCAGTACACGAGTTTGGATTACGATTTGCCTTTGCCTGTTTGCCGTGACGATCACGGCCTCGTCGCAAGCCATCAGAAAGCCCGGCCTATGGGAGATGACTACAAACATGACCTGGCAAAAGTCGCCTATGCCTGCCGGAATGAATATGCCCGCCGGCATGAAGTCCCCCTTCAGCGGGATGACCACGACCACCCAAGTCTGCCTTACGCAAGCCATGATCGACAAATACGGCGCCCCGATGTCGCAAAACCAGCGCGACTGCAAGGTCGAAGACGTCGTGATGCACGCCAGCAGCATGACCGCCGACCTTATCTGCAACGGTAAGATGAACGGCAAGGGAGAAATTCAGTCCACATGGTCAGGCGGCAACACCGCCATCGGCAAGGTGCATTTTGCGGGAACCATGCAGATGGGGCAGAACGCGACGCCGGTGGAATGGACGGTCAACTCCACCTCCACCTACAAAGGCCCGGACTGCGGCAGCGTTGCTCCCATGCCCATGCCGCAAAACTAGCGCGGAGTTCACAACGTGCTGATCCGCTCAGAGAAAAGCCCTGTGTTCGCAGGGCTTTCTTGTGCTTGAAATCAGATTGCAGAGTTTACTTCAGGGCGGTCATGAGGGCATCGAGGGCTGATTTCGGGGGCCTGGTGAGTGACTCCGGCAGCGTGGCCAGCGGCTCATCGACCAGATTGAGTTGGTCGATGAAGGTCGCCTTCTCCGTGTTGATGTAGAAGATGCCGGTGAGGATCTCATTGTTGTCCTGGGCCTCCATCAGGGTGCGCACGGCGTTGGCTTTGTCGGTGGGGTCGTAGTCCTCGTGCAGCTTGCGCAGGCGCAGGTTGGAGCCGTCATGCATCTCCACTTCGTAGACCTCGCCGGAGTCGTAATCGACGGCGATATCGTCGAAGCTGGCCACAAAACCGATCTCGTTGATGGGCTCGTCGTTTTCCTGCATGAATTTGTAGCTCTTGGTCGATCCCTCGTGGTCGTTGAAGGTGACGCAGGGGCTGATTACATCCAGCATCACCGTGCCCTTGTGGGCGATGGCCGCCTTGAGCATGGAGAGCAACTGCTTCTTGTCGCCGGAAAACGACCGTCCCACGAAGGTTGCGCCCAACTGGATGGCCAGCGCGCAGGTGTCGATGCCGGGCAGATCGTTGACCACGCCGGTCTTGAGCCTGGAGCCGAGATCGGCGGTGGCCGAGAACTGGCCCTTGGTGAGTCCGTAAACGCCGTTGTCCTCGATGATGTAGATCATGGGCAGGTTGCGGCGCATGAGGTGAACGAACTGGCCCATGCCGATGGAGGCGGTGTCGCCGTCGCCCGAAACCCCAATCGTCGTCATGGTATGGTTGGCCAGGATGGCGCCGGAGGCGATGGCCGGCATGCGCCCATGCACGCCGTTGAAGGCGTGCGAGCGGCTGAGGAAGTATGCCGGGGTTTTGGACGAGCAGCCGATGCCGCTCATCTTCATGACGCGCTCCGGCTCGACGCCCATCTCGAACAAAGCGTCGACGATGCGTTCGGAGATGGCGTTGTGGCCGCAGCCGGCGCACAGCGTGCTCTTGCCGCCGCGATAATCGACAATGGGCAGGCCGATGTAGTTGACTTTGGGAGCGGGTGCGGCGGTTGCCATTTAGAGGCCCTCCTGAAGCGCAAATTGCGCGGTGATGAATTCGGCGTCCACGGGCAATCCGTTGTAGTGGAGAATGCTGCGCAGCTTGGTCACCTGGGCGGCGGGAAGATCGAGCTTGAGAAGGCTGGCCAGTTGCGCGTCGCGGTCTTGCTCGACGACATAAATGCGATCGTGAGAGGCCACAAAGTCGTGTATCTCATGGGCAAAAGGCCACGCCCGGATGCGCATATAATCCACATCTTTCCCATAGCGCTGCTTGATCTGGTCGAGGCTTTCGGTGAGGGCGCAATCGGTGGAACCATAGGCCACGCAACCGATCCCTGATTTTCGATTCTGGGAGCTTCCGCCTTTGACCACAACCGGCGCCGGAAGCAGCGCACGCATCTTCTCGAACTTCTGCGCCAGCCGGTCCATCACCGCCTGATACTCCTCCGGATCCTCGGTGTACTTGGCCGCGTCGTTGTGTCCCGAGCCGCGGGTAAAGTACGAGGCCTTGGGATGCCGTGTTCCGGGCAGCGTGCGCCATCCGATGGCGTCGCCGTCCACGTCGCGGTAACGGGCAAAGCCGCCCAGCCGCTCCAGATCTTCCGCGGTAAGAATCTTGCCGCGATCCAGCGGCTTAGCAGGATAATCGAACGGCTCCGACATCCAGTTGTTCATGCCCAGATCGAGATCAGTAAGCAGAAAGACCGGAGTCTGCATGCGCTCGGCCAGGTCGAAGGCCGCCTGGGTCAGCTCGAAGCACTCCTTGACCGAGCCCGGCAGCAGAATCGGGTGCTTGGTGTCGCCGTGCGACAGGAAGGCAGCCGAGAGCAGATCGGCCTGCTGGGTGCGCGTGGGCAGGCCTGTCGAAGGCCCGGTGCGCTGCACGTTGATGATCACGCCGGGAATCTCGGCGTAGTAGCCCAGCCCACAGAACTCCGCCATCAGCGACATGCCGGGGCCGGAGGTAGAAGTCATGGAGCGCGCGCCCGCCCAGCCCGCGCCCAGCACCATGCCGATGGCGGCCAGCTCGTCCTCGGATTGAATGACTGCGAAGGTCGCCTTGCCATCCGGCGTAACGCGCAGCTTCTTCAGCAGGTCAGTGGTGGACTCGATCACCGAGGTGGAAGGCGTAATGGGATACCATGCGACCACCGTCACACCGGCAAAGACCGCGCCCATGCCGCAGGCCGCGTTGCCGTCGATGATGATCTTGCCCGCCGTTTCATTCATCTTCTCGATGAAAAAGGGATCTTGCTTGGTCAAATTTGCCTGGGCATAGTCCCAGCCCGCTTTTACACCGCCGAAGTTCAGATCGAAGACCTTCTGCTTTTTGGCGAACTGCCGTTGCAGGCAGCTCTCCACCACGCCTAGATCGATGGCCAGCAGTTGCGCGACAACGCCCACGTAAACCATATTTCTGACCAGCTTGCGCAGCTTGACTTCGGGGCAGACGGAGGCTGTGATCTTGTCAAAGGGCACGGGATAAAAGGACACGTCTCCGCGCGCCTGATCGAGCTTGAAGTTCTCCTCGTAGATGGCCACGCCGCCGGCGGGCAGGGCCTGCACATCGTCCTGCGCGGTCTCCGGATTGAGCGCGACAAGAATCTCGGAGTCGCGCTTGCGGGCGACGTATCCGTCCTTGCTGGCGCGAATCAGAAACCAGGTAGGCTGTCCGGCAATGTTAGAGGGGAAAAGGTTCTTTCCGCTCACCGGAACGCCCATTCCAAAAATGCTCTTCATCAGAACGTTATTGGCGGACTGCGAGCCGGAACCGTTTACCGTCGCCACATTGATGCTGAAGTCGTTTATGACGCGCATGTGCGCGCCGAGTTTGCCCTGTTGTTCGCCCAGGGCTGGATCGCCTGTCGCCATTTGGCGGGATTCCCTTCCGAAAAATTCTGGAAAGATTCTATCTTTCGCTCACATGTGATTATAATCACCGGCGCTGGTTGTCGTCCCGGCATCCGGGCCAGGGGTAACGGGATGTGCGTCAAGATTGCAGTTCCAGCCGCGCCGAGTCCCGCCGCCAGCGCGCGAGCAATGTTGCGGCAATGATGAACAAGGCCACCAGTAGGCCGATCCACAGGCCGTAGATGCCCCAGCGAAGAACAAAGCAGAGCGTCAGCCCCAGCGGCAAACCCAGCACCCAGTAGCCGACCAGGTTGGCCAGCATGGGAATCCGCGTCTCGCCCAGTCCGCGCAAGGCTCCGGTGGAGACGGTCTGGATACCGTCGCAGATTTGGAAGGCCGCCGCCAGGCCGAGCAGGCTGGGTCCGACGGCCATCACTTGAGGGTCGCGGGTGTAGAGAGCGATGAGCGGACCCGGCGCCACCAGGAAGACTACCGCAGCCAGCAGCATGAAGCTGGTGCCCAGCCCCAGGGCGAGCCAACCGGCGCGGCGCGCCTTCGCGCCATCTCCTGCGCCCACGGCATGACCGACGCTGACCGCGGCGGCTGCCGAGATGCCCAGAGGAACCATGTAGGTGAGGCTGGCGTAGTTGAGGGCAATCTGGTGCGTGGCCAGGGCCACCGGCGTCAGCCAGCCGGCAGAGAAAATAGTCAGGTTCCAGGCTCCCACTTCGAGCAGAATCTGCCCTGCCGCCGGAACGCCAAGGCGCGCCAGTTCGCGGAGCTTCGCCAGATGGGGTCCGGCCCAGTGGCGGAAAAGCGGGTGGCCGCGCTTGCGCTCATAGCGCCAGGCAAAGCCCAGCATCGCCGCGGCCATGAAGATGCGCGCCACCAGCGTCGAAATCGCTGAGCCATTCACGCCCAGCGCCGGGAACCCCAGCTTGCCGTAGATCAGCACCCAGTTGCCAAACCAGTTGATCAGGTTGGCCGCGACGTAGGTGAGGGTAATGACGCGCACATCGCCAACGCCTTGCAGGTAGCGTCGCGTTCCGGCGTAGAGCAGCAGCGGCAGGGTGCCCCAGTTGAGGATGCGAAGGTAAGCGGCGGCCGGAGCGGCCACCTGCGCGTTGATGCCAAAGGGCGCAAAGCCAAAGCTGGCCAGAAAGATCAGCAGCATCAGCGGCGGCGTAACGATGCAGGCAAGATAGACGCCCTGCGCCAGCCAGCGGTGGCATTCGTCGTGGTCCTTCCGTCCATAGGCCTGCGAGACCAGTGTGTCCAGCCCCAGCAGCAGGCCAATGCCGCAGATCGCAGGGGTGTAATAGACGGCGTTGCCCAGCGCCACCGCGCCGATGGCCGCCGGCCCCAGACTACCCACCATGATGGTGTCCACGATGCCCATGGCCACCCAGCCCAGCTCGCTTAGCACCACCGGAACCGCCAGCGTCACCATCGCGCCCAGTTCCTGCTTCCAATCTGCGATGGTCGCGCCGCGTGTCATTCCACCACTCTACAAGTTCTCCGCCGTCCCGGCCAACCCTGCCACGAGGTGCGGCTCTCTCTGTATTCACTAGAAATTCACAGGGAGTCGGTAGCCTTGTTCAAGCAAGTAACTCGAATGCACCGAGGAGCAAACGGCAATGTCGGCAACGAACGTCTCTCTGAACAATTTCTGCGTCAGGCAGATGACACTCGACGATGTTATCGGAGTCATCGAACTGCAAGTGTGCGCTTTTCCCGGCCTGCCGCCCTGGAGACCCGACCAGTTGACACGTCACTTGGAGGTCTTTCCCGAGGGCCAACTGGTTGTCTCGGACCCGGACGGCCACATTCTGGGTTCGGCCAGTTCGCTGATCATTGACTGGGACGATTACGCCGAATCCGCAAACTGGTCGTCGATCACCGGGGATGGATCGTTTGACACCCATAACCCGATGGGCAAGACCCTCTACGGCGCCGACATGGGCGTATCCCCGGAGGCGCGCCAACAGGGCATCGGGACACTTCTCTATGAAGCACGGAAGGATCTGATCCGGGAGCAGGGCCTGAAGCGGCTGCTGACCGGCGGCCGCATCGCCGGCTACGGCGCGGTAGCCAGCCAAATGACGGCCAAGGAATACGTGGCCGAGGTGGTGGACGGCAAACGCCGGGATCCCGCGCTCAGCTTCCAGCTTGAGAACGGGCTGGTGGTTCTGGATGTGGTTCCCGGTTATATGCAAGACACCGATTCGCACGGTTTCGCCACGGTGCTGGAATGGCTGAACCCGGAGTACACCTCCTCGGTGTCTTTGCAGGCCAGTCTTCAGCACGCGGCTCTAGAGCAGGCCGCCGCCGAGGCACTGCGCGGGACTCCGCGTCCGCGCCGCGTGCGCATCGCCGCCGTACAGTACCTGCTGCGTCCCATCTCCTGCATTGAAGATTTCGTTCACCAGGTTGAGTTTTTTGTTCACAGCGCCAAGGACTACAAAGCTCACTTCATCCTGTTCCCCGAATTCTTCACCATGCAGTTGCTCAGCTACATCAATGAGCCTGCTCCGGCCCTGGCCGTGCGCCGCCTGGCCCGGCTGGCGCCCGAGTACGAAGCGCTGTTCATACGCCTGGCCAAGGAAACTGGAATCTACATCATCGGTGGAACCCATCCCGTCTTCCAGCGGGGCAAGGTCTTCAACGCCGCGCACCTGTTCACCCCCAACGGGCAGGTCTTTCGCCAGAAGAAGGTCCACCTTACCCCCACCGAGAGCGGCCCATATCAGTTGAGCCGCGGCCATGGCCTCTACCTCTATCACACCGACTTCGGCAACATTGCGATTCTCGTCTGCTACGACGTGGAGTTCCCCGAGGTGGCGCGGGTAATGGCCGAGGCCGGCGCCGAGATTCTCTTCGTCCCCTCCTGCACGGACGGCCGAGAGGGCTTCTGCCGGGTCCGCTATTGCGCCCAGGCCCGCGCCATCGAGAACCAGATCTACGTGGCTATGACCGGCACCGTCGGCAATCTGCCCCTGGTGCCCTATATGGCCACCAACTATGGCCAGGCCGCCATCCTCACCCCGTCGGATTACTTCTTCGCGCGAGACGGGATCGCCGCGGAAGGCAACATCAACCAGGAGCAGATAATCTTCGCCGACGTGGATCTCGATTTGCTGGACGAACAGCGTGTCAACGGCAGCGTCATTCCCCTCCAGGACCTGATCAAGGACGCTTATGACAGCGTGGTCCATTTCTCGGATTACAAGGGCCAGAAACCCGCCGAAGATGGCCTCATTGAAGTTAGCGCCGCCTGAGAATCGCGATAGTCCCAATCTAATTGCCGGCACACGGGTTCGGCAGAGGGATTTCTTTGACAGGTTTACATCAGAGTTCCCCACCGGCTGTTCCGACCCACGGGGAATGAAACTTCCGCTAACTTGCTCGTCTCCGCGTAGCGGAGGCTAACTTGCTGCACTTATTCAAATAACTTTGAGTGCCCCACCCTCGCCGTCCTGAGCGAAGTCGAAGGATCGGCGTTTCGTAATTTGCGGCTAGTGTGGGAACGGAAAAACCGTCTTGGAATTGTTCTTTGTTTTGTTGGACTTGCGTTTTTGTTTCTTTCTAGGAGGAGCGAAGTGAAACAGAAATCGATTTCGCCTAAAGCGCGGAAAATCTCTAATCCAAGCCGTAAATCAACGATATATATAATGGTTAGGTTCTCTGCCCGGGCCGGGACTCAGAATTGCGCTTCCAGGCAAAATGGCATTGCCTTTACGCGGTCCGTGGGGGGACGGACCGCAGTAGCCCTTAAGGTTTCTTAAGCCATACACTTTTTGCGGAACCCCAAAAACGCGAGTCCGAGCATGCCAGTTCCGAATAGGAGATAGCTGCTGGGCTCAGGCGCGTCACCCGGAGGATCCCCGAAAAACGTCTGAGGTATGTCATCCCCTAGGGGCTGGGTACCGGCTACAGGGACAAGAATGTTGAAACCGGAGAATTGGTTTGTATTGGGATTGGCATTGGCAAAAACCAACGCATCGGACAATATGGTGTTGATGTCACCCTGATACCCAGCGGGCAAGTTGCCTGTCAAACTGGAATCGCTAGAATCGAAGAGTTCCCAATTAGCCCACTGCGCTTCCGCGATGGTTGTCCCAGATGCGTTGGGAGCGTTAGCCAGAGAAAAGATGTAACCCGCTTCGAGATACTGCGTCCCCGTGACTTGCTCCACCGTTGCCGTCCAGCTCTCACCGATGTAAATTTCATTTTCGTAGCTGAGGCACATCAGCGGCGTGAGAGTGGGGCTGTTGTTAATGCTGAAATTGTAGGGGTACACGTAAACACCAGAACTACTCCCTGAAGATTGCCCCCCGACACTTTCAAGCGTCAGCGTCACTGTTTCTGCGTAACACTTCAGCGGGCAGATCAACAGAGCGCACAGCGCGACAGAGAATAAAGCAATACCAAAACTAAATTTTTTCATTCGTTTCCCCCTTGGCCCATTTACAAACTGAGTGAAACCACTTGAACAAGTTCGCCAATGCTCGAACTACGAAACTGCATGGCAAAACATATTCTCAAAATGAATGCATCATTGGGTAGTATTCACACGTTCGACCACTCTACCCATAATATGCGACGTCTAATTTTCAGTCAATAAAAAATTTTCAGGTTTAACCTGCAAAACCGTTATTTTGGATTAAATTAGAGGTTACCAATACGCGTTACCAGGTGGGCGGAATCAGCCTGAAAACAGACCTCTGCCTGGTATTCAGACCCCCCAAAATCTAATATTTCTAACTGTAAAAACTGGCGCGAGGGGATCACGCTGTATTACTGCGGTAACATCTTGCTGATAAAGGTAATAGGTGACTACCGTCTCAAAAGTCAGAGTTTTTGGCTCATTTTGCCGGGTTGGTCAGCCCAACCTGTTCGAATCTTTGTGCATTTTTTGCCCGAGCGGATTGCTCGGCGAATAGTCCAATGGGACAAGTCAGCTGGGGAAATCACTACAGGCACACAATCACGTGAACTATATCACGCGATAGAAGCTCTCGATCCACCTTAGGAGCAGATCAGGGAAGCAACCCAGCACTACAACAGCCACTGCAATTAGAAGCTGCACAGACAGCGTGACCGGATGCGCTTTGATTGGCGTCTCGTCTATCGCGGGCATAATATAGGCCCGCTTGAGCACTTGTAAGTAGTAGTAGAGTGAAACCACGCTGAAAGCTATTGCTAAAGCTACCAGCGCGAAGGGAACTGGACCTGCGGAGACGCCGAGTACGGCGGCAAAGAGGTTGAACTTGGCCCAGAAACCGACCAGCGGCGGAATGCCGGCGAGGGATAGAAACAGCACCAGCAGCACAGCCGCCAACAGAGGATTGCGCTTGTTAAGGCCGAGGAAAGAGTCGAGCCGGTCGCTGCCGGTGGCGCGCTCCACGACGGAGACCACGCTGAATGCGCCGATGATTGTGAGGCCGTAAGTGAGGATGTAGTAGATCACCGGTGCTTGGCGATTGATCATAGCTTGGACCACATTGTCAATACCGACCGAAACCAATCCTGTTCCCGGCTGGGGAGGCAACGGATGAGTGCCCACGCCCAACAATATGTAACCCGCGTGCGCAATCGCCGAATATGCAAGCAAGCGGCGAACACTGGTCTGCGCCAAGGCTGCCAGGTTACCCACGATCATTGAGACTGCGGCCAACAAAAGTAGAATCCCGTAGAGGCCCCACCAGGTTCTGAGAAAAAGTTGAAAATGACGTTCAAACTCATTGAGGGGGTGAAATCCCTGGATAGTCACCAGACCCCCACAAATTGTGAGCAGGAGCGCAAAGCTGGCCACTTTTGAAACCGAGGCGATGAATGCGGCAGCCGGAGTCGGCGCGCCTTCATAGGTGTCGGGCGCCCAAAGGTGAAACGGAACAGCAGCAATCTTGAAGCCAAGACCGGCAATAATTAGAATCCATGCGACGTAGAGCAACGGGCTTGGTCCCTGACGTATAAGCGCCGTATTAATCTCGTTCAGGTTGGTGCTGCCCGTCAACCCATAGAAGTAACTAAAGCCGAAGAGCAAAAATGCCGCTGACATGCCGCCGAATAAGTAGTACTTCATTGCGGCCTCGGCGCTTTTGCCGGAACTTTTTGCGAAAGCCGTCATGATATAGAGGCCGAGACTTAGTAACTCCAATCCGACGAAGATAACCAGCAGATCCTGTGCTCCGGCAATCAACAATCCGCCAGTTGCCGCCATCAAAACGACGGCAACAAACTCACCGACATGCCGGGTGAAGTCCGAATCGATAAGTAATAGCAATGTCAGTGCCGTCAAAACAAGGATTCCAGATTGAGCGGCCGGAACGTATCCGTACTGCGCGAGAACTAAAGCGCCGTTAAATCTGTATCCAAATCCGGAATAGGCGTGCAACGCCCACAGCGCCGCTCCGCATCCGGCTACGCCCAGCAATGCCGCCACGGTCACACGCAACCTGAGCGCGGCCTTGCGCAGGAAGGCGAGATCAACGACTAACACGACAAGCGCCGCGATTTCCAGTGCGGTCTCCGGCAGTGTCACGCGGAAAAGGTCTGCGTAGTTCATTGTCCCCCTCCCGCAAGCAGCGTCTTCACGGCCGGTTCGATGGTGTCGAGCAGAATTCTGGGCCAGACGCCAACCGCCAAGCTGACTCCCGCCAGCAGTACTACGCCGGTAACTTCAGGCCAGGTGATGGCGGCGAACTTATGTCCGTGTTCCTCTTCCAGCACGTGCGCGCTGGGCAGCAGGTCGCTGAAGAAAGCCTTTTGCAACGCGCGCCAGATGTAGGCCACGCCGACTACGATGCCGATACCCGCAGCGGCGACCCACCATTGGTTGACATTCCACGCGCCGATAAGCACATGCAATTCAGCTACGAAGCCGGAGAAGCCCGGCAGCCCCATCGAGGCCATTCCGGCAACGACAAATGCCCACGCCGCAAAAGGCAGTCGCCTGGAGAGATGCATGGTTTCCAGTTCGGCCAACTGGCGTGTGTGTGTGCGGTCATACACGATGCGTCCGACGATGGCGAACAGCAGCCCGGCGATGATGCCGTGGGAGAACATCTGCAGGACCGCGCCGGTGACGCCGATCTGGTTCAGGGTCATCAGCCCGAGCAGCACAAATCCCATGTGGCTGACGCTGGAGTAGCCGATGACGAATTTGAAGTCGGTCTGCGCCAAGGCAACCAGCGCGCCGTAGACGATGCCGATCAGCGCCAGCACGGCAAAAACATCGCGCAAGGAGCCGATGCCAATAAACGAAAATCCCCAGGGATCGAGCCCGCGCGGGAAGAGGGCGATGCCCACGCGCAAGCAGCCGTATGCGCCCAGCTTCATCACTACGCCGGCCAGCAGCATGGAGGCGGCGGTGGGCGCGGCGACGTGGCCGGTGGGCGCCCAGGTGTGGAAAGGCCACATGCCGGCCAGAATCGCAAAGCCGATGAAGACCAGCGGAAAGCACCACATTTGGAAGCTGACGGGCAGACCGGCGTGTGCCAGCTCGATCAACCCCGTCGAGTGGCTGCCCGCCGTGGTGTAGGCCGCCAGCAGGCCGATGAGCACCATCGCCGAGCCGGCGAAGGAGTAGATGACCAGCTTCATGGCCGCGTACTCGCGCCGCGTGGAACCCCAGATGGCGATCAGGAAGTACTTGGGTACGATGGCGATTTCATAAAAAACAAAAAGCAGAAAGAGGTCGAAGGAGAGAAAAACCCCGTAGACCGCGCCGATCAGCGCGAGAAAAAAAGCGAAGAACTCGTTGGTGCGCAGTTCGATGTTCCAACTGAAGAGAACTCCGGCGACCGCAACAAGGCCGGTGAGCAGCACCAGCACGCGGCTGATGCCGTCGGCGGCCAGCAGAAAGTGAATCCCCATGGACGGCACCCAGGCGAGATCAACCAGCGTCACGCGGCCTTGTCCCATGCCGGCAACAAATCCTTGCACTGCCACGGCCAGCCCGGCCACGGCCACGGCCAGCGCCAGCCAACGCGCCAGGGCATTCCGTCCCTTGGGAAGCAGCGCCTGGAGCAGCGCTCCGGCAAACGAGAGATAGATCGTCCACGCTAATAGCGACACCGAGTTTGGATGCAAAATCGAAAACATCAAAATCTCCAGTGAGCCAGCAGGTTGATGACTGTTGGGTTCACGCTGCCCAGAATCAGTTGTGGCAGAATGCCGACCAGCAGCATCAGTCCAATGACCGGGGCGAGCGCCATCCGTTCGCCGTGGTGCAGGTCAGGGAAGTCTACACAATGCTCCGGCACAGGCCCGGTAAAGACCTTCTGAATCACGGTAAGAATCACGGCCGCCGTAACCAGCAGGCCGAGGATTGAGACAGTGGCAGCGATCCAGGCCAGCGGAAATGCGCCGCGGAAGATCAGGAACTCGCCGGGAAAATTGTTCAGCCCCGGCAGGCCCAGCGCAGAGAAGAGAACGATGCCCATCAGCCCGGCCAGCACCGGAGCCGGCTTGCGAAGGCCGCCAAACTGGTCGATGCCACGATGACCGCCGGTGCGCTGCTGCAGCATGGCCACAAACCAGAAGAGCGCCGCCGCCGTTATGCCGTGGCTAAACATCTGCAGGATCACGCCGTTTAGGGCCGCGGATTGGCTGGCGAGCGCGACGGTATCAATTCCGGCGCCGGGAGCGGGAACCGCCAGCGCAAAGATGCCCAGCAAACAATAACCCAGGTGATTCACCGACAGGTAAGCGAAGATGCGCTTCAGATCCTTCTGCGCCGCGGCTGCCCAGGCTCCCATCACCACCGTGGCCACGGCCAACACCAGCAGCGGCGTGCGGATCTGCGCGATTTGATGGCCGAAGAGAGGCAGCGCAATGCGCAACAAGCCATAGAGGCCCATCTTCGACATCGCGCCCGTCAGCAGCATCGTCACCGGCGAAGGAGCTTCAGCGTAGGCCGCGGGCAGCCAGGTGTGGAAGGGAAACATCGGCACCTTGACCGCGAAGCCGGCCAGAACGCCGATGGCCAGCCACAGCATCACCGGTCCCAGATGCGCTGTGACCATCTGCTCGAGTTCGCCGGTTGAGGCCAGCAGCGTCAGGTGCGGAAAATCCATGCTGTTGGTCGAAACAAAGATGGCCAGAAACGCCACCAGCAGAGCCGCCGAGCCGGCCATGGTGTAAATGAAGAACTGCGTTGCAGCCGGGCCGCGCCGCTCTCCGCCCCACAACTTGATGAGGAAGAAGGCTGGAATCAGGCACAACTCCCAGAATAAAAACCAGTGGAAGAAGTTCAGCGCCGTGAAGGAGCCGAAGAGCCCGGCTTCCAGCATCAGCACCAGCGCAAAGTACAGCCCCGGCTGATGATGCACGCGGTGCGCCGCATCGACCGACATGAGAGTGACAATGGCGGAGAGCACCAGCATCAGTGCGCCCAGCGCGTCTACGCCCAGGTGATACTCGATTCCTAGCGATGGCGCCCAGGCGTGCTGCTCTATTAACCCGATGCTTCCGTTTACAGGAAGACGCATCCAGACGATGAGTGCCAGCGCCAGGCTGGCGAAGGTCGTGACAAGAGCCACGGCGCGCGCGTGCTTTCCGGTAATGAGTGCAATTGCCGCTCCCACGAGGGGCAGCACAGTCAACAGCGTCAATAGATGAAATCCGATCATGCCTTGCTGCTCCAAATCAGAATCGCGACTAACACCACCACGGCCAGTGCCAGAATTCTCAGGTAGGTCTGCACGCGGCCCGTCTGCACTCGCGAGAGCAACCCCCCGCCCACGGTCAACTCTTCGCAGCTTTTGTCGAAGCCGCCGTCCACTACATTTGCGTCGAGGAAGCGGTTCAATCGAGCACCCATGCCGAAGGCCCAGGCAACCCCGTCCACCACGCCGCCCCAAACCCGGCGGTCCAGCCAATCGGAGACGCGCGCCCACCAACCGTAAAAAGCAATCACCGTCATGCCGTAGAACTCATCCACATAAAATTTGTGACTTAGCCAACCCCAAGCCATGGGCGCTGTCTTTTCCAGCGCATCCGGAGCCGTCGGCTTGGGTGAACGATCACCGTAAAGCTTCCACGCCAAACCAATGCCCAGAAAGACCATGACCGTCGAGATTGCCATCAGCGTCAGCAGTCCCGGCTCCATAAACCCGCGCCACGCGAAGCCCGCCGCTTTGCCATTTAGGAAGGCTCTGAACCACGGCCACGCCGGAGTGCCGATGAATCCCAGCGTGATGGCGAAGAAGGCCAGAATCCCAAGCGGCACGAGCATCACTGCCGAGCTCTCATGCGCCGATTTGGCGCCGCGCCAGTGGCCGAAGAAGACGTACGCCACTTGCCGGGTCATGTAAAAGGCGGTCAGCAGCGCGCCAAAGACCAGCATGTAGAACGGCGTTTTAGCCACGCTCCAGTGTTGCGCCGCTTCCAGAATTCCGTCCTTGCTCCAGAATCCGGAAAACAGCAATGGAAATCCGCACAGCGCCAGCATTCCTATCGCATAGGTCAGAAAGGTGAGCGGCATGTCGGATTTCAGTCCGCCCATGCGGCGCACATTTTGCTCCTCGTTGCAGCCGTGAATCACCGAGCCCGCGCCCAGGAACAAGAGCGCCTTGAAGAAAGCATGAGTGATAAGGTGAAACATTCCCACGGCCACGCCACCCATGCCCAGGCCGGCCATCATGTAGCCGAGTTGCGAGACGGTGGAGTAAGCCAGGATGCGCTTGATGTCGTTTTGCGCCACGGCAATCAGCGCGGCAAAGACTGCCGTGAACGCGCCGACCCAGGTGATTACGGTCAGCGCAGTCGTCGTCCCGCCTGCCAGCGCACCCGCGGCCATCAGCGGATAAACCCGCGCGATGAGATAGACGCCCGCGGCCACCATGGTCGCCGCGTGAATCAGCGCGGAAACCGGCGTGGGGCCTTCCATCGCGTCCGGCAGCCATACGTGCAAAGGGAATTGGCCGCTCTTGCCCGCCGCTCCGGCAAAGATCAGCAGACCAATCGCGCCAGCCGCGGTCAGGCCTAGAGCTGCTGGCTGTGACAGCAAAGTTGCAAGAGCCGCGTGGTCCATGGAACCCGCGCCGCCGTTATAGAAGAGCAGCGTGCCGGTCTGCGCAAATAGCCAGACAATTCCGAGCAGAAAGAAAACGTCGCCGATGCGCGTGGTGAGAAAAGCTTTCTTGGCGGCAGCGGCAGCCGCTGGCTTCTGATACCAGAATCCGATCAATAAGTAAGAAGTAAGTCCGACGATCTCCCAGCATATGAAGAGAAGCAACAAGCTATTCGCAATGACCACGCCCAGCATTGCACCGGCAAACAGAGACATAAAGCAGAAAAAGCGCGTGTAGTTCTCGTCGTGCTTCATGTAGCCGATTGAGTAAATAAAGATCAACAGGCCGACGAAGCTGACCATTACCAGCATGATGGCCGAGAGCGGATCGAGCACCCAGCCCAGGTCGACGTTCGATGCGCCAAATTGAATCCAGGTGAAGTTGCTGGTTTCGCGGAGTGTACTTACTCCTTGCGTCCAGTCTCTAACTACAGTGGCAAATGCTACTAGAGAGAGTAATAGAGAAAAACTTAAAGACACAATTGCAAGTGAAGCAGATATCTTACGGCGTGATTGCTTGAGGAGCGCAATCACACCTGAAGTCACTATAGGAACTAAAGGAATAAGACAAAGAGTACGTATAGAAAAGGAACCATAACACTGAGTCATCGAATGAAAGGGCACGGTCATATCTTCCTGCATTAGCATCCGCTCACCCCTTCATCCTGTTCATGGCGTCCAGGTCGGTCGTCTTGGCGTGGCGATGAATCTGGATCACCAACCCCAGTCCCACCGCCGCCTCGGCTGCGGCCACGGCAATCGAAAAAATCGCAAACATCATCCCGGTGAGCGCCTCCGGATGCGGCCCGTAACGCCAAAAGGCAATCAGATTCAGATTAGCCGCGTTTAGCATCAGCTCAATGCCGATCAGCACCAGGATGGCGTTGCGCCGCGTGAGCGCCCCGGCCAGGCCAATCGAAAACAACAGCGCGGCCACCAGAAGATAACCCGCAAGCGGCGTCATTGGGATTCCTCTTTCTCGTGCCCAGCTATTTCGTGCATCGCCACGATCACCGCGCCAATCAGCGCGGCAGTCAACAGCACGGCCACAATCTCCAGCGGCAAAACGTAGCGGCCCACGAGCGCCACGCCAATCTGCTGCACGGTCACCTCTGGCACAGCAGTTTCATGCGGCAAAACTCGCGCGCTCTGCATCACCGCCCAACCCAGCATCGCAAAAACTCCAGCCGCAATTACCAACCCGGACAACCAACTCCGGCTGAAGACACCATCCTTGGGAGTTTCCGAGCCTCGCGTAAGCAGAATCGCAAAGACTACCAGAATAGCCACAGCGCCAATGTAGACCAGAATCTGCGCAAAGCCGGCAAACTGCGCGTCGAGATTCAGAAAAAGCAGAGCCAGCCCGGCAAAAGCCACGGTAAGTGCCAGCGCGCAATGCACTGTGTTCTTCAGCAGCATGGCAGCCAGGCCGCCAGCCACGGTAAGCGCCGCGAGCAGGTAGAAGACAATGCTCATCGGCTGCTCCTTTCGTTTTGAAACCGAGCGGGGGACGCTACTTCTCGCCCCCATTTGTCGGCTTCAGTTCCGCAGACCCTACACGTACTACCGCCCCACATGGCTTGGCTTAATGACTGCGGCTTTCGCACCATTGGGAACGGCGTTTTGCAGTGTGGGCAATAAACAGGGCCAAGATTAACTCCCCATCTGTTCTTTACAACGGTTCCGTGAACAACCAGCACTACTCCGATGGCCAGTATGCCGAAAATTATGACAAATGCAATCATCACGATTGTCCCTCCTCAATACAGATGTATTTTGCGCATATGTTCAAGGTCTTTCGAACTGACTCACCGAGTTCTACCCCACACCAGACAATCTCACTCCGCATAGCGATACCTCCTCGGGCCGAGACGCTGTTTGCGCATCTCCCCCAGGCCCATGCCCGCGTAGGCCAGCAATAGTATCGCCGAGCAGACCACCCAGCGCAGCCACCCGTCTCCCATGAAGCGCCATAGCCCGGTGACCAGCAGGTTGATCAGGCACATGGGCAGGACAAACTTCCAGGCAAAGTTCATTAGCTGATCTTGCCTCAGCCGTGGCAGCGTTCCCCGCATCCAGATGAAGACGAAGATGGAGAGCATCAACTTGGAGAAAAACCAGATCCACGACGGAACCCAGGTCAGAAATGAAAACGGCGCGGACCATCCGCCAAGAAAGAGCGTCGTGCCCAACCCGGAGATGGAAAACATTGCTACGTATTCGCCCAGAAAGAAGAGCGCGAATTTGAAGCCCGAATACTCGGTGTGATAACCAGCCACTAATTCCGATTCGCCTTCAGGCAGATCAAACGGAGAGCGGTTGGTCTCCGCCGTAGTCGAGATGGCGTACATCAGGAAGCCGGCAAATCCCCATGGTGTAAAAATGTACCAGTGTGGAAATCCCCAGGTATAGTGGTTCTGCGCCTCCACGATTTTTGTCAGCGAAAGCGAGCCGGTGATCATCACTACTGCCACGCTGGACAGCAGCAGCGGCACCTCATAGCTGATCATCTGGGCCACGGCGCGCATGGCGCCCAGCAGCGAATACTTGTTGCGGCTCGACCATCCGGCCATGAAGACCGCCAACTCCGAGGACGTGCCCATGGCGAAATAAAACAACAGGCCAGCGTCCAGATCCACCAGCACCATGTTGCGCCCCATGGGCAGCACGGCAAAGCCCATGAAGACGGTGACCACCAGCAGCACCGGCGCGAGAAAATGCACGGCAGCATCGGCGCTCGAGGGGACGATGTCTTCCTTGGTCAGCGACTTGATGCCGTCGGCAATCGGCTGAAAAAAGCCGAAAGGGCCGACGCGGTTCGGCCCCAGCCGATTCTGGATGCGGGCCAGTCCCTTGCGCTCGAAGACTGTGGTCAGCGCGAAGAGCGCCGGAAAGAGGCAGACGATGGCCGCCACGCTGAGCAGCACGCCGGCCGCCGGCTGCCACGACGAGGGAAGAAAACTGACCAGCCAGTTCCGGAGCAAAACGAAGATCTGATCCAGAGTCTCGATCATCGTCTACGCTCCCTCGTCGGCGATGGCCGCGGTTTTGGATGCGGCTACGCTGGCCGCGGCCTTGTCCTTGGCGTCGGCCTTGACTTTCTCCGCGGCTAATCGCGCGTCCACTGCGGACGCTTCAGTGGGATGAATCTCATGGTAGTACTCATTCGACTTTGCCAGTTGCTCGCGGTCCAGCAGCAGGCCACCAAAGCGGTCGTCGGTGCTCAGCTCAAACTCGGTGTCCATCTTGATGGCCTCAAAGGGGCAGACCTCGACGCAGATCTGGCAGCTCATGCAGACCGAGATGTCGATGTCGAAGCGCGCCGGGTAATACTGTGCCTTGCCCAGGTAGTCGAGCTTCTTGTCCTTGGACTTCTCAATATAAATGCACTTAGGAGGGCACTCTTTTTCGCAGATCTGGCAAGCCACGCAACGCATGCCCGCCTCCCACTCCGGCCCGCCGCCGTCGCGATTCTCCTGGTCAAAAACGAGGAAGGGAAAGACGCGCGCCGCCTCGAACGGGGCAATCCGCTGCTCCGGATACTCGACCGTCGTCAGCCGCTCGGCGGAGAAATAGCTGCCGAAGAAATTCTTCGCCGTCTCCGCCATCCCCTTCAGAATGCCCTCGCCTAACAATGAAACCTCCAAAAACAGCTTCCAGCTACTAGCTTCTAGCCGCTAGCCCTTCCTTACCTGTGACAGCTTCGACGGCAAACCAATACAGCGTCCACAACCACAATCAGCTAGAAGCTAGTAGCTAAAAGCTAGAAGCTGCTTCACCGATCCACTTCTCCCAGCACAATATCCACGCTGCCGAAGATCAGCACCACGTCGGCTACGTTGACACCGAGGCACATATCTTCCAGCACCGTCAGGTTGATCAGGCTCGGCGGCCGCACACGGTAGCGGTACGGATTCGGTCCGCCGTCGCTGATCAGATAAAAGCCCAGCTCGCCTTTGGGAGCTTCGATGCGCCCGTAGGCCTCGCCCCGCTTGGGACGGAGGCCGCGAATCTTCGCCTTGGGATCCATCACCGGACCAGGCTGGATTTCTTTCAGCGCCTGCTCTAGTATTTTGATCGACTCGCGCATCTCCAACATGCGGATCATGTATCGGTCGTAGACGTCGCCATGATCGCCCAGCGGCACGCGGAATTTGAAGCGGCTGTAGATTCCGTAGCCGTCCACCTTGCGAATGTCGTAGTTCACGCCCGAGGCGCGCAGCATCGGCCCCGTGACTCCTGCGTTGACCGCCAGATCCGGCCGCAGCACGCCCACGCCCTGAGTGCGTGCCATTAAAATTTCATTCGTACTCAGCAGTCGGTCGAACTCGTCCGCAAACCCGGCGAGGCCCGCGACTACCTTGCGCGTCCGGTCGAGCCACCCCGGCGAGGCATCCACGCGGCAGCCGCCGAAGCGCATATAGTTGACCATCATCCGCGCGCCGGTCAGCTCTTCGAAAAGGTCGAGAATCTTTTCCCGCTCGCGGAAGGCGTACATCAGCGGCGTGCCGCTGGCGCCCATCTCCTGAATCAAAAAACCAATCGACGAAGCGTGGTTCTGATAGCGTGTCAGCTCGCCCAGAATCACCCTGAGGTACTCGGCGCGCTCGGGAACCGCCTGTCCGGTGAGCTTCTCGACGGCCAGCGCATAGGCCCAGTTGTTGGTGATGGGGCAGACGTAATCCAGCCGGTCGGTGTAGGGCATAGAGGCCAGGTAGCTGATCCCCTCGGCAATCTTCTCGTGGTTGCGATGCAGGTAGCCGAAGACAGGCTTCAGGCGAATCACCCGCTCCCCATCCAGCGCCACATCCATGCGGAAGACGCCGTGCGTCGAGGGATGGTGCGGCCCCATGGCCACTTCCAGAAGCTCTCCCTCGTTCTCCGGCACAATCGCCGCGGGGCGGTTCCAGCCTTCCGGCTTTTCGTATTTGGTCTCCGCCAGGCTCATGCAGTCGTTGGCCCCTGTTCCCTGTCTTTGTGCGCCTGTGCCCGCTTGAGCACCTCGTCGTGCGCTGTAGGCTCGTACTCAAAGTCGTCCGGCTCCCGATAATCGCGCCGCATGGGATGATCCTTGAAGCCCTCCCACATCAGCAGCCGCCGCAGATCCGGATGGCCGGTGAAGACAATTCCATACAGGTCGAAAATCTCGCGCTCTTGAAACTCCGCCGAGCGCCAGATGGGCGTTAGCGAGGGCAGCTCCACTTGGTCGGTCCGGTTCTCAGTGTGCATTCGTATCATCACCGGCCCATGCTTTTTCTCGACAGAATACAGGTGGTAGACCGCCTCAAGAGAATCCGGCCAATCCACGCCTGTCACGTTCGAGAGGTAATCGAGCTTGAGTTCCGCATCATCGCGCAAAAACTTCGCCACCGCCAGCGCGCATTCCGGCGCAATCCGCAGCGAGTTAGGCAAGGCGGGGTTGGGATTGAGCGCAATCTCCACCGCGGCCCCCGGCACAGCCGCCTCAATCGCCGATTTAATTTCTTCTACCGTCTTCAATCCCTGTTCCCTCAATACCGTTTGCTGTTCCCTATTCCCTATTCCCTATTCCCTGTCTTAATCACCACCGGCAGCGGCCATACGCCAGCATTCGATGCCGGCTCCAGGTCGTGCTCTCCAAACACCGGCACGGGAAACTCGCCCTGCTGCTTCGCATCAAGAAAGCGCGGACGGTCCTCCCCGGTCAAATGCTGGCCGTCAATCTTCTTTTGCAGCGTCATGAACGCCTGAATCAGCGCTTCGGGGCGCGGCGGGCAGCCGGGAATGTGCACGTCCACGGGAATATAGCGGTCGATGCCCTTCAGCACGTTGTAGCCCTGCTTAAATGGCCCACCGCTGATGGCACAAGCTCCCATGGCAATCACGTAGCGCGGCTCGGCCATCTGGTTGTAGAGTCGGACCACCTGGGGCGCCATCTTTTTGGTCACCGTCCCGGAGATAATCATCAGGTCGGCCTGGCGCGGCGACGGCCGGAAGACCTCGCCCCCGAAGCGCGCCAGATCGTAGCGCGCCATGGTGGTGGCGATCATCTCGATGGCGCAGCAGGCCAGCCCAAACTGCATCGGCCAGATGGAGTTGCGCCTGCCCCAGTTGTATAGCTCCTCGATGGTCGTCACGAAGACTCCCTGCTTGCCCAGTTCGATCTTCAAGCCCTCATCAACAGCCATCGTTTGCTCCGTTTTGTTCCCTATTCCCTATTCCCTGCTTTATCCCCACGTCAGCACGCCCTTGGCCCAGGCCCACGCCAGGCCCTCGACCAGCAGCAGCACAAAAACCAGCATGGCCGCGCAGGCCGCGGCCGTCAGCCCGGTGAAGGCCACGGCAAAGGGCAGCAAAAAAACCGACTCCACGTCGAAGATCAAAAAGATGATGGCATACAGGTAATAGGCCGAGTGGAATTGCAACCAGGCATCGCCCTTGGACTCCAGGCCGCACTCGTAGATGGCGTTCTTGACCGCGTTCGGCTTGGGCGGCGAAAACACCTTTGCCCATAGCCACGCCAGTCCCAGAGGAGCCAGCCCAAAGCCCAGCGCCGCAAAGAAAAGAGCAGCCAGAGAAAAATAAGGATTAGAGGCCATCATGGGAAATAAGACCCTTCAGAATCAACGTACCAGTTCAAGGCCGGTTTTGGCGTAAAGATGCGGCCTTCCGGCACCTGCACCTTCCATTTTCGCCGATTCGTCCCATTCTGTGAACTGGCCCCCTGCTCTTAGTCGAACTCTGATGTATCCTCAACCGGCGAAATCGTCCTTCCCGGCGCCACAATTCCATACTTTCGATCCAGGAACTCCTGCAACCCCTCCGGGAGCAGCGCGGCTAGCTCCTGCCAGGTCAGCACCTTCAGCCGCACCCGCATCTCGGCGGACTTCACCGCCGCCATCACCTCAAACCACGCCTCCCGCAGATCTGGTCGGCGCTCGTCGTGGATCACGCAAAAGCTGCATCCGTGGGCATGCGCGGCCAGCACATTGCGAATCAGTTGGTAGCCCGCATAAGCGATTTCCCCGTCTATTGCAGTGCTGGCTCCAATGATGGCCGAGGAATGCCGGGCCGAGACCGGCATCTTAGGGCTTTCGGCCCTGACGGTTTCCCCATCATCCAACCCGGCATCTTCAAACTCCTGCGAATAGTCCTCCGGGAACTCCGTTGCCTCTCTCCGCCTCCTGGTGGCCAACTCCACGCGCGGCAACAACTCCCGGTCGAAGACTGCATCGAAGTCCCGGTACGCCTCCACGACCGCCTCTGCCTTGATTTGAAAGTCGCTTTCCGTCAGCTTGGCCTCGACCAGCAACTCGCCCCATCGCATATCGACCTCAGTGCGATCAAAGCGACCGCTCTTGAGCGGCACACGCGCCTTCCACCCAAAGACCGGCGAGTCCTCCCCATCCGCTCCAAGAGTCCGCCGCATCGCAGGCGCCTCCGCCACGCCCGGTGTGCAGAAGATGTTCATCAACAGGGCATCAGAGCTCATGGACGAGTCCAGCTCCCGCCACTTTCGTCCCGACTCCGCCTTGGGCAGCGCGCGCCCCTGCGCATGAATCTTGTCGAAGCGCCGCATCCACTCCGGCCGCGCCGCAATCGCCGAATAGGCCGCGTCAAAAAAATTCCCGTGCCGCGCGCTCTCCGGCGGATAAACGATCACCGGCGGATTGCCGTAGCTGCGCACATGCGCCCGTCCCCGCGCCCACCGCCGGTTGCGCAGCCCCAGCTCCCGCCGCAGTTCACTCGCAAACCAGCCTGATTTGATCGTCATATCGAGCAGCCTACACCGCGCGGCGCGATGCCGCATACTCACGCCAGCCCCAGAAAAGCAAGGGCGGGAAGCCCCGCCCTCTTCCTGCATTCATCTCTGCTTCAAATTGTTGCCTAATGCTAAGACCATGTGATTTAGTAATTATGCTTGGACAAGCGCGGGCGTGGACGCCCGCGCTACAGCCGGCCAGGAGGACGGCGCTACATTCCTGACCTTACAAATTCAAGCGCTCACGGTACTAGTAGCTCAGCTCCAGCACATTGATCGAGTAAGGCGCGAAGCTCTGTTTAAACTTCAGCCCGGCGACCGCAATCTTATGCTCCACCGGCACCACCACATCGGGATGCGTGATGCTGTTGGTTACGTTGGGCGTCTTGCCACTCAGCGTGATCAGCGTTGCATCGCGCTCCACGCGGGCCACGCCATTGAGCGCAATGTTTAGCGCCGCCTCTTCCGACGTAGCATTCACCACCTTGACGAAGAGCTTGCGCTGCTTTTCGTCGCGCGTGGCCGAGGCAAAAACCCGCGGGCCGGCGTTGGCCAGCTTTGCATCCACGGCCTCCGTGCCCAGGTACGTGCCGAAGAGCACCTGCGCCCAATAGCTGGGCGAACCGTAGCTCGAGAGCGCGTCGTAGCCGATCAGGTCCGTATCCCATTGCATTCCGCCTGGATTCACATTCACCAGCAGAGGCGCATAGCTGGCCATGATAATCAGGTCGGCGTTGCGCTCCATGCCGGTCATCCAGGCAGCGTCGCCCAGCGCCGCTTCCAGGTTGGGCGTCGGCGTGCCCTCGCGCGTCGCCCACTCGCCCACAAAAATCTTTGGCCCCGTGCGGTCGGCTTTGTCGTAGTGGCTGGCTTTGGCATACGACTCCTCCGCCGGCAGATAAAAATGCTCATCCAGCACGTCCGGCTTCACGCTCTTTACCGGGTCAGTGGCAATCAACTGCAAATGCGGATAGCGCTGCTTGATCGCGGTGTAGAACTGCGCAAAGCGGCCGTCATACGAGTGGGAATGATCGAACTCGTCCTCGTTGCCAATCTCCACGTAGTGCAGCGGGAAGGGAGCCGCGTGGCCATTTTTAATGCGCTCAGTGCCCCACTTGGTCTCCGGGCCGCCGGTCACAAACTCGATCTCGTCCAGAGCGTCGTCCACATAGGGCTTCAGTGCCGGTCCCGGCTCCACATGCTCCTGGGCCATCGAATAGCCGGCATAGACCGCCAGAACCGGCTCGATTTTCAGGTCCTCGCACCACTCCAGGTACTCCAGCAACCCCATCCCGTCCGAGGAGCGATAATGCCAGGGGCTGGGATGCGTCGGCCTGTCCACCCAGGGGCCGATGGTCTTCTTCCAATCGAAGCGCTCGGCAATGTGGTCTCCCTCCAGGTAGTTGCCGCCCGGCAGGCGCAGGAACTTGGGATGCATCGCCGCCAGCTTTTCCATCAGGTCGATGCGGTTGCCAAACGGCCGGTCGTGATAGGTGGGCGGAAAGAGCGACACCAGGTCGAGCCAGAGAGTCGACGGCCGCGGAACGGTCAGGGTCAGATGATTATTCGCTGTCGCGGGAACATCCGCCGTCTTGAGCGTAAAGCTGTACTGCTTCCACTCGCCCGTCACTCCGGTAACCGTCGCGGTGGCTGCGGTTGCGCCCGTTTCATCGTTCACCAGGCTCACGGTCACAGGAACGCCGACGCTATCCGTCTTGGCGTAGAACGACCCGGTGTAAGTCGTCTGCGGCCGAACGGCAATGCCCCAGAAGCCGTCGTTTTGCACCCCGGCAGGCGCGGCTTCGGAGGCCGCTGTCACGCTGACCTTGATGCTGCGCGGGAGAGCCTCACTGGGACCTGTCGTTTCGTCCATTGAAATCTGCACCGCGGACTCTCCCCGCGCCACCATCGACCAATGGAAGAGCGATCCCCAGTCTTTGCCGATGGCGCGGTCGCGCACCAGCTCGGGATAAACTCCGCCGTCATAGGAGAAGTTGATCTCCTCGGTCATCAAACCATAAAGCATGGGGCTTACCTGGGCTGTGGGATGATCCACCTGCAGGTCAAGCGAGGGTGCCTGGGCAACCAGGCTCAAGGGCAGGGAAGCGATAAGCGGGATGAGAGAAAAAGTTAGTTTTCGCATACGCGGTAAGTCTATACAAAGCCGCCCACGGTGACAATGTGGGAAAGCATTTTCTTAGCGGTACGCCCCGCTCAACCCTCGAGGCCCGCGGCAATCTCTGCGAGCACCGCCTGCGGCAACGCGGGCATGGCGCCGGAGCGCGAGGCCATCCATGCGCCCCAGCGATTGCCCGCCTCGTTCAGCGTAGCCAGGTCCGCCCCACGCAGCAGGTAATGGATCATCGCCGCGGTAAACGCATCCCCCGCGCCGATGGTGTCGGCCACTTCGACGGGAATTCCTGGGTGCTCGTGCTCTTCTTCGCGCGTCAACAGCAGGCTGCCTTGGGCGCCGCGTGTCACGGCCACCATTCGCAACGAGGTGAACTCCTTGAGCAGTTGCTTTGCGGCGACCCGCAACCATCCGGACGTGGGAATTGGCAAACCCAGCAGTTCCAATACGCGCGGCGCCTCTGCATCGTTCATCTTCAGCACCGTGGCCAGTTCCAGCGATTCGCGAATCACCTCGCCGCAGAAGAACGGTGCCCGGAGATTTACGTCGAAGACCCGCGCGCACGAGGCCGGTGTCCGAGCCACCAGCGTCTGAATGGTCTGCCGCGACTCTCGGGAACGCTGCGCCAACGAGCCGAAGCAAATGGCGTCCGCCCGCACGGCCAGTTGCACCCACTCATCCGTCAACTCCATAAAATCCCACGCTGCCGGCTGGTGAATCGTATAAGCCGGTTGCCCGCTCTCGAACTTCACCGTTACCCGGCCCGTCTCCTGCGCCGGGTCCACCTGCATGAATCGCGCGTCGGCCGGCAGTGGCTCCAACAGCTCGACTGCTTTCTTGCCTAGTTCGTCGCGGCCGATGCGGCTCAAGATCGCTGCGTGATTGCCCAGCCTCGCGGCCATCACCGCAAAGTTGGCCGGCGCGCCGCCCAGCAGCATCCCTTCCGGCAGCACGTCCCACAACAACTCGCCAATGCCGAGAATCAGTTTCGCTTGCGTCAAAGTTTCTTCCTTTTCCCGAGTCCCTATTCCCTAATCCCTGCTTTATCCCGCCCAGCGCCATATCGAGCAATCCTCATAATTCGTCGAGGCATACTCCCCGTCCGGCTGATTGGCCAGGATGCGATGGTCGGCAATCGCATCGGCACGGGAGCGGCGGACCTGGCCCAAAAACAGCCTTGCAAAACCGGACTGCTGCTCCAGAACGCACTCCTGCTCGTTATTCACATAAATCAGGTCCAATTCCCCTGCCCGCCCAATAAGAACCTTCCTCCACGCCGCCAACAACCGCCGCATCACCGGCGCGCCAAACGGATTGAATAGAAACGCCAGGCACGGCCCCTCAGGAAGCGGAAATTCGACCGCATCGCCGCAGACCAGCTTCATCGGCGTCCGTGCCCGCCCTGAAGCCCGCCAAACGGCCAGATTCTTTCGCCCAATTCGCCCCAGCGTCGGATTCAGCTCCACACCCACCACCTGGCGAAAGGGCAACTCGGCGGTCAGCAGCATCGCCCGCCCCATCCCCGCGCCCACATCGATAAAGCTGACCTCCTCCAGCGCCCAGCCCGGCCGGCTTTTCTGCCAGCGCCTCAACAGCGCCCGCAAGACCGAAGGCGCAACCCCGTAATAAGCCGTCGCATGGCGGTCGTGCAGGTGCCCGCTCTTCAGGTGCCGCCCGGCAACCAGCCCGCTGGTCCGCACCCCGAATTCCTCGTCAAACGGGTGGCGTGTGAATCCCTCGCCAACCCTGAGCCCCGGCAGCCTCCGCCGCCCTGAAGTCTTGCTGGTTGTCATTCAAAAAATCCCCATCGTGCCCCGGAAACATAAGAGCCTCCCGCGCTGGGGAGGCTCTGAGGTTTGTGTAGCTGAATTGACTCTAGCGAAAACGCAGCGCCTTGATGGCCTCGGGCAGCCGTTCTTCGATCATCCTGGCGCGCTCCACGGCGATGCCGCCCAGGTACGACGGCGCCGGCGTAGTCGTCAGCACCAGCGCCAGCAAAGACGCCGAGAAAATCAGCCCTGCTACGCCCGCCGAAACCAGCATATGGTAAGTGTCTTCTATATCCAGGCCGAAGAAGTTGAAGGCCACATGCTCCAGCGGTTTGAAGTGATTCAAAACCGCCAGCGCAAAGAGAAAGAAAAAGACCGCCAGCGAGGTCAGTACCGTCAGTGTCACATCCAAGCTGCGGTGGAACTTCTGTCGCGCGCTGCAGTGCGGGCATTCGGCAAAATGCTGCTCGTAATCCTTGCGCATCTCCGGAGAAATTCCGGAAATGTCGTAGCGCCAACTCGCCAATATGCTGCCGGCGACTCTATCTGTGCATTGGGTTGTAGCCATAATTTTTAGACTCACTTTGCAAAGGATGTGTTCAACCGCTATGGTTTTGTGCGGCGTACGTGGCCTGGGGGGCAAAAAAACCAGATGCTCAGCCTCCCGGGCAAAATTCGCTTGCGCCGCCCGGTCTGCTCTGCATCTTACAGGGCGGAATGCCCTGGCGTCTCCCTTGCCAATCTACCTGGTACAGAGTGATTCCGTTACTAACACTATTGTAACCTACATCACCTAAAAGTAATAGAAGAAAGTGGCTCGTGTTGGGTAGCCAGCAGCAGCATATTGGCCATTAGGCTCGCCCGGCCGTTCAGGGCGCGTTCCGCCGTGACCCGCGCCAGCTCTGGAAGATTATTGCTTTCAGATAGATGCGCCAGAATCACATAGGCCGCCTGGCCGTCGTAATCCTCCTCCAGAAAGCTCGCCGCCGCCTCGTTGGAGAGGTGACCGACCCGCGACATTACCCGCTGCTTCACCGACCAGGGGTAGGGGCCGTCCCGCAGCATCTCCAGATCGTGGTTGGATTCCAGCAGCAACAGGTCCAGGTCCTTTAGCTGCGCCTTGACGTTGGGTGAGATGTAGCCCAGATCGGTGACAAACCCCATCCGCACTCCCTCGGCGGCAAAAACAAAGCCCACCGGATCGGCTGCGTCGTGCGGAGTGGTAAACGGGCTGATGCGAATGTCGCCAATCTCGAATGCCTCCCCTGCCGCAAAGTACTCCACCGCCGGTAGCCATGTGGGTTCCTTTGCCTTGGCCGGCTCTTCCGGCTCGGCAGGCTCGTCCTGCTTGGCCGATTCAGCAGCCTCGGCAGACGAATCCAAGACCAGATCGCTCTCGTCCGGCTCGCCCTCTTCGGCTGGATTGTCAGTCTCCGCCTGCCTCTCGGCAGCCTGCCTGCGAATCTGCTCCAGCCACTGCGCGTAGGTCATCTGCCGCCGCGGCGAAAGCCAGCGCATCCACGCCCGATGCGTGCCCTCGGTAAAGTACACCGGAATCCCCAGCTTGCGTGCCGTCACAGCCACCCCGCCAACGTGGTCGGAATGTTCATGAGTGATGAGAATCGCGTCCAGCGTCTCCGGCTCCTCGCCCACCTGCCGCATCCGCCTGAAAAGCTCCCGGCAGCTCAGCCCGCAATCCACCAGAATCCGCGTCCGCCCGCCTGTGACAACCGTCGCATTGCCCTTCGATCCCGACGCCAGCACCGTGAATCGCACCATGCTTCGAGCATACCGCGGGGGGCTGTGCATCGTCGGGCACATTGAAGGGGCGGACTTTCGGCTTCTACTATTTCGTCCCCGCCAGATTCGCCGGAATCTCAATCGTGACCTGCGTGCCGCGTCCAGGATTGCTGACCACGCTGAACCGCGCCTCGTTGCCGTAGAGCACATCGAGCCGCTCCTGCACATTTTTCATGCCGATGCCGCTGCCGCTGCGTCTGAGCGCCGAGGCTGGCTGATTGCCCATGCCCACGCCGTCGTCGGCCACCTCGATGCGCACGCGGTCGCCTTCCAGGCGGCTGCGCAGCGTGACCGTGCCGCCATTGATGCGTGGCTCCAGGCCATGCTTGATGCTGTTTTCGATCAGCGGCTGCAACAGAATGCTGGGCACTAGAACCGCCAGCGTCCGCGGGTCGATCTCCTTTTCCACTCTCAGCATGCCGGCGCCGAAACGGACGACTTCGATGTCCAGATAATCGTCGGTAAACTTGAGCTCCTCGCTCAGCGGCACGTAGCTGTCGTGCTCCTTGAGCAGGGCGCGCAGAATGTTGGCCAGCTTGACGATCATCTCCCGTGCCAGCTCAGGCTTCATGCGCACCAGCGAGGCGATGGAGTTCAGAGTGTTAAACAGAAAATGCGGGTTGATCTGGCGTTGCAGGGCATCGAGCCGGGCCTCGAGCAGCAGGCGCTTCTGCTCTTCGAGCTTCATCTCGATGCGCAGCGCGTTCCACACCTTGAGCGCAATGCCCACATTGATGGGCGCGCTGAGGTAAACCAGCGCCTGCAGCCACCACTGGCTAGTGACGAGCGCAAAAAGCCGGTGCGGAAATTCATAGGCTATCCAGTCCCGGCAGGCCTCGGCGGCCGCGATAAGGAACAGCATCAGAATCTGGCGATCCAATCCAGGCTGGAGCAGGTTGCGGCGCACCCAGCGGTACAGGCTCAGGTCGACGAAGGGCGTGAATGACCAGATCTCCTCCTTTTCGACAAAGCGGCCCAGCAGGCCCGCCACGAGGCCCAGCGCGGCATTGAAAGGCAGCGCCAGAAATTCATGGTGGTAGACGGCCGGCCCCGAGAGCACCGCCCCGCCCAGCATGGCCCACTCAGGACCAACCAGCAGTCCAAGGAGAATAATCGTTTCAAAGGAGATGTCGGCGGCCAGGAAGTTGGGCACCGCAATGCGAATCCACACGCCCAGCGTGAGCGGCACCAGGAAAAACGCCAGCAGCGCCAGAGTCTGTGCGGGACGGCGCTGCTCGGCAAAGAAGAGCCGCCGGAAGGTGGTAACCCGCGCCAGCACACTGGCCACCGAAGCCACCACGCCCAGCTTCACCAGCAGGGTAATCAGAATCAGATTGTCGGTCACCGCGGCGCATCCCGGTGCAGCGCCTTCACCTGGTAGCCGGCGCGCATCAGTTTCGCGGTAATCTCTTCGACCATCATCACGCTGCGGTGCTGGCCGCCGGTGCAGCCAAAGGCTACGGTCAGGTAGCTCTTGCCCTCTTCCACATAGTGCGGCAAAAGATAAAGCAACAGCTCCGTAACCCGGTCAATAAACTCCTTGGTCTGCGGAAACTTGCGCACATAGGCGGCCACTGCGGGGTCCAGGCCGGTCAGCTTGCGGAACTCCGGCACAAAATGAGGATTGGGCAGGAAGCGCACATCGAAGACCATATCCGCATCCAGCGGCACGCCGTTCTTGAAACCGAAACTAAGGCAACTGACGAGCAGGCGCTTCGACTCCTCTTCGTGGCCAAACCGGTCCTGGATGTTGGCGCGCAACTCGTGCACGTTGTAGTTGGAGGTGTCGATCAGCGTGTCGGCGAGGTTGCGGATGGGGTCCAGCAGTTGCCGTTCTTCGACGATGGAGCGGGAGACCGTCTCCTGCCGGCCCAGCGGATGAGGCCGGCGAGTCTCGGAGTAACGCCGCACCAGCACCGCGTCCTGCGCGTCCAGAAAGACCACGCGCGTACGCAGCAGCATTTTCACGCCTTTGAGAATCTCTGGGAGGCGGTCCAGAGTCTGGCCCTCGCGAACATCCACCACGATCACCGCGCTTTGAATCTCGGCGGATTTTTTCACCAGAGAGGCAAAGTCAGGCAGCAGCTCCAGGGGAAGGTTGTCCACGGCGTGATAGCCCAGGTCCTCGAATGCCCTGAGCGCCGAGGCTTTGCCCGAGCCGGAGATTCCGGTGACGATGACCAGTTCCTTGCTGGGGGCTTGCGTGGCGAGTTTGGCGGCCTGACGCGTGGGGGTCGCTCGGGGGGTAATCTTGGAAGGCGTCATGAGCAACATCCTACACTGAAGAACGGCCCTGGCGCTCCTGCTGGGGCGAAAGTTTCCAGCAGCCCAGCTCGGCAAGCTGTTGCGCCTGTGAGGCCGGCAAAGCGGGCGACAGCAGCGGGCCCTGGCCCAGTTCGCAACCCATGCTAATGAGCGCATCTAACTGCTCCGGGCTCTCGATGCCTTGCGCCACCACTTGCACGCCCAGCTTTAACCCCAATTGAATCAATGATTCCAGGACGGCCACCTGGCGGCCGGTATGGGTTGCGGACTGGGTCAGCCTGGGGTCCAGTTTCAGCACGTCGATGGGCAGCCGTACCAGTTGGTTCAACGGAGCCAGGCCGGAGCCGAAATTGTCTACCGCCAGGCGGAGATTGCATTCCAGCAGCCGCTCAAAAATCGCCAGCGCAGCACCGGGATTCTCGCTCAACGCGCTCTCCTCGACTTCAAAGAGGAGCCGCGCCGGATCAGCCCCGCTGGCCGCCAAAGTTCTCTTTATATGCGCAATCAAATCGGGATGATGAAACTGCCGCGGCGTCAGGTTAATGGCCAAGGTCAGGCCGATACTGGGCAGAGCCTCGGTCCAGCTCCGCAACTGCTTTGTGACCGCCTCCATTGTTTCGAGGCCCAGGCCGATGGAAAGCCCTGTCTCCTCGGCCAGGGGCAGCAGATCGCTGAGACTCGTCACCGAACCGTCTGCCCGCCGCCAGTAGAGCACGGACTCGAAGCCCTCCAGTTTTCCATCCTGAAGACGGAAGATCGGCTGATACCAGACCTCAAATAGGCGCTTCTCCAACACCTGGCGCAGCTCCCGCTCGCGCTCCTGGAGGCTGGCCACATGCAACTCCAATTGCTTGTCGAAGATATCGAAGCGCCCTCCGCCGTCCTGCTTGGCGCGATACATGGCAAAATCGGCGTCGCGGATGAGCAACTCAGGGACTGCGTGGTCCGGCCCGGCTATTGCCACGCCAATCGATGCGCTGGCGTGGGTAGTGTGCCCGCAGACTTCAAACTCGCGCTCCATTGCCTCCAGAACGCGCGTGGCTACAATTTCCATGCCTGCAACCGATTGGATGTTCTCCACCAGAATTGCAAACTCGTCGCCCCCCAACCGGGCTGCCGTATCCTGAGGGCGCAGCGCGCCGCGTAGCCGCTCGGCCACGGCTATCAGCAATGCATCGCCCGCCGCATGGCCCAGCGTGTCGTTAATCTCCTTGAAGCGGTCCAGGTCCAGGAAGAGCACGCCGCAGTTCTGGCCGAGGCGCCGCGACCTTTGAGTGAACGCCTGGCTCAGACGGTCCAGAAAGAGCGCGCGATTGGGCAATCCCGTCAGCGCGTCGTGCAGGGCATCGTGCTGCAGCCTGGCTTCAAAGCGCTTGCGTTCTCCGATGTCGCGGTAACTGATAACGTAGCCGTCCCTGCTTCCGTTTACCACCAGCGGTCCGGCTTCGATAGCCACATCCACAAGCCCGCCATCCTTGTTCTTGCGCACTGTATCGAGCGACGCGTAGCCAAAACGGTCCACGTCCTTGTTCATCCGCGCGTATTCCTCTTGATGCGCCGGGGGCACAATAAAGTCGTGCAGGTTGCCTGCTTGAATTTCCTCGGCGGAATAGCCGAAGATGCGCGTGAAGGCTGCATTCACATACAGCACGCGGTAGTTGCGCACCACGGCCACGGCTTCGGGAATGCTGGCCAGCACATCCTCCACCAGCAGTTGTTGGGCGGAGTCCGAATTATCAGGAAGCTTCAAACGCACACCCCTCCAGGGAATGACCGCATGATCTAAGAATCTGTCCAAAAACTATGCATTGAAGAGTACGGGCTTCAGCCCGTACGTTAAGAGTCGATTTTGATTTCCGGCTTTAGCCGCTGAGGGAAAGCAAACTGCCTTAAAAATCTCCCTCAGGGGCTAAACAGGCTGCGGAAAAACTCATTCGTCGTCGCAATAAGCGTCAGGGCACGACTTCAGTCGTGCCGTAAGTGCAACAAAACAACGTCGGGCTTTAGCCCCTGAGGGAATGCTGACTCGCAATAAAGACTTAATCAGAGCTTCCCTATGGAATCTCCACCAGCTCCAACTGGCCGTCGCGCCGGCGGTGGAGCACGAACAGTTCTCCATCTGGGTTGTGGAAGATCAGCAGGTCGCGATCGCGGAACTCGGCATCCTTGACGGCCTCTTCCATGGTCATGGGCTTGAGGGCAAAGGATTCGCCGCTGGTGACGATGCGCGGCTCAACGACCGCCTTGCGGGCCGGAAAGGAGTGCACGGCGATGGCCGCGCGAGCTTTTCTGTCGGCGCGGACGTGTTTCTCCTCAGAGACGTCCGCCTCGGGCTGGACGACGCGGGTTTTAGGCCGCGCTGGCGAAGGCTCGGCAAGCGCCTTCTCCTGCTGGGGTTTCCGTTTGATGGCCATTCTCCGGTCCCGGTGTCGGCGCGCCTGGCTTTCGGCGTGTGCGATGGCCTGGCGCAGCGCAGATTCCAGCGATTCCGCCTTGCCCTCGGCCACAATGGTGTGCAGCCGGGCCTGAATAGTCACTTCAACAATCTGCAGCCGCTTCTGCGCGCTGAAAACGATGCTGGCGCGCGCGTTCTTGCCCAGAATGAGGGCAATCCGTTCCATCCCCTCCTCGGCCAGGGTGCGCAGATCCCTGGTGATTCTCACTTGCCTGGCAGTGAATTCCACTTCCATAGTCAACCTCCGCTACTACATTCATTCTCGCAGCAGGATGATCCGGCTGGAGACTACGGATTCTATAGCATTTACCAGGGCAGGGAATAGGGAATATGGAACAGGGAACAGGGAATCCTTAATCCCTAATCCCTAACCCCTGCACTTTACCCGTCGCGCTGGCGGCGTTGGTGTGTGCTGGGGATGTTCATGTCTTCGCGGTACTTGGCCACGGTGCGGCGCGTCAGTTGGATGCCCTGGGATTGAAGCGTCGCGGCAAGCTGGTCGTCGGTAACCGGATGGCGCGGGTCCTCCTCGGCGATGAGCTTGCGAACTTTGCGCTTGAGCACCAGCAGCGGCGTGTCTGCGCCCTCAGGGCCATTGGATCCCTCGGAGAAGAAGGAGCGCAACTCCAGGACTCCCTGCGGGGTGTGCGCGTACTTGTTGGCCACGGCGCGGCTGACCGTCGAGGGATGAACGCCGATCTCCTCAGCCACTTCCTTGATCATCATCGGCCTGAGCGCCTCAATCCCCTTTTCGAGAAAATCCTGCTGGCGGCGCACAATGACGTCGCACGTACGCAGGATGGTGCTCTTGCGCTGAGCGATGTTGCGCATGAGTTGCAGCGCGGAGCGGAAGCGCTCCTTCACGTACTCCTTCACCTCTTTGGTGGTTCCTTCGGCGGTAAGCATCTGCCGGTAGCGCCGGCTGAGCCGCAGGCTGGGCAGATCCTCCTCGTTCATGGAGACTACCCATACGCCATCGCGCTTGACGAACACCACGTCCGGCTCGATGAGCCGCGACTGCTCGCGGTTGTATTGGCGGCCGGGCCGGGGATCAAGCGTGCGGATAAACTCGATTGCGGCATGAGCCTCGGCAGGGGTAATCTGGGCCGTCCGCGCCAGGTCTTTTACGTCGCGTTTCTGCAACTGGTGCAGATGCTGGTCCACAATCAGCGCGGCAACCTCGATGCTGCGCCGCCGCTCCTCAATGCGCGCCTCGGCTTCGGCGCGGAAGCTGCGATGGAGATTCTCTTCCAACATGATCGCGCCGGCTGACTGCCGGGCAAACAACTGGGCAAACTCATGCTGCTGGGCGGTGATTTGGATCAGCAGGCACTCGCGCAGGTCGCGGGCGCCCACGCCGGCCGGGTCAAGATGTTGCACCAGGTTGATGCCGCGGCGCAGCAACTCCAACGCCGCCGCCTTTTCAGTGTCGTCTGTGGATTGTCTGAAGGCCGCCGCCAGTTCTTCTTCGCTGCCGGCCAGGTATCCGTCCTCGTCCAGATTGCCGATGGCGAACTCTACCGCCTCGCGCAGGCTGGGCTCCATGATCAGATCTCCCAACTGCCACGCCAGGTGATCGGCCAGAGTCGTAGGCTGGGAGAGAAAGTTCTCATACGAGGGCTTTTCACTCTCTTCGTATTCCGGCTGTGTGCGGTAACCGGGGTCCAGGTAATCCTTGAAGTACGTTCCGAAGTCGATCTCGTTAAACGAATCCTGAACTGGGGTCGCGGGCTCTTCAACGATGCGCTCCTCAACTCCGCGTTCCAGGCGTTCCTCGCGGCTCGCAACCTGATCCAGCATCGGAACCGTCTCGTCAATCTCCTCCAGGACGGGATTTTCCACCATCTCGGCATCGATCATCTCCTTCAGCTCGAGCTTGTTGAGCGCAAGAACGCTCACCATCTGCATCAGTCCAGGAGTCAGAATCTGGCGCTGCGATAACTTTACGTTTAAGCTTGTTTGCAGCATCGGCATAGAATGGACCCGATTCCCGTTTCGACTCAGTTTTGGACGTGCGCTTCAAGCTCACTACCTAGGAGAAAGCTGTACATCTGGTCGCACGAATGTAAAAAATGAGCAATTTTGCTCACTTCAAGTGTAACCGAGCGAGCAATTAGCTAAAAGGTAAACTGTCTCACCCTGAGTCATCTGTTCCGGATTGGGCGTTGCACAATCCAGGAATCTCTATTGGGTCAGTCTAGTAAAGTAGTGGGAATTTAAGGGTTTACGGCAGGCTAATTGCAACCAAAGTGCCTGCCAACCATACCGTCTGGGGTTATCATCACCCCAGCGTGAAACCCTCCCCCAGGTAAACCCGCCGCACCTCCACGTCGTTGCCCAGTTCATGCGGCGTTCCGGAGCGGAATATCCTCCCTTCGGCGATGATATAGGCCCGGTCGGTCACGCTCAACGTCTCGCGCACATTGTGGTCGGTAATCAGGACTCCGATGCCGCTGGCCTTCAGGTCGAAGATGATCTTTTGCAGCTCCAGCACGGCGATGGGGTCGATGCCGCTGAACGGCTCGTCAAGCAGGATGAAGTTGGGCTGGATGCACAACGAGCGCGCAATCTCCACCCGGCGCCGTTCGCCGCCGGAGAGCGCGTAGCCGCGGGTGGTGCGGATGTGGCCCAGGTTCAACTGATGAATGAGTTTCTCGGTCCGCGTCCGCCGCTCGCGGTTGCCCATCGGCTGCGCCTCCAGCACCGCCAGGATGTTCTCCTCCACGGTCAGCTTGCGGAAGATCGATGGCTCCTGGGGCAAATAACTAATCCCAAAATTGCGCGCGCGCAAGTACATCGGCAGCGCGGTAATCTCGGTCTGGTCCACCAGCACGCGCCCGCCATCGGGCTCGACCAGTCCCACGATGATGTAAAAGATTGTGGTCTTGCCGGCGCCGTTCGGCCCCAGCAGCCCCACCACCTCGCCGCGCGAGATCTGCAGATCCACCGCGCGAACCACCTGCCGTCCTTTGTAGCTCTTGCCGATTCCTTCGGCGATCAATGTTTCCATCGAGTGGGTCATCCCGTCAATTCGATAACAAAGTTAAGTCTGTCATCCTGAGCGAGCGCAGCGAAGTCGAAGGACCTGCGGTTGCTCTTCTCTAGTTTACGTGTTTTGAACCGACTCAGGAACCTCCAACTACCGCCACTGTAGCGATCTTGCGCGGCCTGCCGCCCGCCTTGCCATTCTTCCGGGCAGCCGAGACCTTGGCCGCGCTTCTCGATCTGCCCCCGGTGGCGCCGAGTCTGCCGGCCATCCATCGTTTAGAACCGAAGAACCCTTCCAACAGCGCCGGAATGTACAAGTCGGCGTCCAGCGCGGGGAAGTGAAGGCCAGAGCCAGTAGGGTAAATCTCAATTTCCCGCAACTGCGCCCATGTCGCCGTTTCCAGCCCTTGCGCATTGCGCGGCGAGAAGGAAATCTCCAAACCATTGTTCAGGCCCACCACAACCCGTCCGATGCGGCGATCATAACGGGCGCTGACGGCGTGGGGAATGGTAGCCTGCTCCTCTTGCTCTCTCCGGTTGGCTTGCAAGTATTCTTCATGCTCGCTCTTGATTGATACCTTGCCCATGATTGCCCTTCGCTTCCACTTACTGGTCGAACAAGAAAAATTTGATTCCAACTAGCAGCATGGCAGCGCCAATAGCAAGGAAAAGAAGCCTCCCTTTCCAGGTTGGAATCTGCTTGTTCGATAGCGACACGCCTAATATGCCCTTGGTGGCATAAAACTGCTTTATGCTTAGCGCAAGAACGATCATCACGCATCCAGCAACAAGTGCCAGAATTGCCTTCGCTTCGCTCATGACTGATCTAGTCCACCTGGCTGAACACAGTTAGCATGAATTCATCCTATCATAAACCGAAGCGGTTCGGTTATAGGCCGCTGTAGGTATATGCATCACTTCGGCGCCGTGGTCTCCGTCGTCGTCTTGCTCCCGCCGCCTTCGACACTGACACTATCATCGCTGCCATGGAAGATCAAAGCCTCGCCGGTCACCGTTCCCCGCGCGGCATCGGACATTCTGGGCGGCACGGCGGCGGTTCCGGTCAGAACGTACTCGCCTGTTGCGCTGGTGTAAACCAACTGCTCGCCGGTTCCGCGCCGGCCTTCGCTGGTCAGCACCACGTGGCCGCGGGCCGTCATGTGGTCCACCTGGGCCTGCCCGCTGTCCTTGTCACCGGTTTTGCCGGTGGGTAGCAGCGTCACCTCAACTTCATTTGAGGTTGAGGTTGCTGTTCCGGTTTCGGTGACCACCGTGCCCAGAACGCCCGAGTGCATCACCGCCTTGCGTTCGGTGTCTGAGTATTTGAGGTCGCCCCCGCGCACCCGGATCACCGAAGGCTGATTTTCTTTTCCTTGCGCCTTGGCTGAGTCTGACCCCGGCGCAGCCCCGCCCGCGCTGAGCAGCACGGCTCGCACCGGCTCAGACGCATCCGTGGTGCGCGCCACCAGCGTTTGCCGTTCGCGGTCCAGCACAATGACCGGCGCGGCAATCGAGTTGGCCTGCTGCCACACCCGCGCATGACCGCGGAAGGTAGCCTCGCCTGTCGTTCCGCCGACTGCATGACGCAACTGCGCTTCGGTTGCGACGACATGCGCCGGACCCTGCCCGCCCAAAGACACTACGCTCTGGCTGCCTGCGGGTTTTCCCGGCTGGCTGTTGCTACTCATCCAACTAGCCTTCACATTGCCGTGCGCAAAGGCATCGCCCGATTCGCGCGAAACGTCCACTTTGTCTGCCGTAAGCTGCAGTGCGCCGTCTTCAACGCGCGGATTCACGGTCAAATGCAGCCACTCGCCCTGGCCTTGATAGTCGGCGCGGCCTGCTGTAGCATGCATCGGCGCCTGCGGCGGCGCGCCGGGCTTGGCCGCCGGCGTCTGCGTCAGCACCACATGGCCCTCGACCATGGCCGATTGGAGCTGTGCATCGCCGCTCTGCCCGCGCTTTGCTGTAGGTGGAGCAGCCTCGAAATGCGCAGAGAGCCGGTCGCCGCTGGTGGTCTGCCGGGTTCCCGTCTCGGTGGTCTCCTCAATGCTTGTGTGCCCCACCCCGTTCATGCCGGTCAGCACCGAACCCGGCCCCAGCTGACCCGTCACTTCGTCACCCGAGAGACGCGATGGAACAACCGCTCCCTGGCCGCGCTGGCTCTCGCCTGTAACCACCACGCCGCCGGTCCCGTGCACCGTGCTCAACTCGACCTTCCCCTGCTTGGAATCGCGGAACTCCACATCAGCAATCGGCGAGCGCCAGTGACGGCTCAGACGTAGCGGCAGGCCTGCCTGTTCGCCTTGTTCCTGACTATCCATCGTCACGCCTTGCTCCAGGTGGGCGTGGTGCAGCAGACCCCGCGCGTTGAATTCCAGCTCCATCGTGGGAGAGGTTCCGTGCATCTGTCGATGCCGTCCCGCCGCCTCACTCACCGAGTCCAGCGTCACCCCGCCTTCCATGTGGCCGTGGCGGGGCTGGTTATGCTCGTCAAACTCCATATGCCCAGAGGGCGCTGCCAGATGGCCGCCGGTCGCGGTCGCCAGCGTGAACCCGTTTATGGCATCCAGCCGCTCCGCCGACCCATCCTCGCGGAAGAGCACCTTTGCGTCTCCGGCCTTTGCTTCTCCGCCCTGGTAGTCGGCTGTGGCCTCATGGAGGCGGCACAACTGGCTCTCTCGCTCGAACTCCGCGTGCTGAGAATGAATCTGAACCGTCTGTGTGCCGCGCTTCGTCGTCAACTCCACCGCGTGGTCCAGAACCAGGAAGCCCTGCTCGGAATCGTAAGTGGCTCCCATCGAACTGCCCGACCCCTGTGCCATGGAAAAATCCACATGCTGGCTGGTTTTGGCCACTCCGCTCTTCTGATCGAAGATGAGGCCGCGGGTCTTCACGTGAATCTCGCCTTGCGCGGCGGCTTCGGCCGCAGAGGCCACGGGCGCGCCTTTCAGCTTGTCGCCCATCGCCTGCCCAGTCGATGCCTTGGGGGCAATGGCCGGCGCCACCCCCGGCCGCATCAGCGTAATCTCCACCGGTCCAGCGGCAACGGCAATCCCCGCCTGCTGGTTGTACTCAAAATCCCCGCCTTCGATGCGGTCTACCCTGGCGCCGTCTTCGCCATACAGTTCTATCTTCACGTCGTGCAGCAGCGCGTTGCCCTGCTTCAACTGTACGACTTTGGAGGCGTGAATCTTGAACAGGGTGCGGCCGCCGTGCGCCTGCGTGTAGGTGACCCCGTTGGCTTCCTGCTGAATATTAATCCCCAGTTGTTTGGGCAGGTCGCGCCGGTTGAAAGGATTCTTGCCCTTGCCCACGGCCAAAAACACCCCCAGCGCCACCAGCAGCAGAACCGCCGCGCCGAGCACCAGCGCACGTAATTTTTCAATGGTCAGTCGCACCGTCAGTTCGCTCCCCCAACCAGCTTCGATAGCCTTGCAGCCAGCCTATGGGCAAGACTCTCGCCCAACTCGCTCCACAACAGCCGCGCCGTGGCCCCGGATGCCTTCTCGACGGCCGCGGTCAACTCCACCAGTTGGCGCACATTTTCTTCCACGTGGCGCGCGGCTACGGAGTCCAACTCCAGATCTTCCTCAAGAAACGGCGTATCCGAGCCGAAGTCGATCCGAATGTGCCCGTCGGCTTCATAAGTCCCTTCTTCAAAGAGTGGACCAAAGCCCGTTACCCGCACCAGCCGCGGCTCCCGCGCCCAGCGCGCGTCCAACCCACCCAATGCACTGTCATCCTGAGAGGAGTTGGGTGCGTTTTTTGCACGCAACGCAGTCGAAGGACCTGCGTTTCCGCCGGTTTCCAACTCCCACAAACTCCAGCCGATCTGGAACTCGTAGGCGAAATCGTCGTGCAGCAGTTCGAGCGCCTCTTCGACGGCCAAGCGCGGCTCCGCGCCCAGCTCCACGGCTCCGTCGCCGCCCGCTCCGGCTCTGCGTCCATAGATCTGCTGAAAGACCGGCGACTCGCTCCAGCTCACCGGCCATACGGTCGCCGAATAAACGCGCTTTTCTCCGCCGTGCGAGGCAAACGCGCCCAGCACCGCCGTCAGCTTGTCGGGGAGCGAAGCAAGAAGCAGATTAGGATACCAGAGGCTCAGATAAAGTGTGTCGGACATCTCTACTAATTGTAGACGGACGATGCGAACTGGAGATGCAGCGAGAAATCACTGGAAAATGGGTGCCCCAGGTCCCGATTTTGGGACCTGGGATTCACGCACTACCCCGTCACAATTTCGCTGAAGTCGGCGATGCCGCTAAAGCCGCGTAGCACCTCGTCAATCAAGCCAAGGTTAGCGCCGCGAATCGCCGGATCGTTGTCGAGCACCATCACCTTGTCGAAGAAAGCGTCCACTACCGGGCGGAGCGTGGCGATAGCGGCCAGCGCTTCGCCGTAGGACTGCTCCATGGTGAGTTGGGCAACTTTTGGTGCGAGATTAACAACAGAGGAATAGAGTTGCTCAGCTTCTCTTGTATGAAATTCAGAAATCGACGGAATGATCGAATACCCCTTCTCCTCGGCCTGCCGCAGAATATTCTTGATGCGTTTGAAGGCAATGGAGATTGCGATAAAGTCCTCCGATCCACGCGCTTCCGTCAGTGCCTCAGCACGAGCTATTGCATCGCACACATTGTCGCCGCCTGCTGCCAGCACCGCGCTGACCACATCATACGCAAAGCCGCGGACATCTTTCAGGTAGAAGCTCAACCGTTCACGCAGGAATGTCGCAACCTCTCCCTGATTACCTCCAGCAGCGCCCAATACGTCGCTCAGCCTTAGTGGAAGTCTGGACACGGCGAGAATCTTGATAATGGCGTTAGCGGCGCGGCGCAACGCAAAGGGGTCTTTGGAACCAGTCGGCGCATTGCCAATGCCGAACATTGCAGTGATGGTCTGAATGCGGTCAGCGAGTCCGAGAAGCTGTCCTTCTGCGGTCTGCGGAATTGCGTCGTCGGTCGAGGCTGGCGTGTACTGCGAGTAGATGGCTTGCGCGACAGCATCGCCAAGGCCCTGAGCTTTTGCGTAGAGTCCGCCGATAACTCCCTGTAACTCAGTAAACTCCTTAACAAGTTCGGTAGTAAGATCGGTTTTTGCAAGCCTCACAGCCGTCCGTAAAGCTTCTCGATCAACCGGTACTCTAGTGTAGTTCGTTCGGTCCGACTCAATAGTTGACGCAATGCTATTAAGATGATCTTCCCAATGCGCAATAATTGGCGTAATTCTATTAAGATGGTCCGCCAAATGCTCTGCAATACGTAAATTCTCTTCCGTCTTCTTGTGGTAACTGCCCAGCTCCTTCTGGAAAGTAACATTCTTAAGATTTTCCACGCGCTCGGCCAAAGAAATCTTCTGATCGAAGTCCCAGAAGAAGCGGGCGTCCTTGAAGCGGGCTCTCAAGACACGCGCATTGCCGTGGCGGATAATCTCTTCGCCCTCCGCGTCTACCTGCGTATTGAGCACGGCGAGGAAATGCGGAGCAAGCTTGCCGTTCTTACCCTCGACGGCGAAATACTTCTGGTGGTCGCGCATGACGGTGACCAGAACCTCTTCGGGCAGCGCCAGGTACTCCGGCTCAAAGTCGCCGAGTACCACCGCGGGCCATTCCGTCAGATGGACGACTGTTTCTATGAGCGGCTCGTCTTCACGCCAACGTGCGCCGGGGACGGTGCGAATGGCTGCATCGAGCGCCTTGCGAATCGATTGCCTACGCTCAGCCACATCGACGACGACAAATGCTTTGCGCAGCTCCTCTGCGTAGTTCGCCGGTTTGGCGATCACCACCGGCTTTTCGCCGTGTAACACGCGATGGCCGCGACTTGCGTTGCCAGCCTTGATGCCGGCGATCTCCAAGGGAACAATTGCGGCGTCGAGTAGGGCAACCACCCAGCGCACCGGGCGCACAAAACGTTCCGGCTTGCCCGCGCGCCAGTACATATTTTTAGCCCAGTAGAGGCCGAGAACTTCCTTGGGCAATTCGGCGGCGAGCAACTCGGAGGCCGCGCGACCTTGCCGCTTGACCGTTGCGCCAACGTACTCACCCTTGGCGTTGGTAACTTTTTCGAGAGCCGCAACCGCGACGCCGGCTTTCTTGGCGAAGGCCTCAGCCGCCGCCGTTGGCGCGCCGTCCTTGAAGGCCACCTTCCATGATGGCCCGGTCAACTTTTCTTCAGTATCGGCCTGGCTCGCCAGAACACCAGAGACCAGCACGGCCAAACGGCGCGGTGTGGAGTAGGTGGTGAGTTTGGCCCCTGAGGCAAGCAGCCGCTCGCGCGTGAGCAACTCGTTGACGCGGCGGCCCAACTCGGCCTCGGCCCCGGCAATCATGCGGGCGGGAACCTCGTCCAGCCCAATCTCCAATAAAAAGTCAGCCATAATGTGAAGTTCTTTCTGAAAACAAAGAATTACAAAACAACTTTTAGCTATTAGCCTTTAGCTTTTAGCTGTTTCTTTGTCCGCTAACAATCGTGACCAGCAAACAGCTAACGGCTAAAAGCTAAGAGCTAACAGCTTCACTCTGCTGCCCCGCGTACACCTTGGCTACGCCGACGGCCAGATTGCGAATGCGGGCGATCATGCCCACCCGCTCCGTGACGCTGATGGCTCCGCGCGCATCCAGAAGGTTGAATAGATTCGAGCACTTCAACGCCAGCTCGTAAGTGGACATCAGCGGGAAGCGCAGCTTTTCCTTGGTGCTAGCCTTTTCATCCGCCAGCAACGCATTACCCCGCTTGAGCAGCGCCTGCGCCTCGGCCTCATAGCTGTTGAAGTGCGCCCAGAGCCGCTCCACATCCGCGTCCTCGAAGTTGTAAACCGAGTACTGTAGTTCCTCGGTCAGCCGGACATCGCCATAAGTCACCACCGCGCCGGTTTCCGGATCGCGCGCCCAGACCACGTCGTAGACCGAGTCCACGTCTTGCATGAAGGCGCAGAGGCGCTCCAGTCCGTAGGTCAGCTCGGCGCAGATGGGATCGAGGTCGAGTCCGCCGCACTGCTGGAAGTAAGTGAACTGGGTGATTTCCATGCCGTCCATCATCACCTGCCAGCCGACGCCCCATGCGCCGACGGTGGGGCCTTCCCAGTTGTCTTCCTCGAACTTGAGGTCGTGCTTGCTGAGGTCGATGCCGATGGCTTCGAGCGACTGAAGATACAGCTCCTGCACGTTGACCGGCGGCGGCTTGAGAATAAGCTGAAACTGCGTGTGGCGGAAGAGGCGGTTGGGATTCTCGCCATAACGTCCGTCGGCGGGACGTCGCGAAGGCTGCGCGTAGCCAACCTTATAGGGCTTAGGCCCCAGCACGCGCAGAAAGGTCTCCGGCGCCATGGTGCCCGCGCCCACTTCAACGTCGTATGGCTGCTGCAAGACGCAGCCGCGTTCCGCCCAAAAACCCTGCAAGCGGAACAAAAGCTCCTGAAAGGTGAGCGGAGCGGTCTTCGTTTGGGATAAAACCTGGGATGAAAGCACGGGCAACTCTCTCTAGACTGGACTGGCTCGATTCTATCAGCCGGTTCAGCCGGTCTGTCAGCTTCCCAGCCGCGCCAGCGCCTCCGCCGAACGCAGTTTGCGCTCCAGGTGCCGTTCCAGGGCTTGCAGCGTGAAGCGGCGCAGGTCCTGTGCGCGGCGGCGGGGCCAGGGTTCGGTGGCAAAGGCCGTCACAGGCGCACGCAACATCCGTTGCGCCAGTTGCCAGGAGTCGGCCGAGAGGCCGCTGGCGTTGCCGTTGCGATGGATTTGGCAGAATAAGCCGTCGCCCAGCGTGTTGAAGCTGACCTCGCCGGCTGTGAGCGCCTCGCCGCAGGCCGTGCAGTGGGCAATGTCCGGCAACAGACCCATCAGCCGCGTCATCCAGAGCTGGAAGTAGGTGAGCGGCATCCACGGCTGCTCGACTGTAGTCTGCTCAAGCACGGAAACCAGCAGGCGGAAGATCGTCTCCTGGGGATCGTGATCAGGCAGCGCCTCGTCCAGCAGCTCGGCAAAGAAGCTGAGCACCGTCATGCGCGTGGGATCAATCGGGGACGAGAGCGGGGAGCGGACGATTTCCAATTGGTCCAGGCGAACCAGCTCCTGCCCATTCCGCTCGGCAAACCAGGCCTGGGCCAGCGTCATCGGCTCTAGCGCCCCACCAAAGCGCTTGCGGCTCTTGAGCGCCGACTTGGCCACGCCGCGCACCTTGCCGTAGTCGCGCGTAAAAAAGCTCACGATCAGGTCGGCCTCGTGGACCGGCCAGGTGCGCAAAACCACGGCTTCGGAGGTGAGTACGCTCATGCGATTCCATCATCGCACTGTTGGCGATTTCATTTCGAGTGTAGCCTTAAAATCAGGACATTGAAGATGAAGAAGACGACTGGATCGATCATGGATTTGGAGGGCTGCCTCCCCAAACTGGACCATATTGTTACGCTCGAAGAGATGGATAAAGGCATCGCGGATGCGATCAGAAAAGACTGGCTGAGGTTTGAACGCCAATCGCGCGGCGAAGACTCGCAAGAAGAGATCGTGCCACAATAGATGAAAGGCTGAATCACTCTCTTTATCATAGACACAAACGCGCACCCCGATTGCCGGGATGCGCGCCTGGATAGCTGGAGGGTAGTGAATGCCGCTTAGTGGCCGAAGTGCTTGGCGTTCTTGGCGGTGAAGCTGGTCCATTTCTCCGGCACGTCGTCTTGCGCGAAGATTGCCGAGACGGGGCAGGCTGGGACGCAGGCGCCGCAGTCGATGCACTCGACCGGGTCAATGAACAACTGGTCGGCGTTACCGAAGGCGTCTTCGTCTTTTTTGGGGTGGATGCAATCGACCGGACAGGCGTCCACACAGGCGGTGTCCTTGGTGCCGATACAGGGTTCTGCAATGACGTATGCCATTTCTGATCTCTCCCGGGGAACTGAATCCTCGACGCTGATAGTAGCACAGGAGGCTGGGGGCTGACTGATCCCCCTCGCTGCATTTGCGTTACGGGAATTGGATGCAGCCTCTCCTCGTATCGATTCCGAATGCGAACCGAATGTGCGACGGAACTCGATTGCCCTCAGCCGCTCTTTGCCGCTCGCGCCGCGCTGCGGGTTGTAAACCCGCCGCCAAACGGGTTATTGGGCCAGTTTGAACACACTCAGACCCTGTCGTTGGCACAAACCCCGTTTTTTCAAGGTCCACGGCTTGGCAATTGGAGCTGCTGGTGCGGGGTAATGGCCGAATAGGCGACCACTCGCTCACAATCGCGATTGAACCCTCCACACGCGTGTTTGTGTGCCGCCTGTCACTGCCATCGAAGACGATTGGTATTAGCCTCCTCGCATGAATTTCGGAATGGGCAGGTCGACCGGAGGGCTATGATTCGTACAATTCATCTAGGTAATTCAAGGTCGAGGCGAATTATGGGAAAAGCGAATCACATACTTTGTTTAGCAGCTTCAGTAGCATTTCTGGCTTGCGTCAGTTTCGATTTTGGGTGTTGCGCTTATGCTCAACAGTCGTCTTCCTCCGGCATTGTGGGGCGCTGGTACTCGCTGGAAAGATCCAAGGGCGGAATAGGAGAAGTATGCGAGTTTCGCTCGGACGGTACGGTTGATTACAGCATAGGTGCAGTTGTGGATATGCAATGGCGCATCGAAAACAACCAGCTCATATTACCTCCCGCCACGACTGACGGTCCTGAGCAGAAGTACATGCTGAAATGGCTCGGCGACAACAAACTCAAGTTGGAAACCGAAGGGGGCGTCACTGAACTCGCACGTGTCGGCGATCGTTCTGACCCCGTCAACCCAATCATTGGCGAGTGGATTGAGAACCGTGAAATGGGCGGTCGCAATCTGAAAGCCCGCTACTTGTTTTACGCGCGCGGTGAGGTTTTGCTTCTAATTCCATTCGCGATTCAGCACGGCTCCTACATAATCTCCGGCTCCGCGCTTCACCTCAAAATTCCGGGCCTAAAGAAGCCCGAATTTAGATTCAAGCTTGCGGATAATTCACTGACTCTTTCCGACTCGGAAGGCGGTCAAGAATCTCACTACGCGCGGTACTAGGCGTTGCACCTGTGCCACTGCTCAGCGTGGAAGATTCATCTGAGCCGAACATCGCTTCGCAACGCGTTGAGCGGGTCTGCCGACTCTTGCTCCACCGTTATGGGCGTATGACCGGCAAGCCTGAGATAACCCTAAAATGACAGTGAAGGCTCTTTTTCGGCAACTTTGCCTATTGCATCAGACTTGCCTCGCTGCTGCCGCGCGCTCCGCCCGCCGCTGGGCAAACTCCTGGGGGGTGGGAATGGGCAACAGATTGCGTCCGGCAAACATATCCGCGAAGAGGCCTATCAACTCGGCGTGGATCAGCCCGTTGGAGGCCAGAATCTCCCGGCTGTCCAGCCGAAAAGGCTTCCCGGAGAAAACCGTCATCTTCCCGCCTGCCTCCTCGACCAGAAGAAAGCCGGCCGCCGTGTCCCAGGGATTGATGTTGAACTCCCAGAAAGCATCCAGGCGGCCTGCTGCGACGTAGGCCAGATCGAGCGCCGCCGAACCTGCCCGCCGCACCCCGTGAGAGCGCAGGGTGAACTCATGGTAGAAGTGAATGTTTGGGCTTTCGTTGCGCTTGAGGCTGGGAAAGCCGGTGGCTATCAGCGATTCGGCCAGCTCCGGCGTGCTGGAAACGTGCATCGGCCTGCCGTTCAGCCGCGCACCCCGTCCCCGCTCTGCAGCATACAGTTCATCTCGCAAGGGGTCGTAGATGACCGCGGCCACCATCGTTCCGTCCTCGTCCGGCGCGAGGCCTTTGTGCCGTTGTTCCAGGCCCAGCGAGACGCAAAACTGCGGCATACCGTGGGCAAAGTTGGTGGTTCCGTCCAGCGGGTCCACGTACCAGCGGAACTCGCCGTCGAGCCGGTCGCGCGTGCCCTCTTCGCCGAAGATTCCGTGCTCGGGGAAGACCTCGCTCAGCCGCTCGCGGATCAGCTTTTCCGCCGTCCGGTCGGCCACCGTCACCAGGTCCACGTCGCCCTTGTACTCGGTGGCGACCCCCTGGGAAAAGAACTCGCGCAGCCGTGCGCCCGCCTCGCGGGCAATGGCCGTGGCCTGGGGAACCCAGACAAACTCCGAAGAATTGGGTGCCCCAGGTCTCGCTTCTGAGACCTGGGATTCCACATTAAGGTCGCTCATAAGGCTGCTCCGTTCTCAATCGAAATGTTCGCTTCCCGAGTTGCAAACTTCGCGCGGCGCGGGGCCAGCTTGCCCACTTCCGTAACGGTGCGGATCTGGTGCTTGTAGATGAATAGGTTGGGCTTGCCCTCGCGGGTCAGGCGCAACATTCCCTCGTCGAAGTACTCGATCCAGCCGCGCACCGTTTCGCCGTCGCGCAGCTTGACCTGAACGTTGACCTGGCGGTCGCAAAGAGAGCGCAGGTATAGCGCCTCGTGGCCGGTTTCGCCCGGCGGAGGCGCCTTGGAAGAGTGGCGCTTGGGTAACGGAGGGGACATATTGCCATTTTAGATGCATCCCGAGGCCGAGAAGTGGCAGTCTATTAGACTTTGCATAAATAATGTAGGCTTCGTGGGGAAATTCGGCCTCTATCCCAGCACCTGCACCGTGCCCTTGCCCACCAGATCCTCGACCCGCTCGACCCAGCCGCGATCCGCCGCCACGCTCATTCCCTCCGGCTCCAAAATGACGGCGTACTCGCCCTTCTTGTCCAAATGCAGCATCACCTTGCCCGGCCCCGGCGCAGCATCAGCCGCGCTTTTAAGGCCAACAAAGATTTCCTCAGTGGCGCGCTCCAGATTCATGCGAATCCGCACCCCGGTAGGCAGCTTTACCTGCACATCTTCCAGCGCCTGAATCGAGTTGATGGCAATCTTGGGCGCAGCGTCCTCGTCGCCCATCAGCGTGCCGCGCACCACCACCGGCGCCTCCATCTTCAACTGCTCCGAGAGTTTTTCGTAATCCCTCGCAAAACAGATCAAGTCGATCTTGCCGGTGGCGTCTTCGAGCGCAGCCTGCGCATAGAGTTTTTGATCCCGCTTGCTCTTCTGCACGCGCAACCCAAGAATCATTCCCGCCACCCGAATCTCATCCGCCGAGTCCGCCTGCCCGCCCCAGCGCCTCTCCGGCGGCTTGCGCTCCAGCGCGTCGGCCACGGAAATTACTCCCGCCAGATTGCGTAGCTTCTCCGCGTACTTATCCAGCGGATGCCCGGAGACAAAGAAACCCAGCACATCTTTTTCATTGGCCAGCCGCTCGCCCTCTTCCCAATCGGCGGCTTTGGGAAGATCGTCGCCGCCCACTGCCTTCGGTCCCTCATCGAAGAGCCCGAAGAGCCCGCTTTGTCCCTGCGCCGCATCCCGTTGCGCCTTCTGCCCCCGCTCCATTGCCTTATCGACAGCAGCCATCAGCGGCCCGCGCCTGCCCAGCGAGTCCAGCGCCCCGGCCTTGATCAGCGACTCCAGTACGCGTTTGTTCATCACGCGCAGATCGACCTTTTCGCAAAACTCCCACAGGCTTTTGAATCGCCCGCCACACTCCGCGCGCGCCTTCAGAATCGACTCAATCGCATTGCCTCCCACGTTCTTCACCGCCGCCAGGCCAAAGCGGATCGCATCTCCCCCATCCGAAACAAGAGGTGTAAACTGCGCCCCGGATGTCTGCACGTCCGGCGGCTCCACGCGGATGCCCATCTCCTTGCACTCGGCGATATACTTGACGACATTCTCCGGCTTCGAGGTCTCCGAGGTCAGCAGCGCCGCCATGAACTCCATCGGGTAATGCGTCTTCAAATAGGCGGTCTGATAAGCCAGCAGCGCATAGGCCGCCGAGTGCGACTTATTAAATCCGTATCCGGCGAACTTCTCCATCTGGTCGAAGATATCTCCGGCCGTCTCCTTCGGATGGCCCGCCGCGTCTGCGCCCTCCATGAAGCGGTCGCGCTGCTCGGCCATCGCCTCCATGCTTTTTTTGCCCATCGAGCGCCGCAGCAGGTCCGCCTCGCCCAGCGAGTAACTCGCCAGCACGTTTGAAATCTGCATCACTTGCTCCTGGTAGACGATCACTCCCAACGTATCTTTGAGAATTCCTTCCAACTCCGGCAGCGCGTACTCCACCTTGCGCCGCCCCAGCTTGCGTTCGATGAAGTCGTCGATCATCCCGCCCTGGATCGGTCCCGGACGGTACAGCGCATTGAGCGCCGTCAAATCCTCCACCGTATCCGGCTTGTAGCGCCGCAGCACATCCCGCATCCCGCTCGACTCAAACTGAAACACCCCCGAAGTCAGCGCCGCATGAAACACCTTCTTGTAAGTCTCCTCGTCATTCGGTGGAATCGCTTCTATGTCCAGCTTTTCTCCGCGGTTGCTTTCGATCAGCTTCAGGCAATCGTCAATCACTGTCAGCGTCGTCAGCCCCAGGAAGTCCATCTTCAGCAGGCCCATCTTCTCGATGGCCTTCATGTCGTAAGCAGTTACAATTTCGTCGTTCTTGGTCTTGGCCAGCGGCACCAGCTCGATCAGCGGACGCGGCGCAATCACCACCGCTGACGCATGTACCCCCGACCCGCGCACCAGCCCCTCCAGCTTTTTCGCCGTGTCGATCAGCTCCCTGATCTGCGCGTCCTTCTCATACGCCTTGCGCAGCTCCGCCACATCCAACAGAGCCTGATCGATGGTGATGCCCACCGTCCCCGGAATCAGCTTGGCGATGCGGTCCACGTCGCCGTACGGCATATCCAGTGCGCGCCCGCAATCCTTGATCGACCCCTTGGCCGCCATGGTGTTGAAGGTGATAATCTGCGCCACCTGCTCGCGCCCATACTTCCGCGTCACATAGTCGATCACCTCGCCGCGGCGATTCTGGCAGAAGTCCACGTCGATATCCGGCATCTGCTTCCGCTCCGGATTCAGAAACCGCTCAAAGAGCAGCACGTTCTGCATGGGATCGATATTGGTAATCTCCATGGCATACGCCACCAGCGATCCGGCGCCCGATCCGCGTCCCGGTCCCACCGGAATCCCGTTGTCCCGCGCATACTTGATGAAGTCCCACACGATCAGAAAGTATCCCGGATAATTCATCTGCTCGATGATCTTGATCTCATATTCGAGCCGCGCTTCATATTCATGAATTTGAGACCGCAGCACTCCACGCGCCTCCAGGCCGCGCACCGCCGTGTCGAGACGTTTTTTATATCCCTCCCGGCACACCTGCTCAAAGTAACTGTTGATGGTGTGCCCCTCCGGCACGTCAAACAACGGAAACGGATCGTCCACTGCTTTGAGTTTGAACTCGCATCGCTCGGCAATCTCCATCGTCCGCCGCAACACCTCCGGCGAATCCTTGAACAGCCTCTCCATCTCCTCCGCGCTTTTCACAAAAAACTGGTCTGAATCAAACCGGAAGCGCTCTTTATCTTGCAGCTTTGATCCGGTCTGCACGCACAGCATCACGTCGTGCGCGTGCGAGTCCTCGCCGCACAAGTAGTGCGAGTCATTGGTCGCCACCAGCGGAATATTCAGTTCCCGCTCAAGTCTGAATAACGCCTCATGAATCTGCTTCTCCTGCTCCAGCCCCTGATCTTGAATCTCTAAATAAAAATTTCCCTTGCCGAAGATGTCCTCGTACTGCTGCGCCACGCTCTTGGCCTTCTCGTAGTTGCCCGCCATCAGCTCCTCGCACAGCTCGCCGCTCAGGCAGCCGGAAAAGCCAATCAGCCCCTTCGAATTTTCGGCCAGGTACCGCTTGCTCACACGCGGCTTGCGATAAAAGCCGTGCAGCGAAGCCTCCGAGGTAATTCGCATCAGGTTGCGGTAGCCCTCTTCGTCCTGGGCCAGCACCAGCAGGTGGTTGTTCTCGTCCCCCTCGCCCGGCACTCGGTCGATCCGGTGGTCCTCGTGCTTGCAGATATAAAGCTCGCAGCCCAGAATCGGCTTGATCCCTTGTTTCTGCGCCGCCTCAAAAAAGTGCACCGCTCCATAGATGTTCCCGTGGTCGGTCATGGCGACAGATTTCTGCCCCACCGCCGCCACGCGTTCCATCAACTTGGTTAGGTCGCAAGCCCCGTCCAGGAGCGAGTATTCCGTATGCAAATGCAGATGCGTAAATTCAGCCATGGCTACCTTGATTCTAGCCGTTGGCCTGCTTTCGCACAGAGCTTAAAAGTCGGTTGAAATCTAGGCAGTCTGAGGAAAAGCTGGAAATTCCTTGCAAACTCCACATCATCAGTTCATAATTATGCGTGTTTAATTAGGGCGAAATGAACTACGACGGACTGCAAGCCACCTACTGGCAAGAGCAAATCGGACGAATCACGACTCTGAGGGATAAGATAAACTCCGCTCCTGACCTTCAGTCAGGGAGAGTTGTACCGGACGATGATGATCTCACAATCGGTCAAGGAAAACGCCTACCAATGGCAGTCCTCTTTCTCGACATCAGCGGATTTTCAGTGCGTAAGTCTGAGACAGTGGAAGAGCAGGGTATGATTCTGAAGATTCTCAACCTGTTTTTTACAGAGATGATTCGGATTGCCGAGGAATACGGCGGTACGGTAGAAAAGAACACCGGTGATGGACTGATGGCATATTTTGAGGATGGTGGTGGAACTCCACCGGAGGTTGGTACTAAACGTGCGGTCGCTTGTGCCCTCACGATGATGGCAGCAAATGAACACCTCATAACGCCGATTCTCGAAGCGACCCCAGAGCCCAAGATTATATTCAGGGTATCGATTGATTATGGGACGGTAACCGTTGCACGTCTTGGAGCACCAAGGCGGTTCAATGCAAATGTTGCGATCGGAGCTACGGCAAACTTCGCGTGCAAGATGTTATCTTTCGCTGAACCCGGTGATATTGTCATTGGAGAAACTGCTCGATACTTGCTACCGGAGTCATGGCACCAGTTCACTAAGCCTATCGAAGTATCAACTGGCTGGACCTACGTCAAATCTGGTCTTCCATACATCTTGTACAAATATACAGGGAGGTGGAGTAGGCTAACCTAACCCATCATGAACAAGCCGACACAATCCGAAGGTGGAACGGGGTGGTCGCAGTCGATGCCGACAGAGATACAGTCTCCGCTGACAGTGTCGCCCAAAGACCGGACAGCAAGCTTAATTTTAGTCGAGGATAAGGCATCTGTATCGGAACAGAAGCAAGCAACTTCAGACCGGCATGCGAAATTTTCCGAGGACGTGCATGATTACCTTCGCGAATACATCCGAAACGCGGATCAGAAGGCAACTTTTTTCTTTGCCGCGTTTACAGCGCTGCTTGCTTTCCTCAACACGCAAAATGTGACAGCACGCTGGCTCAAAGATGTCCGGCTTTGGTACTTTGTCGATGGTTTAGGGTTTCTCAGTATGTCCTGTCTAGCATTAGGAGCAGCTATTTTGCTTTGTGTTGTCTTACCCCGGCTTAAGGGATCTCGCCGGGGTCTAATTTTCTTCCGTGCCATAGCTGAATACGAAAGCTCAGCAGAATATGCTGCGGATGTATTGACATTCTCGGGAGATGAAATTGTCCGCAGAAAGCTCCTGCACTGCCATGATCTTTCAAACATTTGTACTGCAAAATACCGCACACTCATGGTCGGTTTTTGGGTGGGAGCAGTCGGCGTAGTGACAGCACTCCTATTCCTACTTCTAGCGAAGAGTGGTTCATCTTAACAGAAAACTAGCTGGCTGCCCCAGGGCCCGCCTTTGGGACTTGGGAAATCACGAACCCCATGCGAGCGAAAAGCGCTCCGCCGCACCGCAGGTGCCTCCCGGAGGGAGAGCGTGAAAATAGCCCAGGGGTGAAACCCTGGGTCAGCGTCCCCTATATGGCGCTGCCGTCCCGTAGGGCAGGCGCGAATCTTCCGCTTTTCTCGAATCGTGGAAAGGATTACGATGATAAAGAGGGTCGGAAAATGGCAAATGTAGCAACAGCGGTTGAGATCGACTGGTTGGCCTGCGAACTGATCGAATCAGTCCCCGGCAAGGTCTCGGGAAGGCCCATCGTGCGTGGAACGCGCATCCTGCCTGACGCCATCGTCGGCAGCTACGACCTCGGCGAGACGATCGATGAACTGCGCGAGGGCTTTCCCTCCCTCTCGGTCCCTCAAATCAAACGCCTGATTGAGTTTGCCCATGCACAACGAGGCCAGGCCGGCCAGTGAAAGTTCTGCTCGATGAGAATCTCGACCATGCCCTGAGGAAGCTGCTAGGGCCACACGAGGTTGTCACTGTCACGTACATGGGCTGGACAGGGCTCCAGAATGGCTCGTTGTTGCGGGCTGCCGAAGAAAGCGGAATGGAGGTTCTTCTGACCGGCGACCAGACACTCAGCTACGAGCAGAACCTAACCGGGAGGCGTCTGGCAGTTGTGGCCCTCTCTGCGATTCAGCTACCCATACTCAAAGAAAACCTGCCGAAAATAATTGCTGCCATCGACGGAGCCGCGCCCGGCACATTTCAGGCGGTAGACTGCGGCACATTCAGTCGAAAGAGAACCGCTGAAGAGTAAGCCAACAGCGCTCACGAATCCGCTATCGCGCCTTGACGAAACTACGGCGTAGCCGTACCATGCAGATGATGAAGAGCTTACAAGATATGGTTTGGGTCGATCATGAACCCGGCGATGCGCCCATCGAGACGAATACGGATTGGGCCGCGGTCGAAGCGCTAACCGATGAGCAGATTCATGCGGCTGCGCTCTCTGACCCGGACTCACAACCGCTTCCTCTCGGCAGCGACGAGGAGATGGCCAAGCTGGGCCTGATTCACATTCCCAACGTGAAGAAGCTCCGCGAACGTCTCGGCCTGACCCAGGAGGCATTTGCCGCCGCCTATCGCATCCCCATCGGAACCCTGCGCGACTGGGAGCAGGGTCGCAAACGTCCCGACGCCCCCGCCCGCGCCTACCTCACCGTCATCGCCCGCAACCCCGAGGCCGTCGCCAACCTGTTGAAAGAAGCGGCCTGACCCTGCTGCCCCATCCTTCGTGTACTTTGCTTTGCGTAGGGTGTAGGGTAGGACACCACGAACCCCATGCGAGCGACTAGCGAGCCGCTGTCCCCACCGCAGGTGGTTGCAGATTATTTCCCCACTTCGTCGCATAATGATCCTCAGGAGTCCATCGTCCTGGCACATCCTCTTCGCGCCGCCTTTTAGCCGGAAGCTGTTAGAAGAGGCCGAAACGGCCCGTAACTCCTTATCCTGGACGACTTTGCAGGGAACTCCTTTGTTTTGACGACTTTACAGCGCAACCCCGTCTGTAACCTCAAGAAAACAACGACTTTGCGTCCAAAGTAGGGGTGGGGGTACCCCATCCTTGACGCGCGCTTTGAGGCACGGGTGGGGTAGTTCCATGCCCAACCACAGAATTTCAACAAGTTCCTAAGACTCCAATGACTCACCGTTGAAGCGGTAACCGACGTAAGCATCCGTCAACAAGTACTGCGGATTCCGCGGATCGTCCTCGATTTTCTTGCGCAGTTGGCGGACATATGTTCGAAGGTATTCAAGCTCATTTCCATACTCCGGGCCCCATACGGATTTCAACAACCGTGCATGTGGAATCAGTTCGCCAGCGTGCATCATCAAATAATGCAGCATCTCGAATTCCTTGGGAGTCAGATGAATAGGACGCCCACGCTTCATCACCCGGTACTTTACCGGATCCAATTCGAGCTCACCGCTGCGAATGGGCGCGTCGCGATTGGTATCCTGAGCATTCCTTCTGCGCACAGCTGAGCGCAAGCGCGCTGTCAGTTCCCGTATTTGAAAAGGCTTGGTAATGTAGTCGTCAGCGCCCGCATCCAGCGCCAGAACCTTGTCATCCTCGCTATCCATCACTGTCAGCATCAGGATCGGCAAACGCGCAAGCGCGCGACGGATGCATCGGCAGGTTTCCACCCCTCCCATGCCTGGCATATCCACATCCAGTAGCACCGCATCAAACCACGACACGCGGACCAGCGATAATGCCTCCTCGCCGCGCGCTGCCTCCACAACTGTAAAGCCCATGCCAGATAGCGTAGTGCGAAGCGCCCGCCGCGTGGAACTGTCGTCATCTACCACGAGGATTGTGCCCTGCTCTGAATTCGACGATTCTGTATTCATAAATTTCTCCTTGCTTCAGTCGGAAGGGAAAGATAGAAAGTCGTTCCTTCCTTGTCGTCACTAATCACCCACACATGACCGTGGTGTGCTTCCGCTGCTTTCCTTACCACGGATAGACCAATGCCTGTGCCGGGAACAATATCCTTCTGCTGGTGCGACCTATAAAAGCGGTCGAATATTCGCTCCCGATCTTCGATCCGTATCGTCGATCCATAATTATGCACGGAAATAAGAACTTCGGAATGACTCTTTCGGGCAGCAACCTTGATTGGTGTATCCGGTATAGAATACTTCAGCGCATTATCAAGGTACTGCGTGAGAATCATCGCCAGAAGCCCTCGATCTGCGCGCAATGTCAGCGCCTGGTCGTCCACGGCAACCTGTATTCTGTTGTTCGCTTCCGCCCGAATGCCAGCCAACACTTCCGAGATTAATCCAATTACATTTACCTCATCCGTTTTTAGACTTACTTGTTCTGTATCCAGCCTTGCAGTCATCAGCAGTCGTGTGCACAGTTCATTCAAGCGAGTTGTCTCGTCATCGATCAGAGTTACCAGATCCTGTTGCCGTTCGGTCAGTCCACCCAAAGCAAGCAAGCCGGAACTGGAAGTTTGCATGGCTGTCAGCGGCGTCTTGAATTCATGTGCTAATGCATCCATTACGGCCGCGCGCAATTGCTCGCTCTTGCTTGCATTCTCAGCTCTCTCCTCATTCTCAAACGATTGATGACGGTTTACTGCGATTGCAGCAAGCGAAGCAAGCGCATCAATTACCAAAGGACTAATCTGTCCTCGTATAACAAGTGCGCCAACAGGGCCAGGTCCTGCCAGCAGTATGCGCTGCGATGTTTCTGTATGAGGATCATCCTTCGAGGCGCCGCGAAGAAAGCTTTCCTTCGCAATGTTTTCCTCAAAAGCGTTCCAGTCGCCGGCCCTATCCTGGCGTCCAAGGTTCACATCGTAAAGTGCGACGGCGCGCACCACAAATATCCTTTGAAGTAAAACCACCAATTGCGATCCTGGCGCTTGATGCAAATCCATCAGGAGTGAATCGCGGCACAACTCATACAGTTGCTTCATTTCAACACGATGAACAGCAGCCTCTCTTGAGCTTCGCAACTCTTTTGCCGACAATCTGCTGATCACAATCGTCGTTACTTCAAAAGCTCCAAGCGATACCACCTCCTGCATATCTGTCATATAAAAGTGGAAAAGAGGCTGAGTAAAATAATAATCAAGACAGGCAACCGCGAACAACGAGGTTAGCGACGCCTGCCAGAAGCCGCACTGCCAGGCCACAACAACCACAAGCAGTACATAACAAATGCTGATGGTCGCCAGATTGAACTTGAGAGAGAATCCGACATAGGTCAGTATTGCGAGCGCTGCACTGGCAGTCAGGCACTGCGCCAAAACACGCACACCATGCGGCGGATTGATCCATCTCAAGACAATCGGATTATCCATTTGACCTGCATCTTGCTCGCATCGAATTGTCAGCGAGTTAATGACAGAATAGTATTTGCAGCATTAAGAACAAATAAGGAATTGGAGAACATATCATATGTATACCATTCTATATAGATATATATATTACATAAGTATGATGTGAAGAAGTTATGTGGGGAAAGAACGCGAAGAAGTCTGAATTCTCTCGTTCTTTCCCGCACTCAACTTCGCATGTTGACCATCATGCAGATTACATTAGCCTTATTTATCCTGCGCGGAAGTTTCCCGCGCAGCCATTTGTCCATACTTCGCCGCTAAGTCTCCCGCTTCGGACGCCTTGTACATATAATATTCGTAAAGATTGCGCGCCGAGTCGACGGGCCTTGGATATTTATTCGCGGCCACGACCATGATGTTCTGGCTTCTCCGTACCCACTCCTGCTTTTCTTCCGCCGCCTGTTGCAGGTAGTAAGTATGCCTGCCTGCATAGTAGCCGGCAAGAGCCTTGTACTGCTCCGGCGTATGCGCGTCGCGCACCATCTGCCTCAGTTGAGCTTGCGTGTAATGCGCGCCATTCCCTGCGGTGGAGGCTGTTGCCTGTGCGTCTCCTACACCTGCAAGAGCGAATGACAGAATACCTGCTGCAATTAGGATGCGTTTCATGATTTAATTACCTCCCATGATTGAGTATCTTGCTCATAACATGAGGGGCGCATGAAGACAATAGAGTATTTCAATAAAAGTTTAGGCGGGCGATTTGCGCAATCAGGGCGAGGCTTTAGTAGTAAGTATCCCGCAGAGACCGCGCATCCTTTACCATGGCTAGAAATCTCCCTGCCAACTCATGGATGCGATCTACCTGGCGAAAGTGCAAAGCTTCCCTGGGCAGAAGTCCTCCACCCACGCCAATTGCGTCGGCGCCGGCTAGAATATAGTCAGATGCCGTAACTTGATTCACGCCGCCGGTGGCAATCAGCGGAATTTGCGGCAGCGGCACCTTGAGCGCACGCACGTATTGCACGCCGCCCAAATGACCTGTAGGAAATATTTTGACGAAATCAGAGCCGGCCTTCCAGGCCGCGATAACCTCGGTCGGTGTTAAAGCTCCCGGCAACACCACGACCTGTTCTTTCTTTGCATACGCCACCACCTCGGGTATAAATCCCGGGCTGGTCAGAAACCTGGCTCCGGCTTCAATGCTCTGCCGCGCTAATTCATCGTCCAATACAGTGCCGGCGCCCACCGCCATATCCGGGTAGCGATTCGCCAAGTCGTTGATTAGGTCCAGCGCTCCAGGCACGGTCAAGGTGATCTCGACAATGGGTATCCCTGCCGCGTACACAGTCTCCGCCGCAAATCGCGCGAGTTCTTGTGTATTCACACGCACGGATGGCAGAATGCCGATCTCCTTAATGCAGGCACAAACAGCTTCTCTTTTCATTGATTCGACCTCTCAGTTCCGATATCCGAATGGACCAAGCAGTTGACAGTATACATAGGCAATTTGTCAATGCTTGAATTGCTTCACGTTCCACAATACGATTCCCGCTTGCCGGAGGATCTCGCATGTGATGCAACGCTCAGGACACAAAGTACAAAGCTTCGCGCGAACAAAAGTTCTGACTTAGACATCAAGAGACACCTCACGTTCAGGCAGCTTGTCCCCTTCTCTTGCGATCCAGACATACAAAGTGGGCAAAAGGAAGATGCTCAACATGAGAGCTGTCATAAGTCCCCCCACAATGACAATGGCAAATGGGCGCTGCGAATCGGAGCCGATAGCGTGCGACATCGCGGCAGGAAGCAATCCCAAGGTAGCCACCAGCATGGTCATCATGATGGGACGAAGCCGCAATACGGCGCCCTCGATAGCGGCGCCTTCCGGCGTATAGCCTCGCGCTCGCAGTTGATTGATGTATTCAAGCATAATGACGCCCGTCTGAACCGATACTCCAAAGAGCGCCAGGAAGCCGACACCGGAAGATACGCTAAAAAATGTGCCGGTAAAATAGAGAGCGAGCAAGCCTCCAACGGGAGCCATGGCCACGTTTCCGAGAATCAGCAGCCCCCATTTGAAGGAACGAAACATGGTGTAGAGAATGATGAAGATAAAAAAGATCGTCAGGGGCAGGATCAAGAGCAGCCTCGCTTCGGCTCGCTTTTCGCTATCGTATTCTCCCGACCATTCAAGGTGATAGCCGCGCGGCAACTGCACATTCTTGGCGATCTTGTCGATGGCTTCCTTGACTGTGGTGCCCAAATCGCGCTCACGCACCTCAAAGCGGATCGCCACATAGCGGGAACCGTCTTCCCGATAGATGTCGTAGGCATCATCGCGAACCTGGGCTTTGGTCACCTGAGCCAGCGAGACGCGCTCTCCCGAGGGAGAGAGCAGTCGAATATTCTGGATTGCCTCCTTGGTATCGCGATACCGTTTCTGATAGCGCGCGACCACGTCGTAGACTGCCTCTCCCTGCAAGACCTGGCTGACAGTATTGCCGCCGACGGCAGTCTGGATGGCGTCCTGAATATCGGCCACATTGATGCCGAAGCGCCCCGCCGCCTGACGGTCAACGGTGAGATCGATATTGGGCTGGCCTGTATCACGTTGAATTCCCAAATCCTTGATCCCGTCAATATTGGCCATGACTTCTTTGATCTGTTCGCCCTTTGCCTCGAGAACATCCAACTCCGGACCGTAAAGCTTGGCGCACAGTCCGCCTTTCGTGCCGGTCATCGTTTCATCCACGTTGTCTTCAATGGGCTGGGAGAAATTCCAGAATGCCCCTGGATGTTTCTCCAGTTCGCGATCCATGGCGGCGATCAACTCCTCTTTTTTCTGATGAAAGACGGGGCGCCATTGATCCTTGGGCTTCAAGTCGACGAAATATTCCGTATTGCCGAATCCTCCCGTATCGGTTCCATCGTCTGGCGCGCCGGATTGCGAGACGACCTTGGTCACTTCGGGGAACGATGCCAAGATATAGCGGGATTGCTGGGCGAAGCGCGTGCCTTCCGTCTCGCCTACGCTATTTGCCATCGCGCCACGCGCCCAAATGGCGCCTTCGTCCAGATGCGGCAGAAACTCCGAGCCAATGACGCCGCTGAAGGTCAGAAAAAGAGCGAGGGCAACCGAAGCCAAGCCAACGCCAACGGTGATCCAGCGATTCTCGATCGCCCACTTCACCGCATGCCGGTAGCGCTCCTTCAGGAATTCCATGACCGGGTTGCGCCATTCCTTGACACCACGCGGGAAGAGCAGGGCAGCAAGCACCGGCACAATGAAAATGGAGAATACGATGGCGCCGAGTAGCGCGAAGGCAACGGTCCAGGCCATGGGCCGGAACAAACGCCCTTCGACTCGTTGCAGCGTGAAGATCGGCATGTAAGCGGTGATGATGATGCCAATTGCGAAGAATACCGGCCGCTGGACCTCGTGGGCGGCATCGCGGATCATCTCTACGGGAGTCTTCATGCTCATCGTGATGCGGCCCGCTTCCGGCGAAATGTTCTTGCCATGGTGGCTCAAGTGCCGCATGATGTTCTCCATCATGACGACGGCACCATCCACAACCATTCCGAAGTCGAGCGCGCCAAGTGAAATCAGGTTTGCGGGAATATGGCTCAGATCGAGGAAGATCGATGCGAAGAGTAACGAAAATGGAATAGTAAGCGCAACGATGAAGGCTCCACGAACATTACCAAGGAACAGGAAGAGAATAATCGTTACCAGGATCATTCCCTCGCCGAGGTTGTGCAGCACCGTGTGTAGCGTGTAAT
>Ga0224555_1000135_pt1 | contig 102789 bp, 90 predicted proteins | sample 714S23034metaG_FD_180687 | JGI IMG/M metagenome (GOLD analysis project Ga0224555, IMG submission 180687) | Peat soil microbial communities from Stordalen Mire, Sweden - 717 S2 30-34 | ecosystem: Environmental > Terrestrial > Soil > Wetlands > Peat | place: Sweden: Norrbotten County, Stordalen... | reverse complement strand
GACGCCTGGGTCTGGGGTGGCGCGGCCGGTCGGTGGTGGTTGGTGATCAGCCAGCAGGCGGTAGCCTGTAGCCGGTAGCTGGGATGCGTTCGTCCTTTCAAAAATTCGTTTTGAGGGGGTGGATCCCTCGGGATGTTGTTGATTCCGGGGCGGAGCTTCTGGCTGAACCCCCGGGGGATGGCAAGTCGGTTAACGGATCAGAGAACCCGTTCGACGCGTGCCTCACTTCGTTCGGCACTTGCTCAGGGCAGGCTCGCGATGGAGAGCGTTTCTTCCTTTGCCCGGCTCTGCTTGACGATGTTCTGGATGGCGAGGTCCTGCTGGGCGAGGTTCTCGAAGGGAGTGGCGCGGGCGGCGTTGAATTCCTCGCGGGTTTCCTTATAGCGAGGGGCGAACATGTCGGTCATCTCGCTCTCGACTTTGCTCAGATCCTTGTCCCAGTTCTTCTTGAGGTCGCGGAAGCTGAGGTGGCTGGACCGCTCGCGTTTGGGGTTGGGGATGGGAGAGGGGTCCGGGGCACCGGGCACCGGGCTCAGGGCGCCGGGTGTTGGGGCGTGCTCGGGGCTGGTGCCTAAGTCGAAGATTTCGTGTTCGGGGATGCCGAGGCGGCGGAGTTTGACGCGGAATTTGGCGGCTTCGAGGCGCTGAGTTTGCATGGAGTGAGCGAGGCGGCAGCCGGCGAGGAGGGCGTGGCCGTTGGGGACCGGGATGGTGCCCCAGGCGAGGGCCTGCAGGGTTTGGGAGAGGAGGTAGACGATGGAGGCCTCGTCCTCGAGGAGGGGGACGTCGACTGGGCGCTCGGGGCGCGAGTGGAGATAGCGATGGTGGCGGAAGCAGTGGTCGTGGCCGCGGAGGACCCAGGCGCGGCAGCGGTGGCCGTCGGATTTGGTGTAGTTGCACTGGCGGTCGGCGGGGGCCTGGCCGCCGGGGTTGGAGATTTCCTGGTCTGCGAGCTGGTTTTCTGTCACGATTTGTTCCTTTCTTTGGGCGCGGAAACAAAAAGCCCCGCCGGGAAGGCGAGGCTTTTTCCTTTTTCTACTCTAAGTTCAGAATATCAGGTGGGGGGAGTAAGTCTGCCAGCTTTATTGGGGTTAGATGGCGTGTAAGTGCTTGTAAGTCAGGGGTCATTACTTCGGACTTTTCCACAAACACTTGACAGTTTTTTGGGAGGCAGAAGAAAAGCAGTTAATGGTTAGACGGTCAGCGATGAAGCGGTTAGCGATAGAGAGGATAGCCCCGCGCCGCTTTGCGTTCTCTCCCGGTCCGTGATGTCGCCTTCGCAAAGGAAACGTGTCAGGGCATGGCTTTAGCCATGCCGAAAAGTCGCGCCGTCAGGCGCTTCCTTGCTGCCGCAGGCCGTTTTGGGTCCTCCGTCGCCCTTCGCCGCGATCGGTTTGGCTTGGGAGGTCTTCTGACGTGCGAGGGCTCGGAAGCACCATGGGAAGTCCTCTGGTGAGGTGGCGAGGCCCATCTTGACGGGGTTCTCGGCGATGTAACGACAATGGCCGGCGAAGCTGTCCGGGTCGTGCACGCGATGGTCGGAGAAGCCGCGTTGCCAGACTTCGCCGGCGTAGCCGCTTTCGTGTTGCAGGCGAAAAGAAAAGCCGCCCTTGATGAACTGCATCGCTTTTTCGAGGGTCACGCCGGCTGATGTTGTGAGAAGCAGGTGGATGTGATCGGGCATGATGACGAAGTCGTGGAGGGTGAATCGTCCAGCACGGACGCACGAGCGGAGAACGTCGATCAGAAGGGTGGCGTTGCGGTCGGTTTGCAGGAGGCGTTTGCCCATGTGGGTTTTGGTGGTGACGAAAAAGGTGCGATTGTCCTGCACGATTTGTGAGGGGTCGGCATTGCGGGAGGGAATGGACATAGGTGGTACTCAGGGGCTGAAAGCCCTGATTATTTTCGGACCGTTCGGCACGACTGAAAGTCGTGCCCTGGCACGTTTTCGTTACGAAGGTAAGATTTTGGGTCGGGACGGGAATCGTCCGGAGTCTCCTGGCCTTTTGACGCACGACGCGACCTCAGTCCCGCCCCATCGCGCTGAAGCGCGATGGGGACCCCAAAGACGGCCTGCGGCAGCAAGGAGGCGCCTTCGGCGCGACTTTACGGCACGACTGAAAGTCGTGCCCTGACACTTTTCCGTTGCGGAGGTGAGATCGCGGGCCGGGATGGGAATGGCGATTGGGCTGGAACCTGGATCTTCTGGGCTTTCGACGTTCGAAGTGCACGTCAGTCCCGCCCCATCGCGCTGAAGCGCGATGGGGACCCCAAAGACGGCCTGCGGCAGCAAGGAGGCGCCTTCGGCGCGACTTTACGGCACGACTGAAAGTCGTGCCCTGACACGTTTCCTTTGCGGAGGTGAGATCGTGGACGGGAAAGTGCGCAAAGCGATTTATGCCTGATCGCTGACCGCTGCCTTACTGTGCCGAAGCTGCGTCCAGCTTCAGGATGAGCATGGTCATGTCGTCGTGTTGGGGGGCGCCGGCGGTGAACTTGTCGCAGGCTGTGAACAGGGCGCGCAGGACGTCGTCCGCGTCCTTGTCGCGCACCTTGCTGGCGGCTTCGATCATGCGCTCCTCGCCCCACTCCTCGTCGTCGTGGGTCATGGCTTCGCTGATGCCGTCGGTATAGAGCAGCAGCAGGTCGCCGGGCTCGAGGGTGAGAGCCTGCTCGACGTAGGGCGCGAGGGGAAGAAGGCCGACGACGGGACCGCCCGCTTCAAGCCGGATTACCTGACCGTTGCGCAGCAGGACCGGCGGGTTGTGGCCGGCGTTCACGCACTCGACGCGGCGCGTCTTCGGGTCGTAGGCGGCGAAGAAGAAGGTCGCGTAGCGGTTGGAGGCTGAGGCTTCGTAGACCAGCACGTTGACCTGGTGCATGAGCTCGGCGAAGTTGCGAGGGCTGTTGAGGGAGACGCCGCGGAGCGAGGCGCGGAGGCTGGCCATGAGCAGCGCGGCGGAGATGCCTTTGCCGGAGACGTCACCGATGGCGAGGCCGAGGCGGCCGTCTTCGAGGTTGATGACGTCGTAGTAGTCGCCGCCGACGCCGAGGGCGGCGCGGCAGGCTCCGGCGAGAGAGGCGCCGACGATGGCGGGCATCTCCTGAGGGAAGAGGCGCTCCTGGACTTCGCGGGCGATCTCCATCTCGCGATTGACTCGCTCGCGCTGCGCGGCTTCGGTGGCGAGGGAGTGGGCGAGCTCGGAGACTTCGAGGGCGAGACCGGTCTGGCGGGCGACGGTTTGCAGCACCTGCAGGTCGGTGCGCGACCAGGCGGCTTCGGAGCGCTTGGGCCCGAGCGCCATGATGCCCATGAGGCGGTTGCGGCCGGGCAGGGGGACGAGCAGCTCGGCGTTGAGCAGGTCCAGGGCGCGGCGCTCGGCGGTGCCGGCCATCAGGTACCAGGCGTCGGGGTCGTCGCGGTAGAGGCGGGCGGGCTCGTTGGAGTTGGCGAGGTAGCGGATGGAGGAAGCCTGCGCGGGCAGGGTGAGGGCGCCGTCGGCCGAGACACCAACGGCCTGCTCGACATAGAAGACATCGCCGCGGCGGAGGAGCATGGCGATCTGGCGGATGTGGAGGGTGTCGCAGACGGTGCGGGCGACCGTTTCCAGCAGGGGCCGGGTTTCGGTGAAGTGGCGGACCTCGTCGGAGAGCTCGTTGAGCATGACTTCGGCGTTGTAGGCCTCGCGGAAGAACTGCCTGTCGAGCCACTGCTCGATGCGTTTGCTGACGCCGAAGCGGAGGGCGAGGATGACGACGAGGAAGACGAGGGCGGTCCAGATGTCGGAGGGCTGGGGCTGGCGGCGCTCGATCATGGGCAGGAAGAGGCGGACGCCGATGACGATGAGCAGAGCAATCTGCACGGCCCAAAGAGTGGCGCGGGCGAGCGCGTAGCGGGTGCCGAGGCGGAGCAGGACGCGGACGTCGAGGGCGCGCTGGACGACGACGACATAGGCGAGGGTGAGGGGCGCGATCATGAAGAGCAGGGCGCCGATGGAGCGGATCCAGTAGCCGGCGGTGGTGTTGCCGGCGACGCGGTACGCAGGTGGCAGGTCGGGCAGCAGAACGAAGACGAGCAACAGCGAGCCCATGCCGATGCTCATGCCGGTGGTGAGGACGCGGAGGCGGCGGCGGGCGTCTTCGGTAGAGGCGGAGCGGAGCTTATCGAGGGTGAGGACGAGATAGAGGATGACGCAGAGGAGGTTGAAGGCGTTGATGGTGTTGCCGGCGAAGTTGCTGGCGCGGGCGAGGAAGGCGCCGTCGCCGCCGCCGTAGTAGTCCATCCAGATGGCTGGGGCGAGGACGCAGACGGCGATGCCGAAGAGGGCGAAGAGGAGCCACTTGATCCAGCGGGCGCGGGCGTCGATGCGGGAGCGCTCGGGGAAGTAGACGCCGAAGAGGAGCAGGGCAGGGGCGCCGGCAAGCTGCAGGGTCTGGTACCAGAACTCGCGCAGGAAGAGGGAGACGCCGCTGGCGAGTCCGCTGTTGATGAAGACGACGCTGGGGAAGGTGAGAAGGAGGAGGGTGAGCCAGGCGTTGCGGTCCGAGGGCCGGGAGAGAACAACCCAGTAGCCGGTGAGGAGGCAGACCAGGGTGAGAAGTCCGGCGAGGAGGAAGTCTTTCCAGAAGGCCCAGAGAGGCGAGAGGCGGCCATAGAGGTAGGCCTGGCGGACGAGGGTGACGGTGACGGTGGCGTGGGTGCCGTCGGGGCGGGTGAGGTCGACGTCGAGGATGTCGCCGGGGTGGCTCTCGGAGAGGATGGTGGACCACTGGGCGATGCCAGTATAGGGGGCGCCGTTGAGTTGGTCGATGCGGTCGCCGCCCTGGATGCCTGCGGAGCGGGCTTCAGGGGAGAGGTCGCGGTTCTTGATGGTGCGTGCGTCGGAGTCGTAGCTGAAGGGGATGTTGACGCGCTGGTCCCAGTGAACGTGGGTCTCCCACAGGTCGGCGATACCGGCGATCCAGTAGCCGAGGCTGGCAATGATCCAGAGAGCCAGAAAGAGGCGCAGGAGCTTGGGGGATACGGGCTTCTTCCGGGTACGGTGTTTCATCCGTGGGGACATAGTATCTTGATGCCGGGGAATTGGGCAGCGCGGATTTCTGCGCACCGCGCCGCGGCGTTATTCTTGATACGCAATCGAGAGGGGTTGAAGTTCATGCGTGTTTCGGGCGTGGTTTTGTTTCTGGTAGCGGCAACGTGTGCGGCGCAGACGCGGCCGGCGATCATCGGGGTTTCGCACATCGCGGTGTACGCGAGCGACGCGGCGAAGACGGAGCACTTCTATGTTCACGATATCGGGCTGAAGAAGGGCGATGATCCGGAGAACAGCGCGGGCGTGCGGTATTACGTGAACGAGGAACAGTTTGTGGAGGTGCTGCCGTTACCCGCCGATGCGGGGGCAAGCCGGCTGGATCATCTGGCGTACATGACGAAGAACGCCGAAGAGATGCGCGCATATCTGAAGGCGAAGGGCGTGACGGTTCCGGATGAGGTGAAGAAGGGCAGCGACGGGAGCGCGTGGTTCGACGTGCAGGATCCGGAAGGGAACAAGGTGGAGTTTGTGCAGCCGGCGGCGAAGCTGCTGGACATGAAGGGGACGGCCGGGCTGTATGCGCTGAGCGGCGCGGATCCGATCGGGCGGCGGATCATCCACGTGGGGATGCTGGTGCGGGACCGCGAGAAGGAAGACGCGTTCTATCGCGAGCTGCTGGGATTCCGGCCGTACTGGTACGGGGGGATGCACGAGCATACGGATTGGGTGTCGCAGCAGGTTCCGGACGGGCACGACTGGCTGGAATACATGGTCTACAACGGCGAAGGCGCGCCGGATCACGTGCCGCAGAATCAGCTGGGGGTGCTGAATCATTTGTCGCTGGGTGTGACGAACATGGAGACGGCGGTGACGAAGCTGTACGCGGAGGATCGGCTGGGGGATGCGCGCCCAAGTCCGCAGATCGGGCGGGACGGGAAGTGGCAGTTCAACGACTACGATCCGGACCACACGCGGGTGGAGGTGATGGAGTTCTCGGCGGCGGCGAAGCCGTGCTGCTCGGAGTTCACGGCGGCGAACCCGACGCCGGAGGGGCAGCCGTGAAGCAGGCGGTAGGCGGTAGGCTGTAGCCGGTAGCTAAGGCCGGGGTCGCTACAGCCTACTGCCTACAGCCTACCGGCTGCTCTTCCAATTAACACTTGCCGTTACAAAACCGTGGTAGGATGGCCGCCGCAACGAGCTGCGAGTCATGCCCAAAGCGATCATTGACGGAATAGTACGCGACTTCACGGCGGGAGAACCGCTGATCGAGGTGATCAACCGCAGCGGCGCCGCGGTGCCGCAGGTTTGTTATCACCCGCAGATGGGGCCGATTCAGACCTGCGATACGTGCATGGTGGAAGTGGACGGCAAGCTGGTCCGCGCGTGCGGGACGGCGGCTGTCGATGGAATGAAAGTGGCGACGAAGTCGGCGCGTGCGGACAAGGCGCAGCGCGAGGCGTTCGACCGCATCCTGGGGAACCACCTGCTGTACTGCACCGTCTGCGACAACAACAACGGCAACTGCACGGTCCACAACACGACGAAGATGCTGGCGGTGGAGCATCAGGAGACGCCGTTCCGGCCCAAGCCCTACCCGGTCGACCACAGCAATCCTTTCTACCGCTACGATCCCGACCAGTGCATTCTGTGCGGGCGCTGCGTGGAGGCCTGCCAGAACGTGCAGGTGAACGAGACGCTATCGATAAGGTGGGAAGACGAGCATCCGCGGGTGCTGTGGGACGGCGGCGCTCCGATTGGGGAGTCAAGCTGCGTCTCGTGCGGACACTGCGTGACGGTGTGTCCATGCAATGCGCTGATGGAGACGTCGATGCTGGGCGAGGCGGGCTACTTCACGGGGCTGCCGAAGCCGGTGTTCCAGGGAATGGTCGACGTGGTGAAGGGCGTCGAGGGGGAAGTGGGATACGGCGCGATCCTGCAGCTATCGGAAGTGGAAGCGGCGATGCGGGAGTCGCGAACGAAAAAGACGAAGACGGTGTGCACGTATTGCGGGGTCGGGTGCAGCTTCGACGTCTGGACGCGGGACCGCCACATATTAAAGGTGGAACCGGCGGAGGGTCCGGCGAACGGGATTTCGACCTGCGTCAAGGGCAAGTTTGGCTGGGAGTTTGTGAACAGCCAGGATCGGCTGACATCGCCGCTGATTCGGGAGAATGGCAAGTTTCGCGAGGCGAGCTGGGACGAGGCGCTGGGGCTGGTGGCGCGGCGGTTCGCGGAGATCAAAGCGGAGAGCGGGCCGGATGCGCTGGCGTTCGTGTCGTCGTCGAAGTGCACGAACGAAGAGAGCTATCTCATGCAGAAGCTGGCGCGGGCGGTGGTCGGCACCAACAATATGGATAACTGCTCGCGCTATTGCCAGGCGCCGGCGACGGTGGGGCTGTTCCGGACGGTGGGGTACGGCGGCGATTCGGGTTCGATTACGGACATCGAGGCGGCCGACCTGGTGGTGATTGTGGGGAGCAACACGGCGGAGAGCCATCCGGTACTGGCGACGCGGGTGAAGCAGTCGCACAAGCTGCGCGGTCAGAAGCTGATTGTGAGCGATCTGCGCAAGCATGAGATGGCGGAGCGGGCGGATGTGTTCCTGCACCCGAAGCCGGGGACGGACCTGATCTGGATGAGCGCGGTGACGAAGTGGATCTTCGATCAGGGTCTGGAGAAGAAGGATTTCCTGGCGCAGTGGGTGAACGGGATCGATGAGTATCGAAAGAGTCTTGAGCCGTTCACGATGGAGTACGCGAGCCGGCGGACGGGGTTGCCGGTCGAGACGATGGAGCGGGTGGCGCGCATGATCGTCGACGCGAAGAGCGTATGCGTGCTGTGGGCGATGGGCGTGACGCAGCACTCGATGGGGTCGGACACCTCGACTTCGATCTCGAATCTGCTGCTGGCGACGGGCAATTACATGCGGCCGGGGACGGGGGCATATCCGCTGCGCGGGCACAACAACGTGCAGGGCGCAAGCGACCACGGCGCGATGCCGAACAACTTGCCTGGATATCAGAATGTGGAGGATGCGGAGATCCGGGCGAAGTTTGAGAAGGCGTGGGGCGTGACGCTGCCGCTGAAGAACGGACTGGACAACCACCAGATGATCGAAGCGATTCACGAGGGCAAGCTGAAGGCGATGTACATCTTCGGCGAAGAGATGAGCCTGGTGGATTCGAACTCAAACTATGTGGACGCCGCGCTCAAGAAGATCGATTTCCTGGTGATCCAGGAAATCTTCTTCTCCGAGACGTGCCGGTTTGCGGATGTGATTTTGCCGGCGACGCCGAGTCTGGAAAAGGAAGGGACGTTCACGAGCACGGAGCGGCGGATTCAGCGGCTGTACCAGGTGTTTGAGCCAATGGGGGAGAGCCGGCCGGACTGGCAGATCATTATGGATGTGGCGAATCGGCTGGGCGCGAACTGGACGTATGCGCATCCATCGGAGATCTACAAGGAGATTGCGGCGCTGACGCCGATGTTTGCCGGCGTGACGTACGAGCGGCTGGAGGGATACAAGACGCTGCAGTGGCCGGTGGCGGCGGACGGGACGGATCAGCCGCTGCTGTACACGAAGCAGTTCGCGTTTCCGGATGGGAAGGCGAAGTTCTTTCCGCTGGAGTGGAGCGAGCCGACGGATCAGCCGGATGCGAACTACGATCTGCACCTGAACAATGGTCGGCTGCTGGAACATTTCCACGAGGGGAACCTGACGTATCGCACGCAGGGGATCGCGGAAAAGACGCCGTGCACGTTTGTGGAGGTGTCGCCGGAGCTGGCGCAGGCGCGAGGGATCGCGAGCGGGCAGTGGGTGGAGCTGACGTCGCGCTATGGCGAGGTGCGGGTGCAAGCGGTGGTGACGGATCGCGTGAAGGGCATGGAGATGTACATGCCGATGAACTCGACCGAGGAGCCGGTGAACCGGCTGACGAGCAGCCACACGGATAAGGCGACGCACACGCCGGCTTACAAGGAGACCTCGGTGCGGATGACGGTGACGCCGGAGCAGGGAGCGAACCCGTTGCCGCGGACGAATTCGCGATGGGGACATCCGACGCCACAGAACGGGGTGGAAGTGGAGCGGAAGTGGAAGAGGGCGGATTATCACGAACCGGGGAATGGGCTGGTGCAGATCCAGGTACAGGGAATAGGGAGTAGGGAGTAGGGAGTAGGGAGTAGGGAGTAGGGCCAGGGGATGGGGCATCCGGGCTCGAGGACTGGAAAAGGTTGAGGCGGGTTCTTCCAAAATGGGACGGGAGATTACTTTCGACTGGGGCGAGGCAGGATGGACGTTGATTTGTGGAAGTCGGAGGCCGAAGCTTCTTGCTGTGGGGTGAACCTGGCCGGGTTTTAGTTTTTGGGGACGTTGCTGGATATCACATCTACGGGATGCTGGATATCACATCTACGGGATAAGGAATGCAGGTACACGCCCCGGCAGCACGATCAGTTGTGATGACAAGGCGGGTGGACGCGAACCACTTCGAGTGAGCCAGCGAGGGGAGGCAAGGATGGCGCAGCCGATAGCTTTGGAGATTGCGCCGCGCGATGCGCGGAAGGAACTGCTGGCTCGTTTGGAGAAGGCGCCGGCGGAGCACGCCGAGGCGCTGCTGGATGCCTACGAGCTAATCGAGCAGGCGCATGCGGCGGGTGTGTTTGAAGTTCTGCGCGGCGTGCTGAGCGCGAAGGATCAGGTTCTTGAAGCGATGGTCAGCGACACGGAGACATCGCAGTCGATCCACGCGCTGCGGAACGCGATCATCCTGGGAAAAATGCTGGGGTCGATCAATCCGGAGCTGATGCAGTGCTACGCGAGCGCGGTGGGCGAGACACTGGGCAGCGAGCGCAAGCCGGTGATCGAGCCGCCGGGATTGTTGTCGCTTCTGGGGCAGTTCCGGCGGCCGGAATTGCGCCGCAGCGTGGCGTTGATTAACAGGTTTCTGGAATCTCTGGGCACGCGTTTGAAGGAGAAAGGCTGCTCCCCCAGCTCGAAGCAGTAAGACCGCGCCTGGAATTCAACCCTCGGAGGGGAGCATGTCGGAAGGCAAGCGTTGGGGTATTGCTCTTGCGGGAATACTGATGCAGATGGCGCTGGGCGCCGTCTATGCGTGGAGCGTGTTTCGCACTCCGCTGGTGAAGGCATTTCACTGGTCGATTTCGCAGGTGACGCTGACGTTCACGATCTGCGTTTTCGTGCTGGGGTTCGCAGCGTTCCTCGGCGGATTGTGGCTGAACAAGAGCGGGCCGCGGCCGGTGGCGCTGACGGCGGGCGTTCTGTACGGGCTGGGCGTTTTTCTGGCGTGCTTTTCGGCGAACAAGTTATGGTGGCTGTATTTTTCGTACGGGATTATTGGCGGAACGGGGCTGGGATTCGGCTATATCGTTCCTATCGCGGTGCTGGTGAAGTGGTTTCCTGACAAGCGCGGCCTGATTACGGGCATCGCGGTGGGCGGATTTGGCGCGGGCGCGCTGGTGACGGCTCCGATCGCGCAGCGGCTGATCGTGAGCGTGGGCGTGCTGCACACGTTTGCGTATCTCGGCATCGCGTACCTGATCGTGGTGGTGGCGGCGGGGTGGTTCATGCAGAATCCGCCCGCGGGTTATGTGCCGGCGGGGTGGACACCGACGGCGACGCAGAAGTCGCAGCGGTCCGCGACCGATTACACGCTGGGACAGGCGCTGGGGTCGTGGCAGTGGTGGGCGCTGTGGCTGATCCTGTTCCTGAACACGACGGCGGGGATTTCGGTGATCTCGCAGGAAGCGCCGATGTTCCAGGAGATCGCGAAGGTGACGGCGGCGGTGGCGGCGGGGATGGTGGGGGTCGCAAGCATCGGCAACGCGGCGGGGCGCGTGTTCTGGGCGTGGGTGTCGGACGGCATCACGCGGCGATGGACATTTGTGGTGATGTATCTCTGCCAGGTGGGGCTGTTCTGGGTGATGCCGAACATTGCTGAGGCGAGCCTGCTGACGGTGCTCACGTTCATTATTCTGATGTGCTACGGCGGCGGTTTTGGAACCATGCCGGCGTTTGCCGCGGACTATTTTGGCGCGAAGAACATCGGGCCGATTTACGGGCTGATGCTGACGGCGTGGGGATTCGCGAGCGCGTTTGGGCCGCTGCTGATCGCGCATCTGCGGCAGCACGGGACTTCGTTCACCTATGGGCTGCATGTGATTGCGGTGATCGTGCTGGTGTCGATTGTGGTGCCGGTGATTGTCAGGCCGCCAAAGGTAGCGGCCTGACAGCAGGAAGCAGGAAGCGACCGTTCAATCGAAGAGGATGGGTTGGGCGGGGTCGGTGTCGTCGGGGTCGCGGAAGTTGTGGAGGCCGACGCCGATGAGGCGGAAGCGCTGCGCAGGGGCGAGGCCGACGCGTTCGCGCAGGGAGAGCGCGATGCCGGTGAGTTCGTCGCAGGAGGCGACGGGGTCGGCGGGGGTGAGCGAGCGGGTGAGGATTTTGAACTCCGCGGTCTTGAGCTTGAGGACGACGGTGCGCGGAATACGCGTCTCTTTGCGTGAGGCGGTCCAGACTTTTTCGGCGAGGCTGCGGATGGCGTCGGCAGTTTCTTCGAGGGGAATGTCGCGCTCGAAGGTGTCTTCGGCGGAGATGGATTTGGTGGGGCGGTCGGGGACGACGGGGTTTTCGTCGATGCCGTACGCCAGCTCACGCAGCCGCTGGCCGTGACGGCCAAAATGTTCTTCCACTGTTACTAATTCAATTTTGCGAAGGTCGCCGACGGTTTTGATGCCGAGGGTGGCGAGGCGCTGCGCGGTGACTTTGCCGACGCCGGGGAGACGCTCGACGGGGAGCGGCGGCAGGAAGGCGTCGATGTCTTCGGGCTGGATGACGAAGAGGCCGTCGGGCTTGCGCCAGTCGGAAGCGATCTTGGCGAGGAATTTATTGGGGGCGACGCCGGCGGAGGCAGCGAGGTGGAGCTCGTCGCGAATCTCTTTGCGAATGGCGCCGGCGACTTTGGTGGCGGTGGGCAGGCCGCATTTGTTCTCGGTGACGTCGAGGTAGGCTTCGTCGAGCGAGAGGGGCTCGATGAGGTCGGTATAGCGGCGGAAGATGTCGCGGGTCTGGCGGGAGACGGTGCGGTAGCGGGTGAAGTCGGGCGGGATGAAGATGGCGTCGGGACAGAGGCGTTCGGCACGGAGCGCGGGCATGGCGGAGCGGATACCGAAGCGGCGGGCTTCATAGGAAGCGGCGCAGACGACGGAGCGATTGCCGCGCCATGCGACGACGACAGGTTTGCCGCGGAGGGTGGGGTCGTCGCGCTGTTCGACCGACGCGTAGAAGGCGTCCATGTCGATGTGGACGATCTTGCGAACGGCCATGAGGGAAGCCTAGCAGGGCAATGGCGCGAATGGGGGAGGCGGCGCAGACGATGGCGGCGCGAGGAGTGATTACCTCAGTGGTAGTGCAGGCGTAACTCACATGTAACGAATTCGATGTGGAAGCGTGCTGCAGTTACTTAGGTGTGATTGGCTCCTCGTTTGTGTGATTGGCGATACGGGTAACCCACCTTATCTTCGGATTAACTTCAGCCGAGAAATGCGAATCGTGGAGAACTTTTAGCGGGGAATCGCCTCGTTTTCGAGACCTGGCGTTCCTGCGCAGCAGTGTCTGCAAGCCCGAAAAGACGCGCTCGAATCTTGCTGTTCTGGATTCATTCTGTGAAAAGTGTTCGCTTGCTCGCCGGCTCGCTCTCCCTCCTGATCGCCTCGGTCGTTATCGCCGGATGCGGTTCGATCATGGTCAACCCAAACCCATCTCAGGCGAGCAACGGCACGGGAAGCAGTGCCGGAGGAGGATCGGGCTCCGGCAACGGGTCTGGATCGGGATCGGGTTCGAGCGGGTCGGGAAGTTCCGGCTCGGGATCGAGCGGATCTGGGTCGAGCGGTTCGGGTAGCTCTGGGTCGGGATCGAGTGGTTCTGGATCCGGTTCGGGTTCCAGTGGTTCGGGATCGAGTGGTTCTGGATCGAGCGGTTCTGGATCGAGTGGTTCGGGTAGCTCTGGGTCGGGATCGAGTGGTTCTGGATCCGGTTCGGGTTCCAGTGGTTCGGGTTCCAGTGGTTCGGGATCGAGTGGTTCTGGGTCGAGCGGTTCGGGTTCCAGTGGTTCTGGATCGAGTGGTTCTGGATCGGGCTCGGGAGCGAGCGGGTCGGGCAGCGGCTCTGGTTCGAGTTCCGGGAGCAGCGGGTCGGGGAACGCGGCGGGCGCGCTGGCGTTAGTGCCCACAAATGCTGTACGTGTGGATGCGATTCAGACGCTGAGCAACTGGCAAGCGGACTACGACACGGCATCGAGCGGGTCGAGCGGCAGCGCCAGTGGGGTGAGCAGCGTTGTGGAAACGCCATCGTTGAGCGGAACCGCGCGGCAGTTCTCTTCGGACTATACCTACTACGGCGGCGAGAGGTTTCACGTTTCGTTCGCGAACGACACTGTTTCGAAGAACTTCCTGTACGACGTTTGGGTCTATCTCGACAGCTCGGTGAGCAACGTGGCGAATCTCGAGATGGATATGAACGCAACGATGCCGAACGGGCAGACCGTCATTTTCGGATTCCAGTGCGACGGCTGGTCGAATACGTGGGACTACACGACGAATGCGGGGACGCCCGAGGTCCCGGTGGACAGGTGGTTGAAGTCGGATCAGGCGTGCAATCTGCAGGACTGGAGCCAGAATACGTGGCATCACGTGCAGGTGGTGTACTCGCGCGACGATGCGGGCAACGTGACCTACCAGACGGTGTGGCTGGATGACGTGGAGCAGGACATTAACGCGACGACACCGTCGGCGTTTGCGCTGGGATGGGGATCGTCGCTGGTGACGAACCTGCAGGTGGATGGGCGCAATGGCACGAGCGGATCGTCGACTGTATACCTGGACAATTTGACTGTGTACCGGTGGTAAGAGAGGGTACAGGGAGCAGGGTACAGGGTACAGACAGAGAGCAGAGGAGAGGGGCCATAATGGCCCCTCTCCTTTTTGATCATCAGGGGTTCCGCAGTGTTTTTGAGCCAGCATGCTGGCCTGGTGGTCTTCTACAATGAAGTCCGGTTGCATCGAGGAGTTGACGATGAAGGTGGGCCGGTCTTTGGGCTGTTTGATGGTGGTAGCGTTGGCAGCGGCGGCAGCGGGTGGGGCGGCGCTGGGACAAGCGGCGACGACGATTCCGAAGGATGCGCTGGTGCAGCCGGAGGCGCTGCATCGCGAGCTGCAGGCGAATCCGCACGCGGCGCTGATCCTGCAGGTAGGGTCGCGGATGATGTTCGACCAGGATCACATTCCTGGAGCGGAGTACGCGGGCGCGGGGTCGCGGCCGGAAGGGTTGCAGGCGCTGCGGATGCGTGTTGGGGGATTGCCACGGTCGAAGGCGATCGTGCTCTACTGCGGATGCTGCCCGTGGGACAAGTGCCCGAACGTGGCGCCGGCCTGGCAGTTGCTGCACGGGATGGGCTTCACGCAGGTGCGGGTGCTGTACATTGCGCAGAACTTTGGGACGGACTGGGTAGCGCGGGGATACAGTGCTGAGCGGACGCAGTAGGCGGTGGGTGCGACTCCTGGTTGCATGCGCGGTACTGATGTTGGCCTGGGGCGGCGGCGGGCGCGCGCAGGAGCCTGCATCCCTGGTGGGACGGCGTGCGCCGGAGATCTCTCTGGAGAGTTTGCAGCACACGCGCGTGGATCTGGCGCAGGATCGCGGCAAGGTGGTGCTGCTGAATTTCTGGGCGACGTGGTGCGGTCCGTGCAAGGTGGAGATGCCGCGATTCATGGAGTGGCAGAAGGAGTATGGCGCGCGGGGGCTGCAGGTGGTCGGGGTTTCGATCAATGACAGCGCGGCGCCGGCGTGGGCATTTGTGGAGAAGCTGGACCTGAACTATCCGGTGGTGATGGGGAACGCGAAGCTGGGCGAGCAGTATGGCGGTGTGCTGGGCGTGCCGGTGACGTTTCTGATCGATCGGGCGGGAATGGTGCGGGCGCGCTTTGATGGGGAAGAGCATTTGGCTGCGGAGGAGCGGCAGATGCGGGGACTGCTCGGGCACCCGGGGCATTGATGCGGGGCTGACCTATATAGATATCGATTCTCTTTTTGCATGACCCCTGCTGTGCGGTATTCCGGACGCGCGGCATGCGGCGGTGTGCCACGTCCGGGGGGGGCGGGAGAGATGCGCGGTGACGCACGGAACCGCGACACGCGAGAGAAATCCTGTAGACTTTCTTGCCGGTCGCGAGATCGACGGCGGCGAGGCGGCTGTTTGTCTCGTTTTGTTGAGACTGCCGCACACATCGCCGGTATGCGACGTGGAGTTACGAGACAAGGGGGAAGAGACATGAATCGGTGCGGGATGCGCTGGCTGGCTGTTTGTGGAGGAGCACTTTTACTGACGTGCGGCATGGCGGCGCAGAAGGCGCCCGTGGTGACGGGCGATGCGCGCGTGGATGAGCTGCTGAGCAGGATGACGCTCGAGGAAAAGATCACGCTGATTCATGGGACGCAAGAGGATCCGGCGGTGTACCAGGGGCAGGCGGGGTATCTGGCAGGGATTCCGCGGCTGGGGATTCCGGGGCTCCGCATGGCGGACGGGCCTCCGGGGGCGCTGACGCGGGTGCCGAGCGAGGGCGAGACGGCGACGATGGGCGTGGCAGCGACCTTCAGCGCGAAGGATGCGGAAGAGAACGGAGTGGTGATCGGGCGGGAGGATCGGGCGAACGGGATCGATGTGAGCCTGCAGCCGTTCGTGAACATCGATCGCGATCTGGAGTTTGGGCGCGGGTACAACACGTTCGGCGAGGACCCGTATTTGACCAGCGTGATGGGCGTAGAGGAGATCAGGGGAATCCAGGCGCAGCACGTGATGGCGATGGTGAAGCACTATGTCGGGTACGACTCGGCGAACGAGAACACGTATATCGACGACCAGACGCTGCACGAGGTGTATGTGGCGCCGTTCGACGCGGCGGTGAAGGCGGGCGTTTCGTCGATCATGTGCTCGTACAACCGGCTGAACGGGACGTTCGCGTGCGGGAACAAGGAGACGCTGACGACAATCCTGCGGGATCAGATCGGGTTTAAGGGATATGTGACCTCGGACTGGGGCGCGGTGCACGCGGTGAACTTCATCAACGCGGGGCTGGACATGGAGATGCCGGGCGAGTCGAGGCCCGGCTCGGGATTGAGTCTTCCTTCTTTCTTCGATATGCAGCCGGTGGCGCCGCCTCCTCCGCCGCACGCGATGGAGAACCTGATGGCGATGTTCGGAGGGCATATTCCGGAAGAGCCGGCGCGGGAGCGGATGAATACAGGCAATTTCGGGACGAAGCTGAATCCGGAAAAGATGGAGCAGGCGCTGAAGGACGGGACGGTGGATGAGGCGACGATCACGCGAGCCGCGGGACGGGTGCTGTACGAGATCGTCAAGTTCGGCTACATGGACGGGATGCAGAGGCACAGCGTGACGCCGCAGGAGGTGGAGGCGAACGCAAACATCATCGAGAAGACCGGTGAGGACGCGGCGGTGCTGCTGAAGAACGAGGATCGTGTGTTGCCGCTGAAGGCGGCAGATCTGGACTCGGTGGTGCTGATCGGACCGACGGCCGGACAAGTGGACTCGATCGGGATCAACGGCGAGCGGAGTGTGGGGCTGCCGTGGCGGGAAGTGGGTCCGCTGGCTGCGATGAAGAAGATTGCGGGGAATTCGAACATTCAGTTTGCGGTGGCCGATGACATGACGGGAACGACGGTGCCGGCGAGCGCGCTGAGCCACGACGGCAAGCCGGGGTTGCTGCAGGCCGGCGGTGGCGCGGAGGAGACCGTTGCGGAGCTGAACTTCACGAAGGAAAAGGGCAATGCGCTGCCGCCGAACTCGAAGCTGGTGTGGAAGGGCACGCTGACGCCTCCGCATGCGGGGAATTACTGGATCTATCTGCAGGCGATGGGCACGAACGCAAGCATTTCTCTGGATGGGAAAAAGCTGGCGCAGACGGGCGCACGCCAGGGTGGCGTACACGGGGACATTCTGCAGGCGAACCAGGACAACGTGGTGCCGACGCCCGATGGTCTGGATAACGTGCGCCGCGCGGTGGAGCTGACGGAGGGGCCGCACGCGATCGAGATCGGGACGTCGCCGGATTCGTCGGGATCACCGGTCGAGGTGCGGCTGAACTGGTACACGCCGGAACAGCGGCAGGCGGACCACGATGCGGCGATTGCGGCGGCGAAGAAGGCGAAGACGGCGGTGGTGTTTGTGTGGACGCGGCTGACGCCGGTGTTTGGATTGCCGGGCGATCAGGACAAGCTGGTGGAGGAAATAGCGGCGGTGAATCCGAACACGGTAGTGGTGCTGAACACGAGCCAGCCGGTGGCGCTGCCGTGGGTGGACAAGGTGAAGGGTGTTCTAGAGATGTGGTGGCCGGGCGATGAGGGCGGATGGTCGACGGCGAATGTGCTGCTGGGTAAGGTGAGCCCGGCGGGGCGGCTGCCGGTGACGTGGGCCAGGGCGCTGACGGATTATGCGGCGACGGACCCGCGGCATCCGGAGCGCAGTGGTAAGGGCGTGGATGGCAAGACGACGTACAGCGAAGGCGTGAACGTGGGGTATCGGTGGTTCGATAAGCAGAACCTCGAGCCGCTTTTCCCGTTTGGTTTCGGACTGAGCTACACGACGTTCGAATACTCGGGGCTGAAGACGGCGAAGGCGGCGGATGGCGGGGTGGATGTGACGGTGCAGATCCGGAACACAGGCGGCCTGGATGCGGACGAGGTGCCGCAGGTGTATCTGGGAGCACCGAGGACGATTCCGGAGGGGGTGCAGTTCCCGGTGCGGGCGCTGGTAGCGTTCGATCGCGTCCATGTGCCGGCTGGTCAGACCACGGCTGTAACCATGCATGTGCCAATTCGGCAGCTGCAGTACTGGTCGACGAAGGAACAGACCTGGGTGACGGCGACCGGGGAGAGGACGCTGAGCGTGGGAAGTTCGTCTCGCACGCTGCCACTGCGGGAGGAAATTGACGGGACAAAACTCTGATTTGGCTACTGAAGAGTGGAGATCTGTATGCGCTTACATCCCGGTTTGTCCGGAAAATGGGATTTCGGTGTGCGGGTGGAACTTCAGCGAACCGGGGAGTCGCGGCGTCAGGGCAAGTGGAACTATACGTCTCTGCGGAAGTTAGGAGGCAGGCTGAATTAATCGAACCCAAAAAACGGATCAGCGCGATCCGCCTATCTGATTTCAGAGGCGCGAACACTTTTTTGATCCTTTCTTTTGTCGTTCGAAGCCTCGTAGCCGACCCGACGACGTATTTAATAAAACGCTTGACAACTGTAGAAAACGATTGTTAGGCTTACTGACCGATCCACCAAGTAGCAAAAAAATTCCCGAAGTAGAAGTAAAAAAAATCGCAGAAGATGAGTCAGAAACGACTGACGCGGGATTGATGGTGCTTCGATACGCAGAAGCGCGCTGTCGAAGTGGGCCCTTAGCTTCATGAGGAGGCAACTTACATGAGAAAAACACTGGTTAAACCAGCGTTGTTTGTGGCCGCTGTTCGACGCTGCTGTTCAGGGGCAGCGTGGAGACGGCTGCTGATATTCGGCGTCGTGGTCCTGTGCACGGCATTCGTGGCGAGTGCGCAGGAGAACGCGGAATTAACAGGAACGGTGAAGGATCCGAGCGGTGCGGTAGTCGCGAACGCGAACGTAACCCTGACCGACGCCGCAACAGGCGAGGTGCGGACGGGCACAACGAATGGCGACGGGCTATACGACTTTCCGGCACTCCACATCGGCAGCTACAACATGAAGGTCACGGCGGGCGGGTTCGAGGCCTACGTCAAGACGGGAATCGTCATGAACGTGGCGGCGACGGTCCGTGAAGACGTGAGTCTGGTACTGGGCGCGAGTACGACCACGGTGACGGTGCAGGCCAATGCGCTGCACCTGCAAACGGAGACAAACGAGGTCAGCAACCTGATCACCGGGAAGCAACTGACCGACATCGGTATCAACGGTCGAAACATGTTTTCTCTGGCGGCTATGGGAACAGGGGTTTCGGCGAATATCCCGTCGTTTAACGGCGTGTCGGCGCAGGCCAGCAACGAGAGCATCAGCTTCGAAGGAACGCGCCCAGGCCACAACAACTGGATGATCGACGGCGGGGAAGTGTACGACCGGGGCAGCGGAGGCAAACCGGATGTGATGCCTTCTCCGGACGTTCTGGCGGAGTTCCAGACTTTGGACAGCAACTACCAGCCGGATTATGGGATCGCGTCGGGCGGCACCATTGTGATGGCGCTGAAGTCGGGGACGAAGAGCCTGCATGGCGGAGTGTGGGAATTCGATCGCAACGACGCTTTCGACGCGAACAATTACTTTTCCAATCTGTCGCATACGCCGACTCCGGAACTGCGCCTGAATATTTTTGGCGGAGACGTCGGGGGGCCGGTGGTGATTCCGGGAATTTATCCGAGGAGCAGGAGCAAGACGTTCTTCTTCTACAGCGAGGAATGGCGCAAGTATATTGCGGGAGCCAATCCGACCGCCAACAACACGATGCCGGCGAGCGATATTCCGACGTCATCCAGTTCACCGTTCACCTACACCTTGCCGACGGGCTTCAAACAATCGCCGGCCGCAGGGGCCTGCAACGCGGGACAGACGGCGCCCTGTGTGCCGAAGCTGCCCAATAACGCCGCATTAACGGCAATGGAAACGGCGGATGGGCTGACGCCCGGCAATTCGTTCCCCGGGGGAGTGATCCCGGCGAACATGCTGGATCCGAATGCCGTACTGTTCATGAAGACGGGCGCGATTCCGGCGTCCAACTCGACGGCGGCCAATGGAGCGCCACAGTATGTGGCATCGCCGAAGCAGCCGACGTATGTGCGGGAAGACGTGGTGCGCATCGATCATGACATCACGGACAGGATGCATCTGATGGGGCATTACATCCACGATCAGATGTCGCAGACCATCTACCCGGACATGTGGACCAATATCACCTATCCGACGACGGGCGACGTGTTCGGCAACCCGACGTGGGGTACGGTGATCAAGCTGACGCAGACCATTTCGCCGACGCTGCTCAACGAGACGTCGCTGAATGTGAACGGCAACAGCATCAACATTACGCCGGCGGGAATTTATGCTCAACCGTCGGGATGGACGCAGACGGGGTATTTCCCGGCGGCGAACAACCTGCTGAACCGGATGCCTTCAGTGGATCTGGGCGCGCCGATGGGGACGAACTGGACAATCAACTACTGGCCGTGGAAAAACGCGTTCCTCGACTATCAGCCGCGGGACGACTTTTCGTGGACGAAGGGCAAGCACCAGCTGAAGTTTGGCTTTGCTTACATGCGCAGCGACAAGAACCAGCAGCAGCAGGCGGATACGCAGGGAGACTACACGTTCGGGACGGACTTCTCGGGCGACTCGTACGTGAACTTCCTGCTGGGACTTGCCGACAGCTTCAAGCAGCTGCAGGTCATCGACATGTTCCACTGGATCAACAACACCTATTCGTTTTACGGGATGGATAACTGGCATGCGTCGACGCGCTTAACCCTGAATCTGGGGCTGCGGTATGACGATTTGCCGCACGTCTACAATAAGGAAAACATGACGGCGAACTTTGTTCCTTCGCTGTTCAGCACAGCGAATGAGCAGGTTCCGAATGCGAGTACGGGGACGCTGAACCCAAGCGGTCCTGGATTCTCTAACCCGACGAACACGCCGGTTCCTTTTTATCTGAACGGGATCGGACGTCCGGGAGTCAACGGCTTCCCGCGTGGAATGGTGCAGAGCGACTATTTCACCTGGCAGCCTCGAGTGGGGTTCGCCTACGACCTGATGGGCACGGGCAAGACGGTGCTGCGCGGGGGCGCAGGCATCTTCTATGAACGCGTCCAGGGGAACGATGTCTACGGTACCGACACCAACCCGCCATTCGCTTACCAGCCCTCGGCGAACGATGTGTACTTCAGCAATCCTCACACGAGTGCTCTGAATGGCGCGGTGGCCTCCAACCCGGTGTTCCCGGCGAGCCTGGGCGCGCTGGACTACTACTATCCACCTCCGGGCACTGCGCAATTCAGCCTGGGTGTCCAGCAGCAGATCGCCCCGGCGATCATGGCGATGGTGCAGTATGTCGGATCGAGCGCGTGGGATCAGAATGATCAGCGCGCCGTCAACACGCTGCCTCTGAGCGACCTGACCGACCGGCAGGCGGTCGCGGGGGGAGCGAATTCCAACCTGTACCGGCAGTACCCGGGATGGGCGGGTATCACCGACGATGAGAACGCCAGCAACTTTAACTACAACGGCCTGCAGGCCGGGCTGCGCATGGAGAACAAGCACGGGCTGACGGCGCAATTCGCCTACACGTGGTCCCACCAGATCGACGAGGAAACTGACGATCTGAGTTCCATCTCCAATCCGTTCAACCTGAGGTACGATCGCGGGCCGGGCGGGTACGACCGGCGCCACATCTTCAACACGAGCTATATCTACAACATTCCTTTCGCCATGCATGCGAGCAACATGGCAGAGCGGAGCCTGCTGGGCGGATGGGTCTTCTCCGGTATAACCACACTGGAGACCGGGCTGCCGCAGAATGTCACGTGGAATGGAGCGGACACGCTGGGTCTGGGCGGAGGAACCACCAACCGTCCGGACGTAGCGGGGACGATAAGCGGCCCGAAGACGCAGAAAGCGTGGTTCAATGCTGCCGCGTTTGCTGAGCCGGTCCCACAGTGGAGTGGCGGCGGCAACAACGGCTTCGGGAATGCGGGCAGGAATGACGTTCGCGGACCTGGGCTGGCCAACTGGAACCTGAGCCTGTTCAAGTCGTTTGCGCTCAATGAGAGTTCGACCACGAGGTTCGAACTTCGCGTTGAGTCGTACAACACCTTCAACCACACGCAGTTCAGCGGGCTGGATCTCGGGGCCACCGATGGAAACTTCGGTCAGGTGACGAGCGCGAACGATCCGCGTGTGTTCCAGTTCGGGGGTAAGTTCCTCTTCTAAACTTTGTTGCAGTTCCAACCGGCGCAGTGGAGCGACCCTCCACTGCGCCTTTCCTTTTGGGGTGAATCCGCCGGCGTGCACGGTCACGAATCCGTTCGGCGTCCACGTCACCCTCGACCTGCCGGTGATGGATTACTATGCGGTGCAGAACCTGTTGGCACCTGGCAAGACGTGGTTCTCGCTCTACTGCGGACGTTCCTCAGCCGATCCTGGCGCCTTTGATTATGTCCTGGGCAAAATGATTCCGCTGGCGCCCCTGGCGAGCGATTCGCAGGACCGCTGATCTCCCAACCGGTCCGGAGGGATAGTCGATGGCTACCATCACGCAAACCGCGCCCGCCGCCACGGCCACCGCGCGTGTCCTTTCTCTCGACATCGCTCGCGGCATCACCATTGCCTTCATGATCATGGTGAACAACAACGGCGCGGCCGCGTACCATCCTTTCACCCACTCTGCATGGAACGGGTGGACCCCCACCGACCTCGTCTTTCCGACGTTCGTTTTCATCGTCGGTGCGTCCATCGTTCTCTCGTTCGGCAAGCGCTTCGAGCGGGGAGTCTCCAAAGCGCGGATCGCGATCAGCATCCTCCGTCGCGCCGTGATCCTGTTTGCGCTCGGTCTGGTGGTCAACGGATTTCCTCATTTCCCGCTGCATACACTGCGCATCTACGGCGTTCTGCAGAGGATTGCCTTGTGCTACCTCATTGCTGCTCTCTTCTATCTGTGGCGCCGCGACGTTGCGAGCAAAGTCGTCGCCATCGTTGTGCTGCTCGCCGGTTACTGGATTCTCATGCGCTATGTGCCCGTCCCCGGCTTCGGCGTCCCCACGCATCAAATCCCGTTGCTCGACCCCGACCGCAACTGGGTCGCCTGGCTCGATCGCAAACTGCTGCCGGGCCGTCTGTATGAAGGCGTCCGCGATCCCGAAGGCCTGCTCAGCACCTTTCCCGCCATCGCGACGACCCTCCTCGGCGTCCTCGCCGGCCTGTGGATGCGCACGGAGCGCTCGCGGCAGCAGATCACCGCGGGATTCCTCGCCGCGGCCGTGGTGCTTATCGCGCTCGGCGAACTGTGGAACCTGAGCTTCCCCATCAACAAAAAGCTTTGGACCAGTTCCTACGTGCTGTTCGCCGCCGGCTGCTCGTTACTGCTTCTTGGCTTCCTCTATTGGTGCATCGATGTGAAGCAGTGGCGCCGGCCTTTTAATCAACCGTGGATTGTCTTCGGCACGAATGCCATCTTCGCTTACATGCTTTCCGAGCTGCTGGCGTCCACGCTCTGGAGCGTGCACGTGCGTGGCCGCGAAATGCTCTGGACCTGGGCCTACACACCCTTCCGCCATATTCAGCCGCCGGGAGTGGGCTCGCTCCTCTACTCCATTGCCTATACCGCGGTCTGCTGGCTCGCGACCTGGCCGCTGTGGCGGCGCCGCATCTTCCTCAAAATCTGAAGGCATGCGGAAAAGCTCTTCCGCTCTCAGCCGACCCTCAATTGCCGGAGCGCGTATGGATTCACCGATCGTTGTCGTCGGTAGTATCAATCTCGATCTTGTCTGCGCCGGAAAACGAATCCCTGGGCCCGGCGAAACGCTGAAGGGCGACAAATTCCAGATCTTTCACGGCGGCAAAGGCGCCAACCAGGCTGTCGGGGTTGCTCGTCTGGGTTATGCGGTCAATATGATCGGCAAGGTGGGCGACGACGATTTCGGTGAGCGTCTCCGCCGTGGTCTCCGCGAGGTCCACGTCGGCATCAGGCATGTTTCCACGGCGAAAGCGGTCTGCTCCGGTGTCGCCCTCATCACTGTCGATGGCACAGGACAAAACAGCATCACCGTAATTCCGGGCGCCAACGATCGTCTGCTGCCGCGTGACCTCGAGAAAAGTCTTCCCCTGCTGCGCTCGGCCGGCATGATTCTGACGCAGCTTGAGATCCCGATGGAGACCGTCGAGTATCTCTGTGCGACTGCGCGACGCTTCGGGATCCCAGTCATCCTCGATCCCGCGCCTGCACGTCCAATTCCGCGCAAAGTGCTGCGCAACGTCACTTACCTGACGCCGAACGAAACGGAGACCTGCGGCCTGTGTGGACTTGCTTCCGGCGATCTAACGCCCGCGAACGTCGCCTCTGTCGCGGAGCTGCTTCTTAGCAGCGGACCCTCCGGGGTGATCGTCAAAATGGGCAGCCGGGGGGCTTACATCGCGGGTGCCGACGGCCTCCGCTGCATGGTCCCCACCTTCAAAGTTAAGGCCATCGATTCCACCGCCGCCGGTGACGCCTTCAACGCGGGATTGGCAGTCGGCCTTGTCCGGGGCATGTCGCTGGTCGATGCCGCGCGCTATGGTGCTGCCGTCGGAGCCCTTTCCGCCACCCGTGCCGGCGCTCAGACTTCCATGCCATCGGGAAGGGAAGCGGCTCGCCTGTTCCAATCCGCCGAGGGTAGAGTCCGTCGCGTCCACGAAACCAGGAGCCGTTCCTGATGCGTCCGATGACGAAGCGGGCACGATTCCAGTGCTGGTAAACTTGGGGTGTGGATCCGTCGTTACCGGATTCACACGGCGAAGGGGTTCGCCGAAATTGCTGTCTTTCCTGCCTTGTTCGGAAGGACGGATGATGACCCCTGGCGAGGTTTCGTCGGGGTGTCTCCTGAACCTCCGACGACCCTCGACATTCGACTGAAGCGCTGACGTGATCGCTATACGTCTGCCAGGAATGTCATGAAGATTGCGATTGTCTCCGATATTCACGCGAATCTCGCGGCGCTGCAGGCATTTCCTGAGTCCGATTACGACCAACTTTGGTGCGTCGGCGATCTGGTGGATTATGGTCCACGCCCCCGTGAGGTAATCCACGAGATTCAGAGCCGGGCTGCAGTGGTTGTTTCCGGGAACCACGATTACGCGGCAGGATTCTCGGCAGACCCGCGATGCTCGGCCCCGTTTCGCCGTTTGGCGGCCGAAACGCTGCGTTACACGCAGGAAGTCTGCTCCGATGAGCACGTGCTGTTCCTGCGAAACCTGCCGCAATTCCGGGAGATAACGATTCGAGGGACCCGGTTCTATGTGGTCCATGCGACTCCGAGCGATCCGCTGTTTGCCTATTCTCCCGAAGGTTCAGAGCGGTGGACTCGAGAAGTGGAGCTTATCGAGGCCGATGTCCTCATGGTCGGACATACACACACGCCGTTCGTGCGGGTGGTTGGAAATACAACCATCGTGAATCCCGGCAGCCTGGGACAGCCGAAGACGGGACGGCCGCTGGCCTGTTATGCAGTCTGGGAAGACGGCGTGGTTTCGCTGAAGGAATACGAATACCCCATTGCCGAGACGATCCGCGACATTCGGGGAATGCCCATCACCGAGGCCGATCAGGATGTGCTTATCTCCGTGCTCAAAACCGGAATGTTGCCAGCGAAGAGGACCGGCAGTTCACGGCTGGCACCGGAGGCGACGGTCAGGAGCGATCCATGACCGATGTGCCGCTGAGCCCGGCCGTCTCGGAAGAGGTCGAGATTCTGGTCGCAGCGCTGGATTCGCTCATCGAGGGCGAGGCGGCCGCGGAGCGTCTGATTGCGGCGGGACCGCAGGTTATTCCTTACCTGGAGCGATTCCTGCTGAAAGGCCGGCCGAGGACCATTGCGCGGCCGCGTTGCCGAGCTGTGCACGCTCTGGGAGAACTGGGGGCATGGCCAGTGCTGGTTGAGTATTTCCGGCAGTATCGTCGGACCGATGATGCGGTGGTGTTGTTTGCCGAGGACGCCGTAAGAAGCATCGCCGCACAGGAGTTGGGTCGCTGGAAATCTGCTGAAGTTTATGAAGTATTGCTCAAGGCCGCGCGGGAACGTGCCACGGGCGGATTGGTCCGGGCGCTGAGCGAGTTTCAGAGAGCGGAAAGTATCCCGGTTCTCTTCTCGATGCTGGACGATGACCTGTGCCGCAATGACGCGGAAGAAGCTCTGAGGAAAATGCCAGACCCGGCGCGTGCCTGGGCCGTCCTCTCTTTGCGTGGCGCTGCCGGCCCATCGACGCATCTTGCATCCGCCGTGCGGCGGCGGAGTGCCACCTTGCAACTTCTCCGCGAGTTCGGGGTCGAGCTCGGCGAATGGCCGACCCTTCGTGAGTTTCTTGACGATCGGGATGCGGACGCGGTGATCGCAACCGCAGGTATCGGTTTCGCGATTGGTCCGCCGAGCGATCATCCGGCAATAGTCAGAGCGTTGTTCCACATCTCGCAGCATCTCAACTGGGCGCAGGAAGATGAGGTCATCCGGTTGCTGGATGGGCATCGGGACGAGGCGTGCGAACAGGCACGCGGCCTCATTGAAGCGGCGGATGCCAAAGGGGAGCGACCGAACTGGCTGGTGCCGCGATGGCGGATTCTGCGGCATCTTCTCGGTCCGGAAACCGGAGCGGCCGCTCAGAGGTAACTGCGATGGTGCCTAAACCAGGGATTCACAACCAAAGCGAGGAATGGACAGGGCAATGGATCTGAAGCAATACGAGCAAGACAAGTTCGTTCTTGCTGAGGTTATCCGTTCGGCGCAGGCCATCGACACAAAGAACGGCGACTTACAGGGCCAGTGCCGTGGACTACTTGCGCGCCTGGCTGAGGATCAGTTCAACCTGATGGTGGTGGGGCGCTTCAGCCGGGGCAAATCGACGCTTATGAACGCGATCCTCGGCGGAGATCATCTGCCGACCGGAATTGTGCCGCTGACTTCGGTCATCACGACGGTTCGCTACGGAAGCAGAGCGCAGGTTGTGCTGCACTTCCGGGATTCCGGGCTGAACCGAGAGATCCCGTTATCGGAGCTTGCCGATTATGTGACGCAGAAGGGCAATCCCGGAAACGTGAAGCGGATTGCGTGGGCGGAAATTCAACTTCGGGTCGAAATCCTGCGGCGCGGGTTCTTCTTCGTGGATACGCCTGGGCTTGGCTCCCCCATCATTGAAAACACCCTCACGACGGAACGCTTCCTGCCAGAGGCCGATGCCTTCATTCTGGTGACGAGCTACGAAAGCCCGCTTTCCGAGGAGGAAGATCGCATCCTGGAGAGGATCCGGAACACGGGCAAGAAGCTGTTCGTGGTCATCAACAAGCAGGACACCGTAACCCAGGAGGAGCGCGAACAAGCTCGGGAGTTCATCAGGGAAAGATTGAGAACGACGCTGGGGAGGGAGCCAGAGCAGATCCACTCGATTTCGGCCCGCCAGGGGCTGGAGGCCAGGATCGCCGGGGACCGGCAGAAGCTGGTAGAGAGCGGGATTCCAGAGTTCGAGTCGGAGCTACTGCGCTTTCTTACCGAAGAGCGTGCCCAGTCCTTTCTTCTGAATACCTATGAGCGCGTAATGAATCTGCTGGTGGAATGGTCCCGGTCCGACGAAATTGCAGACCACGAGCGAGCCTGGAACTCCGTCACGGAGCAGTTGCGCGGGCAGCGGGAGGCAATTACCGGGATTGCGGGGCCGTCGGAGCACGTAACCGAAGTGAGGGACTCCTCAGCCGGCGTGTGGATGCTCGACATCGACAGGAAATCCGGCTGCCACGTCTGCGGGGCGGTGCTGGAGGCAACGTTCCGGTTCCTCAGCAAGTATCAATACGAGTTGACAATCAACCCCGAGACGCAGCGTGACCACGCGCGAAGAGAGGGTTTTTGCCCGCTTCATACGTGGCAGTATGAGGGGATCTCGTCGCCGTATGGAGTCTGCGTTGCCTATCCGCAGCTGGCGCATCGTGTCGCTGCCGGCCTGGAGAAGATTGCAAACCTGGCGGGCGAGATGACGGAGAAGGTTCGGGCCCTGTTGCCGACTCCGCGATCGTGCCGCGCGTGCGAAGTGCGGAGCCACGCCGAACGGGACGCGGTAGCACAGGTGGCCGCGCAGGCGGGGCGGGCGAAGGATGAGGACGCGCGGATTCCAGCCTGCTGCCTGCCGCATCTCGCGATGGTCGCCGAATGCCTCGGACCAGGCGAACCAGCGCGGAGAATCCTGGCAGCCCATGCCGTATTGCTGGAGCGGACAGCGGAGGACCTGCAGCGATACGCGTTGAAACACGATGCGCTGCGCCGTTACCTGACGAGCGAGGAGGAACGGCGCGCATCGCAAATTGCGCTGCTGCTGCTCGCGGGACATCGCAACGTGAGTTCGCCGTGGACGATCGAATACATCCTGTAATGTCTCAGGCGGGCGGTGCTAACGACGACCCATCCGGAAGTCAAGGTACAGAACATGCGCCTTGATCTGGTCGCCCATGCGGTATCTCGGGAGGTCGGCCATTTTGAGCATCTGCAGGATGCTGCCGGGATTTCCCTCGCTCCATTCGACGAGCGAGTGCAGAGCGGAATCGAGGTTTGAGGCCCTGAGCCCGGTCCGCTCCGCTTCTCTCTTCGCGAACTCCAGCGCAACCGCCGGACCGAAATTCCTTATTTCGAGCCGCTCGGAGCGATCGGCGCACATGGGTTGCAGGGTCCCGATGTCTTCCATGTGCGGTGTGCGTGCGGCAAAGTATATCGGCCTGCGCCCGTAGTCGCTGAACTCCTTAATGATGCCCGTAACGACGCGGGACGGTCCGGCCAGGTGATCGAGCACAAGCATAACCGGAAACTCAGCCAGAGCCCTCTGCACGATGCCTTTGAGCGATGAGGTGCTGAGCGAGTTGGCGTTCGACGGCAGGCGGAGTTCCCGTTTGTCCAGCCGGCGAAGATCCTGGATGAGCGCCATCATCAGATCACGCGGTGAGCGAATCGGAGAAACATACAGCGCGAAGGGTTGGTTTTGAACGAAGGTGAGAAGCAAGCGCGTCTTGCCAACGCCTTCAGGGCCAAAGACCAGCATTGACTTTCTCTTCTGCGCCTGCGCGCGCAGCCTCGCCAGTTCCTCCGTCCGATCGACGGCAGCAAGGTATTGTGCGTCTGGCGACGGAAGGGCGCTGCTTGCCATTAGCGAGTGCCTGAACCGACAGGAATGGCGGCTTCGAAGCGCTCGTGACTACTGCGGATGATCTCGTAAGCGGCTTCCCGATCCCCCCAACCGAGGACCTCTGTCCGCTTTCCCTCGAGATTTTTGTACACGGAAAAGAAGTGCTCGACTTCACGCAGGATGTGCGGCATCACGTCGCTGTAGGTACCGATTGAGGAGAAACGCGGATTGCCCGTGGCGTAGGCCAGGATCTTTTCATCCGGCACGCCCTGATCGAGCATCTCGAAGAGCCCGATGGGCCGGGCATGGTAGACGCAACCGGGAAAGGTTGGCGCGTCTCCCAGCACGAGAATGTCCAGCGGATCCCCATCCTCTGCCAGCGTGCGCGGAATGAATCCATAGTCGCCGGGGTAATGGATGGGCGAATGCAGGTTTCTGTCCAGACGAAACACCTGAAGATGCCTGTCGTATTCGTATTTGTTCACGCTGTCCTGCGGGATTTCGATGACAGCGGTGACCACTTCGGGCGCCTTGTCGCCGATGGGGAGATGCAGATAATCGCCGGTCATTGTGGTCCTTTGCGGTTGCCGCGCGGGATCAAAAGAAAACTCCTGCGCCTGTGCAGGAGTCATCAGCCATTCCCTTTCGGATGGCGGTTGATGGCGGATTCCGTCGCCAACTCAAGGTGTAGCACAGCAACCAACAACCTGCAACGCGAAATGAGCACGCGGAGACAGGGCACCAATTCTCGAGCAACGCCAGAGTTCCCGTTGCAACCATCCGGGGCTTCGCTACTGCCCGGCCGGGACCGTCTGGTGGTGATGCCTGCCCGGCACCAGGGACAGGTCGACACTCGTTATGTAGACGAACAGGGCCGCCGCGATGAAGAACACCGCGAGCCAGAAGCGCCAGTCCCGATGAGCGCGCATCCAGTACGGGCGGGCTTGCTGAGCCTCGCTCGGATGCGGTCCTTCCTCATGGTGCGGGTGAGTACTTCCTCTGTCGGTCATGAATGCTGCATCTCTTCCTCTGGTGCGGGCGCGGCGCCATTGTGGCCATTGCGCTCGAGCAGCGCTGCTTTGTTCGCCCGATCCTGACCGATGCCCATGGTCAGCGCCGTCATCCCGGCAAGGCCTCCCAACTGCATCGTCTCAATGGCAGAACTGGGAACGATAACAATGGTGGAGTTTTGCTTCAGTCCTTCGTACAACATATTCATGGCTCTGAGATGCAGGGCGACGGGATCGTTGGCGTACGTTTTCGCGGCTTCGCCAAACTTTTCTGCAACCTGGCGCTCCGAATCTCCCAGGATGACACGAGCCTGGCGCTCTCTCTCCGCCTGAGCCTGCATCGACATAGCATTTTCCAGGGCCGGCGGAATCAATACATCCTTCACTTCAACCGAGATCACGTTAATGCCCCATGGCTCGGTGCGCTCGTCGATAATCTCGCGCAGCACGCCGCTGATCTTGTCGCGACCTTCGAGCATGTCAGAGAGCATTGTTTTTCCGATGACGTCGCGCAGCGCTGTTTGCGAAGCCCAGCTGATGGCGCTCTGGTAGTCGGCTACATCGAGAGCGGCTTTCTTCGGATCGACGATCTTCCAGAACAACACTGCATCCACATCCACCGGAACCGTGTCTTTCGTCAGCGTCTTTTCTGCTTTGAACGAGCTGGTGAGAACGCGGGTGTCGATCCAGTAGGGAATATTTTCGATCAGGGGAATAATAAAGAAAAGTCCCGGTCCTTCCAGAGAGCGGAACTTACCCAGTCGCAGAACAACAGCCTTATTCCACTGGTCCGCGACCTGAATGGCGGACGAGACGATGAAAGCAACAACAAGTGTGGCGCCCAGAATCACCATACTCGAAACATTGCCCGCCGACCGGTGGATGAAATATGCAAGCGTCACGCCGATGGCGGCGATGACGACGAAGAGCAGTGCGGAAAGCGAGTTGCTCTTTCTCATTTAATTACCTCTTCATTCTGTCGAACTGGAACTGGGCAAGCGTGGTCTGGATGAGATACTTGTCAGGAGTGCCGGTTTGGCGGTCCTGGACGGTCGCGCGCGGTTTCGACAATCAGGGATTCGAGCTGGAATCCGGCGCGCCGTGGCTGTTGTTCAAATGCATGCGCGAGAGCAGCGAGTGCGGTCCGTTGTAGAGAAACTCCAGACCGATGTTTGCGCCTACATATCCCAGCATGTTGTAGTTCCCCATGCGGAACGCATCCCTGGCGTCGTAGCGGCGGGGGTACCATCCGTAGACGGCCGTCGTCGAGCCCACATAGGGCGCAAGGAGCGCGGGAACCGAGAAAACGCGGTGGCCATCTTCGCCGCGACGCGCCGTCAGAGTTGAGAATACGGCATGGCTGAGCCGCGGAAACATGCCTCTGCAGTCACAGCGGTAGTAGAGCGCGTCCTCTCTGAAGGCTTCCGACAGCCCATACCGTGTCGTCGTACTTACCAGGCTGGTCCCGAAGTCGGACCCGAATCGTCTGCTGTAGCCCGCAGCGCCCTGTTTCCATTCCGGAGGCGAGTTATCTTCCTGATCGATGCCGGCCTCCACCAAAGCGATGCCAATGGGAAGCGGTCCGAACGCTTCGAGGGAGTAGTTACGAATCTTGGTTATCTCGTTCGGACGATTGTAGGTCAGGCCTGGTTGTGCCGGGCCGGTGCTTAGCACTGTGCCAGAAATATTCCCGGCATCGAGTGAGGACTGCGCTTTCGCCGGCAGCGCGAGGGATGCAAAATAAGCGCTGACGAGCACCGAGAGGATAATGAGGCGCACCTTCATACTGGGATCCTCCCAGGTCATTCCCGGATATGAGTGTGACAGAGTGGCTGCACGCAAAGATGGTCACTTTTGCTCAAAGAGTCGAAGAATTGCCTTGCGGCTGAACAAAGGCCGACAGATGGGCATCCCAGCAGGTTTGCCAAAGCGCAATTCGATACAGTCAGGAAGTGGCTGGCGATTGATAATTGAGGTTTCCTCTCCCGAGAAATGCCGATCGGCTCAGCGATCTACATGGAGAAATGATGGACGCAGAGAGTGCTGTCGTACTTGCATCACCGCCAGCAGGGACCCGTGCCGATTAAGAATGTCGAGACGAACGGACTCAGCAGCGACGAGGCGAAGGCCCTGCTTGAAAAAGACGGACCCAACGCCATGCCGGATACGTCGGCTCACCCGCTTCGCAATGCTCTAACGAAATTCTGGGCGCCGGTTCCGTGGTTGCTCGAAGCAGCCATCGTGCTCCAGCTGGTGCTGCATAAGGATCTCGAGGCTGCGGTCATCGCAGGCCTGCTGGTCTTCAACGCGGCTCTGGCCTGGTTTCAGGAGGGGCGTGCCCAGGCGACCCTTGCCGCTTTGAAATCGCGTCTCGCTCTGAATGCTTCCGTGCGCCGCGATGGAGTCTGGAAGACCGTGCCGGCCGCGGAGCTGGTCTGCGGCGATCTGGTGAAACTATCCCTCGGCGGGGTGGTGGCAGCGGATGTGCATCTGGTGGACGGGTCTGTCCTGCTCGATCAGTCGATGCTCACGGGCGAATCGCTGCCCATCGAAGCCGGAGCCGGTTTGGATACTTACGCTGGTGCACTCGTCCGGCGCGGCGAAGCCACGGCCGTGGTAACCGCCACGGGGATGCGCACCAAATTCGGCCGCACCGCAGAACTGGTCCGCACCGCGCGCGTTGTCAGCTCCCAGCAGAAGGCTGTGCTGCGGATCGTGCGCAACCTCGCCATTTTCAATGGCGGCATCATCGTGCTCATCGGAGCCTATGCCTGGTTTCATGCGATGCCGTGGAGCGAAATCATTCCGCTGCTGCTCACATCGGTGCTGGCGTCCATCCCGGTGGCCTTGCCCGCGACCTTTACGCTGGCGGCGGCGCTGGGCGCTCGCGCGCTCGCGAAGCTGGGCGTTTTGCCAACTCGACTCACGGCCCTCGACGAAGCCGCCACCATCAACGTTTTATGCTCGGATAAAACCGGGACGCTGACCTGCAACCAGCTCTCCGTGACCACTGTTCGCCCCATGCCAGGCTTCGATGAGGCGCACATTCTCGGGATGGCAGCGCTTGCCAGCTCCGACGGCGGTCAGGACTCCGTCGACGCAGCCATCCGATCCGCCGCCGCGCAAAAGCCTGCAGCCGACCTGCCCAAACTGGCCAGCTTTGTTCCATTCGATCCCGGAACGAAAATCTCTGAAGCCATGGCGACCGATGCGAAGGGCGGACAGGAGCGGATCGTGAAAGGAGCCTTCACGGTTGTCGCGGGCATGGCAGCACCGGCTCCCGCAGCGGCGGCGATTGCAGATGGCCTCGAAAAACAAGGCTTCCGGGTGCTGGCGGTGGCTGCCGGCGCTCCGGCGTCGATGCAGATGCTCGGCTTCATCGCGCTGAGCGATCCGCCGCGCACCGACTCCGCATCCCTCATTTCGGAGTTGAAAGCTCTCGGCGTGCGCACCGTCATGGTGACCGGCGATGCGCCTGCGACCGCAGCCATCGTGGCCCATGCCGTGGGACTGGAGGGCGCTGTGTGTCCTCCAGGCACAATCCCGGAGGCCGTCAAACCGGAGGACTTTGCTGTCTTCGCCGGCGTTTTGCCGGAAGGAAAATTCGACCTCGTCAAGGCCTTCCAGAAAAACGGGAACACGGTCGGGATGTGCGGGGATGGCGCGAACGATGCGCCGGCGCTGCGCCAGGCACAGATCGGAATTGCTGTATCGACGGCCACCGACGTGGCCAAATCGGCAGCCGGCGTGGTTCTGACGGAGGCCGGCCTTGGCGGCATCGTCGCCGCGGTCAAGGAAGGCAGGGTCACGTTTCAGCGCATCCTTACTTACACGCTGAACTCGGTCCTGAAGAAAATTGTGCAGGTGCTACTGCTCGCCGTGGGCCTGGTGATGACCGGCCATGCTGTGCTGACGCCCATGCTGATGGTGATCGTGATGATCACTGGAGACTTTCTGGCCATGTCGCTCACCACGGACCGGGTGCGCCCCTCGACGAACCCGAACTCGTGGCAAATCGGGCGGATCACGGGCGCCGGTGCGATCTTCGGTCTCTGTTTTCTCGTGTTTGCAACTGCAATTCTGGCGATCGGCAAATTCGAATTGCAACTGGGAACGAGCAGTCTGCAAACCCTTTCCGTCGTCGCCATCGTGTATGGCAGCCAGGCGACGATTTACGCCATTCGGTCGCGCCGGCATCTATGGGGTCTGCGGCCAACGAAATGGCTGGTGCTGTCCTCCATGGCCGACATTCTGATCATTTCGACATTGGCCGTTCGCGGCATTGCAATGGCGCCGTTGCCTCTCTCTGTGATCGCATGCGAATTTGCCGGGGCTATCGTCTTCGGGCTGATGCTGGACGCGATCAAGATGCCTGTCTTTGCGCGCCTCGGTATCTCATAGAGAACGTTCGGATTTCACTCCAGGATGCGTGAAGGAATGACTTGCGAACGAGCATCGATGCCGCGCTGATTTTCTGTGCGGTGCTGAGAACGGCTGGATTGTCGCTGGTGATGTCGGCTTCGATGTCGTTCAGGTCCGACCAAAATGGTACGGTGAACGATTGCGCACCGGCCTGAAGCTGTGCGGCCATCTCCCCATTGGGGACGTCGACTCCGCTCTTGAACAGAGCGCAATTGACCATGCTGTTTTCGACCTGATAGGCCGTGAATTCGGACGGGACGATTACATCGGCAAGCTGTGTCTGGGCCATTTGGGGCCTCACCTTCGGAATCAAGATTTGGATTGATTCAGGCTTTGCCGACTGGCTCAGACCCGCTTGCCGACTGGCGAGGGTGTTACATGGTGCGGAGCGCGACTGCGCTTGAGAGACAGTCGCAAACATCGTGGTATGTGTCAAGGGTGTTTCTGTAGAAAGACGCGAGCGAATGGCAGTGGACGATGTATAGTGCTTCCCATGCACGACCTGATTGGTCCGTTACTGGGTATCGTGGTCGGTGCCGTATGGTGGATCAGCCTGCTGATTATCAGCATCCTGCACAAGAGGATTGCCGGAGATTATGAGGGATGGAAAGGAATGGCTTCGTACCTCATAGCCTTCGCTCTGGCTGGCCTCTGTACGGTGATGGCCGCACATTATCTAGAACACATCTTCCATGTGCGAATTCTGGATCGCGGCGACGATTAGCAGGGGCTAGTCCTGAATGGGAGAAACATGACGAGGGAACTGGTAGAAGAACAGAAGCGAAGGATCGAACGACTGGCCTCGGCGATCGATCCATCATGGCAGGTCGAGTTTCGCTTCAATAGGCTTAATCCAGACAGCGCCGCGCTTCGGTTCAAGATTCGCGATAGGAAATCGGGAAAGATTCTCGGTTCGATTCGGGCGGACTATGAGTGGGACGCAACACTTGTCAGCGACAAGAGCGATGCAGAGTTGCGTGGAATGATCGCCGCATTGGCGCGTCCCTCCCCTTGAATAAGGCACGATCACAAGCTCGCTTCGCGCTCCAGAAAGTCACGTTGCACAAACGAAATGCTTGCGGCGAGCATGTCGTCGATAGCGTCACTGGATTCGCCTTTGGATAGCTCATCGATCAACCAACTTAAATCGGCGTACCTGTCATTCTGGAATTCGGCTTGAAGGAAATTGGAGTATACGGACCATAGCACCATCACATGTGCTCGATATGCGAGATTGACTTCGCGCACGTCAAGATCGCCCTTCCTGCAATCCCGAGCCACATCAGCGAAGAAGGCGATGACCGGACGGATTGGCGGTGTTGGCTGACCAAGCAATCTGCTCAACTTCATTTCGAGCATTTCGGTCGCTGCGCGCTTTCTCGCCGCGATCATCGATGGGGAATTGAATCGGGCATCGATCCACTGAAGCCGCCGAAATTGATCATCATGGGCTCGTCGCTCTAATTCTTGGGCGCGTTCTCGTTCTTGCTCTCTTTGCACGGCTTCCCATTGGGCACGCATCTCCTTTCCTTTGTTCCATCCGTCGAGCACTAACAGAGCCGTTGCGATTGTCAATCCCCACGTTGCAATGGTGAGTCCATCCCTGAAGAATAAGTCGCGCAATGCTCCGAAAGACCACACGAGCGATAGCGAAGAGTACATGAGCGTTCCTCCCGTCATCGTTTTAACCGTCGCCGAGGAAACTACCTAGGCTTTAGGGAATTAATTTGTGGGAAAAGCGTTATGAAGGTTCGATTGCCCAGCGCATTATCAGGGCATGGCCGCACTTGGTTGTGTAATTTGATCGGGGTGTTGACTTCGTTGATGCTTGGCATCGCGTCGGGGTGGCCGCGAAATGCTAATCTGCTGGACGCTTGGAGGCTCAAATGGCAAAGAAATACCTGCGCGTCATTCCGATCCACCGTAAACCGACGACATCCGAACCCGTGGTCAAACGAATCGATGATGGCATTCCTAATTTGCCGCTCGTACCAATCATGGATGTCGCCAGCAAGCCGAAACGCCCAAAGTCAATCGACATGCGGCGAAAGGCTCGGCATCGCTAGCAGCGCGTCACGCTACGTTATCCGGTCGTGGCCGAATTTCGTCATGTGCCCCAGAGAAATCATTGGGGTGGCTGCATCCCCAACTTCATGAAATCTGCGTCTGTCAGTTGTACGCTCGGTGCAATGTGCGTGAGTCCTGCATCCAAATCCACCGTAGCTGCGAGAAGCGCTTTATTCGTAAAGTTCACGTCTCGAAGCGCCTCAATCACTTCCTCTGCGGACTGAAAGGACTTCATCGATCCAAACCCGACATGCCGACCTGTTCGACCAATGGTAAGGATGAACTTTGCGCTGCCCTCTGATGACGGTGGCACGCCGTTGACGATGAGCATGAAGTGTTCCATACGCTTACTGTCTGCCGAATTTCGGGCAAATTCAACAGCCGACTACGTGCTCGTTTCGTTATGGGGGGCGTGACCCAACTTCGTTATGTGACCCGATCTTGCCGACGAGTGCCCCCGCGCTGTTTTCGAGCGCCGTCTAGGGGGTGGGGGGGTGGCATGGTCGGATTCCCCAGCGCTGGGGCGAACGTCGCAAATCCCTCAAAAACGCAGCGAGAGCAGGTCGCATATTCGACACGATACTCGACATTTTCGCGGCTCGGCGCGATGGCGTCTTGTAAGTTGTTGATTTTATGGCGTCCCCGACGGGATTTGAACCCGTGTTATCGCCGTGAAAGGGCGGTGTCCTGGGCCGGGCTAGACGACGGGGACGCTTCAATCGCGGGTGCCGAAGAGGCTCAACCGCGGGCCATCTCTGACTTTACCTCAAAGCAGGGAGCAGGGTACAGGGAGCAGGGAGCAGGAATCCGAGAACCGGGATCCGCTTTATTGGGAGCGCTAGGCGGGGTCGCGGCGGGTTTGAAAGCGCAGACGGCGTTCGAAGAAGCGCACGGCCAGCACGATGACGAGGGCAAAGAGGGGGCCGAGGATCCAGCCGATGAGGCGTTTGAGGACGAGGAGCATCGAGTCTCCGATGGGGCGGGACGGGAGTCCGGCTTCGCTGAGGAGTATCACAGCGCCGTGAAAGGACGAGGAAAGGGACGCGGGATCGGGGAGCGAGGTAGCGGGGTGGGCAACAGCAGGGAGCAGGGAGGAGGGAGGAGGGAGGAGGGAGGAAGGAGGAGGAGAAGAGGGAGGAGCGGGGAGCTGGGAGCGGTGTTACTTTTGCGTGGGTTGCGGGGTTGGTTCATCGATGAAAAGGCGCAGCGCGGGCGGATATAATCGAAGCTTCGGAGCCTGAAAGGAGACGGCAGTTCATGCCCATCCAACCAACCGCCAAAATCTGGCACAACGGCAACCTGATCCCCTGGGACAAGGCCCAGATCCACGTGATGAGCCACGTGGTGCATTACGGATCGTCGGTGTTTGAAGGCATTCGCTGCTACGCGCAACCGGAAGGGGCGGCGGTGTTCCGGCTGCCGGAGCACATGCAGCGGATGATCGACTCGGCGCGCATCTACCGGATGGCGCTGGGGTGGGCGCTGGACCAGCTGTGCTCGGCGGTGGTGGAGACGGTGGAAGCGAACGCCATTGCGCCTTGCTATATCCGGCCGATTGCACTGCGCGGGTATGGGGAGATCGGCGTGAACCCGAAGGGCTGCCCGATCGAGGTGTACATCGCGAACTTCCCGTGGGGGAAATATGTGGCGGGGGATGCGGCGGATGTTTGCATCTCGTCGTGGAACCGGCTGGCGCCGAACACGATGCCGTCGCTGGCGAAGACCGGGGCAAACTATGCGAACTCGCAGCTGATCCGGATGGAAGCGGATGTGAACGGGTATGCCGAGGGCATTGCACTGGACGTGCACGGGTACCTCTCCGAGGGATCGGGGGAGAACGTGTTCCTGGTGCGGAATGGCGTGCTGTATACGCCGCCGCTGGCGAATTCGGTGCTGTCGGGGATCACGCGCGACTCGGTGCTGACGCTGGCGCGGCACTTCGGGATTCCAGTGGTGGAGCAGGCGATGCCGCGGGAGATGATCTACATCGCCGATGAGGTGTTCTTCACGGGCACGGCGGTGGAGGTGACGCCGATCCGGTCAGTGGATCGGATCCAGATCGGGGACGGCGAGCCGGGAGCGATCACGAAGCAGCTGCGGGACGAGTTCTTCGGGATCGCGAACGGGCTGAAGCCGGACCGGTTCGGCTGGCTCACGCCGGTGCGGGTGACGGCGGATCAGCCGGTGACGGCGTAGGGGGACTAGCGGGAGTAGTCAGAGACGCCCGGCCGCGTGCCGGGCGTTTTTTTGCGTGTGAGGTCGTGGCGTCCTGAGGAGACTAGAATTCTGGGCATGTTGGCAGCCGTGGCATTGGCGGTCGTGATGGGGACTGGAGATACGGGGCCGGGGCAGGAGACGCGGAGCGAGTCGCCTGCTGCGCCGCCGGCGTCGACGATGCAGATGACGATTGTGGGGACGTCGTTGAAGGCAAGCGACGGAAAGATTTATGTCAATCAGAACTGCGAGATCTTTCCTGGCTTGACGCTGCCGCTTAAGGGGCACAAAGCGGAGGGGGAGTTGATTCCGGAGGTGTGCCATGTGGAGAACGTGGAGCAGTCGGAGCGGCGCCAGGAGAAGCCTGCTGGCGACGAACTGGAGCGCGCCAACGTCGAGATTCGCGAGCAGGAATACGTGCTGCAGAACATCAGCGTGAAGCCGGCGGTGTTCGAGGTCCTGGAACAGGTGCCTGAGGGGTGGAGCGTGGATTCGGACCCCAGACCGCAGAAGACGGATGGACCTGTTGCGATTTTCGAGGTTCATGCCGGTCCGTGGGAAACGGTGCGGCTGCATGTTGGGTTGCGGCACGCGAAGGAGCTGAAAGCGAAGGCTTTGCCGCCAGGGGGCGGGGGCGGACGGTAGGGGCGGGGCTTTTTCGTGGAGTGATGTATGTCACATGCGGGGTTCGGGCGGGCCTGCTTACAATAGAGTCATCATGAAGAACGGCAATAAGCAGACGGTGCGGATTGCACTGGCGGTGGTGGTGATCGTGAGCGCGATCTCGTATCTGGCAGTGACCGGCGTCGAGGCGAACAAGAGCTACTACGTCACGATCCAGGAACTGCAGTCGATGGGCAACAAGGCCTACACGCGCAATCTGCGGGTGGCCGGAAGCGTGGAGCCGGGGAGCATTGTGCGCGACGGAGCGCATGCGCAGTTCACGCTGGTGGAGCTGGACCGGAAGCTGAAGGTCGCGTACACAGGCGACGAGCCGCCGCCGGACACGTTCAAGGACAACAGCCAGGCGCTGGCGATCGGGACGTTTGGGCGGGACGGAGTGTTTCACGCGACACAGCTGCAGGCGAAATGCGCGTCGAAGTATGCTCCGGCACAGCCAGGGCAGGCAAAGCCAGGCGGGACGCAGACGGCCGCGGTGACGGCGCCGGCGGACACTGCAGGCAACCGATAACGACAGAGTTCAGGGATTAGAGTTTAGGGATCAGAAAACGGCGGAATCGTCGCTGAGTGGTTCCGGAGCTCGCGGTTGAAGTGTGTGCGTGTGGGCCCATGCCAGGCGGGGAAGCGAGTATGAACGGCATCATTGCGGAGTTCGAGGAGGTTTCGAAGCTGTACGGCACGTTTGCCGCGCTGCGCAAAGTGTCGGTGCGGTTCGAGCGCGGGCGGTGCTACCTGGTGCTGGGTCCGAACGGTGCGGGGAAATCGACGCTGCTGCGTACGCTGGCCGGGCTGTTGCGGCCGAGTTACGGGAAGGTGCGGGTGTTTGGGGCGGACGGTTCTGCAGAGGATCCGATGGAGGCGCGGGAGCGCATCGGATACATGAGCCACGCCACGATGCTCTACGACGAGTTTTCGGGTGTGGAGAATCTGCGGTATTTCGCGAGCCTGTATCGTGAGCGGGATTGTGTGACGCCGGAAGAGGCGCTGCGCAGCGTTGGGCTGGACCCGGCTCTGGCGCGGCCGGTGGGGCAGTATTCGCAGGGCATGAGGCAGCGGGCGTCGCTGGCGCGGGTGCTGGTTTCGCGTCCGGAGCTGCTGCTGCTGGATGAGCCGTTCTCGAATATGGATATCGCGAGCGCGCACCAGATGCTGCGGCTGCTGGAGACCTTCAGGACCGAGCAGAGGACGATTCTGCTGACGACGCATCAGCGGGAATTGGCCGAGCCGCTGGCGGATTACGTGCTGACGCTGGAAGCCGGGGCGGTGGCGAGTTTGGAAGACGGGCCGTACGCGACACGCGGCGCTGCCGGGCTGGAGGCGGCGACGGCGGGAGCTGTGGTGAGGTCCGGACGATGAGCGGACATAAGACCAATGCGGCGCGGTATCTGGATTCTCTGGAAATCCAGTATGAGATTCGCGAGTACGAGGTCGATCCGGAGGAGTTCTCGGCGCTTGTGGTGGCGGAGAAGATCGGACTGCCGGCGGAGCAGGTGTTCAAGACGCTGCTGTGCGTGACGGCGGAGCGGGGGCATGTGTTTGCTGTGGTGCCTGGAGACGCGGAGCTGGATTTCAAGAAGCTTGCTGCTGCGGCCAGGACGCGCAAAGCAGAGATGGTATCGCTGAAGGACGTGCAGCCGCTGACCGGCTATGTGCGCGGCGGGGTGACGGTGTTTGGGGCGAAGAAGGATTTCCCGGTGTATGTGGACGAGACTGTGGAGTTGTTCGATGTGATTTCGGTATCGGCGGGGACGCGGGGTGTACAGGTTTTGCTGAGTCCGGCGGATTATTTGCGGGCGTCGAAGGCCACGGTGGCGGATCTGACCAAAGTCCTGCGGACGGCAGCCCCTTCGGATGCCACGGAGGAGATCGCGTGAGAGCCGGCCACTTTCTGACGCATTTGAAGAAGGATCTCCAGCTGGAGTGGCGGTCGAAGGACGCGATCAACTCCATGCTGTTCTTTGCGTTGCTGGTGGTGGTGCTGTTCAGCCTGGCGTTCGATCCAACGCGGGCGGTGAGCCGGCAGATTGCGGGCGGGATTCTGTGCGTGGCGACGATGTTTGCCGCGGTGAGCGCTCTGAACCAGGCCTGGGCGCGGGAGCTGAGGAATCAGGTGCTGGACGCGCTGCGAATGACTCCTGCGCCGGGAGCGTCGCTGTTCCTGGGGAAGACGCTGGCGAATTTTTTATTTGTGACGGTGGTGGAACTGGTCCTGGCGCCGGTCTTCGTGATGTTCTACAACCTGCATGCGCTGGGCAATGGATGGCTGCTGCTGCTGGTCCTGCCGTTGGGCACATGGGCGCTGATCGTGAATGGAGTATTCTTTGCGGCGCTCTCGATCCGGACGCGGAATCGGGAATTGTTACTGCCACTGATCCTTTTCCCGATTTTTATTCCGGCGCTGCTGGGGATGGTGATGTCGGCGACATCGATATTGACAGGGGAAGGCAACGCGGTGATGTGGATCAAACTGCTGGGGGCCTACGACGTGATCTTCACCACGGTTTGCATAATGCTGTTCGAGGTGATCCTGCACGCCGAGTGACGCCTGGCCGGCGGAATTGGGGCGCCAGGAGTCGTAGTCCCAAAAGCAGGTCCCTCCGCTGCGCGCTCACTGGTCGTTCGCGCTTCGGTCGGGATGACAGGTTTGTTTAGTGGTGGTGATGGAGGAAATGAGCGGCGGAGAGGGCAACGATCCAGAGGCCGATGACGAGGGAGCCGACGGTGAGGATCCAGCGACGCGCGGGACGGTCGTGGGGAGCCAGAGTGGAGGACTTGCGGGTGCCGAAAATCTGGCCGCCGATGCCGATGGCCATGAGGAGAGCGCCGAGGATGAGGGTGGTCCAAGCCATGGTCTAACCTTTGTACCTTATTGAAGGTGGATGGGGGAAGGGGTACGAGCGAGGTCCGAGGAGTAAGGTTTGGGTACGAGGCAGGAATTGGGCTGTCTGGGACGTCTGGAGGGCAGGAGAATGAATCGGATATCTGGCAGCGTACTGGTGCTGGGTTTGGCGCTGGGGGTGATTGCAATCCCGTGCGGGCGAGCGCAGGAAAAGCCGGGGAAGGCGCCGCCGGCTCTGCCGGGGCAAAAGGGCGGCAGCGCGAATCCTGCGGAGCAGCAGGAACAAGGGGCGGTGGCGGTCGAAATCGCGAAACCGATTCCGCCCGCAGACCGCGAGAATCTGAAGGGCTACTGGGCGGGAGTGCAAAGCAAGATCCAGCAGCGGTGGCAGCGCGCGGCGGCCAAAACGGCGGCATCAACCGATGAGGTGAAGATTATCGGCTGGATTCACACGGACGGCCGGGTGACGAGTTTAGCGGTGGAGCGCGGGTCGGGGAAGGGGTCGGTGGATCGGGCAGCGATGAGTGCGATCAGCGGTTCGGCTCCTTATGATCCGTTTCCTTATGGGATCGCTGTGGACGAGGTGAAGGTGCGGTTCACCTTTGGTTCGGGCGGGGCGGCGCCAGGCGCTGCACCTCCGGCAGTGGTGCATTGACGAGGATCGAGCGGAAAAGTGACGCAGGTTTGCAGGGAATTGAGAGGCGGTTATGAAACTGTGGCGTTGGTTGTGGCTGGTGGTGACGCTGGGCGTGCTGGCGGAAGGGTTCCGCGTGGCGTTGTTCGTGGTGCCGACGGATTCGGCGCAGGGCAATGTGCAGCGCATCTTCTATTACCACATTCCTTCGTGGGCGGGGATGGGGCTGTTCTTCGCCATTAATCTGGGCTGTTCGCTGGTGTATCTGGCGGTGCGAAACCGGAATGAGGCGCTCGCGATCAAAGCGGATTCGCTGGCGGTTGCGTCGGCGGAGATGGGCGTGGTCTTTTGCTTCATCGGGCTGGTGACCGGATCGCTGTGGGGACGCGCGGTGTGGGGCATCTGGTGGACGTGGGATGCGCGGCTGACCTCGACGCTGGTGCTGTGGCTGATCTATGTGGCGTACCTGCTGCTGCGGCGGTTCGCGGCGGGGCCGCAGATGCGGACGCTGGCGGCGGTGATGGCGATCTTCGGGTATCTGGACGTGCCGCTGGTTTATATGTCGACGCGCTGGTGGCGGACGCAGCATCCGGCGCCGGTGTTCGGGGGGGCGCCAGGGTCGGGGATCGACCCGAGCATGATGCCGGCGGTGTGGTGGAACCTGGCGGGATGGCTGATGTGGGGGATTTTTGTGGCGAGCCTCAGGTATGTGTCGGAGTATCGCGCGCAGAAGACCGAGCAGGAAGAAGCGCTGAAGGCGCTGGACTACGCGCCGGGGCAGGCGCAGATGGCGGGAGGGCGATAGCGATGGGCGACATGGGACATCGGCATCTGGTGCTGGCGTACGCTGCGACGATCGGGATTCATCTGGTGTATCTGGCGTACGTGGGGGTGAAGTGGAGGGTGGCGAAAAAGATCGCGAAATAGCGCGGACAGGAGCGCAGCTCCGGGTGGATCGGGCTCGTTTTGCGGGCGGAATTTTGTAGACTCGAAGTATGTTTGGAATCCGCGCGTTTGTTTTGTTTGGAGCTAGTTCCCTGATTGCCCTGGCTGCGCCTGCGCAGCAGCAGGATGTTCTGAACCCGAAAGACACTTCGGCCTTGCATCCGCCTCCGGGAGCGAAGGTCGCCATCGTGGAATTCGCGGACATGGAGTGTCCGATGTGCGCGATGGACAACCTGGTGATCCAGCAAGCGGTCGACAAGTATCACGTGGCGTGGGAGAGACATGATTATCCTCTGCCGCAGCACAACTGGAGCTTCCAGGCTGCGGTGAACGCGCGCTGGTTCGACACGAAATCGAAGGATCTGGGCAATGAGTATCGCAACGCGGTCTTCGCCAACCAGGCGAGCATCGAGACAAAGAGCGATTTGCAGGATTTTATGGCGAAGTTTGCGCAGCAGCATGGGACGGCTCTGCCTTTCGTGATGGATCCGCAGGGCAAGCTGACGGCAGAGGTGAAGGCCGACGCGGCGCTGGCGGACCGGATGGGCATCCACGAGACACCGACGGCCTGGGTGGTGACGACTCACGGCTACATGCAGATCAGGGACTTCAGGAATCTGTACTCGATGCTGGATCAGGCGGTGGCGGGGCGGTAGCTGGGAGCTGGGAGCTGGGAGCTGGGAGCTGGGAGCTGGGAGCTGGGAGCTGGGAGCTGGGAGCTGGGAGCTGGGAGCTGGTGCAGCGAATGCGGCTGACCGAAATGGGTTGTCCGCAAGAAAGATCGTGGCGTGCGCAAAACTGGACGGTCTTCCCGCATCTATTGAGTGCATTCCCGATTTTCCCGGACACGAGAGGAAAGATGAGCACTGTAAGCGGTGATGCTCCGGCGCAGCCGCCTGTCGCGGCACGGCGGCATACGGAGAGGACGGTCCACGGGCAGACGCTGGTGGACGATTACGCATGGCTTCGGGAGAAAGAGAATCCCGAGGTCCTGGCGTATCTCGAAGCGGAGAATGCCTGGTGCCAGCACGTGATGGCAGGAACCGAGGATCTGCAGAAGCTGCTCTACGACGAGATGCGGAGCCATATCAAGGAGACGGATATTTCGGTGCCGTTTCGCGATCGCGACTCCTGGTACTACCAGCGGACGGAGGAAGAAAAGCAGTACGAAATTTACTGCCGCAAGCGCGGTACACCGGAAGGCCCGACGGGCGAGGAAGAGGTTCTGCTGGATGTGAATTATCTGGCGGAAAACGAATCGTTCATGGCGCTGGGGACGATGGTGGTTTCCGACGATGGAAATCTGCTGGCGTACACGTGCGACAACAAAGGATTCCGGCAATACAAGCTGTATGTGAAGGATCTGCGCACGGGCGAGCTGTTCAAGGAGCACGCCGAGCGCGTTGGGTCTGTGGTGTGGGCCGCGGATAACAAGACTCTCTTCTACACAGTGGAGGACGAGGAGCAGAAACGTCAGTTCCAGTTCTTCCGGCACGTGGTGGGAACGCACTATAGCGAAGACGAGCTGGTGTACGAGGAGAAGGACGAGCGCTTCAACATCGGCGCAGGTCGAACACGCGACGACCAGTACATCATTCTGGAGAGCTCAAGCCACACGACAACGGAGGAGCAGTTTCTTCGGGCCGACGATCCGCGGGGGACGTGGCGTTTGGTGGCGCCGCGGCGGGACGAGATCGAGTACTACGCCGATCATCGCAACGGCCGGCTCTACATTCGGACAAACGATACGGGGAGGAATTTTCGCCTGGTGACGGCTCCGGTGGAGACGCCGGGGCGCGAACACTGGAACGAAGTGATCCCGGTGCGCGCGGAGGCGATGCTGGAGGAAGTGGATCTGTTCGCCGGACACGCAGTGGTGTGGGAACGCCGGGAGGGGTTGCAGCATATCCGGGTGGCTCCTTTTGCGGGGGCGGGACCGGCGATGGGCGAAGGCCGGGAGATTGGGTTTCCGGAGCCGGTGTACAGCGTGCATCCGCATGCGAACCGTGTGTATGAGACGGATAAGTATCGGTATGGGTACCAGTCACTGGTGACGCCGGCGTCGGTGTTTGAGTACGACGTGGCAACGGGCGAGTCAAAGCTGCTGAAGCAACTGGAGGTGCCGGGCGGTTTCGATCGCGAGAAGTATGCGTCGGAGAGAATCTTCGCGAAGGCGCCGGATGGGGTCGAGGTGCCGGTCTCGCTCGTGTGGCGCAGAGACAAAAGGGAACCTGGGAAAAATCCGCTGTGGGTATATGGGTACGGCGCCTATGGGTATTCGCTGCCGGTGGGGTTCAGCAGCAACCGGCTGAGCCTGCTGGATCGCGGCTTTGTGCTGGCCTACGCGCATGTGCGGGGCGGCGGCGATCTGGGCAAGGCGTGGCATGATGCCGGCCGGCTGATGCAGAAGCGGAACACGTTCACGGACTTTATCGCTGTGACCGAGCACCTGGTCGCGCAGGGTTGGGGTGCGGCGGATCGCGTGGCGGCTGAAGGTGGCAGCGCGGGTGGCTTGCTGATGGGAGCCGTAGCGAATCTGCGGCCGAATCCGTATCGGGCCATGATTGCGCATGTGCCGTTCGTGGATGTGATGAACACGATGCTCGATCCATCGCTGCCGCTGACGGTGCCGGAATATGAGGAGTGGGGCGATCCGAACGAGCAAGCAGCGTTCGAGTACATGCTGAGCTATTCGCCGTACGACAATCTTGAGGCAAAGCCCTATCCGGCGATGCTGGTGAAGACGTCGCTGCACGATTCGCAGGTGATGTACTGGGAGCCGGCGAAGTATGTGGCGAAGATGCGGACGCTGAGAATGGATAAACGGGATCTGGTGCTGCACACGAATCTGACGGCGGGACATGGCGGGGCTTCGGGACGGTACGACTATCTGAAGGAGATTGCGCTGGATTACGTGTTTTTGTTGCGAGAGCTGAATGTGATTCAGTGATCCGGGGCGCTCAAGCCGGTCGAATTCCGGCGCCTATTCACCGGACTCAGGGCCGGTGCATTCGCCGTAGCCTCGGTCCGCGAGCAGGTGAGCCACAGGGGTTCGGGGCAGGTTTTCCCGAAATGGGTTTTTTCCTCAACTGGGCGGTACTTTAGGAATCGGGCTCAGGTCGAATCAGCTTGAAGATTCTGTGGCGAAGGCGTCAGCTTCTTGCTGTGGGGTGAACCTGGCCGGGCACCTCGGCTCCGGGCGGGGGTTCTGGTATGGCTCGTCGTTCGGGTCGGATGGCGGACTGCTGCATACGGCTGGTCGTTTGGGTCAGATAGCGGGGTGGGAGGCGATCTGGAGTGCTGTGTGGGTCATTTCGGCGCGACGGATGAGGCGTAAGAGCACGAAGAAACTGGCAACAGCGAGCGCGCCATCGGTGAGGAGACTGGCGGCGGCTGCTCCCCGCCAGGACCAGCGGGGAATCAGGACGGCATTCAGACACAAATTGAGAGCGGCTACGCCGAACTGGGTGGCGGTGCGGTTCCACTGCGAGGCGGAGGCGGTGATCGCCGACCCCCAGGCGTAGTGGAGGGAGCGCAGGATGGGGAGAAGGCAGAGCCAGCGCAGGGCGGCGACCGATCCTCGAAACGACGGGCCGAAGAGAAGAGGCAGCAGGGGAGCGGCGAGCGCGAGAGATGCAGCCGCGGCGACGGAATACGGCAGCGTGCGGGCGAGGGTTCTGCGCGAGAAGTTGCGGGCACGATGAACGCTGTGGGCACCTTCGCGGAAAAAGCGCGGAGCGGCCGCGGCGTAGACAGCGTAAATGGGCGCGCTGGCGGCATCAACAACGCGATAGGCGGCGGAGTAGATGCCGGCTGCGGATATCTGCCCGAGACTGACAAGGAAGGCCTTATCGATGTCGTTGTAAATGGAGATCGAGGAACTGGAGAGGGAGAAGCTGAGGCCTTCGCCGAGCTCGGCACGGCGGATGCGGCTGAATCGGGGCAGACCGAGGCGGAGCGTGATGACCGCCAGGGCGAAGAGCGCGACCGCGAGAGTGGAGAGCCAGTAGACGTGGGTCCACAGCAAGGCGGTGGCGCGGATCTGGTGCGCGCGGGTCCATGCGAAGACAAGGGCGGCGGTGGCGGCGCGGGCGATGTTGGTGAATGCGGTGAGGCGAGCGGTCCAGGCGAGAGATCCAGCGCCCTGAAAGGCGCGGGCGGCGAGCTGGATGAGTTTTCCGAGGAGGCCGTCGGCCAGGGCGATCCAGGGGACGAGAACGCGGAGTTCAGGACGCAGCGCGAAGTGCGCGTAGAGCGTGGCCGCGAAGAAAAGCAGAACAAAGCCAGCCACCGTGATCGCCAGCGCATGACCCCAGGTGTGCGCAAAGGAAGCCCGGTTGCGGCTGACGTTGCGGACGAGGATCATCTCCATGCCGAGGGAGCTGAACTGGCTGAGTGCTCCGATCAGGGCCGCGACGCCGACAAAGGCGCCGTATTCGTGGCTGCCCAGCGCACGTCCGATGAGGACGAAGTAGACGGTCTGGGCAGCCATGGCGACGCCCTGGCCGGAGATCATCCAGAGAGAGCTTTGGCGGAGAGATTCTTCGGGCATGGCGCGGCTGCTACTGAAGCGCTTCGGTGTAGAGGTCTTCGAGGCGGGCAGTCTGCTTCTCCAGGCTGAAGCATTGCTCCGCACGCGAGCGTCCTGCGGCAGCCAGACGCGCAGCAAGGGCGGCATCGCCGAGAATGCAGGAGATGGCCTCGGCGAGAGCGCCTTCGTCGCCCTGCGAAACGAGCATGGCCGTTTCATTGGCGACGACAGCTTCGGACACGCCGGGTCCGTCAAAAGCGGCAATGGGCAGGCCGATCGCCTGCGCTTCGCAGAGAGTAATGGGGAGGCCCTCGGTGTCGCCGCTGGCCGCCACGATGCTGGGCACGGCAAGGACGCTGGCGCGATACATCAGATCGCGAACGACGCTGGGGGGCTGCGTTCCGAGAAAGGTGCAGCGGCGCAGCCTCGCCCGGGCCTGCGCGCGAAGCGGATCGAGCAGCGGGCCATCGCCGACGATGAGAAGCTTCGCGGTGGGGTGACGCGCCTCGACCTGCGACATGGCGCGGATGAGGTGAGTACAGCCTTTCTTTTCGACGAGCCGGCCGACGAAGAGAACGATGGGATCGAGATCGCGCGAGCGCAGGGGATCCGGGACGAAGAAGCCAAGGTCGACACCGATGGGGAGGGTGCGCAGCTTTTCTTCCGGAACGCCACGCTCCAGGGCCTGGCGGCGGATGTGTTCCGATACGCAGATGAAGAAGCGGGCACGCGCGCGGAGCTCGGCTCTGCGCCGCAGATAAGTGCGGCCGGCGGCATAGCGGCGCAGGCCCTCGTCGGCCATGGTCGCGTCGTAGCCATGCAGCGTGACAACGAGAGGAATGTGAAGGTGTTTCTGGAGAGGAAGAGCGGCGGCCGCATCGATGGCGAAGTGAGCGTGCAGGAGAACGGGCTGGCGGCGCCGGAGATTCAGCACGAATTGCGGCGCGATGCCGGTCACGAGGAATAGGCGGCGGCGAATCTTGTCCGCGAACTTGTCGCGTTGGCAAAGAAGCGTGGTGTCGCAGGGATCGATGAGGAGGCTGGTGGGGATGGGGCGGAGTCCGGCAAAACACGGTGTGTAGCGGCGGAGCGCATGGGCCTGAGCGGCGACGAAAGTCTCTGAGGCCGGCAGAAGATCGGAACGGTAGATAAGGACGGTGGGCTTCACGGAAGTTCCTGAACGGGCGCGGCGACGCAGGGTGTGGGTTGCTGACTGAATTCAAGGATTTCACGAGGCCCGCGCGTTGCGGTGTGATGGAGGTCACCCGTTCGACGCGCACCTCGCTGCGCTCGGAGCTTGCTCAGGGCAGGCTCCGTTCGACTCGTCCGCTGGGCGGACTGGCTCAGGGCCGGCTCGGTTCGACGCGTGGGGTGGCTGAAGGCGGCACGTTCAATGGTCACCAGGGCAGATACGTAGAGGATCCAGAAAAGACCGTTGTAAATAAGGAGCGTGTTCTCGTCGAGGTCGTAGAGGACAATGAGGACCAGGACGGCGAGCGGCCAGGCGATGCGGTGGATGGCGCCGCGCTGCCAGAGCGGCCAGAGTGCGAGCCAGCCGCGAAACCAGCTCAGGGCAAAGATCACGGACCCAGCGGCGCCGAGTTCGAGAGCGATCTCGAGGAAGCCGTTGTGGGCGTGGGCGACGACGAAGTGGACGGCGGCAGCGACCTGGAAGGAAGGCCCCTGCATGCCGCGCCAGAAGGCGTCGAAGCCGTATCCGAACCAAGGACGCTGGCCAATGAAGAGTGCGACCTGGGTCCAGATGGCAGTGCGACCGGTGAGGGTGGGGTCGCGGCCGAGGAGCGCTGCGAGGTGGCGGAAGTTGATGATTGCTGCGGTACCGATGGCAAGCCCAGCGATGGGAATGGCTGCGGCCAAAACCAGGCGGAGGCGGGGTCCGGAACGGCGGGCGATGTCGAGCAGGACGAACAGAAGCAGCACGGCAGCTTCAATCATCCATGCGCCGCGGGAACCGCTCATGAGGAGGACAAAGAAGAAGAGGCCCAGGGTCGCGAGGTGGCTGGGGCGACGCAGGTTGCGCGCGGGACCGCAGAGGATCGTAGCAGTGGCCAGCACCATCATGCGTCCGCAGGCGTTCTTTTGGGTGAAGATGCCCTGCCAGTCGCCCGCGTGGCCGGGGGAGTGGTCGAGGCCGAGGGCGGGAGCGAAAAGGACAATGGCGATGGTGGCGATGCTGAGGGCGAGCATCGCGAAGCGAAGGATGGCCAGCTGGCGGGCGAGAGAGTGGCGGGTGGCAAACCAGAATCCGAAGATTCCGGCGAGAGCGAAGGGCAGGGAGCGGCGCAGGGTGAGCAGGGGATCGAGGGACCAGGCGGCGGAGGCAATGGCGAGGATGGCCAGCAGCGCCGGCAGGATCAGCCAGGGCAGTTCTGTGATTTGGTGGAGGAGGAGTCGTGGCCGGCGCAGGAGAAGGGCGAGGATCAGCAGGTTCGCGAGAGCCTGGGAGGCAATACCGCCTACGGTCGTCAACGGGGTCGGCGCAGAGCCTGTCATCTCGAGTGACTGAGCCGGAGCGATGAAGGGGACGGCACCCTGCATCGCGAAGAACGCGAAGAGGACGACGCAAACGAGGTCTTCAAGGGAGAGCGGCGCCGATTCGCGAAGCTGCCGAGCGTGGCGTTGTGACAGCATTATTTGGTGGCGTAAATCAGGGCAGAGCTGGCCGCGGCGGTGATGTTCGCGATGCCGAGCGAGAGGTTCTTTGCCAGGCTAAAGGGCACGTAGAGGATGTCGTTGGCGCAGAGGGGAACGTCGGGCGCGCGGCCGCGTTCCATATCGCGCAGAGGTAGATCGATGGAGTGGCTGAGGCCGTCGACGCTGCGAACGAGGCGCACGCGCTTTTCGCTGGCGGTTTTGGAGGTGCCGGCGGCCAGAGCAATGGCTTGCAGGACGGTGAGCTGCGAGTCGTTCTGCATGACGTAGCCGCCCGGGTGGGCAACATCGCCGAGGACGTAGACGATGCCGGCTTTAGGAACGAGGATGGTGTCGCCGGGGCGGACGAGAATGTCGGCATTGAGGGCGTCTTCCGCGCGATTGGACAGGAACGTGTGAATACGCTCGCCGTCCTTGCCGCCGCGTTCGAGAACGATGTGACGATCGGCGTCCGGGGTGAGTCCACCGGCGAGGGAGATGACGTCGATGAGGGTGCGTGGAGCGGTGAGACGCACGGAGCCGGGATGCACGACCTGGCCGAGGATGGTCACTGCTTGTGTGGCGTATTCCTCGACGAAGACGGAGGCCTCAGGGTGCAGGAGGAAATTGCCGTCGCGGTATTGAGCGGCGATGCGCGCGGCTGCCTGCGCGGGAGTGAGCCCCTGGACGGAGACTTGGCCGGCCAGGGACAGGACGATTTCTCCCGAGTCGAGAACGCGGAGGTGTTGCTCGAGTTCCGGCTCGCGCAGGACAGTAATGCGGAGCAGGTCGCCGGGTCCGATCAGCAGAGACTCGGGTGCTGGAGGCCGGCTTTCGGTTCCCGGCGCTGGCGAGATAGCGGCTGCGGTCGCGGAGCGCAGTTGCTCGGAGACGAGGATGGCTGCGGGCGGAGCCGAGGACGCGGGTTGCTGCGCTTCGATCCGCAACGGTACGCCGAGGAGGATGAGGCATACGAAGAAACACGGGATGAAGTCAGACGTGCGCATATACGGACCCTGGGCTGGCGTGCTGAAGAACGAGACCGAGGACGGCATGGTTGGGGACCTGCCGGCTGAGCGCCTGAAACGAGGGGAGGATTTCGTCACGGCGGGTTCTGCCCGCCTGCGCAGCCAGCAGCACTGCGTCGGAGAGCTGGGCAAGAACGAGAGCGTCGGCGTGGAAGGCAGCGGGACCCCGAATCACGATGAAATGGAATTCATCGCGCCACGCGGCCAGCAGGCTGTTCATTCGCGAGGAAGCAATCAGTTCTGCGGGGCAGGGCGGGCGGGCACCTGCATGCACGACCGAGAGCGAGGGTAGATCGACGATGGTGTGCGCGAGTGGGGGCACTGCCTGACTGGAGAGCATGTCACTGAGGCCAGGATCGGCGGAAGTACTCACCACCGGGGCCGAGCGTAGATCGGCATCGACAAACAACACGGACGAGCCGTGCTGGGCAAGGATGGTCGCGAGGCTCAGAGCGAGAGAAGGAGGCGCATCGTGAGAGGGACGCCCGTTTTGGTTCGCCGGACCGTGGCTGGAACCGGTGATGGTGATGATCTGCGGTGCGCGGTCGCTGTGCGAAAGCAGAAGGGAGACGCGCAGCCGGTGCAGAGCTTCCAGGAATGGGGTTTCGCGGTTTGGCGTGTCGAAACCGGATTCTGCGGCAGCTTGCAGGTTCATCGTTGAGTCGACGGGAAGAGGCAGCAGACGCCGATACCAGGGATCGTCGAGGCGATATGCGGGGATGGTGGCGAAGACAGGGGCGTCCAGCAGCGCTTCGAGCTCGGACGCCGTGTAAAGGGTGTTATCGGTGAGTTCGCGCGCGACGGCTGTGCCGCATCCAGCCGTGATTCCGATTCCGAGGGCCAGCGCGGCGAGCAGGGGGAGGCTGGGACTGGTGGGGTGGCCGGGTGGGGGAATCAGAGCGGGGCTGACGACGGCAAAGTTGGCGGAGTGCAGTCCTTCGAGAATGCCGGTTTGCTGGACGCGGCCGAGGAGACTGGAGTAAAGGGTGCGGCTCTCGCCGGCTTCCTGGCGAGCGAGGCGCAAAGCGACGGCATTGCCGGTAAGCTGCGAGGCGAGGGTCTTTTGCTGCGTGAAGGCGTTGCGGGCTGCGTCCTCCGCCTGCAGGGAGACTTCGTAGTCAGTATGGGCGCGGTCGCCGAGACGGTGAACCTCTTCCTGAATGGAATTCTGGATGCTGTCGAGATGAGCGCGCTGCTCGGCAAAGGCGGGCCAGTTTTCGCCGTAGCGGTTGGCGGATTCGGCAATCTGGCTTTTGAGAGCGGATTCCTGGGCGCGAAAGGACTGGAGGAGGGCAAGGGAGTTCTGGGTGTTGGGGCCGGCATCAGGATTGCCGGCGAGTCCGGAGATGGCTTCGGGATTGCCACTCTGGACGGCGCGCCAGATGGCTTCGCGAACGATGCGGCTGGATTCGGCGGCGGAGAGGGTGGAGTTGAGCGAGTCGAGGCGGGCGAGAACGGGGTTGTGCGCGCTGTCATCGCCGTAATCGCCCGAAGCGCGATCGAGGGCGGCGGCCCGTGCGTCGAGTGCATCGGTTTGCTGTTTAAGCCCGGCGAGCTGGGCAGAGAGCCACGAGGCGGATTGTGCTGCAGCGGAGGAGCGCGACTGAAAGCCATAGTCGGCGAGCGCCTGAACCAGGCCGTTGACGACGTTGGCGGCGCGCTCGGGATCTGGGTCGGAATAACTGATCGCAATGAGACGCGTGCCGGGTTGAGGGGCGATCTTGCGGTGGGCTGTGAAGATTCTCAACGCGGCAAAACGGCGATTCGGCGCCTCGGCCAGCGGGATCGAGAGCGGTTCCAGCGGACGACGCCAAAAGAAAAGCTTACGGATGACAGCGGAGGGCCCGGCGTGCGGCGCGAAGTAGTCGGCGGAGGCCTCGAGCTGCAGGCGACGAATGACGTTCAGAGTTAAGGCGTCGGACTGCAAAATGCCGACTTCGGTCTGGAGATTGAGGTTGTCGTCGAAGGAGTCGCTGACGTCGGTGGATGGGCTATCGGCGGTGGTGTTGTCGAGTCCGAAGGCGCCGTGGGAGTCCTTTTGGATTTCGATGACGGCGGTGGCGCGGTAGCGCGGGGTTGCGCATAGCCAGTAAAGAAGGGCTGCGGCGCAACAGAGTGCGAGGGAGCTAATGATCCACGCGCGGCGCCGGACGAACACGGCGAAAAGATCGACGAGAGTCCACTCGATCGGCGGCTCGCCGAGGGTTTCATGGAGCGGCAGCGCGGCGCGCGTCATGGCTGCGGATCCCGAGTTGAGCGGACGTTAGCCATTGCGGAGCAGCACCACCGATCCGTCGAAGTCGAAGCTGAAGTCCATCTCGGAGAGGCCGGCGCGAAGCATGGTGTCGCGGAGGCGGCGGCGATCCTGCGTATGCAGCAGGAGAAAGCCGCTGCCGCCTGCGCCGACGAGCTTGCCGCCGGTGGCGCCGCCGTCGGAGCGGGCCAGGTCGTAGAGAGAGTCGATGCGGGTAGTGGACATGCAGCGGCAACGATTGCGCTTGCGCATCCAGTGTTCGTGCATGAGGCGGCCGAATTCCCCGACCTGTCCGGCCTCGAGGACGCTGCGAATCTCACGGCCGAGCATGCGGGCAAAGTGCAGGCTGTCGATCATGGCTGGGTCGCGCGACTCAGAGAGACGCTTCTGCTCGCCCAGCAGCGATGAGGCGCTGCGGAGTTCGCCGAGGAAGAAGAGCATGAGAGAGTCGCGGAGTTCGTGGAGCGATTCTTCGGGCATGCGCAGCGGCGCGACGCGGACCTCGCCGTTGGGGAGATATTCCTGGCAGAGCAGGCCGCCATAGGCGGCGATGTACTGATCCTGTTTGCCGACCGGCTCGCCGAGGCGATTCATCTCGATGTCGACAGCTTCCCGAGCCAGCGTTTCGGCGGAGACAGGTTCGCGCCGCCAGGCATAAAGGGCGTGGAGAAGACCGACCAGGAAAGTGCCGGAGGAACCGAGCCCCGTACCGGCGGGGACGTCGGCGACGCTGACGACTTCCAGAGGAGATGGGGCGCGGTGCGTGCGGATCGCCTCGCGCATCAGAGGGTGCCGGATCTGATCGCAGGTATCTGCGTGTTCGGTTTCCGAGTACTTGAGGAAATAGCCGGGCAGAAAGCTGCGATTGATGGTGATGTAGACGTATTTGTTGATGGCCGCGGAAATTACAAAGCCGCCACCATTCTCCTGGTAATACGACGGGAGGTCCGTACCGCCGCCGCCGATGGAGATACGCAGGGGTGTGCGCGTCATAATCAACGTCACACCACCTGGGTATCTCGCTGTGGGGGAGGAGTGCTGGATCTTGCGAAGGACATGACACGGCGCACGCGGGGAGAAGAAGCGACGACGTACTCGGTTTCGCGCATGCCGGCGAGGGAGCCAATCTCGTAGAAGCGCTCGGAGGTTTCGAATCCGGCGAGGAGCGAATAGTCGGCGAGCCCGGTCCAGACATCTGCCAAATCGAAGATGGGAACGCTCCAGTGCGCGAGGACGCTGGCGTCGAGAGCGTCGAGGCCGTAGTCGATGTGGTGCATGGTGGGTGAGGGATGACGCTTGTCGTAGCGGACGACGGCTCCTTTGCGGAACTCGACGTTGCTGGCGCCCCAGCGATTCTGGTTGCAGAAAACCGTCATCAGCGCCGACCTGCCGGAGTTGAGAAAGGCGCGCCAGACGGGCTCAATGGGTTCGGTGAGCCAGCTGTCGCCGTACATGACTAGGAAACGATCGCCAAGCAGGGGTAAAGCTTTGAGGAGCGCGCCGCCGGTGCCCAGCGGCTGTTCGCCGTCATGGCTGTAGGTAATGGACAGGCCAAAACGGCTGCCGTCGCCCGCGAAATCCTCGATCTGTTCGCCCAGGAAGCCGCAGCAGAGGACCACTTCGCGGATGCCCCCGGCGCGGATGAGGCGGAGTTGATGAGCCAGGAAGGGCTCGCCGGCGATCTGGATGAGCGATTTGGGCATGAATGACGTGAGGGGACGCAGCCGGGTCGCCAGACCTCCGGCGAGCAGAGCGAGGCGTGGAGGCCAGAGCGATTCTCGCTGGATGTAGTCCTTGATCACGTGACGGTTGTTGCTGGTTGGGTCAAAGACGGGCAGTGGCCCGGAAGCGGCCATGGCCAGCACGGAAGGAAGCGGGTTCCAGTCAGTTGTGAAGGATGCGATCATCGGCGATCAGCTCCTGGAGGGATAGGCGCATGGCTTCGCGGCTGTTCCGTTTTGGGAACCAGCCGAGGGAGCGCATGCGAGTGGAATCGAGGCGGACCACCGGAACGTCTCCGCGCCAGCCACGGGGTCCACCGGTGTAATCAAAGGTGGGCGGTGCGAGGGCGAGAGTTTCGGCAGCCAGTTCAGCGATTTCGGTTACGGTTACGGCATCGTCGGTGGCAACGTTGAAGACGGTGAAGGCATCGCTCGCCTTCTTCGCGGCACACAGGGCGGCGTCGATAACATCGGTTACGTGGATGTAAGGCTTGCTTTGGTTGCCGTCCCCCAGGATGCGGAGACGTTTGGGTCTGGTACTGAGGCTACGCAGGAAATCGAAGCCGACTCCGTGGGTCTGGCGGGGACCGACCACATTCCCAAAACGGAAAGCGCATGCGCGGAGGCCAAACATCGAGCAGTAGCTGGCGATGAGGGATTCGGATGCCAGCTTGCTCGCACCGTAGGTCGAAATGGGCATCAGCGGAGCGTGATCTTCGGGGACCAGCCTGGTTCCTGTGTCGCCGTAAACTCCGCTGCCGGACGCGTAGAGGAGGCGATGCAGCCCGGTACGGCGCATGGCTTCGACCACGTTGTTGGTGAGCAGCGTGCCGCGGTAGAAGTCGATCTCCGGGTGCTCGGCGGCGGCGGCGATGTCGGCGTTGGAGGCAAGATGGATAACCCAGTCGTGGCCGTCCATAGTGGCGGTGAGGGCATTGACGTCGCTGGCGTCGGCGCGGACGACTTTGAGGCGCGAATCGCCGGCGTGCGCCTCGTAGTGCCACTCGCGGCCCGACGAGAAGTTGTCGAAGATGGTGACCTGGCGGGTCGACTTCGACGCCAGCAACGCGTCAACGAAATGACTGCCGATGAAGCCGGCACCACCGACGATGAAGTAGCTTCCCTCCGAAAGGAGCATTTTGGGGCCTCTGACCATTACGAACGGGTCGTGCAGGTTACGTTATGAAACTGGCTGGGGATTTCTGACCCAGAATGAAACTGCGAGTTCTATGTTTGGGTGCGAACGCGAGAATGGCAACACTTTCTGTGAGGGTGGGCATTACGCAAGTCAGAGTTATAAGAAAGTTATGACCTGTTGGCGCCATTACCTGGGACATGGGCAAAACGCAATCCACAGGCAGAAGTTACCCTCAGCCCATTTATAAGTTCCCTCGTATTCAGAAAATTTGCGCCGGTGGCTATCGATGAAAAGCGCGGCTGCCGCCGGCGGGGCTGCTTATGAAGACAAAAGAACCTGGTCTCACTGTAGGGATGCCGGTGTGCGACGCGATGCCATGGCTGCCGGAGGCGATGGAGAGTCTGCTACAGCAGACGTTGAAGACTTTCCAGATTCTTGCGATTGTGGATGGCGGGTCGGACGGCAGCGCCGCCTGGCTGAGAAACCTTGAAAACAGACTGGCGCGGGTGGGCTTCCCGTGGCCGCGCGTGCGGGTTCTGGAGCAGGAGCACGCGGGGGTGACGGCGACGCTGAATCGGCTGCTGTATGAAGCTCGTACGCCCTGGCTGGTCCGCATGGATGCCGACGATGTGTCCTATCCCACGCGCCTCGAGAAACTGCAGAGGACCATCGAGGACCATCCCGATGCCGGGTTGATTTACTCGCTGGCTGACTATCATCCGCAGGACCAGTGCGCGGGGCAGTTCCGGTGTTCGCGAGGAACGCCTGAAGAACTGCGAGAGATGGTGCGCAGCGGCTATCTGCTCTCGATATGCCATTCCTCGGTGGCGCTCAACGTGGAGAAGGTTCGCGCCGTGGGGGGATATCGGATGAATATCCACGCAGAGGATGCCGACTTATGGTGGCGGCTGGCGTTGCGGTACCAAATTCACTGCATTCCCGAGCCGCTGGTGGGATTCCGGATCCATCCTCAGAGCGTCAGCTCGCGCAATCTCGAAATGCAGCAACTGGGGGGCGTCTACGTGCAGTACCTGCTGCTTTCGGAGTTGTGGGGAAAAAAGCCACGGCCGTTCGGGGAAATCGCGGAACCCCTGGGCGAATTTGTTCAGCCCGCGGCGTTCGAGGCGAAGGAAGCGCTGCGCCAATTCAATGCGCTGCTGGCCGAAAAGCGCTTCCTGCGCGGACTTGGGGCGCTGGCTCACGCTTTTCATGCATCGCCGGGTTATGTTTCGCGCCGCGTTCGGGACGAAATCCGCCCGACTGCCATCGGCAACGGCGTTGCGCCGGACAAATTCCTCAAGAGAAAGGAAGTGCTGTGGGCGTGACGGCAGAAACCTCACCCGAGAGCGCGGACCAATCTGTTGTCCCGCCGGCGCGGCTGCCGCTACCACCCCGATTTGTGCTGGGCAAGATTCCGATCGATCGGATCACGATGGACTACGCCGCCGTGCTGCTGGTGGAAGCGCTTCTGCATCGCGGCGAATTGCCTCCGCTTACTGTGGTTGGGCCCAACGCTCATCTGGTGACGATGGCAGAGAGGGACAGCCGTTTTGCGGAAGCCATGCGCGATGCCGACCTTGCGGTACCCGATGGAATCTCGGTGGTGATGGCGTCGCGCTTGCTGGGCGTCCCCATTCCGGAGCGCGTGACCGGAGGAGAACTGATGGAGCGGATGTGCGCGGAGGCTGCGCACTACGGATTCCGCGTGTTCTTTCTGGGAGGGCTGCTCGGCGCGGCGGCCATGGCGGCACACCACCTGTGCAGCCGCTATGCAGGTCTTCAGATTTGCGGCACGTATTGCCCGCCGGTGGGGTTTGAAAGCGATGGGGCGGAGCTGGAGAAGATGCGGAGAGCGATTGCCGATGCGGCGCCGGACCTGATCTGTGTGGCGTTTGGAGCGCCGAAGCAGGAGATCTGGATGCAGGAAAACCGGGAGCAGCTCCGCGCAGGCGCCATTATGGCCGTCGGGGCGGCACTCGATACGCAGGCGGGGATGAGGTGGAGAGCACCACGCTGGATTCAGGCCATCGCGCTGGAGTGGCTCTTCCGGCTGGTGGTAGAGCCGCGGCGGCTGTGGCGGAGATACCTGATCGGCAACGCCCAATTTGTGCTGCTTGTTCTGCGACAGTGGGTCCGCAAAAGATTCGAATCGTTCAGACGATGGATCGTGAATCCATTTCAAAGCGGGACGAAGAAAATTTGAAGACTACAGGGATGGGCCATGAGAAAGATTGAAGAATTACGGATCAGCTTGTTCAGCGACGGAGCGGATTTGCCCGGAATTATGGAGATGTACTCCAGACCCTGGGTTCGCGGATTCACGACGAATCCAACGCTGATGCGCAAGGCCGGTGTCCGGAACTATGAAGCTTTCGCGCGATCTCTGCTGCGTGCCATCCCGGATCGGCCGGTGTCGCTGGAGGTATTTGCCGATGACGAAGAGGAGATGGAGATGCAGGCGCTGACGGTTGCGACCTGGGGCGCTAATGTCAACGTGAAGATCCCCGTGACCAACCGAGCCGGGGTGGTTCAGAACAGGCTGATTCGAACCCTGAGCGAGGCGGGCGTGGCCGTGAACGTGACGGCCATTCTCACGCTGGAGCAGGTAGAAGAGGTGGTGGAGGCTTTGGCGGCAGAAACGTGGGCGATCGTGTCGATTTTCGCCGGCCGAATTGCGGATACCGGGGTCGATCCGATTCCGTTGATGGCGGAAGCGAAACGGATCCTGCGCTGGCGGCCGCGCGCCCAACTGCTGTGGGCAAGTCCGCGGGAGGTACTCAACATATTTCAGGCGGACGATGCGGGATGCGACATCATCACACTGCCGCCGGAGATGCTGCGCAGAATGGAACTGGTGGGGAAGGATCTAAAGCAGTATTCGCTGGAGACCGTGGAGATGTTTCATCACGATGCGCGGACCGTGGGGTACGAGATCGACACCAGCGTCGTGGCTCAGGCTCGGAGTGTGAGTAGCCTGGCGGGCAGCAGCGCCCAGAATCACATCCACGGCCTCGGTGAGATCCCGCGCGAAGTAGTCGGCGCAGGAATCGGGAGCGTCGACAACGGACCGCACGCCTGATCCGGAACCAACGATGCGGATGGTGCGGGTGCCGGCGGCGCGGCCACACTGTGTGTCTGTCGGCTGGTCTCCGATCATCCAGGAATCGGCGAGGGTGAGACTAAAATCGTCGCGGGCCTGGAGAAGGAGTCCCGGCGACGGCTTGCGGCATTCGCACGCATGCGAATAGCCTGGCGTGAGGCCTCGGGGGTGGTGGAGGCAGTAGCTGAAGCGCACGAAATGGATTTCAGCGAACACGAGAGCATTGACCAGAGCCTGGTGAATCGTCTTGTGGGTTTCGTAACTGGTCTTACCCAGCGCATAATTCGGCTGGTTAGATGCGAGGATGAGCAGATAGCCCGCTTTCTGCAGCCTGCGCAGGGCAGGCATCACTCCATGGAAGAGCTGAAAGTCCGCAGGGGTGAGCGGGGATTCCATGCGCCCTGTGGCTGGGTTCAGGACCATCGAGTTCAGAACGCCGTCGCGGTCGAGGAAAATGGCGGGGCGGTTCATCGTGCGGATTCCCATTTCATCTCGTTTGCGCGCAGGCGCGGGTGGGAAACGATGAGATGCCAGACCACGGCCTGGAACTCCTCGGTATGGGGTGTGACGGTTTCCGGCGAGAGCGTGGGGATGATCAGGCACGCGTCGGCGACCTGAGCGGTATAACCGCCATCGCGGCCCACAACACCCAGGATTCGAGCGCCGGCCTGGCGGGCCAATGCGAGGCTCGCGACCAGATTCATGCTGATGCGGCGCTCGGGATTGCCGCCCCCGACGGAAAAGACGAAGACCGCGTCGCGCGGGCCCAGGTGGCTGCCGCGGAGCCAGTTGGCGAAGCAGGATTCCCACCCGTCATCGTTGATGCGGGCCGTCAGTTCCGAGACATTATCGGTGGGGGCGTAACACTCGATGCCGGCGATCTTGCGGAAATCATTGACGGCGTGGCTCGCGTGCCCCGCGCCTCCGCCAACGCCCAGGAAAAAGATGCGGCCTTCCTGAGCCCGGACCTCCTGCAGGAGGTCGATCATGCGATCGATGACGGTCGTATCGAGATGGGCAGCCAGTGCGGCAACTTCAGACAGGTACGCGGCGGTGTAGTCGATGGAGGGCACAGTCGTTGGGATCAGGAGGAAGATCTTCGCAGCAGAGGAGCGGAGGGCTTACGGCTGACGACGAGACGGAGTCCAGGCCCAGCATCCTGCGACATGCGCTTTGTTCGAAAACCGGTGCGGAACGATCGGCGGATGCGTGCAGGAACGAACGCGAAAATGAGATAGGTCAGAAGCGAGCGAAATTCCGGCTCGCCCTCGAGCAACAAAGCGCGCAACAGCAGGAATCTTGCGCGCAGTCCGGCGCGGCTTCTCTGGGCTCGCCACCCACACTGAACGGCGACAAACCAGGAAAACGCGCGGGCAGAGACGAGGGTGCGTACGCTGCGAATCCAGGAGAGCGACGTCTGCCAGGACTTATCCTGGCCAACGGTCAATCGGCCGTCCTCCACCCGCCAGAGGCTAAGAGGTTGGCGAACCATGGAAAGCCCAACGCCCTGGTGGGAGGCGACACGAATGAGCCAGTCCCAGTCCTGATGCATGGGGAGACCGGACCGAAATGGAATGGCAAGCAACAGATCGCGCGGAGCCAGCAGGGTGGAGGTTTGCATGACCCCGCCGGGATCGCGCAGGCCGGAGCGGCAGAACAGAAAATCGGCGAGCGGCTGCTGCGGCTCGTAGGGTTTCAGCGGCAGAACGCGGCTGGTCGAGGGGGACTGCGCGATGAGGCGGCACGAGACGACTGGGAACCAGTCCGGCATCGCATGCGCGGTGCGCATCTGGCGGTCGATCTTTTCCGGGAGCCATTCGTCGTCGTCGTCGAGGAAGGCGATCCAGTCGCCGCGCGCGATACGAACGCCGGCGTTGCGAGCCTCGGCACCGCCGCACGGTTCAGGGAGAACGATGAGTCGCAGGCGTGGATCCGTGATTTTACCCAGGGCTGCGACCGTGTCGGGATCCGGGCCATCGACCACGGCGATCACTTCGATGGCGGGCCAGGTCTGGCGCAGCGCGCTGTGAACCGCGCCAAGCAGCAGTAGCGGCCGGCCCCGCGTTGGAATGACCGCGGAGACTAATGGATAACTCGCGCCCTGGAAGCAATCGGACATCGGCAGAAAAATGGAAAGACAGATGAGTTGTCCTGAGGATAGTTCCGTCAGCAGGACGACGACAGATTACGAGCGATTTCGGGTTCACCGAAGTAATGCCACTCGAACCATTTCGGTTGTGATTGGGAATCGGAGCAGGAGAGAGGCTGCGAGGAGCGGCGGATCCGGGACCCCACTGGAAGGCTGGCAGGGTCCCGGGTACTGTTACCGGTTCATGTTATCGAGCACAGAGCCGACAATGCCGCCGATGATTCCGCCTTCGGTGGTTTGCCGCACTTCGCGCCCCGCCGGCATATATTCCTGCAGCTGGTGGGCGAGACGGGAGATGGGAAGCGTCTGCAGCCAGATGCGACCCGGCCCGGTGAGCGAGGCGAGGAAGATGCCATCGCCTCCGAAGATGAGATTTTTAATGCCGCGGACCATGGTGATCTGGAAAGAAACGCTCGCGGTGAAGGCGCCGACGTGGCCTGGATGGACGAGCAGGGTCTCGCCCTGCTGCAGGTCGCGGGTGATGACCTCGCCGGAAAGCTCGAGCCACGCCTGTCCCTGACCGCTGACCTTCTGCAGCAGGAAGCCATCGCCTCCGAAGATGCCGGCGCCCAGCGATTGCTGGAAGCCGACGCTGATCTGGATACCGGCGGTGGCGCAAAGGAAGCCATGACGATGGATCATGTAGTCGTACCCGGGCGCGACTTCAACCGGGACGATGTGCCCGGGGACGCGGGTGGCAAACGCGAGTTCGGCATTGCCGCCCATGGCGCGGTACTCAGTCATAAAGAGGCTGCCGCCGCCAACTACGCGCTTGAAGGCGCCGAAGATTCCGCCGCCTCCGGCGAATTGGGTGTGGGTGGTCATTTGCACGTTGGCGGACATCCAGGACAATTCGCCCGCCTCAGAAATGATGGCGTCATTCGGTTCGAGCAGGAACTCGAGAACCGGCATCGTGGTGCCGATCACCTGGCTTTTCATGCGGACAGGGTACAGGATGAGTGCGGAATCGTCATCAGCGGAGGTGTGAAATTCTCGGCGAGGTGGGAGCGATCCGATGTGCTGATGACCCGCTCAACTGCGAAAAAAATTCATCGGAATCGACCGGGAAAAGGCACAATTTGCACGAATGACTGTCCGGCAGCGGAGGTTGCGGAATATGGCATAAAATTCCGCAGAAAATCTCGATTTCAGGGGTTGCGCGATGCCTGGATAAGGAGTACCAGTAGGGTGATAGTAACCGGACAAAACCACCGGATGATCGAGAATCACTGTTCGATTTGTGAGGTAGGGGCTCAGAAGTGACCGTGTTGTAACCCACGCTGTCAGTTATCACGGTTTGCTGTTGAGCAGTAGCCGCGATTGAAGAGTCGCAGGGTCTCCCCCAAATTTTGCAAGCAGCCTGGTATCTCCAGTCTGAGAGAGAAAGGTAGCGTCTCGTTTCGACGAGCGATGCGCGCCGCCCTGCAATCGGCGAGCGCACATAGTCCGATCGAAAAAGACAGCGCCTTACACTCAGCTGCGCCTTTCTGTCGCCAGAAAGGCGGGCGCCGCAGTAAGGCTGCGTGCGTCAACGGTTGACGTGTGCCGAGGCGCGACCAGGTATAGCGAATGGATCTGAATTGTGTTTCTCCCATCTTCGGCCGTGGAGTTGCGGCTGACGAAGCAGCACGCTGCACTGACCTTTCACTCAACACACAAACCGCGCGAAAGCGCAGAGTCAAGCTTTGGAGCAAAATTGCGCTTGCCGGCGCTGCGGTGGCGGTCCTGTGCTGCGCTCCTGGCAACCTGTCCGCGCAGAACAACCGCGGGCACCACAGAAGCGGTTCGGGGGGGTCGACAGGAACACAAGTGGCCTCGCTGAGCTGCGCGAGTGGAACGCTGACCGGAGTTAGATCGGATGTGTGCACGGTGACGCTGTCTCAGGCGGCGAGCAGCAGCACGACCGTGACTCTGGCGAGCAGCAGCAGCGCCATAGCCGTTCCTGCATCGATCACGATCGCCGCAGGGACGTCGAGTGTGGGTTTTATGGCCGCCGCATCCGCAGTCAGTTCGGCACTGACTGCAACGTTGACTGCATCGAATGGGAGCAGCTCGCAGGCGTACTCGCTTCAGTTGCAGCCGGCCGCCAGCACAGGAAGCGCTGCGCTGACTACGGCTTCGAGCAATGTCGCGTTTGGGAATGTCAAACTGAACACGCCTGCTACGCAGACTGTACTGCTGACTTCGAGCGGCACCGCGCCGCTGACCATTAGTGGCGCGACGGTTCAGGGGGCCGGCTTCACGATGTCGGGGATGACGACACCCGTGACGCTGAACCCAGGACAGACCGCAGTCCTGAGCCTGCAGTTCGATCCGACGGCTGCCGGCGCGGATGCGGGCACGGTGACGATCAGCAGCAACGCGGCGAGTGGTAAAACTGCGACGATTGCGCTCAGCGGCACGGGCACTGCGGCGACCAGCTATGAAGTGCAGCTCAATTGGGCTGCCCCGAACAGTTCCGGTGACGCGGTTACGGGATACAACGTCTATCGTGCCGCGAATGGCGGGAGCTATCAAAAGCTGAATTCTTCGGTCAACCAACCGACGACCTACACCGATACGGGCGTGCAAGGCGGAACGACATACACGTATGAGGTGACCAGCATGGATGCATCCGGGGTGGAGAGCGGAGTGTCGAACGTCTATTCGGCGGCGATCCCCTAAAGCGGCAGCCTGGGTGGTTACCGTACGTGCCCCGTTGCCTGAATCGCGGGGGCCATCTTCGTCATGGATCGATGGTAACCATGTCCTGTAAGCGTGGAGCGGAAGCACCATTTGTGTTGCACGAGGTAATAGGTCAGTCCTGTTACTGACCTATCGTGTCGGTCGCGTGAAGATATAAGTTCCAAAATGGGAATAATAACCCGATCAGGTTATATTCCTGCCGATGGTAACCTGGAGCGAATGACTCTTGTGATCCCTCTCACAGTTACTAACTCGGTTTACGCACGATGATCGTGTCAGCAAAATACTTCGTTCGACCCACCTCATAACCGATTCGGGTCAGCACGCGAACCGTGGGTTCGCGAGTTCGCCCAGGTGCGTGTACGAAGGCGCTCATTTTCTGAGGTGCTGCTGATGCAATTACGTCTCCTTCCTCCCCCCTTCGGCCGCGGCAAAGCGGCAGACGTGAAGTCCTCCTGTAACCCAAAGCCAGCCGGTCGCGCGCGAGGCGTATCCTGGCGGCCAAGGCTGATCCTGGCGGGCCTGCTGAGTTTGATCGTCAGTGCCATGCCTCAGACATCGTTCGGCGCTGTGCGCCTGAAGGGGCTGACCTGTGCCTCCAGTTCATTTACCGGATCTGGCACGGAAAGCTGCACGGTGACGCTGAGCGGCACAGTGAACCGTACAGAATTGGTCGGTCTGACAACGACCAATCGAGCGGTGAACGTACTGCCCGATGCATTCGTCCAGCCCGGTCAGAGCAGAGTTCAGTTTACGGCGCCGGTGCGGGCGGTCAGCTCGGTTCAGACCGCGACGATTACGGCCGAGTACGGCGGAGTGTCAAAGACCTTTGCGGTGGAGCTTTCGCCTGCGGCATCGGCGTCGCCGGCGATGACTGTGAGTCAGACGAGTGTGTCGTTCGGCACGATCACTCTGAATGCGCCAACGTCGAAGAGTGTGATTATCACGTCATCCGGCACTGGGGCACTGACTCTTAACAGCGTTACAGCAAGCGGTACCGGCTTCTCAGTCTCCGGTGGCACGTTCCCGATGACGCTGAACCCAGGTCAGACTGCGACGCTGACAATCAGCTTCGATCCGACGGCGGCGGGTTCGTTTACGGGCGCAGTGACGATCAGCAGCAACGCGTCGACAGCAACCGTGACCCTGAGTGGGACCGGACAGACCGCGTCGACGTTGAGCGCGCTCTCCTGCAGCAGCGGATCGCTGACCGGCGCAGGCACCGATGCCTGCACAGTGACGCTGACATCCGCCGCCACGACTGCGACAACGGTGACTTTAACCAGCAGCAGCAGCGCGGTCACAGTTCCGGCTTCGGTAACGATTGCTTCAGGATCGACGAGCGCCGCGTTCACGGCGATCGCGACTGCGGTCAATTCCACGCAAACGGCGACGCTGACGGCGACGGCGACGGGAGTGTCGAAGACCTTCGCGCTGACGCTGAATGCGACAACTCCGAAGCTGACGCTGGGCAGCAGCAGCGTTGCCTTTGGGACGGCTGCGCTGAACACGACGGTGACGAAGACGGTGACACTGACATCTTCGGGGACGGCTGCGCTGACCCTCAGTGGAGCGTCAGCCAGTGGTACCGGCTTCGGCGATTCGGGAATGACGTTCCCGGTCACGCTGAACCCAGGTCAGACTGCGACGCTGACGATCAGCTTCGATCCGACGACTGCGGGTTCGTTGACGGGCGCGGTGACGATCAGCAGCAACGCAGCCAGCGCGACGATCAGCCTGAGCGGGACCGGACAGGCCCCGGCGACCCTGAGCACGGTCTCCTGCAGCAGCGGATCGCTGACCGGCGCAGGCACCGACGCCTGCACGGTGGCGCTGACTTCTGCAGCAACGAGTGCGACAACGGTGACGCTGTCGAGCAGCAGCAGTGCGGTCACGGTCCCGGCTTCGGTAACGATTGCTTCAGGATCGAGTAGTGCGGGCTTCACCGCGACCGCGACGGCGGTCAGTTCCACGCAAACGGCGACGCTGACGGCGACGGCGACGGGAGTGTCGAAGACCTTCGCGCTCACGTTGAATGCGACAACTCCGAACCTGACGCTGAGCGCGACCAACGTGGCGTTCGGCAACGTCCAACTGGATACACCGGCCACCCAGTCGGTCACGATGACATCATCGGGTACCGCTGCGGTGACGGTGAGTGCTGGAACGCTCAGTGGTTCGGGATTTTCCATGCCGGGGTCGAAGTTCCCGGTGACGTTGAATCCTGGCCAAACGCAGACGCTGGAGATTCAATTCGATCCCAGCACGGCTGGCGCTGCCGCAGGCACCGTTGCTCTGAGCAGCAACTGCTCGATGGGAGCAATGATCGTCACGCTGAGTGGAACCGGAGCAACGGCGACCAGCTATGAAGTCCAGCTCAGTTGGGCTGCGCCAGCGAGTTCGAGCGATCCCGTTGTTGGTTATCACATTTATCGGGCCAACAGCGGAGGTTCGTATCAGCTGCTGAATTCGTCGGTCAATCAGCCGACGGCCTACAACGATACAACCGTGCAGGCGGGAGCAACGTACAACTACAAGGTCACGAGCGTCGACGCAGCGGGGGTGGAGAGCGCACCGTCGAACGTCTACTCGGCGGCGATCCAGTAGGCAGGGCAGGCGGCTAACTGAGCGCGCGGCGGATCGGCAGACACAATGTTGCTCGATCCGCCGCACTGCGTGTTGGGAACTGCTTCCGGGTGACCGGACCTGAAGACGCTTACCAGAACGGCCAGGGCTCCCGCAGGTTGATGTTGAAGGTTGTCACGACCGGACCGGCCGGCGTGATGTTCGAATCGTCCAGAGGACAGACCACTCGGCTCGGCGGTTCGCCCTTACAGATCGTTTCGAAAACGATGGATCTGTCGCCGATCACGCTTCGAGGGACGGCCGGCTGGGGCGGGAGTGAAGTGCAGGCCGGCCTTGCGCTCCTCGGCATATTTCCGGCGCGCTTCCCGGCTGGCTTCGGTTTCGCGGTAGAGCTGCTGGGCGACAGAACCTGGCCCACGCATATCGCTTAGGCCCAGAACCTCGACTTCGAAATCGCCGCCTTCAGTCCGGATGGAGAGCCGATCGCCGACGCGAACCTCGCGTGACGAACGAGCCGGCTGATCATTCGTTTCGACGCGGCCCAGTTCGCAGGCCTTCGCAGCGAGGGTGCGGGTTTTGAAGAAGCGCGCCGCCCACAGCCATTTATCGAGACGCGTGCCGGTCATGGAAGCAGCGTACTGCGGGTGGAGAAGAGCGAAAAGCGATTCCGGCTCGATGCAGGAGAAGGGGAAAAAAGTGGAAAAAGCCGCGAGGCGAAGATTTGGCGAACATTACCGCGAACTGGGCTGGCTGACAAGGGCCGGAGACGCATATTTATTGCCCCGGAATCATTCTCGACAACCACTACCTATTGTGGTCTGCGATCGGAAAACGCCCAAGTCGTGAGGTTTTGGCTTGTAACTCGCAGGCACTGTGGGATTTACGGCAGAACATTATTTATCGGCAAGACGATTTTCCACTTCACGGGGAGAACCACATCGGTTACGCTGCGTCAGTGGGAAATTCTGGAGTGAAGTGGTCAAAATCTTCAACTCGGGAAAGCTTCCCAGCACGGCGTCCCAGCGCCCAGATTAGCACCGTTTTAAGGGCGATGGCGCGCTGATTTTGCGGGGGTTCCGCCTCAGGCACGGATTCGATGTTTCGTGGCAGCCACATCACGCGGGTCGATGAAAAAGGCCGACTCAAACTGCCCGCCGACTTCAAGCGGCAGATCGATGAGGAATACGGGGGGCAGTTCTATATCACCAGCCGGGACGGCAAGACGGCGGAGATCCACCCGATGCGGGAATGGGAAGCGTTCGAGAAGAAGCTGGCGGCGGTACCGACCTCCAGTCTCGCCAAGCAGAAGTTGCTGAAGTGGATTAACTACTTCGGGCAGCAGTCGGAGATGGATGGGCAGGGCAGGGTGCTGTTGCCGCAGACGCTGCGGGAGAAGGCGAAGCTGATGGCGGAAGTGGTGGTGTACGGCAACGAGACGCACCTGATGGTTTCGAACCACGAGGATTATGAGCAGGACCTGGCGAGCAATCCGATGACGATGACGGACTCGGCGGAGCTGGAGAAGTACGGAGTTTAGCGGTAACGAGACCCCTCAGGGGGAGCACATGACGGAGCGGGCGGAAAGTAACCCCAGGCATGTGCCGGTTCTTTTACAACTTGCGATCCGAATGCTGAATGTGCGCAGGGGCGGCGTGGTGGTGGACGCGACGCTCGGCAATGCAGGGCATGCGAGCGAAATCGCCATGCGGCTGGGGCCGGGAGGGAAGCTGATCGGCTTCGACCGTGATCCGGAAGCGATGGGGCTGGCGAAGCAGAGGCTCGACGCTCTCGGGAACGAGCTGGGAGCCGAGATGCCGCAGGTGGTCCTGCACGACGTGGAGTTCTCGCGGATGGCCGAAGTGCTGGCCGGAGAGAAGGTCGATGGTCTGATGGCGGATTTCGGCGTCAGCTCGATGCAGTTCGACGAAGCGCACAGAGGATTCAGTTTTCAGGCGGAAGGCAACCTTGATATGCGGATGAATCCGCGCGAGGGAGTAACCGCCGAACAAGTGGTAAATCAGGCCGGGGAAAAAGAACTCGCCGATCTGATTTACGAATTCGGAGAGGAAAGGAGGTCGCGGAGAATCGCCAGAGCCATTGTCCGGTCGCGACCGGTGACGACGACGGCGCAGTTAGCCCGAGTCGTTGCAGGCGCGGCCGGAACAATGAAACAGGAGCGAGGCAGGCATTTTATCCATCCGGCGACCAGGACCTTTCAGGCTCTTCGAATTTATGTGAACGCCGAGCTGAGCGAGATTGATGCGCTGCTCAGATTGGCGCCGGAGGTTCTGAAGCCAGGGGGAAGGCTGGTTACGATCAGCTTCCACTCGCTGGAGGACCGGCGCGTGAAAGATGCGCTGCGCGAGGGAGCGCAGCAGGGGATTTGGGAAGTGCTGACGCGGAAGCCGCTGACGGCGGACGCAGAGGAGACGGATCGCAATCCACGGGCGCGGAGCGCGAAGCTGCGGGCCGCGGAAAGAATCGAGCAGGGAACAGGCGGCAGAGCGAGCGGTGAGGGAGAAGAACGATGGCGACACAGGCGATAGCGGCACCGGGAATCGGCGGATTGGGCCGTGACATGCGGTGGGTGGAAGAGCACAACACGATGCTGCTGGCGGCGCAACGACGCGGCCGCCGCGGACCCACGCCTGAGGCGCTGTTTACCAAGCGCATCGACAACTCGCGGCTGGTGAAGGCCAACGATCCGGCGCGCGGCCGGGAGATGCGCAGCTTCGCCTATGCGATGGCGTTCCTGCTCTCTCTGGTGATGGTTTACGGATGGCAGCACTTCAGCGCCATCGAGTGCGGCTACCGACTCGAGACTGCGCGGCAACAGATGCAGTCAATGGAGGAGCAGAACCGCGAGCTGCGCCTGACCGAAGCGCAGTTGGCCGATCCTTCCCGCATCGATACCATGGCAAAGAACCTCGGACTCAGCGCACCGCAGCCCGGGCAGGTGGTGCATCCGAGTGCGAATCCGGACCTGGCCGGCGGAGCTGTGATGGCTGCGGCCCACCCATCCGTTCCTGCCATGCATTGAGTTTCCCCCGAGAGGAGAGGTTTCGTTGTGAATCTGCCTGCGTTCTCCTCTGAATCGTCACCCGAACAGGGTGACAATGTAACGCCCACAGGAGCCCACCACGCCGGAAAACGACGTGGTGGGATTTCTTCTGTCCTCGCGTTCAAAAGCAAACCCTTCCTCGTCACGCCGATGCGGCAGACCCGCATTTTGGCGATGCTGGGTTTCTTTCTTGGCTGGACGCTGCTGATCGTCGGCCGTCTGACCTGGGTTCAACTGATCCAGCACAGCGAATGGGCCGAGCGTGCAGAGCGGCAGCAGCAACGCACGTTCACCGTGGCTCCGCGGCGCGGCATCCTGTACGACCGCAACGTGCACGAGCTGGCCATGACGGTCGTGGCGCAGTCCATCTACGCCGTTCCGTCGGAGATCGGCGACCAGAGAAGTTCCGATGCCGCTACGCTGGCGAAGATCGTCCATACCGATCCGGAAGACCGTTTCACGTCGGAGAAGCAAATTCTGGCAAGGTTGACGGCTTCGCGCAACTTCGCATGGGTGGCGCGCAAGGAGCCTCCGGCAATTATCGCGAAGGTCGAGGCGCTGAAGCTCAAAGGGATCTATTTCCAGAAGGAGTTCAAGCGCTTTTATCCGGACCAGGTGCTGGCGGCGCAGATGCTGGGCTATGTCGGCATGGACGACGACGGCCTGGCCGGGATCGAGCAGGAGCGGGACAAGGAACTGCACGGAACGCCGGGCCGCATGCTGACGGCGATTGATGCGCGGCGGCATGTTCTGGACAGTCAGGAGCGCGATCCGCAGCCAGGCGAGAATCTGGTGCTGACGATTGACTCGAATATTCAGTTCATGGCGGAACAGGCGCTGGATCGCAACATGGAGCGGACCGGCGCGGCGAATGGCACGGTAGTAGTTCAGGATCCACACACGGGGCAGATTCTTGCGCTGGCGATTCGGCCGACTTTCGACCCCAACAATTTCCGGCACACGGACCGCTCACTCCTGAAGGATCACGCGGTGAGCGACGTGTATGAGCCGGGTTCGACGTTCAAGCTGGTCACCTATTCGGCCGCGCTGGATCAAGGCGTTGTGAAGCCCGAGGACATGATCGACTGTGAGGGCGGCAAGATTGTGGTGGCCGGGCGCGCGGTGCATGACGACCATTACAACGGCGTGATGACGGTTACGCAGGCTCTGGAAGTCTCGAGCGACGTGGCGGCGATCAAGCTTGGCATGCGCATGGGTCCGGAGCGCTTCTATCAGTACATCCACGGTTACGGATTCGGGCTGCGCTCCGGAATCGAGTTGCCGGGCGAGACGCGCGGTCTGGTGAAGCCGCCATCGCGCTGGCAGCCGACGACCATTGGGTCGATTCCGATGGGGCAGGAAATTGCGGTCACGCCGATCCAGTTGGTGACGATGGCTTCAGCCATCGCGAACGGAGGCGTGTATCTGCCGCCGCACATCGTGCTCGAGGGTACGGGCGAGATGCGCGGCAACCCGGACTTGCGCCCGGCTACATTCCATCCGGAAGGCGAGCTCCCCGATCCTCTGCCGCAGGGCGCACACCGCGTGATCTCCGAGATGACGTCGGCTGAGATGCGCAAGATGATGGAGGACGTCGTTCTCTATGGCACGGGCACGACCGCTCAGCTCAATGGATACAGCGCTGCCGGCAAGACGGGGACGGCCCAGAAAATCGATCCTGTCACGCGTACCTATTCCCATACCAAGTATGTGGCGTCGTTTGTGGGATTCGCGCCGGTCAGCGATCCGGCTGTGACGATTGCGGTCATTATGGATTCGCCGACGAAGGGCAATCACTTCGGCCATGAAGTGAGTGCGCCTGTCTTTCAGGATCTGGCACAGCAGGTTCTTGAGTATCTTGGGGTGCAGCACGATCAGGATCTGAAGCCGGTCAAGGAGCTGGCGAAGAAGAGCAAGCCTGTGAAAGAAGCCGATCCTGAGGAGCACGCCGAGGATCTGCAGTCGCTGTTTGCAGAGGTGAATGATCTGCCGGCAGATGACCCGCTGCGCAATCCGGAGAATCAGGGGCCAGCGCCGGCCGATGTTGCGGTGGCCCAGGGCTCAGAGCCCGCCCAGTCGCCTGCTTCAGCGAGCAAAACGAACGCGCCTGCGCCGGTCGAAGCAGGTTCTTCCGAACCGGTCGGCCGGCCGTCCGACCGTTCGAACGCGGCGCATAGTTCGGTGACGGTCGCAGTGCAGCAAGTGGCGGTGCCGTCTTTTGCCGGCAAGTCGCTGCGCGAGGTGGTGGAGCGGGCCAGCAGTGTGGGGCTGGGCGTGCAGATCGTCGGGTCGGGAATCGCGCGCGATCAGGCTCCGGCAGCCGGGACCCTGGTGCCCGCAGGGACGGAGATTGTCGTTCGGTTTGCGCAGTGATGCATGCGGCCTGGCGAGGATTCACCAGGGTCGTTGGGCATTTGAATCGACGCTTACAATCAGCTTGATATGCGCTTTGAAGAAATCCTGAGCGGAGCCGAAGTGGTGCGCAGAGCCGGTCCGAACGCGGAGGACGGACCCGCGATTCGGGGGGTCGAGTACGACTCGCGACGGGTCGGTCCCGGCTCGCTCTTCCTTGCGATGCAGGGGGAGACGACCGACGGCAATCGCTACATCGGCAGGGCTATCGAGCAGGGCGCAGCGGGAATCATTACGGATTCGGCGCTGGTCTTCGCGGCGACAGCGAAGGAGCATGCAGGGATTGCCATCGCTGAAGTGCCTGCGGGAAGCGGCCGGCGCGCGATGGCGGCGGTGGCGGCGAATTTCTTCGGACATCCCGAGCGGCAGCTCGTGTTGAGTGGTGTGACCGGCACCAACGGCAAGACGACGACCTCCTTTCTTCTGGAAGCGATGCTGAGCTCGGTGGATCGGAAGACGGTGCTGGTGGGAACGATCGAGAGCCACGTGGCGGGAGTCGTGCGGCCGGCGCCGCACACGACGCCGGAATCACGCGATCTGCTGGCGCTGTTTCGAGAAGGTGCGGACAATGGAGCGACCGAGGCGGTGATGGAGGTTTCATCGCATGCGCTGGCGCAGGGGCGCGTGTTCGGGATGTACTACGATGCGGCGATCTTCACCAACCTGACCCAGGACCATCTCGATTATCACGGCACGATGGAGAACTACTTCGCGGCGAAGCAGATGCTCTTTAACGGAGAGCTGGGAGCGCCGCCGCGGGTTGCGGTGATCAATATAGAGGATGCGTACGGTGCGAAACTGGCGGAGATTGCGCGGGAAGCCGGCGCTCAGGTTTATTCCTACGGACTGCATGCCGGGGAGTTCCGATCGGATGATGCGAGGATGGGCGCGGCGGGGATGGAGTTTCGCCTGAAAACTCCCGGTGGTGCGGTTGATGTTCGGACGCGGCTCACCGGCAAAGTGAATCTCTACAATTTGCTGGCCGCGGCGGGCGCTGCGGTGGCACGAGGCCTGAACCCGGAACAGATCGCAGAAGGCGTCAAGGCGTTGGCGCACGTGCCGGGGAGGTTTCAGACCGTCGATGAAGGCCAGCGGTTCACCGTGGTGGTGGACTACGCGCATACGGACGACGCTTTGCGCAATCTCACTTCGCTTGCGCGGGAATTTGTGGGCAGCTCCGGGCGCGTTATCACGCTTTTCGGATGCGGTGGCGATCGCGACCGGGCGAAGCGGCCGAAAATGGGCCGCGCGGCGGGTGAGGGAAGCGATTTTGTTGTGCTGACCTCGGACAATCCGCGCAGCGAGGATCCGGAGGCGATCATTGCGGATGTGCTGCCGGGTCTGATCGAGACGGGAACCAAGTTTGTCGTTGAACCGGATCGTGCGCGGGCCATTCGGCTGTCCGTCGAAGCCGCGCATCCGGGCGACATCGTTCTGCTCGCCGGGAAGGGGCACGAGAGGGAGCAGATTCTGCGGCACGGGGCGATTCCCTTTGACGACGTGCAGGTCGCAGCAGCGGCGATACGGGAGGCCGTTGGAGCGCGCGCATGAAGCTCACGCTGGAGCAGATCGCGCGCTGGTCGGCGGCGGAGATTCGCGGCGGCGGTGGCGCGGCCGAATCGATCGCGGCCACAGGCTATTCGATTGACTCGCGGACGCTGAAGCCGGGCGATCTTTTCTTCGCGATTCGCGGCGAGAGATTCGACGGGCACGATTTCGTCGCGGGGGCGCTGGAGCGCGGTGCCTGTGCGGTCGTCGTAGCCCGCGATCGAATCGCCGGTTTGGTGGGAATCGCGGGTTCGCATTCACTGCTTGGGAGCGATGATGTGCTGGCTGCCCTGCAACGGCTCGCCGCTGCAGTTCGTCGCCACTGGGGAAAGCGGGTCGTCGGTATCACGGGTTCGGCAGGGAAAACCACGACCAAAGAAGCCATCGCCGCAGTTCTGGCGGCCAGGTTCAGGGTCCTGAAGTCGCAGGGCAACCTTAATAATGGATACGGCCTTCCGCTGCAGTTGCTCCGCCTTGAACCGGAACACGATGTTGCGGTGATCGAGATGGGTATGTCGGCGGCCGGTGAGATCGCTGCGTTGTGCCGGATCGCCGCGCCGGACTGGGGTGTGGTGACGAATGTCGGTCACGCGCATACTGAGTTCTTTCCGGACGGCATAGCCGGAGTGGCGCGGGCGAAATATGAGCTGGTGGAGTCGCTGCCGCGGAATGGCGTGGCTTTCCTGAACTGTGATGACGCCTACGTCTCGCAGTTTGGACGCGACTTCGAGGGCAAGGCGGTGTACTTCGGGCGCGGGCCCTGCGGCGATCCGCACACAGAGAGCATTCAGCCGGTGGGCGCCGACGGCCTGAAGATCCAGGTGCGAGCGGGCGAGCACCGCTGCGAGCTGCATCTGCATTTGGCCGGCGAACACAATGCAGCCAATGCGCTGGCTGCGATCGCCATCGGGGTTGAGGCGGCAATTCCGCTGGCGGATTGTTGCGCGGCGCTCGAAACCTTGCGTCCGGAAGAGAAGCGCGGCCAGGTGCTGACGATCCGTGGGGCGACTCTCATCAATGACGCCTACAATTCCAACCCCGAAGCGCTCAAATCGATGATCAGGACGCTGGCTGGAATGCCTGCGCAGCGCCGGATTGTGGTTGCAGGCGAGATGCTGGAACTCGGCAGGGAAGCCGAGGCACTGCATGCTGCCTGCGGAAAGGCGGCGGCGTTGGGTGGGATCCAGATTGTGATCGGCGTACGCGGAAACTCGCGCCACATCGTCGATGCCGCGAAGCAAAACGGGGCAGAAGCCTTCTTTGTGGAGACACCCGAGGCAGCGGGGAAATGGCTCGTCGAGAACCTGAGGCCCGGGGACGCGGTTCTCCTAAAGGGTTCGCGCGGAGTCAGGCTGGAGCGCGCGCTCGAGGCGTTGCAGGGAGCAGAAAAAGGCGCCGGCCCTCAAGGTTCGACAGGATAAGATAAGCGGGAAAACCCAGCAGATTCGCCGGAGGAAGTTTGCTTTACTGGCTGCTTTATCGGAAGCTTTACCTCTACTTCAGTCCGTTCAGGATCTTCCGGTACCTCACGTTTCGCACGGCCTTCGCATCGCTGACGGCGTTGCTGATCACGCTCATCATTGGTCCGTACGTGATCGAGAAGCTGCGCGAATTTCAGATCGGTCAGTACATCCGCGAGGAGGGCCCGAAGGCCCACCAAAAGAAGGCGGGCACGCCAACGATGGGCGGAGTGCTGATCTGCATCGCCATCCTGCTGCCGACCCTGCTCTGGGCGGACCTGGCGAATCCCTTCGTCTGGTTGGTGATGTTCTCGACCGCGGCCTTTGGGGCCATCGGTTTTGCGGATGACTATATTAAGGTCGTTCACCGGCGCAACCTGGGCCTGACGGCACGGGCCAAGATGATGTACCAGTTCCTGGTGGCCGCGGCGGTGGCCATCGTCCTTGTTTTTATGGATCTGGAGGGAGGCTACTCGACGCGGCTGATGGTGCCGTTCGTCAAGTTCGTCCGGCCGCGGCTCTCCATTCCCGCTCTGCTGCACGTTCCGCATCTCGGTGCTCTCGCGTTTCTTCCATTCATTGTGTTCGTGATGTTCATCATCGTCGGGTCCAGCAATGCCGTGAACCTGACGGACGGCCTGGACGGACTGGCGATCGGCTGCACGATCATCGCCGCCGGCGCACTGACGGCGCTCACGTACGTGAGCGGGAACGTGGTCTTCGCCGACTATCTTGGGTTGCAGCGCATGCCCATGGTGAGCGAGGTGACCGTCTTTTGCGGGGCCATGACCGGGGCCAGTATCGGGTTCCTCTGGTACAACGCGCATCCGGCGGAAATCTTCATGGGCGATGTCGGATCGCTGGCACTCGGTGGGGCGATTGCCACGGTGGCGGTGGTCATCAAGCAGGAGCTGCTGCTGCCGTTTATCGGGGGAGTCTTCGTCATCGAGGCGCTTTCGGTGATTCTGCAGGTGGGTAGCTACAAACTGCGGGGCGGGAAGCGCATCTTCCGCATGGCTCCGCTGCACCATCACTTTGAGCTGCTCGGCTGGTCGGAGTCGAAGGTGATCGCGCGCTTCTGGATTCTTGCGCTGGTGTTTGCACTCTTTGCACTCACCACCCTGAAGCTGCGATAAAGGGTAGAGCCGGCGTGACACAATGAAGCCACCCGGCGCGAGTTGCGGATGGAAATCAAAGGGAAAAAAGTACTGGTCGTCGGCCTGGGCAAGTCGGGGCTGGCTGCGGCGCTCTTTTTGCGGCACCAGGGCGCGCAGGTGACGGTTTCAGACGTGCGCAGCGCCGAGGAGTTGGCAAAGGAAATTCCGGCGCTCATCGAAGAAGGCATCGCGGTTGAGGCGGGGGGCCACGGACTGCTGACGTTCCGCCGGCAGGACCTGATCGTTGTGAGCCCGGGCGTTCCGGTCGATACGCCCGAGTTGACTCAGGTCCGGAAATTCGGACTGCCGATTATCGGCGAAGTCGAACTGGCGGCGCACTATCTGCGCGGCAAAGTGCTGGCGATCACGGGGTCCAACGGCAAGACGACGACAACGACACTCTGCGGCGAAATTCTGAACGCTGGCGGATTGCCGGTGCAGGTGGGCGGGAACATCGGCGTTCCGGTGATCGCGCTGGTCGAGTCGTCGCGGGATGACGGATGGTCGGTGCTGGAGGTCTCGAGCTTCCAGCTGGAGACGACCTATGAGTTTCATCCGCAGATCGCTGTGATTCTAAACATCACTCCGGACCACCTCGATCGCCACGGGACCTTTGAGAATTACGTCGCGGCGAAGGAGAAGATCTTTGCGCGACAGACGGCGGACGACGCGCTCGTTCTGAATGCCGATGACGATGTGACATCGCGGGCGGTGGCACGAGCAAAATCGCGCGTGTTCTGGTTCAGCCAGAAGCGGGTTGTGCGGCAGGGCGCCTTCGTGCACGAAGGCATGATCACGTATCGCGCGTCGGAGCAGGCGCCGCCGGAAGCAGTTCTGAAGGTGAGCGAGATTCCGCTCAAGGGTGCGCACAATATCGAGAATGTCCTGGCGGCGGTGTGCGCGGCGCGGCTCGCAGGCGTTGAGGCGGCAGCGATCCGCAAAGCTGCCACGGAATTCCATGCGGTCGAGCATCGGCTCGAGTTTGTGGCGAAGATCAATGGCGTCGACTACTACAACGATTCGAAGGCGACCAATGTCGACGCGTCAATGAAGGCGATTGCTGCTTTTCCTGGCGGGATTCATCTGATTCTGGGCGGCAAGGACAAGAACTCCGACTACCGGCAGATGCGCGCGTTGCTGCAGGAGCGGGTAAAGGCCGTCTACACCATTGGCGCGGCGGCGGAGAAGATTCACACGCATATTGAGGGCGCGGTGCCCATTGTGAGCGCGGGCACGCTGGACGCGGCAATCGCGAAGGCCGCCGCCGCAGCGCAACCGGGTGAGATCGTGCTGCTGGCGCCTGCTTGTTCCAGCTTCGACCAGTTCGAGAACTATGAGCATCGGGGACGCGTGTTTAAGGAAACGGTTCTGGCGCGACGAGGTTTAGCAGCGCTGACGGCAACATAGAACAGAAACGAGTCTTATGGCGAAACGGGTTGGCGTCGACAAGTGGCTGTACTTTGCGGCAATCGTGCTGGTCGTGATCGGCCTGGCGATGGTCTTCAGCGCCTCGGCGGTTATGTCCGGGGAGCGCTTCGGATCGCCGTACTACTTTGTGGTTCGCCAGTCGCTGTGGGCGGTCTTCGGGCTGGTGGCCATGACGCTGCTGATGCGGGTTCCCTACAGCAAGTACAACAAGCCCACGGTCGTGTTCCCGGTGGTTGGCGTCACCATTATTTTGCTGCTGGCCGCGTTCTTCATGCACGATTCGCACAACACCCACCGCTGGATCCGGTTCGGCATTCTTTCTTTTCAGCCTTCAGAAATTGCGAAGCCGGCCCTGGTCCTGTTCCTGGCGTGGTTTCTGCAGAACCGCATGCATCTGATGGACGACTGGCGCGGCACATTGATTCCTGCGGCGCTGCCAAGCCTGATCTTTATCGCGCTCATCCTCAAGGAGCCGGACCTGGGAACAGCGCTTGTGTGCGCGGGCGTCACCGCGCTGATGCTATGGCTGGCCGGGATGCACCCGAAGTATCTGGGCTACGCGGCGGGCTTGGCCGCGCCGGTGCTGTACTTCATGCTCTTCGCGGTCAAATGGCGTCGCGATCGCATGCTCGCCTTCGTGAATCCTGAGTCCGATCCTCTGGGTAAGGGCTTCCACATCATCCAGTCGCTGATTGCGGTGGGCTCGGGCGGATTCCGCGGCGTGGGTTACATGGACGGTCGGCAAAAGCTCTTCTACCTGCCGGAGCCGCACACGGATTATATTTTCGCGAACGTCGCTGAGGAGCTGGGGCTGATCGGCGCGCTGATCGTGGTGGGACTATTTGTCTTTATCGGATGGCGCGGGATGCGTGCGGCGATTCTTTCGAGGGATCCATTCGCGCGCTTCGTGGCTTTTGGCATCACGGCGACAATCCTGATCCAGGCCTTCTTCAACATCAGTGTGGTGCTGGCGCTGGTGCCCACCAAAGGCATCACCCTGCCGTTTGTCTCCTACGGCGGAACGTCGCTCTTCATCATGCTGGTTCTGGTGGGTGTGCTGCTGAACGTTACCCGGGAAGTGGACTGAAGGAACAGGTTGCAGGAAACGCCGTCAACAGAGAGCCGACCCGCGCGCATCATGATCGCCGGCGGCGGCACGGGCGGCCACATTATCCCCGCCCTTGCCATTGCCGATGAGCTCAGGACGCGCTACGGAACGGAGATCCTCTTTGTGGGAACGGCGCGTGGGCTGGAGTCGCGGCTGGTGCCGCAGGCGGGCTATCGGCTGGCGTTGATCCGCGTGGGCCAGCTGAATCGAGTCTCGCTGGCGACGCGTCTCCTGACCCTCATCGACCTGCCGCTGGGATTGCTGCAATGCGGACGTCTTCTGCGGCGATTCCGGCCGGATGTGGTGATCGGGGTCGGTGGCTACGCATCGGGCCCGGTGATGGGCGCGGCGATTCTGCTCGGGATCCCGACGCTGGCCTTTGAGCCCAACGCCGTGCCGGGCCTGGCGAATCGCCTGATCGGGAGCCGGGTAAAGGCGGGCGCGGTGAATTTCGAGCCTGCCGCGCGATATTTTCGCAACGCGCATGTGACCGGGATCCCTGTCCGGAGCGAGTTTTTTCACCTCGCTGCACGGGCGGCAGGAGCCGCGCCGCATCTGCTGGTATTCGGCGGGAGCCAGGGAGCGCGCGCGCTGAATGCGCTGATGCCGAAGATCGCCAGCTCGCTCCTGAGCAGGGTTCCCAGGCTGACCATTCTTCACCAGGCGGGAGCCCGCCACGCCGAAACGACGCTGGCGGCATATAGGGAGAGTGGAGCCCCGGCCGAACGGTGGCAGGTGGGGCCCTTTCTCGACGACATGCCGCGCCGGTTTGAAGCTGCCGATCTGGTTTTGGCTCGTAGCGGGGCGTCGACGGTCGCCGAACTGGCTGCGGCTGGAAAGCCCGCGGTGCTGGTCCCACTGCCGACTGCGGCCGACGATCATCAGAGAAAGAACGCCGAGGTGATGGCAGAGGCCGGGGCAGCGCACGTGCTGCTCGAGCCCGATCTGACAGCGGAGCAGCTGGAAGGAACGCTCAGCGATCTGCTGGCCGCGCCGGATGAGCTGCGCCGGATGTCCGAGAACGCCCGAACGCTGGCGCATCCGGACGCAGCGGAGCGGATCGCCTCAATGGCGATGGCGCTGGCCCGAGGGGATTTTCCGAGACAGCCGGTTTAGGCCGCGAGGGGCGAGCAAAAACACGAAGGCCCGCTCCGAAGAGCAGGCCTTTAAGTGTTGGGCAGCGAAGGAATTACCGGTGACCACCACCGCCGTGGGAGCCGCCGCCTCCGCCACCATGAAATCCACCACCGCCACCGTGGGATCCGCCCGCAGCTCCACCACGGAAACCGCCGGCTGCTCCACCACGGAAGCCGCCCGCTGCGCCGCCACGAAAGCCGCCCGGATTGGCACCGCGGAACCCGCCAGCGGACCCGCGATAGGCCCCCGCTCCGGCTCCGCCACGAAAACCATTGGTGTACGGGCCGTGGTAGGCACCGGCGTAACCGCGCCCTGCGTAGCCGCCACGGTATCCGTTAGAACCGCCGTATCCATAGCCGCCGCGATAGCCGTACCCGCCGCGTCCCCAGCCCCCGTAGTAGCCGATGTGGCCATAGCCCCCGCCCCACGGACGGCCATACCAGCCGTTATACCAGGGGCCGGCGCCGATGAAGACCCCGCCGGCGAACCAGTCAGGACCCCAGTAGCCGTATGGCGCGCAGGCATAGGGAGAATAGGAGTAGTAGCCCCATTCACAGTCCGGCGGGCCACCCATGTCGTAGTAGCCTGGATAACCCACGTCCGGGCCGATTCCGATCCCAACTGCCACCTGGGCCTGAGCCGGCTTCGCCAGTGCGAGGGGCAGAGCCAGCAATCCAAGGAACAAAGCGTAGCGCAGACCGCGCATGATCCAAACCTCCTTCAGATCGCTCTCATTTTCTGTCGTTTCGATCTGAACGCCCCCTTTTCCAGTTCCTCTCGCTGACTGGGCGGGTGGCTACTTCTACTAACGTTAGACGCCGCAAAATGTTGCGGGGTCTCCCACTGTATTCCTGGAGGATAAACCCTTTAGAAGGCGCCGCAATCAGTCGCGCACCACGGTGCCTAATACCAGCGGCGGGGTGGCGGCGGGTAATACCAGCAGGGGTGGTAGTAGCGGCGACTGGAGCAGATGGCCAGCAGCAGTGCAATGATCCAGCCGATCCCGGTCCAGCCCAGAAAGAGGTTCAGCAGAAAAATGCCCGTAACATTGTGCGTCTGGCGCGCCGCTGCGACGAGCGAGGGCAGGAAGTAGATTGCGACGCCGAGGAGTCCGGCCATGGTGCCTCCGCAAGGTTTCAGGGAGAGAATACGCAGAAGGGGAGGCTGTTGTTCCCATCCAGCGATACGCGGAAATCGTAAGGACGACGCGGGGTTTTCGCAGGCTGAAAACGGCACGCACCCGGAAGCGGGGAGCTTCGACGGGTGCGCATGGGCCGGTTTTTGGGGACGCGGCCCTCATCCTGTTGGCTTACCGGCGGCCGCGGGAGTCGCGGTCGTAGCGGAAGTCGCGATGGGCATCGCGATGGAAATCACGCACAACCCCACGATCGCGATCGAAGCCGCGATAGGCCCAGCGGCCAGGGATGAAGACTGCGCCGGAGTAGTAGCCCGGGGTCCACACGTACGCGACGCCTGGGCACGGTGGAACGGCGGCAACGACGGGGGCACCGACACCGACGAAGACCCGTGTCTGAGCCAGCGCGCCGGCGGCGCCGAAGCCAAGAATACCGGTGAGTGCAAGTGCGCGAAGAATGCTTTTCATACGAGACCTCCTCGGGTTCGCTTCGAACTGCTCTCGAAGTTGTGAACCTCTCCTCCGGCCCCGCTTGCACCGGATCGTCTCTGCATGAAGTGAACGCATCCTTCCGCGAATTGTTGCGGCACATAATAAGCCGCTTGTCAAGATGACTCAATCGTCACTCTATGGGCGAGAAGGCATCACGGTGGGACAATGGAAGCATATGGAAATGCTCGGGATTTATCTCTCCGTTCCGTTTTGCCGTTCCAAATGCACGTACTGCAATTTTTCTTCAGGAGTTTTTCCGGCAAGTTATCACGATCGCTACATTTCCTGCATCGAGAAGGACCTCAGCCGCATCCGCGCCTGCGCAAAGCATTGGGGCGCTCGGCTGCCGCAGGCGGTCGACAGCATCTACCTGGGCGGTGGCACGCCCTCGCTGCTGTCGCCGGCCCTGCTGCGCGGACTCTTCGTTGCGCTGCGCCGTGAGTTTGCCGTGCTGCCGACGGCCGAGATCACCGTCGAGTGCGCGCCTGGACAGATCGAGCCCGCAGTGCTCGATGCTTTGGCTGAATGCGGTGTGACGCGCGTGAGCTTCGGGGTGCAGTCCTTCGTGGACAGCGAAGCGAAGGCTATCGGCCGTCTGCACAATCGCGCGACCGCACTTGAGGATATCCGCCGTGTCCAGGCCGCGGGCATTTCGGACGTGAGTGTCGATCTGATTGCCGGATTGCCGGGCCAGACGCTCGACTCCTGGTACGACTCGCTGCATGTTCTTGCCGAGTCCGGCGTCGATCACGCGAGCATCTACATGCTGGAGGTCGATGACGAATCGCGTCTGGGCCGCGAACTGCTCATCCATGGCGGCCGCTATCGCGCAAAGGAAGTCCCGGGCGACGATTTGATTGCGGAACTGTACACAGAGGCGATCGGGTATCTCGCCGGCCACGGTCTGGCGCAATATGAGATTTCGAACTTTGCGCGCAACGGCTGCGAGTCGCGGCACAACCTGAAGTACTGGCGCCGCCAGCCTTATCTCGGCTTTGGGCTCGATGCCCACTCGATGCTGCGGACTCACGCAGGCGCCACGCTCCGATTTGCGGCGGCGGACGACCTGGACGGTTATCTGAAGGACTCGGGATGGGAAGCACCGCGCCGCCTCGACCGCGAGGAAGAAATGGAAGAAGCGTGGTTCCTCGGACTGCGTTTGAATGAGGGTGTCAGTCTGGGCGGGCTGCGCGAGGAGTTCTCGGCATCCGCCGTGCGTGAATTTCTCGCGACGATTGGCGAACTGGAAGACGAAGGCCTGGTCACCTTTTTGGACGGCGATCGCGTCGCGCTGACGGCGCGCGGCCGCTTGCTCTCGAACGAAGTGTTCGAGCGATTCCTGGCTGAGCCCGCAGTTGCATAAGTCATACTGAAATCGAAGTTGTCGAGGAGAATCATGTCTTCTGACACGGCCGTTCTTGCCGAGCACGGTGCCTCTACGCCTGCGCCTGTCACGCACATTGACCTGCGCAGCGATACGGTGACGAAACCCACGCCCGCGATGCGGGCTGCGATGGCGGCCGCGGAAGTGGGCGATGACGTTTACGGAGAAGATCCGACCGTCAACAGGCTTGAGGCGCGGGCGGCCGAAATCTTCGGGCGCGAAGCCGCACTCTTTGTGCCCAGCGGCACCATGGGCAACCAGACCGCAATCCGGCTGAACACGCAGCATGGCCAGGAAGTGATCTGCGAAGCACGCTCGCACATCGTGGAATGGGAGATCGGGATGGCCTCGGCGTTTTCCGGATGCCAATTGCGCACGATCCCGGCGGAACGGGGCATTCTCACCTGGAGCGCCATCGAGCCGCACATCACCGGCAAGCACTATCATCGCGCGCCCACGGGCCTGATCGCGCTCGAGAACACGCACAACATGGCGGGCGGAACCGTAACGCCGCTCGCGGTGATGGAGGAGATTCTCGCCGGCGCAAAGGAACGCGGCCTGCCGGTTCATCTCGATGGAGCGCGGATTTTCAACGCTTCGGTGGCGCTTGGCATTGGAGTGCGCGAACTGACTCGTGGCTTCTCGACGGTGATGTTCTGTTTGTCCAAGGGGCTCGGCGCGCCCGTGGGGTCGATGCTGGTGGGCACATACGACCAGATGGATCGCGCGCGGTTGATCCGCAAAGCGCTGGGCGGCGGCATGCGTCAGGCGGGCATTTTGGCCGCAGCCGGGCTCATTGCGCTTGAGGAAGGGCCGAAGCAGTTGCAGGCAGATCACGCCAACGCTCGCCTCCTGGCAGAGAGTGTCGCTCAAACGCCAGCCGCGATCGACCTGAGAACCGTGCAGACGAACATCGTGATCTTCCGCGTGCCCGATGGAAACGCCGATGCGTTTGCCGCGAAGCTCAAAAGACGCGGAATCCTCGCCAGCTCAATGTACGGGAGCAGCATCCGCTTCGTGACTCACCGTGATGTGGATCGCGCGGCTTGTGAAGAGGCGGCCCGGATCACCGTGGACCTCCTAAAACAGTCATAACAAAGAGACCCCTTACGGTGAGCCGAGGGCGGAGTTTCGAGCATCGAAACGACTATAATTAACTTTCATGCCGAAATACTCCATCGTCGTCCCGTTTCATAACGAAGAAGACAGCGTCACCGCGCTCTATGACCGCCTCAAGGACGTCATGGAGCACGTCGGCGAATCGTTTGAGCTGGTGTTTGTCGATGACGGCTCGAACGACCGCACCTGCCGACTGCTGGAAGAAATTGCTGCCGTCGACAGCCGAGTTCTGGTGGTGAAGCTGCGCCGCAATTTCGGTCAGACTTCAGCCCTGGCGGCGGGCTTCGATCACGCCGAGGGTGAATTCATTCTGGCGATGGATGGCGATCTGCAGCATGATCCCGCGGAGATTCCGCTCTTCCTCGAGAAGCTCGAAGAGGGCTACGACGTCGTTAGCGGATGGCGTAAAGAGCGCATCGACAATTTTGTGATGCGGCGCATCCCCTCCCGCTGCGCGAACTGGCTGATGGCGAAGCTTTCCGGAGTGGATATCCACGATTTCGGCACGACCTTCAAGGCGTACCGGCGCGAAGTGATCCACAATATCCCGCTCTACGGCGAGATGCACCGCTTCATTCCGGCGCTGGCCTCGTGGTATGGAGCGAGCATCTGCGAAGTGCCCATCACCAACGTCAACCGCGCCGACGGGAAATCGCACTACGGAATCAGCCGCACCTTCAGGGTCTTCTTCGACCTGATGACGATCCGATTCCTTCTGAAATATATGACGCGCCCCCTGCACTTTTTCGGGCTCTTTGGCGCTCTGGGGATTGTGGGCGGAAGCGGTCTTTCGATGTTTCTGCTCGCATTGAAGGTTATTACCCATCAGCATGTGATGGACGAGCACGGGCCACTCTTCGTGGTGGCTGCGGTCATGATTCTGGCCGGAATCCAGCTGTTGGCCATCGGCCTGCTCGGCGAGCTGCAGGTGCGCCATTATCACGCGGCGACGCAGCGTGCGCCGTACACCGTCGATCGGCTGGTGCGGCTGCGCGCATCGGAAGAATCGAATATCCTGCCGGACAACTAGGCCGTCGCAGCGGTACCTTCCGCGGCAACCTAACTCGTTGCATATCCAATCCCATAAGCGGGATTTTCCTTTTGTCTTCGTATAATTTCGCTAGCTGACACGCGCGAGAGTCCTCAATTGCTGTGCGCGGGGCCGCTGCCCGCAGGAGAGCCAATCGGAGCCATGCAGAAGCCCGCGGATGGACGGAAACGCATCGTCATCGAGAGCGTCGAGCCCGAGATCGACGCGGGCCGTTATCCCATCAAGCGCATTGTCGGCGACTCTGTGGCAGTGGAGGCAGACGTGTTTGCCGATGGGCACGATCACGTTGCAGCGCGTCTGCTGTTTCGCTTTTGCGAGCTGCCGCCGTGGAGCATGGTCCCGATGCGGCCACTGGGCAACGACCGCTGGCGTGCGGAATTCCCGGTAGCGCGGATGGGCGAGTATGTGTACACGGTCGCCGGCTGGATCGATCACTTCGATACCTGGCGCAGCGATCTGGAGAAACGCATCGCGGCCGGCCAGGACATACGCGTCGACCTGCTCAACGGCGCACAGCTGGTGGAGGAGGCCGCCGAGCGCGCCGGGCGCGACGATGCTGGCGAGCTGCGCCGCTGGGCAACCCAGTTGCGGAGTACCGACGACGTGGATGTGGCCCAGACAGCGGCTCTCGATCCCGCTCTCGCAACCACGATGGCTGCGTATCTCGATCCGGCGATGGAGACACGATACGAGCGTGGACTGCGCGTGACCGTCGACCGTGAGAAGGCACGCTACTCCGCCTGGTATGAGATGTTCCCACGCTCGACCGCCGCGGAACCAGGACGGCACGGGACCTTCAGGGACTGTGAAGCGCGACTCGACTACATTGCGCGCCTGGGATTCGACGTGCTCTACCTGCCGCCGATTCATCCCATCGGGCAGAGCTTCCGCAAAGGCAAAAACAACTCGACGACGGCCGAACCCGACGACTCAGGCAGTCCCTGGGCCATCGGCGCGAAAGAGGGCGGTCACACCGCGATCCATCGCGAGCTCGGCACGCTCCAGGACTTCCGCCACCTGCTGCTCGCCGCAGCGGACAAGGGCATCGAGCTGGCGCTCGATATCGCTTTCCAGTGCTCGCCGGATCACCCCTGGGTCACCGAGCATCCGGCATGGTTCAAACATCGGGCCGACGGGACGATTCAGTACGCGGAAAACCCGCCGAAGAAGTACCAGGATATCTATCCGCTCGATTTTGAAAACAGTGACTGGCAGGGCTTGTGGGATGCGCTGCGCGATGTATTCCTGTTCTGGCTTGAACAGGGCGTGCGCATCTTTCGGGTCGATAACCCGCACACCAAGGCTTTTCCTTTCTGGGAGTGGTGCATCGCGGAGCTGAAGCGCGAGTATCCCGACGCGCTGTTTCTCGCCGAGGCCTTTACCCGGCCGCGCGTGATGCAGAGACTCGCCAGGCTCGGATTCTCGCAGTCCTACACGTACTTCACGTGGCGCAACACAAAGCAGGAGCTGACCGAGTATTTCACTGAGCTGACACAAACCAGGGTGCGCGAGTACATGCGCCCCAACCTGTGGCCGAACACCCCCGACATTCTCCACGAGACGCTGCAGATCGGCGGACGCCCGGCGTTTATTAGCCGCATCGCTCTTGCGGCCACACTCGGACCCAACTACGGCGTCTACGGCCCTGCGTACGAGCTGCTCGAAAACAAGCCGCTGCGGCCGGGCAGCGAGGAATACCTCAACTCAGAGAAGTATGAGATTCGCCACTGGGATCTGGACGCGCCCCACAGCATCGCCGGCATTATGGCCAATATCAACCGAGCCCGCCGCGAGAATCCCGCGCTGCACGCCAGCCATAATTTGCATTTTCACCCGACGGACAATCCGTATCTCATTGCTTACAGCAAGTCGAGCGCGGATGACGGCAACATCGTCCTTACAATCGTGAGCCTCGACTTCTTTCACAGGCAATCGGGTTGGGTCCATCTGCATCTCGATCGGCTGGGACTGCGGGCCGACGAGAGCTTTCAGGTTCTGGATGAACTGACCGGTGCCCGCTATCTGTGGCAGGGAGCCAGAAACTATATCGAGCTCGATCCGGGGAAGATCCCGGCGCACATCTTCCGAGTTTTGCGGAAGGTACGTTCCGAAAAGGACTTCGACTACTACCAGTGAGCGCACGGGATTCCATGCCGGATACGAAGGTCATCGTTCGCAAGCCGGGCAGCGTCGCCGATCCGCTTTGGTACAAGGATGCGGTCATTTACGAGGTCCACGTCAAAGCGTTTTACGACAGCAATAATGATGGCCTCGGCGACTTTCAGGGCCTGATGCAGAAGCTGGATTATCTTCAGGATCTGGGCGTGACCTGCCTTTGGCTACTGCCGTTTTTTCCATCGCCTATGCGCGATGATGGCTACGATATCTCGGACTATATGAGCGTTCACCCGAGCTATGGGACGCTCGAAGATTTTCAGCATTTTCTTCATGCCGCGCACGACCGCGGTCTGCAGGTGATGATCGAACTGGTCATCAACCACTCCTCGGACCAGCATCCCTGGTTTCAGCGGGCGCGGCACGCGCCGTCGGGCTCCAGCGAGCGCAATTTCTACGTGTGGAGCGACACGGATCAGAAGTATCGGGATGCGCGCATCATTTTCACCGACACGGAGAAGTCGAACTGGTCCTGGGACCCGGTCGCACAGGCCTACTACTGGCATCGGTTTTTCTCCCACCAGCCGGACCTGAATTACGACAACCCCGATGTCCTCGAAGAAGTGCTCCGCGTGATGCGCTACTGGCTCGACATGGGCGTGGACGGCCTGCGCATCGACGCAATTCCTTACCTCGTGGAACGAGACGGGACCAACTGCGAGAATCTCCCCGAGACGCACGCCGTGATCAAAGCCATACGCGCGGCGATCGATGCCAGCTACGCCGGGCGCATGGTGCTGGCCGAGGCCAACCAGTGGCCGACGGACGTGCGGCCGTATTTCGGCGACGGCGACGAGTGCCACATGGCGTTTCATTTCCCGTTGATGCCGCGCATCTACATGGCACTGCGCCAGGAAGATCGTCTCCCCATCAGCGACATCATGGCGCAGACGCCGGCCATTCCCGACAACTGCCAGTGGGGGCTCTTCCTGCGCAATCACGATGAGCTGACTCTGGAAATGGTCAGCGACGACGAACGTGACTACATGTATCTGGCCTACAGCGCCGATCCACGAATGCGCATCAACATTGGCATTCGGCGCCGCCTCGCTCCGCTGCTCGACAACAACCGGCGGCGCATCGAGCTGCTCAACAGCATCCTTTTCTCATTTCCCGGGACCCCGATCCTCTATTACGGCGACGAGATCGGCATGGGAGACAACATCTATCTCGGCGATCGTAACGGCGTTCGCACTCCGATGCAGTGGACGCCGGATCGCAATGCGGGATTTTCTCGCGCGAATCCAGCGAAACTCTACAGCCCGGTCATTATGGATCCGGTCTGGGGCTACGAAGCGATCAACGTCGAAGCGCAGCAAGACGATCCATCCTCACTGCTGAACTGGATGCGCAACATGATCGCGCTGCGGAAGCTGTTTCAGGTTTTCGGCCGAGGTTCGTTGCGATTCCTGGATCCTTCGAATCGGAAGATTCTGGCATACATTCGCCAGTACGACGGCGAGACAGTCCTCTGCTGTGCGAATCTGTCGCGATTCGCACAGCCCGTGCAACTTGATCTCTCCGGCATGGAGGGCATGACGCCGGTCGAGATGCTGGGCTACGTGGAGTTTCCAGCCATCACCAAAGCGCCGTACTCCCTCACCCTCGGTCCGTATGGTTTTCTCTGGCTCGAAATCCAGCCGTCCATGGCTTCCGTTGAAATCGCACCCACGACCGGCAATGAGCAGGCCTTCTATGTGGAACACGAAGGCGACTGGCAGAGCATTCTTTCCGGCGATGGCGTGCGGCGCCTGGAAGCGATCCTGCCCGCCTGGCTGCAGAAGCGGCGCTGGTTCGGAAGTAAGTCGAGGACGATCGTGCGCGCCCGGATCGTTGACTCGATGCTGTTCGACGAACGCCGTTCTTCGCTGGTCTGGGCTTGCGTGGACTACCTCGAGGGCGAATCGGATAGCTGGCTGCTATGCTTTACGATCAGCTTTGGAGACGACGCCAGAGCCGTGCAGGAGTCGATGCCGCACCAAATCGTCGCAACAGCAGGTTCGGCAACAGGGACCGGCGTCCTGCATGAGGGCCTGGTGGGAAGTGCACCCGATGCCCTGCTGGAGATTGTCGCCGGCGGCGTGGAACTTCGAACCCGCAGCGGCAATCTGGTTGGCCTGCCAGGTTCGGCGCTCCCGAACCAGCGCGGCGCTGAGCCTCTCGCCGTGCGTGTCAGCGGCGCTGAACAGAGCAATACGTCGGCGATCTTCGGCGACCGTCTGATTATGAAACTCTTCCGTCGTCAGCAACCGGGACGGAATCCCGACGTCGAGATTGGCCGGTTTCTCACCGAAGACACGAAGTTCACAAATATCCCGCCGTTTGGCGGCTCCATCGAAGTGCGGCGCGCGAATGAGGAGCCATCGACCGTAGCGCTTCTGCAGGTCCTGGTCCAGAACGAGGGAGATGGCTGGCAGTGGACGCTGGACGAACTCGATCGCTATTACGAAAGCACAGCGTCGGTGAAAACCCCTGTGGTTTCCGCCATCGCAACAGAATCCAACGGCCTGCATCCTGAAGCCCGGGAACACGCCGGCTTCTATCTGGATGCGGCCGCGGTTTTGGGCCGTCGCACCGCGGAGATGCATCTGGCCCTGGCGTCCGGGCATGATGCGGCATTCTCTCCTCACCTTCCGGATGCGAGCGAACTCGATGCTCTGCGCGATCACCTTGCCGGTCACGGCGCGCACGCCTTCGATCTTCTCAAGACGAATCTCTCGCGACTGCCGGAGGACACCGTCGAGCAGGCGGGCCTGGCGCTAAGCCGCCGCGGCGTCCTGCTGACGAAGTTCCGCTCACTTCCCGGACTCAAACCTGGACAGTGGACGCGCATCCATGGGGACTACCATCTCGGTCAGGTTCTCCGGTCGAAAGGCGACTTCGTGATCCTGGATTTTGAGGGAGAACCAGCGCGTCCTCTTGCCGAGCGGCGCGCGAAACAGTCGCCCCTGAAAGATGTAGCGGGAATGCTGCGTTCCTTCAGCTACGCCGCCTTTTCTGCTCTGACCCAATACACCACGAGGCGCCCCGATGCCTTCGCACAGCTGGAGTCCTGGGCGCGGCTTTGGGAACGATCGGTCTCCAGCGAGTTTCTGCGTGCCTGGCGCGAGACGGCAGGTGACTCTCCCATTGTTCCCTCCGGACAAAAGGACTTCGAGGCGTTGCTGCAAATCTATATGCTCGATAAAGCTCTGTACGAACTCGTATACGAGCTGAACAACCGTCCGGCGTGGATTCGCATTCCGCTCCACGGTATCTTGTCACTGCCGCTGTGACATAAGGATCGGCCCCGAAATGGCAGCTGTTGAATTCACCGAGGAGACAAAACAGCAGGTAGAACGGATTGGCTCTGCCGACGTGGTCGTGGGAATCGCCGGCGCCGTTTCGCCGGAAGAACTGCGCCCTCGCGCGGAGCGAATCCTTCAGGAACTGGGCTCTGCGGTCTCCTCGCTGCGCTTCGTGTTTGCATGGCCCGGGAAGGCGCCTGCAAGTCCTCCCGGCGAATCGGCCGCTGATAACCCGGCGCTGGCTTTGCTGCCGTTTTCGCCTCCACCGCAGGCAGAGGTCTGGGCAGGTGTTTCCGCGAACCAGCGTGCCGTGCTGGGTCTGGCCGCGTCCCTGAACGCGCGAGTCTGCATTGTGCTGGGATCGGATCTCGCAGCGCTCGACGCGCGCGCCATCCAGCTGTTTGCCTACGCGGTACTCGACCGCCAATGCGGCCTCGCGATGCCCGTTTATCTCGCCGCCAGATACGATGGCCTTCTTAACAGCGGAATCCTCTCGCCTCTGAGTCGTGCGCTCTATGGCCGCAGGATCCGCTATCCGCTCGCGTTCGATTTCGCGGCCTCCGGAGCCTTGTGCGGAGCGCTCTCGCGCAGCAACCTCGCCGCAGAGAATGCCGGCAATGCGCTGCTCTGGCCTGTTACTGTCGCATCCACCCAGAATGCTCAGGTGCAGGTTGGCCAGGTCCATATCGACGTGCATCACAAAGTGGCCACCGAGGGGCTGGAATTGAGCGCTGTGCTGGGACAGCTTGTCGGTTCCCTCTTTCACGAGATGGACGTGTGCGCTTCGCACTGGCAGCGGATTCGCGGATCGCAGGCGACGCCCGTCTGGGGCAATGCGGGCGAGGGTTCGGATGACGCGCAGCCCATCGATCCACAGTCGATGCTGGATACATTTCTGCTTGGATCGAGAAACCTCGATGAGGTGTGGCGCCTGATTCTGCCGCCCAACAGTCTGCTCGAATTGCGCCGACTTACCCGACGGGCGCCCGATCAGTTCCGGCTGCCCGACGGGCTATGGGCGAGCATCGTTTACGATTTTGCGCTGGCCTGGCGCCTGCGCACCCTCAGCCGCGGACATTTGCTCGGTGCGCTCACGCCGCTCTATCTCGGCTGGGCCGCCTCCTGGGTCCGCGAGGTTTCCAGTCTCAGCAACGCTGATGCGGAACAGCGGCTGGAGCAGCTGGCCCGCGCCTGGGAGGAAAAGAAGCCGTATCTGCTTTCGCGGTGGAGATGGCCGGATCGCTTCAATCCATAGAGGTGGTCGAAAGGAGAAATGAGTATGTGGCAGCAGGTGGAACAATCGCTTCACTCGTCGATGGGCCTGGTGATGAACAAGATCGCCACCATGCTCCCTGGCATTCTTGCGTTCATCGTCGCCTTCCTGTTCTTTCTCCTTCTCGGATGGCTTGTCTCGTGGATCGTCAGCCGTATCCTCTCCGGACTTCGTTTCGATGAACGCATGGGCCGCGGCGCCAACGCCATGGCCGAATTCAGCCCGCGCGCCACGCCCTCGCTGCTCATCGGCCGCATCGTCTTCTGGTGCTTCGTCATTGCCGGCGTCGTTGTCGGCGTTTCTGCGCTGGGAACCTCCGAACAAATCGTTTCGGGATGGATGCTCGCCTACGTTCCTCGCGTCGTCGGCGCGGCCATCTTGCTGCTGGCCGGCAATGTGCTGGCGCGTTTCGTTTCGCGCAGCGTGCTCATCACCGGCGTCAACCTCAATCTGAGTTATGCCCGGCTGCTCAGCATGGGCGTAAGGTGGATGATCCTGGTGCTCACCGGAGCGATGGTGCTCGATCACCTTGCTCTGGGCAGCGAGATTGTCGAGCTGGGCTTCGGCATCCTCTTCGGCGGCATTGTTTTTGCCCTGTCTCTGGCTGTTGGGTTGGGATCGCGCGACCTGGTCAGCCGCTCGCTGGAACGCGAGGCAGCGCGTCCCGCGGAAGTCGTGCCGCCTGAAAAAATCCATCACTTTTAGCGCCTCTGCGAAAGCCGCCGCACTGCGGAGCGGTTCAGTCACGCAGCGTCAGGGTGATACTCCGGGAATCTCCACGGGTAGTCCGCATTTCGATTTCGCCCTGGCTGCGCTTCACCACGCTGGGAAACTTCTCCCCCCACTCCACCAGAACAATGCTGTCCGGACTGGCCAGATCGTTCAGGCCAAGGGAATCAAGCTGCCGCTCGTTCTGGATCCGATACAGGTCAAGGTGGTAAAGCATCACCGGCTCTTTGTGTCCGCCGCTGGTGCGAGTGCCTTCGTATTCGTGGATCAGCGTAAACGTCGGGCTTGTTACTTCATCCGGCTCGGCGGCATCCAGCGCCTCTGCGATGCCTTTTACCAGAGTCGTTTTGCCCGCGCCCAGGTCTCCGCGCAGGATGAGGAACCTGGGCGGCACCAACAGCTCGGCAATGCGGTGACCGACTTCGATCGTCTCCCGGGCGCTGTGGCTCTCGAACTGATGCACCTTCAGGTCGGCCGTCTGCGTCATCTCGCCCTCGTCGCGGAGGAAGGAAGTCCCTCCAACCAAACATATCCCGCTTCGTCCCGCGAGCGAAAGAGAAAAGCGCGAAAAAGATGATCGACGGTGTCGGTTGCGAGCAGCGTGTGCTCGTCCTGCTCGCGCAGGGCGAAATCCGCCGCCAGCCCGTGAAGGTACACCGCGGCCTCTACAGCCTCAGCCGGATGGTCAGGATGTTGCGCCAGCAGCGCCGCTACGATTCCGGTCAATATATCTCCGCTGCCGCCTTTGGCCATGCCCGGATTGCCGGTCGTGTTGATGGCAATGCGGCCGTCGGGATGGGCGATGAGCGTGCGCCATCCTTTTAACACCACTGTCACGTTGTGCCGGGTCGCAAATTCTCTCGCCAGAGGCTCCCGGCTGGCCTGGACTTCCTTCGTGCTGATCCCGGCCAGTCGCGCCATCTCGCCGGGATGTGGGGTAAGCACGACAGTCCGGTTGCCGCCATCGAGTTTGTCGGGGTGATTGGCCAGGATGTTCAGCGCGTCGGCATCGAGCACAAGCGGCAGCTTTGTCTTCTCGATCATGCCCAGCACGAATGCTTCCGGCTCGACTCCCATCCCCGGGCCCATTGCCATCACGGTGGCGCGTTCGGTGATCCGGCGAAGCTGATCCGGTTCCAGGTTCGACGGGCCAATCTCTCCGCTCGGCCCCTCGCGCAGCGGAAGAGTCATCAGCTCCGGCGTGATCGCCGCTACGGAGGCCAGAATCGACTCCGGCACAGCAGCCGTCACCAGTCCCGCGCCGGCTCGCAGCGCTGCGAGCGATGCCATGGCCGGCGCACCCGATTTACCCCGTCCGCCTGCGACGATCAGCACGTGGCCATACAGGCCCTTGTTGGAATCCGGCGTACGCGGATGCTCGACGATGCTCTTCGAAGCTCCGGCCCAGGTGAGATTGGTCGCCGATCGCACCGCCTCATCGGGTGACCCAATCGGCGCCACTACGATCGGTCCCGTGGAACTCCCGGTGAGATTGCCGGAAACGTGCGCCAGCTTCGGCGCGGTGAAGGTGACGACAGCATGCGCTGGAAAGGCGCCCTCGGCCGTGAAGGCCCGGGAATCGGCGTCCCATCCGGACGGTAAATCGACGGCGACCACCGGGGTATTTAGCGCGCGGACGCGATCGCGCAAGGCAGCCGCCACTCCCCGCAATGGGGGCTTGAAGCCGGTTCCGACGACGGCGTCCAGAAACAGGTCCGCCGAAGCGAGCAGATTCTGGACTTCAGAGGAGTCGAGGGCGGCTTCGTCGGGAGCCAGCACCGGGGCCAGCGTCATCTCCTCGAAGGCGCCCCTGGCGTCGCCCTTCAGATCGACAGGATAGCCAAGCAGCAGGACGCGAACTTTGCACCCGGCTCCATCCAGTTCCCGCGCCGCCACAAACCCGTCACCGCCGTTGTTGCCCTTTCCGCACAGGACCGCGATGTGGTGCGACTTCGGAAATTCGCGCAGCACGAAGCGCGCGACTGCCGATCCGGCCTCATGCATCAGGTCCAGCGAAGCGACACCGTAGCGCTCCGTTGTGGCGCGGTCGACATTGCGCATTTCGTCGGCGGTCAGAATCTTCATCGCAATCGATGGTAGACGAAGCTGGGGCCCGGCTTTCGTCCGTTCTGCGATTTAGCCCATATACATCCCGCCGTTGACGTCGAGCACGTGGCCGGTGATGTAGGCCGCGTCGTCGGAGGCAAGGAAACGGACGGCATTGGCGATGTCGGCGTCGGTGCCCGCGCGTCCCAGCGGGATATGCGCCAGCATCGACTCGCGCTGCTTTTCGTCCAGAACGGCGGTCATAGCCGTTTCGATGTATCCGGGAGCAATCGCGTTGGCAGTGATGTTGCGCGAAGCCAGCTCCCGCGCCAGAGATTTCGTCAGGCCGATCAGCCCGGCTTTGCTGGCCGCATAGTTGGCCTGTCCTGCCTGGCCGGTTTCGCCCACCACGCTGGAGATATTGATGATCCGTCCCCAGCGCGCCTTCAACATGGAACTCATAACGGCCTGTGTCATCAGAAACGTGCCCGTGAGATTCGTCTGCAGCACCTCATCCCAGTCCGCCCGCTTCATGCGCAGCACGAGCGTGTCGCGGGTGATACCGGCATTGTTCACGAGGATCTCGATCGCTCCGAAATGAGAGATGGCGGCTTTCGCGCAGGCCTTGATCGAATCCTCGCTGGCGATGTCGAGAGCAAAGACCGCGGCGGCTCCGCACGCCGAGGCAATCTCAGCAGCGACTTCATTGAGCTTCGCTTCATTGCGCGCGGCGAGTGCGACCTTGGCGCCCGCCGCGGCCAACGCCAGCGCGCAGGCCCGTCCGATCCCCTGAGAGGCTCCCGTCACCAGAGCCGTTTTTCCCTGAAGTGATGACATGGTCCTAGCCTACCGCAGCGATTTACGGCCCCGCCGGAACCGGCGCCGCTGTCCGCCTCGTTGCTGGCGACCCCAACCCCTCCAGCGCCCAGATGTACACCACAAGTTCGCGACTGTACTGCAGCAGAGGTTTCGTATCCGGCAGCTGGATACCATGGGCCTGGGGAAGGTCGTTGACTTCGAACTCCGCTTCAGCCAGCTCCAGAGGCCAGGGCAGGTGATGGATGTTCACCCGGGAAAGCTCTCCCCGGCCCCCTGCAGTGAAGAGCGCATAGCGCTCGGTCAGGAAGCTTTCGATGCCGCCCTTCACACACGGCTTGCCCAGGCTCCGATAGCGCGCGCGAAAATGCGCCGGCCGCTTGCTGAGCATCCGATCGCTGCTGTAATGAATCATGCGCTCTGCGGCGGACTCCACCTTCATCCGAGCCCAGTAGTACGGCAGCCGAAAGAAGAGGCGCGCGGTGGAGACGGCAAAGGGATTGGCGGCGTCGAGAGAAAAGAAGTACACACCTGGCTGATTCGTATGGCGCTCGCGCACGTAAGTGCGCAAATTCAGTTCCGGGAAGCGGTTCGCACCAGGAATCCGCGGAAAGCGTCGCAGGCGAATCTGATCCATCCAGAAGGGCACCACGCCCACCCAGGCGGAGCCGTCGAAGGTATCCACCGTCAGCGATTCGGGGAGCAGGTTCGTCAGCTCACTGGCAGGCAGCGGCCAGTGAGCAAACAGAAGATCGTTCCAGCGCTGCGTCATCACCCACGGCGACTTCGGAAGGGGCCAGGGACGGTGCTCGGTCGTCGAGAGGATGTTGTTCATGCATAAGGGCCGCGCCCGGAGGATAAGTGCCGGCGAGCGTGCGGCCAAAAACACTCCCATGGTACTCGTTCTTTCGTTGCAGGCACATAACGATTGACTGCCGAGCCGGGTGACTTTGCAGATGCGCGCGCGATTTTCCGCACCCCCGGGGTTTAGCATTCCTGCATGGCTTCCATGACCGAGACTCCTACAACAAAGACAGAGACGCCGGTGGCGTTTGAAATCCGCAACAACCAGACCGAAGTCTTCGCCGTCCACGGGGCCGATCCCGAGGTCCTTGCCTACGCCATGGCAAAGTACTCGCGGTCGTCGCTGTCCATGAAGGAGTCGCTGCGCGAGATCAGCAGTCAGAAAGCGGAGCAGTTCCTCAACACTTTCTATTTTCAGTACGGCCATCGATCGATCGCGGACCTGGCCCACGTCGCCTTCGCTGTCGAACGGTTGTCATTGCTTGCGGCCATCGTGCTGGTCGACGAGCAGCGCTGGGACGGGCAGGAACGGTCCACGCGATACCAGAATTTCCGAAAGAGCGGCTGGTACATGCCGGACTTCGGCTCCGATACCGCATCCGCGAACCGCTATCGCGAAACCATCGAGCACCTCTTCGCCGGCTATCACAGCGTTTTCGAGGCCGTGTTCGCCTCGCTGCAGAACCAGGTGCCGAAGCCGGCCGACATGAAGCAGGAGAGCTACGACCGCACGCTGAAGGCGCGGGCCTTTGATGTCGCGCGCTACCTTTTGCCGCTGGCCACCAACACATCGCTGGGCCAGATCGTCAACGCGCGCACTCTGGAAACCCAGATTTCCCGGCTTCTCTCCTATCCTGTCGCCGAGGTACGGCAGTTGGGAGTGCGGCTGCAGGCGGCTGCTTCCGGAGCTGCCTGGAACGTTTATGGCGACGATCTCGCTGCGCTCCAGAAAGACATTGCCGCGCTCGATCCGGCGCTCGGCGAGCGCGCCGCCGCCCTGCTGACCCGCGAAGTGAAGACTGCCCCGACGCTGGTCAAGTACGCCGCTGTCAGTGACTATCGGACCCAGACCCGTGCTGAACTTCACCAGGCGGCAGCCGAGCTGCTGCGTGACGAAGCCATTGACGACGCGCCACTCGTGGACCTGGTCGATGACGCGGACACACTGGAAATCGATCTCGCCACGACTCTCCTCTATGGCCAGTGCCATTATCCCTATCGTCAGGTCCGGCGCCACGTTGCTTCACTCAGCGGACCGCGCCGCGACGAGATCATCGACCTCGGGATGCGCCATCGTGGGCGCCACGACGAGCTATTGCGCGAATTCGCATCCGGCCAGGCCCTGCGTTTCGACATCCTCATGGACATCGGCGGCTTTCGCGACATGCACCGCCACCGTCGTTGCGTTCAGATCCTCCAGGCGTTCACCTCCGCCCACGGCTACGCGATCCCCGAAGGCGTGCCGGAAGCCGGCGTGCAACCGCTCTACGAAGAGACGATGCATGCCGCGCATACGGCGTACGCCGCGCTGGCCGCCGGATCGGCGCCCGAAGCGACTGAGTCTGCGCAATACGTTCTGCCGCTCGGTACGAAGAATCGCGCGCTCTTCAAGATGGATTTCGCCGAAGCTCTTTATATCTCCGAGCTGCGCTCCGCACCCCAGGGCCACTTCTCCTACCGCCGCGTCGCGTGGGAGATGTATCGCGCCGTCGAGCGGAAGCACCCTGCCCTGGCAAAACATTTCCGCGTCACCAATGCCGACGAGCCGGTGGACCTGCTCAATCGCTGAGCGCGCCACGCAAACGGACCCGTGCGCCGAAGGCGCGATTGCCTGGACGGCCACTCCCTACGTGCCGCTGCCCTCGCTGTCCTGGGGGCCGTCGAATTCGGTGTGAATAGTCCCTCCGGTATCGCCGGAGACGATGCGCGCCCCGAATTTAGGCTGCCATGATCCGCCAACCACGGTGTCGCCGGTATGGCCGCCGCTCGCACCGCCATAAATGTAATGGTAGCTGCCGGGAAGGATAACGCTTCCGGTGAACGGTTCATTATCGCAACGTTCATCCGGAACAATGTGCCTGAGATCGTCGATGCAATTGCGGATCTGTGTCGGAGGGTTCTCGCATCCCGTAGTGGCCGCAAGGGCCGCGACGGCAAACAATGTAAGAGGAACGGCGTGTGATCTCCGCATGCGGCTGGTCTTCCGCCCTATCTTCGCGAATGCACCCGACAAAACGCAACCGGGGCCGATCGGCTGTCTGTATTGGCGCCTCGCAGAGCGATACAATGCGACTTCATATCGAAGATGTCCAATTGTTCTCGAAGGTTCTGCTTTTTGCCGCCTGCGGATGTACCGCGGCCGCTATCTCCATGACCACAACCGCCGCCATCGCACAGACCGCATCCTTTGGACCCGAGAATCCGTTCTACGCTTCCAGCAATCTTCCGTTTCATGCCCCGCCCTTCGACCGGATTAAGGATTCCGATTACCAGCCCGCAATCGAGGCCGGAATGGCCGAGCAGGAGCGGGAGATGGACGCCATCGCCAACAACCCGGCGCCGCCAAGCTTCCAGAACAGCTTCGTCGCCATGGAGAAAACCGGCCAGCTTCTGAATCGAGCCCGGGCGGCCTTCAGCGCAGTCGCCGGGGCCAACACGAATCCGTACCTGCAGAACGTGCAGCGCGAGCTGGCGCCAAAGCTCGCTGCGCATCACGATGCGATTTATCTCAATCCGAAACTCTTCGCGCGCGTGCATGCAATCTATGACGAGCGTGCCAGCCTCCAGCTCGATCCCGAAAGCCAGCGTCTGGTGAAGATCGTCTACGACGAATTTGTGCATTCCGGCGCCGCCCTGAGCGAAGCCGACAGGGAGAAGCTGAAGAAGCTCAACGAAGAAGCGTCGAAGCTGGAGGACGAATTCAGCCGCGGTCTTCTCGATGCGGCAAAGAAGGCCGCATTCATTACGACCGACAAGTTGGCGCTCGCCGGGCTCACCGACGCGCAGATTGCCGCAGCGGCCCGGGCTGCGAGGGCCCGCAAGGTCGAGGGCTACCTGATCCCGCTGCAAAATACGACGCAGCAGCCAGACTTGGCCGATCTAACGAATCGCAGCACGCGCGAGGCGCTCTTCCAGAAGAGCTGGACCCGTGCCGAACAGCCCGGCAACGACCTGCGCCCGGTTGTCGCGCGCCTGACGCAGCTGCGCGCCCAAAAAGCGAAGCTCCTGGGCTATGACACCTACGCCGCCTGGAAGCTCGAAGATCAGATGGCCAGGACGCCGGATGCCGTCCTGCATTTCCTCAACGAGCTGATCCCCGCCGCGACCGCGAAGGCTCAGGCCGAGGGCAACGAGATCCAGTCCGTCATCGACGCGCAGCACGGCGGCTTCCAGCTGGAGCCATGGGACTGGAATTACTATGCCGAGCAGGTCCGCAAAGCAAAATATGACCTCGACGAGTCGCAGGTGAAGCCATACTTCGAGATCAACAATGTGCTCGAGAATGGCGTCTTCTACGCGGCTCACCTGCTCTACGGCCTCACCTTCATCGAACGCAAAGACATTCCTGTCTGGCAGCCCGATGTGCGCATCTTTGAGGTGCACGATGCAGATGGCAAATCCCTTGCCGTCTTCTACTGCGACTATTTCAAACGCGACAACAAGAATGGCGGCGCCTGGATGTCGAGCTTCGTCGATCAAAGCCGGCTCCTTGGCAACCTGGCCGTGGTCTACAACGTTGCGAACCTTCCCAAGCCGGCGCCGGGACAGCCGGCCCTGATCAGCTCCGACGATGTCCGGACCATGTTCCACGAGTTCGGGCACGCGCTGCACGGCATGCTGAGCAATGTCGAGTATCCAACCCTCTCCGGCACGTCGGTTCCGCGCGATTTCGTCGAGTTCCCGTCGCAGTTCAACGAACACTGGGCAACGTATCCAGCCGTCTTCCAGCATTACGCAAAGCATTACAAGTCCGGCGAGCCCATGCCTGCCGAACTCGAAGCGAAGATTCTTAAGGCGCGCGACTTCAACCAGGGCTACTCGCTCACCGAATTGCTGGCTGCATCCATGCTCGACATGCAGTGGCACACGCTGTCCGCCGATGCGCCGCTCCAGAACGTGGATGACTTCGAGAAGCAGGCCCTCGAGAAGTCGAAAGTCGCGCTAAAAACGGTGCCGCCGCGGTATCGGTCCACCTATTTCCTCCACATCTGGGCGAACAATTACGCCGCGGGCTATTACGCCTACCAGTGGACGGAGATGCTCGACGACGACGCGTACCAGTGGTTTGAGGAACACGGAGGGCTAACGCGCGCCAACGGCGACCGCTTCAGAAACATGGTGCTCTCACACGGCAACACGGAAAATCTGGCCGAGATGTATGCAGCTTGGCGCGGCCGGGCTCCGGAGATCGGGGCGATGCGCAAAGATCGGGGCCTCGAAGAAAAATAGCCAGGCCTTTTCCTGCAGACAAGAAGGGCTGCCGCATGGCAGCCCTTCTTTACGCAAGCAAACAAAGTTCAGGCGTGCGCGAAGGACGCGATAGCGCTCGCCTCGTCGTCCTTCACGTCGAAAACCGTGTAGAGCTTGGTGATCTGCAGCAGGTCATGGACCTTGCGCGTCAGATTCAGCAGCTTCAGCTCGCCTCCCTGATTGCGCACCGTCGTGTACGCGCTGACCAGCTCGCCGATGCCCGAGCTGTCGATGTAATTCACATCGCCCAGGTTCAACAGGATCTTCTTCTGGCCTTTGGCGAGCAGGTCACGAACCGAATCACGCAACTGCACACTGCCCTCGCCGAGGGTGATCCGTCCGCCGAGATCGAGAATCGTTACCCCGTCGACCTGACGGGTGCTGATTTTCATGCTCACGAGAAATTCCTCCTTGGAAAACTTGAAAATGCGGGGATGTCAGGCGCCGGTCGGAGCAGTTCCCAGATGCTTGATCAGTGTCAGCTCGGTTCCCGGATGCAGTTGCTTGAAGTGTACCTCATCCATAAAGGAGCGAATGAGGAAGATCCCGCGCCCCGAGCCGCGCAGCAGATTCTCCGGCGCCAGCGGGTCGGGCAGCGTCGAGGGATCGAGGCCTTTGCCTTCATCGGTGATCCGGATCACCAGCGACGTGCCGGTGTTCTCAAACGACGCCGTCATCCGTTTTTCCGGGTCGTAGGCGTTCCCGTGCAGCACCGCGTTCACCGCCGCTTCCCGCACCGCCATCGATATGCGGAAAATCTCGTCCTCATCCACACCCGCTTTTCGAGCCATCTGCTCGGCGGTCTGCTCGACTTTATTCACGCTGTCCAGCGAGGAATCCAGAGTATAGGTCACGCGCTTTTCCGGCTGTCCTGTCAAATGCCTTCCTCGCACTGTGAATCGCGGGTCTTTTCGGGGGACTTTTTCCCGTAGGCGAAGTTTGCTTGCTGGAGCGGAAGATGTCAAGCAGGGAAGAACAGATGTCCGGGCTCTCCAGCTTTAGCGTCCCGGGCTCTCCCCAGTAAGATGAAGAGAGCGATCCATGCCAGGCTCCGA